>Ga0105047_10004219_pt1 | contig 25099 bp, 22 predicted proteins | sample MAT04_FD_78384 | JGI IMG/M metagenome (GOLD analysis project Ga0105047, IMG submission 78384) | Freshwater microbial communities from Lake Fryxell liftoff mats and glacier meltwater in Antarctica - MAT-04 (megahit assembly) | ecosystem: Environmental > Aquatic > Freshwater > Ice > Liftoff...
GGGGGGTGGGGTGCGGGTTGGGGGGGTGCTTGGGGGGGGGGTGCGGGGTGGGGGGCGTTGGGTGGGGGGGGGGGGATGGGGGGGGATGTAAGGGGTGATGAAGGGGATGCGTGCGAGGGTGAGGGCGGTGACTTTGAGGGTGCTCAGGACCATCTCGCCGATGACGGGTTGCTTGATGACGCGGCGGAGCGCGGCAATGGCTTCGAGCTTGGCGGCCAAAAGCTCGGCGTTGTAGTGGGCGATTTTTTCTTCGGGCAATAGTGCAGTGGGCATCCCGCGAGGATGACGTGTGGGCGGCGGGAATCAAGGGGGAATCGGTGCATCGACCGAAGTTTGCGCGCAAGGAGTGGTGATGCGCGCGAGATTGTGGACAAAGGCGAGAGGTGGTGGAGTGGCGGAGTAGTGGGGGGTGGTGGGGGGCTATCTGCCGGCGGCCATGTTGGTGAGTTCGTCGCGGCGGAGGTTGGATTCGAGGCCCTGGGTGTCGGTGGGGTCGGGGGTGCCGGAGAAGTTGAGGTCGAGGCGGGCGGCGTGTTGGGTGAAGAGGTCGTCGAGATTGATGGTGCCGTCGGCGTCGGTGTCGAGGTGGGGGCCGACCATGGCGAGGAGAGGGTTCAGGTCTTCCTCGGGCGGGTAGAGGAGGGTGTAGCACTGGGGGATGCGGCGGGCCCAGGCGGGTTCGTTGTGTTGGTCGTTGATGCCGACGACGTAGCGAAAGTTGTTGGCGGTGGTGTATGGGCCGGCGGGGCGGGCGGGGTTGACGAGGTTGTCGCGGAGGGTGAGGATGGGGCCGAAGTTGTCTTGGGCGGTGCCGGAGTCGCCGGAGTCGAGGTAGAGGCGGATGGGGCGGATGGGTTGTGCCTGGACGCGGTTATAGAAGACGGAGGAGGGGACGCCGGAGCCGGAGATTTGGAAGGCGCCGGAGAAGGCGCCGATGCGGGTGAAGCGGGTGTTGAAGTCCCATCCGGCGTATAGGGAGACTTGGCCGCCCATGGAGGAGCCGGCGGTGCCGGTGAGGGCGGGGTCGTCATTGATGCGGCCTGGGTAGCGGGCGAGGATGGCGGGTCGGAGTTCATCGCGGAGGTAGCGGAGGTAGGCGTCGGCGCGTGCGCCGAAGCCGTTTTCGTTGGCGGAGTAGTCGGCGAGGCGAGTGGCGCCGATGTTGTCGGCGCCGACGATGATGACTTCGCGCATCTGGCCGGCGTTGATAAGGGTGTTGGCGGCGGCGTCGGCGTTCCAGGTGCCGAAGGGGCCGGCCTCGAAGATATTTTGGCCGTCGTGCATGTAGAGGACGGGGTAGGTGCGGGCGGTGTGTTCGTTGAAGCCGCGGGGGAGCCAGACGCGGTGGAAGCGGGTTTGGTTGAGGTTGGTGGAGGCGATGCTGGGGAGGGCGGCGGTGGAGTAATCACGACGCGCGGCGGAGACGGCGGGTGCGGGGACGTAGTTGAAGAGCTGGCCGGCTTGGAGGAAGGCGGCGTCGAGGGAGGTGGCGTAGTTGGGGGCGATGGGCGGCGGATTGCCGACGGGCTGGGCAGGGTCGCGGCCGGTGCCGATGGCGGGGGTGAGGAAGAACTCGACGGGCCGGCGTGCGGAGCCGAAGCCTTGGGCGACCCAGCGGGTTTCGGTGGCGTTGCGGCCCGGGCCGAAGCGGGTCATGGTGATGGGGGTGAAGGGATCGGTGGTGCCGAGGTGGCGCCAGTTGAGGACGGGTGGGTTCCAGGCGGAGTGATAGAAGAGGGTTTTGCCGGTGGGCTGGGGGGTGGGGAGCGGGAGTGTGGAGGCGTTGAAGGGGCCGCTGACGGAGGAGCCGCCGGAGGGGTAGCCGGATTGGCCGGGGGCGTTGCCGCGGCGCCAGTATTGGAAGGAGTAGGAGCGGCCGCGGGGGAGGGAGAGGGTGAGTCGCCAGGTGCAGGTGGATCCGGCGCAGCCCGAGGGGATGAGCTTGGGGGCGTTGGCGAGGTTGCCCGAGCCGAGTTCGGGGAGGTCGCCGGTGATGAAGATGGATTGGCCGACGGCGGTGGTGGTAGTGATCTCGAAGGCGACGTCTTGTCGCAGTTGAGCGAGGGCGGGGGTGGCGGCGAGGAGTATGACGGCGAGGGTCGCGCGCAGGAGGGTGTGCATGTGAAGTTCCGGCGGGGGCAAGCGGGGAATCGACAGGCGGAAAGAACCGTAGTCCCAGGCGGGATGTACGCGGATGAGCGGGTGGAGGTTGCAAGTGGGCCCGATAAGGCGGAATAGGGGGATTTCAGGGGGGGTGGGTGTTCAACGCGACGCGCGGATCACCGATAAGCGAGAGGTCTGGGCGATTGGAGGACGTTGTCTCATGTCCGAGAACGATCGACCACGAGTGCCGGCCCGCGGTGGGCTTAGGGGATGGTTTCCGCATGAGAGCGGGGCGGTGGCGCTGTGGGCGCTGGCGGCGTGTGCGGCGTCGATCATGGTGATGGCGGCGGTGGCGTGGTCTGTGGGGGCGCGGTCGGCGCGGGAGCGGAGCGCGGCGCGAGGGGCGGAGCTTTCGGGCGTGGCGCGGACGCTTGGGTCGGCGGCGGAGGCATTGCTTGCGGAGCCTTCGGGCGCGCGGGAGCTGTCGGCGTTTCGGCGTCAGATGGTGGAGGCGGCGACGGCGCACGGGATTGCGGATGGACGGCTGGTGTTGCCGAATGGGCAGGTGGTGGCGTCGTCGGATCCGAAGTCGATCACGCTGTCGGCGTTGCCGGAGCGTTGGGACGGGGTGTCGCCGGAGGGGAACGGTGTGTGGGGCGTGGAGATCCCCGGGCGCGGGTCGGCGGCGCTGGTGGTGCGCGAGGGGCGGAGCGATGAGGCGGCGGTAGGAGATGAGTGGTTGATCGCGGCGACGGGCGGGGCGGTGATGGTGGCGCTTATGGCGATGGGGCAAGGGCGGCTGCGGCGGCGATTGAGCGGGCTGGTGGCGATCCGGCGGGCGCTCTCGGCGGCGGCGGCGGGTGAGACGGATGCGGACGTGCTGACGGTGGCGGCGCGGTTTGGGCCGGAGGCTGGGGCGTGGAACGAGATGATGGCGGAGCGGCGAGCGGCGCAGGAGGCGCGGCTGACGGCGCGGGTGTCGGATCGGCTGGCCGGGGGCGGGGCGGATGGTGATGCGGACCTGGCCGGGGCGTGCGATGCGCTGTGGCAGGGCGTGGTGCTGGTGGATGAGGCGTTGCGAGTGAGTTATCTCAACGGTGCGGCGGGGGTGTTTTTGGCCGAGGGCGGGGCGAAGCGTGAGGAGCTGGTGGGGCGGTCGATCGAGGAGTTGTTGAGCGAGCCGCGGCTGGTGCAGGCGGTGCGCGGGGCGGTGGAGGGGCGGCAGCGGAGCCGGACGGTGGTGGAGTTGTCGCGGGAGCGGGAGAAGGGGGAGTCGGGGGAGAGCCCGGAGCGTCGCGGCGGTGCGGCGGGGTCTTGGGCGGGAGGCGTGTTGCGGTTTACGGTGCGGGCGGTGCGGCGTGAGGATGCGCACGCGGCGATCGTGGTGATCGAGGACGTGACGCAGCAGCGTGTAGCCGACGAGGCGCGGAACGCGTTTGTGGCGCAGGTGACGCACGAGCTGCGGTCGCCGCTGACGAGCATCCGGCTATACGTGGAGCAGTTGATTGATGACGACGCGACGGAGCCGGCGGAGCGGGCGAAGGCGTTGAATGTGATCAGCCAGGAGAGCCGGCGGCTGGAGCGGATCGTGGGTGACATGCTGTGCGTGAGCGAGATCGAGGCCGGCTCGATGCGGCTGTCGCAGGGCGAGGTACGGGTGCGCGAGATGCTGATGACGCTGAAAGAGGATTATGCGGCGCAGGCGCTGGCGAAGCAGCAGACGCTCAAGTTTGATCTGTCGCCGAAGTTGCCGGTGTTGCAGGGCGACGCGGACAAGCTGGGGCTGGCGGTGCAGAACCTGTTGGGCAATGCGATCAAGTACACGCCCGCGGGCGGGAATGTGACGCTGCGGGCGGATGTGACGGGGACGCACCTGGTTTTGGAGTTTGCCGACAACGGGATCGGGATCAAGGAAGAGGAGCAGGGGCTGATCTTCGACAAGTTCTATCGGGCCAAGGACAAGCGGCTGGCGGGGATCGCGGGTTCGGGGCTGGGGCTGGCGTTAGCGCGTGAAGTGGTGCGGATGCACGGCGGGGAGATCGCGGTGCAGTCGCAGATTGACAAGGGGAGCACGTTCCGGTTGACGTTGCCGCTGGGTGGGTCGGCGGGCGCGGGAGGGGGCGTGGGGGGGACGGGGGTTGTCGGGGCGAGGGCGGCGTAGGTTCAAGTTGCTCAGTGGCCATGTGGTCAAGGGGCTAAATAGAGGCGGAGGGCGAGGGGTGCGTGGGTTGGTGATGGGGTTCGTTGGCTGCTTACGAGGATGTGAACGTGCAGATTGAGGAGGCTCGACAGGGTGCGGTGACGGTGATCAGGCCTGTGGGGGCGCTCACGGGGGATGATGCGCGCGTGTTTGGGCTGACGATGGAGCAGGCGCTGGTGCGGAGTCTGGGCCGGTTGGTGCTGGATGCGTCGGGGATCAGCGTGGTGGATAGCAAGGGGCTGGAGGCGTTGGCGGAGGTGAGCGAGCGGCTGGGAGAGTCGGGGCAGGGCCTGCGGCTGTGCGGGGCAAACGAGACGGTGCGCGAGGTGCTGGAGTTGACAGAGTTGACGGGGCTGTTCGAGCATTACGCCGACGTACACACGGGCGTGAGGAGCTTTTTGTGAGTGGCACGGGGGCCGAGCCTGGGGTGGTGGCGCCGCGGATGCGTGTGGGCGATGCGTTGCTCGCTGACGGGGCCATCACGCAGGATCAGCTCGAAGCGGCGCTCGGGCAGCAGACGCGGACGCGGCGGCGGTTGGGCGAGCTGTTGGTTGAACAGGGCGTGATCACTTCGGGGACGCTGGTGCGGGCGCTGGCGCGGACGATGGGGCTGCGCGGCGTGACGCTGCGGCACGGGCTGATCGATCCGGCGATCGTGGGTGTGATCGGGATCGAGGAGTGCGAGCGGCTGCTGAGCGTGCCGATGTTCCGGGTACACGGTGTGCTGACGGTGGCGATGGCGGAGCCGCAGAGTTTGCCGACGGTCGATCGGTTGAGGCAGATGTCGGGTTGCCGGGTGAGGGCGGTGTTGGCGAGCGAGCCGAACATTCGCGAGTTCATCCGCAAGCTGAGCGGCGGCGTCGGGACGGGCGGCGGCGAGGACATGACGGGGGTGGACCTGCAGGCGTTTTTGTCGGGATTGGCCGAGCAGAATGTGGAGGTGGTGGAGCGGGAGTCGGTGGACGAGGGGCCGAGCACGGATCTGGACAGGATGGTGGCGGGCTCGCCGATCGTGAACCTGGTGAACATCGCGTTCATGACGGCGGTGAAGGACAAGGCGAGCGATATCCATATCGAGCCCGACAAGCGGGGCTCGCGGATCCGGTATCGCATCGACGGGGTGCTGCGGGACTTGATGAAGCCGCCGGCGGGGATGCACGCGGCGATCGTGAGCCGGGTGAAGGTGATCGGGAAGATGGACATTGCCGAGAAGCGGTTGCCGCAGGAGGGGCGGGTGCGGATCGTGGCGGAGGGGCGCGAGATCGACCTGCGTGTGTCGAGCATCCCGACGCTGCTCGGGGAGAAGATCGTGGTGCGGATTCTCGACAAGGCGAACCTGCGCGTGCGGATGGAGGATCTGGGCTTTCGGATGGAGGCGTTGGAGACGTTCCACCGGATTCTGAATCAGCCGCACGGGTTGGTGCTGGTGACGGGGCCGACGGGGAGCGGGAAGACGACGACGCTGTATTCGGCGCTGGATCTGTTGCGCGACAGCGAGACGAACATCGTGACGGTGGAGGATCCGGTGGAATATCAGCTGGAGCTGGTGAACCAGATCCAGGTGAACGAGCCGGTGGGGCTGACCTTTGCGCGGGCGCTGCGGTCGATTTTGCGGCAGGACCCGGACGTGATCATGGTGGGCGAGATCCGAGACGAGGAGACGGCGCGGGTGGCGGTGCAGGCGGCGTTGACGGGGCACCTGGTGCTGGCAACGTTGCACACCAACGACGCGCCGGGCTCGGTGGCGCGGCTGGCGGACATGAACATCGAGCACTACCTGATCTCGTCGGCGTTCAATGGGGCGGTGGCGCAGCGGTTGTGCCGAACGATCTGCGGCTCGTGCGTGGCGAAGTATTATCCGAGCGAGGAAGTGCTACGGGACGCGGGCCTGGGCGAGCACACGGGGCGGGCGTTCAAGAAGGGTGCGGGTTGCCCGGCGTGTCACAACAGCGGGTTCGCCGGGCGGCTGGGGATCTATGAGGTGATGGAGGTGACGCCGGCGCTGCGGCGGCTGGTGCATCACGGGGCGGCGGGGCACGAGCTGCGCGAGCGGATCGCGCAGGGGGGCGGGCTCACGCTGCGGCAGGAGGGCGTGATCCTGGCGCTGGAGGGGCGTACGAACCTGGAGGAAGTACTGCGGGCGACGCAGCAAGAAGGGGCGGGCCTGGACGCGCCAGCTCCGGCGAAGGCGTCGGCAGAGCGGAAGGAGGCCGCGTGAAGCTGGCGTACAAGGCATACGACCGATCGGGGCAACCGGCGGACGGCGCGGTGGAGGCCGCGAGCGTGGACGCGGCCAAGGAGCAGCTCGCCAATCGCGGGCTGTTTGTGACCAGGGTGTGGGCTGGGGGGGCGAGCGGGGCAGGGAGCGCAGGGGGCGAGCCGAAGGCGACGGCTGCGGGGCCGCGGCGTGGCGGCGGCGGCGGGTTGAAGGCGCTGGCGTTGTTCATGCGGCAGCTCTCGGTATTGGTGAGCACGGGGACGCCGCTGGTGGAGGCGATCGGGGTGCTCGGGAATCAGGTGCCGGCGGGTGTGTTCCGGGAGGTGGTGCTGGACGTGCGGAAGCGTGTGGAGGAGGGGGCGCAGCTATCGGAGGCGATGGCGGCGCATCCGCGGACGTTCGACGCGGTGTGCCGGAGCCTGGTGGCGGCGGGTGAATCACGCGGGAAGCTCGGGGAGATGCTGACGCGGCTATCGATCTTGATCCGCCAGCAGCAGAAGATCCGCGGGGAGCTGTTGGGGGCGATGGTCTATCCGGTGCTGTTGATCGCGATCGCGTGTGCGGTGCTGTCGGTGATGATCGGGTTTGTGATGCCGCGGTTCGAGGGGTTGTTCAAGACGCTGGGGGCGTCGCTGCCGCCGACGACGCAGGCGTTGATGGCGGTGGGTCACTTCGCGCAGAGCTATTGGTGGGGGATTGTGCCGGGCTTGGTGCTGAGCGTGGCGGGTGCGTGGGTGTATGTGCGGAGCGCGCGCGGCTGGCGGCGGGTGGAGTGGGCGATGGTGCGGCTGCCGGCGATCGGGGCGGTGGTGCGGGCGTTCATGACGGCGCGGCTGGCGCGGGTCCTGGGCGTTTTGGTCGAAGGGCGGGTGTCGATGCTCGAGGCCTTGGCGCTGACGCGGCAGTCGGCGGGGCATCATCTGTACGCGGAGATGGTGGCAAGAGCGGAGGAGGCGGTGACGCGCGGCGAGGCGGTGTCGTCGGCGTTCGCGGACGCGCGGCTGGTGAGCCCGTCGGTGTATGAAGCCGTGCGCTCGGGCGAGCGGACAGGGCAGCTCGGGCCTGTGCTGGTGTCGGTGGCGGATTTTCTGGACGAGGACAACGAGGTGATGCTCAAGTCGCTGATGTCGATCGTGGAGCCGGTGATCTTGCTGGCGCTGGGGCTGGTGGTGGGGGCGGTGGCGCTGAGCATGTTTGTGCCGCTGTTTGATCTGACAGCGGCGGGCGGGATGCCGGCGGGTGGTGCGGGAGGTGCGCCGTGAGGATTCCCAGCGGGCGGAGGTTGTCGGCGATCGGGCTGGACCTGAGCGGGTCGGAGGCGCGGGCGGTGCAGTTGTGCCGCGGGCGCGGCGGGGCGTGGGGGTGGTTTGCGGGCGGCGTGATCGGCACGGGCGAGCCGCGCGAATGGTCGGCTGCGGACGCGTGGCGCGTGGTGGACTATTTGGAGCGGCAAGGGTGCGTGGGCCCACGGGTGGTGGTGGCGTTGCCGGCGCGGGCGCAGGTGTGCGTGGGGCTGCGCTTGCCGGGGCGCGAGGCGGGCGCGGCGGCTGGGGAGATCGCACGGGCGCAGGTGGCCGACGCGGCGCGGTGTGCGGCGGGGGAGCTCGAAGTGGCCTGGTGGGAGGGACCGACGCGGGCGGGCGAGAACGAACGCGCGGGGCTGGCGGTGGCGCTGCGGCGGGTGGAGATCGAGGCGGTTGTGGGGCCGATCGAGGAAGCGGGTTGGCGGGTAGAGGCGATCGATGCGCGCTCGACGGCGCTGGCGCGGGCCGTGGGGCCGATGCTGGCGACGGGCGAGCGGGCGGCGGTCTTGGAACTGAGCGATGATGCGGCGGAGCTGACGCTGGTTGAAGCGGAGCGCGGCGTGGTGTTCCAGCGCGGTTTGGCCGACGGAAACTTGCGGACGCTGCAGGAGCGGCTGAGTGCGCGGTTGGGTTTGGAGCGGGCGGAGGTGCGGGCGGTGTGGCGCGGGCTGGGGTTGGTGAAGGAGGGGGAAGGGGCGCGGCTGCGGGTGGTGCGCGAGCAGGTGGCCGTGCATGCGGAGCGGCTGGGTGCGGATGTGCGGGCGTCGCTGGCGTATGCGGGTGGCGGGCGCGGGGCGGCGATGCCGGTGACGCGGCTGGTGATTGTGGGTGAGGGCGTGGTCGTCGGCGGATTAGTTGATGGGCTTGGGAGAGCGTTGGGCGTGCAGGCTCAAGGGGCGACGCTCGAAGCGGTCGGGATCGGCGGAGCCCAGGGGCCGGCGGCTTGGGCGGGAGTGCTGGCGTCGGCGCTGGCGCGGCACGCCGAGGCGCGGCGGGAGGTGGCGGCATGAATCGCGTGAACCTGCTTCCGAGTTGGCGGCGACGGCGTCTGCGGGCGCGAGCACGCGCGCACGGATGGGGCGGCGTGCTGACGGCGTGGTGCGGGATGCTTGTGCTCGTGTCGGGCGCGATCGGCTCATTGGAAGCCAGGCCCGATGCGGCGGCGGCGCGGCGGTTGGAAGCGGCGCGCGGGCGCGTGGCGCAGGAGCAGGCGGAGTGGGTCGCGACCAACGAGGAGTTGGCCGGTGTGCGGAAGCGGTTGGTGCAGGCGCGGGCGGTGGCGGATCATCCGGATTGGAGCCGACTGCTGGCGTTGCTGGCGGAGGTGCGGGGCGAGGAGACGATGCTCGAATCACTGGAGCTGGTGCGGATCGAGACGGCGGCTGCTCAACCGGCGACGGGCCCGCAGGCCACGGCGGCGCCGGCGGGTGGCGCCGTGACGGTGCAGGTGGTGGCGCGGGTGCGCGAGCGATATGGGCTGAAGCTGGCAGGGCTGGCGCGGTCGGCGGGGGCCGTGACGCGGCTGGTGCTGGCGCTGGAAGATTCGAGGGTGTTCGCGTCGGTGCGATTGATCGAGACCAAGCCGGCGGGGCTGGGCGAGGCGGGGGCGTCGGCGTTTCGAATCGAGTGTGAGTTGGCCGAGCGGGAGGAGCCGGTGGTGAATGGGCCGGCGAAGAAGGAGCGGGGGCGATGAGCGTGACGCAGCGGAAGGAGCGGACGCCGGCGTGGGCGGTCGATGTGATCGCGGTGGCGTTGTGCGCGGTGGCGGCGTTGTTGTTTGGGATGTTGTTTGTGAGGCCGGGGATCGCGAGCAGGGAGCAGATGCAGCGGACGGGCACGGAGCAGGCGGCGGTGGACGCGGAGGCGGGGCGGGTGCGTGGGGACTTGAAGTCGGCGCGGGCGGAGTTGCTGGCTTCGACGGTGGCGTTGACGCGGTTGGGGCTGGTGCTCAAGCCGCGTGCGGAGTTGAACGCGTGTCTGGGTGAGCTGACGCGGCTGGCGCAGGCGGAGGGCGTGGAGCTGGCGCAGATCGAGCCGGCGGCGACGCTGCCAGCGTGGGCGGGGCTGGTGGGGGTCGCGGTGGTGCCGATCCGGCTTTCGGGGCAGGGTGGGCAGGCGGAGCTGGAGTCTCTGCTGGCGGCGCTGCACGCGCGGTTTGCGGACGTGGCGGTCGTCGGGTTGCGCGTGCGAGCGATGGCCGATGGACGGGCGGCGTTTGTGATGGAGGTGCGCTGGTTTGCGGGTGCTGAGGGTAGTGCGGATAGGGCAGGCGCGGGTTTGGGCGGCGGGGCTTGACGGAGGACGGATCATTTGGCTCTGTTAGAGCGTGCAGTTCAACACTCAACGTAAGGTTTATCTGGGCGTGTTCCTGACGGCGCTGGTGGCGCTGGGGGCGGATCGCTTTTTGCTAAGCGGCGGGGCGAGCCCCGTGGCCAGCGCGGAGGCGGCGGCGCCCGAGGTGGCGGCGGCGAAGCCGGTGTCGGCGGAAGCCAGGGCGGCGTTGTTGCTGCCGGTTGTGGGTGTGGGGGAGCAGCTGCGCGGGCGGTCGGCGTCGGCGGCTCGTGCGGCGAGCGCGTTTGCGATGCCGATGGCGTGGGCGGCGGCGACGGCCGCGGCCAAGCCGGCGGCCAAGGTTGAGGAGCAGGCGGAGCGGCCGCTGTCGGCGCGGTTGACGAGCATCGTGCGCGGGGCCGACGGGTGGCGGGCGATCGTGAACGGGCGGACGGTGCGCGTGGGCGAGTCGGTGGACGGTTGGGTGGCGTCGGTGATGGCGGCGCGGAGCGTGGTGTTCCGCCGCGACGGGCGCGAGGTGACGCTGGCGTTATCGGAAGCGGGGCGCTAGAGCGGGGAAGAGGGCTGTTCAAGTGGGCGGCCGGGCTTGTCGATGAGCATCCCCGGAGCGGGTGATTCATCCGCGAACGCTGGCCCCTGTTGAGGAGATCTTCGATGACCAGATCATTGAGCGGACGCGCTTTGTCGAATCGTGGTTTCAGCCTGATCGAGCTGGTGATCGTGGTGGTGATCATCGGGATTATCGCGGCCATCGCGATCCCGCGGATGAGCCGGGGCGCGGCGGGTGCAGCGGATTCGTCGCTGCAATCGAACCTGCGTGTGCTGCGCAACGCGGTGGACCTGTTCTATACCGAGCACGCCAACACCTATCCGGCGCTGGCGACGATCGCAGCGCAGTTGTCGCAGTTCTCCGACGAAGCGGGCGCGACGGCGGCCACGCAGAGCGCCACGCACATCTTCGGGCCTTATCTCCGCGAGATCCCGGCGCTGCCGGTGGGCGCGAGGCGCGGCCAGAAGGGGATCTCGGATACGACGGGCGCGACGATCGGGTGGCTCTACACGGCGGCGACGGGCCAGGTGCGAGCCAATACCGTGGCGAGCGAGATGGATGCCCGTGGCGTGCTGTATAGCACCTATTGAACGAATGACCGTGGGAAGTGGAAGGAAGTCTGATCGGGCCCGGCGCGGAGCGTCGGGCCTGGTTTGTTTTTGGGGCGGTGCGTGGTTGACAGCTCGCGCTGACCGTGGGTCGCGCGCGTCGAGGACTCCTCGGTTGACCCCCAATTGAAGCCGGGTGCTCGGAGCAAGTCGGGGGCTCGGAGCGTGGCGTGGGAGTACCCAAGGCACGGGCAGGTATGAACCAAGGCCCGTATTAATCGAGGTTGTTGGTGGTCGGGATGGCCGGGAAGACTTCGCGGGTTGGGGCGTCGGTGGGTGCCCAGGCGCGGAAGCTGTGGACTTGGTGGCGTTTGCCCGGAGGGGGCAGTTCGCGACGGGCGAACCACAGATCGACGAGCTCGAGGCGGGAGGAGATGCTCAGCGCGCTGTAGATGGATTTGATGTGGTCGTGGATTGTGTGGGGGCTTCGGCAGACGATCTTGGCGATCTCGCGTTCGGTGAGGCCGGCGGCGAGGTGGGCGACGATGGGGCGTTGCGAGACGGAGAGGCGCTGGCGGATCTGTTCACGGCGGGTGTCGAGCTGTCCGACGAGGCCGTGGTAGGTGCGGGCGAGGAGGGGGCCGAGGATGTTGAGGGCGCGGAGGACGGCGTCCTCGGGCCACGGAGCGCCGGCGTGAGCGTCGATGGTGATAATGAGGGAGCGGGTTTCGGGGGTGTCGGTGAGGGGGCCGCACCAGAGGGCGAAGTCGCCGAGCTTGAGTGCGAGGCGTTCGGCGCGGAGGGGGGAGTCGTTCCAAGTTGTGTCGGGCATCCAGGCGCGGCGTGGCAGGCTGGCGGCGCGACTGGGCAGGTCGTCGGCGTGGTTCACTTGAGCGACGGCGGTGGCGGCGACACGCAGCGATGCGGCTTCGTTGGCGTAGCCGGTGCCGTGGGCGGCGATGCTGCGCGGGGTGGCCGTGGGTTGGTCGTGGCCCAAGATCACGACCGTTGAGGCGAGTGTGAGCTGGGTGTTGAGCTGTCGCGCGGCGACGGAGCCGACAAAGTCGGCAGCGGCACGGGCGGCGGCGCCGCACCAGCTCAACGGTTGATCAGCGCGGCTGAAGCTGAGATCGACGAGCACGCGGCCGAGATCGGCGGTCTGTTCGTCGGCACCGCTCGGCGAGGAGAATAGCTTCGGTTCGCCGGGCAACATATCTGAATGTGACATAAGCGACCCTTGGTTCGCGAGGACAGTGTGGATCCTGGCGCGCCTGGACTGTTCTCGGCCCGCACGCCCATAGTATCGGCGCAGCGCTGGTTTTGGTTGAGGATATTCCCTGGTGTGGCTGCAACGGGCGACTTTCCGCGGCGGTCGAGCGTTCCGAGCGCGATTCGATGGACACATGTTTGGGTCTGAAGTGCGGATGATCGATTCTTCTGAGCAACTGCGAAGGTTGAGATCCCACAGATCTGTGCCCGATTGTGGTTCGTCCCCTTGATAGGTTGAAGTTGTTCGGAACCGACGCGGAGAGCGTCAACATAATGCTATAAGTTCTCGATCGGGAGGCAATGAGATAGCAGTATCGCGGCCGGCGCGAGCGCATCGAGTTCGAGCGGCAACACGCGGCCGCGCTCGTGGTCGGAGTTGAGGATCAAGGCGCAATCGGCGACAAGCAGTGCTCCATTTTCAGCCTTTTCGTGCCCCAAAATGAAGGTTTCCGCAGACCAGCGCTGAGCGAGTTGCGCGAGTTGATCGGGTTGGTGGCCTCGACCCCACACCATGAGATGCGCGGAGCCGCGGCGCGGGATGTAATCGTTTTCATCAAGTGGTCGTTCGAGAACGGCGGGATCGAAGCGATCCATGAGCTCCGGACTTGGAAGGCTGTGCGCGAGAAGGAGCGATCGCCTGAGCAGGGGATCGTTGGCGGAGTGGCCGTGGGCGAAGAGGGCGAGGGGCATGGAACGGATGAAAGCGTTGATAGCGGCGGTGACGTCGGGCGCGTCGGAGCCGAAGATGTAATCGACGGCGTTGTTGAACGCCGCGACGACGTTGACGCCGTCTTTGGTGATGCCGGCGCCGGCGATTTGTGCAAGTTCGTGGTTGGCTAAGAGTGTGTGAACGAGTTCGGGGTGGCGGGCCTTGAGGGTGGCGGCCTTGGCAAGGACGCGGTAGGAGAAATCCATGCCGTTGATGAGGCGATCGGAGTGGATGAGTTCATGGAGGGTGAGGTGGGCGGGGGGCGTGTTGGAGGAGCCGTCGAGGCCGGCGGCGGCGACGATGTTGGCGAAGTGGATGGGGTTGTCGTGGAGGTCGCCGGTGGCGATGAGGCGACCGGGGGCGTGGATGCGATCGACGGAGCCTTGGCGGCAGGCTGCGCAGAGGTTGGCATCGGTGCCGGCGCGGAGGGCGTCGATGACCGCTTGGGCGCGGGTCATGTCGGGGTAGGTGATGGCAGGGGTCATGGCGGGGCCGCGTCGGATCGCGCTTGCACGCTGGGGCGGCGGCGCGGATCAGTTGGGTTTGGCGGGATTTGGGAGTTCGTCGGGGTCCAAGTCGACGGACTCGTCGTCAATCCCGCCGGCGGCGGAGATGGGGGGCGGCGGGGACGGGTGCGGGACGCGGCCCGAGGCGGCGGAGCCGGACTTGCCGCGGCCGCCGGACTTGGCGGCTTCGTCGTCGTCGCGGACGCGGCGGAAGGAGCCGGACTTGCGGAGTTCGACCTCGGCGAGGAGCTTGGCCTTGATGAGGTTGAGGCGCTCGGCGACGACGTTCATGGTGTCGGGCCGCATGGCGGGCTCGACCTCGACGCACTGCATGATGAGGTCTGAGAAGATCTCGGGGATGCGGGTGTTGAGCTCGGAGGGGGGCTTGGGCTTCTCGATGAGGGAGGAATCGATGGAGCCGACGAGGGAGTCGGGCTTGGCGAGGGCGGTGGGGACGAAGTGGCGGGTGAGGGCCCAGTAGATGGTGGCGCCGAGGTTGTAGATGTCGGTTTTGTGGGTGATGGGCTGGCGGTGGACCTGCTCGGGGGCGATGTAGTCGGGGGTGCCTTGGATGCGCTTTTTGACGGTGTTCATGGGGCAGGACTGCCCCAGATCGATGATTTTTACGTGGCCCTTATCGTCAACGACGATGTTGTTGGGCTTCATGTCTGCGTGGACCCAGCCGCTGGCGTGCATGTAGGCGAGCCCGCGGGCGGTTTGTTCGAAGATGTCGGCGGCTTGTTCGAAGGTGCGGGGCGGGGAGCGGTCAACGGCCTGGCCGTCGACGAGTTCCATGACGAGCATGAGTTCGCCGATGGAGAGCAGGCCGCTCTTGATGCGGATCATGCGTTCGATGCGGCGGATGTTGGGGTGCTGGAGTTTGGAGGCGACTTCGTATTCGCGGGAAGCCTGGTCGAGGAAGCGGGCGTCTTTGGCGTCCTCGCGGGCGACGTGTTTGAAGGCCCAGATGGTCTTGGCCTTGGTGTCTTGCACCAGATAGATGACCGAGGCGGCGCCTCGACCGAGCTCGGACATGACGCGGTAGCCCTCCACGATGTCGCCGGGCTTGAAGATCTGCACGGTCTGGCGTTCCTGGTGAAAGGCCCCGGGGCTTGTTGGGGACCAGTGTGGGGGCTGGAGGGAGGGGATTGGCGCGGGGTCGATTTGGCGGGCTGGAGTGTAGTCGGCTTGCACGAAGGCTGTGTGTGAAGAGAGTAACGGCGAGGCGTTCAGAACGATGCGGGAGGCGGGTAAATCAGCCTGAAAGAGCGGTTGTTTAGCAGCTTTGGGGGCGTGAAGGTGTAGTGATGGCCTGGCCTGGCCGGGGGGCCTGGTGGGATGAAGAGACGAGCCTTGGCGTGACCACCACGAGTGCGGCGGAGCGCTTTGGCCCTAGAGGATACGCGGGAAGTGGGCGATCAGTTGCCTTCAGCGAGGCGCTGGCGGAAAAGAGCCTCGGGGAAGAACCTGCCCGGGTCGGACGTGGGGGCGAGGTCGTTGTGGAGCTTGACGGACTGAGGGTCAAGCTTGAGCTCGCGGCAGAGGGTGGCGACGAGCTGGGAGAGGCGGGTGATCTGGGCCTTGGTGAAGGGTCGGCGGTCGCCGTTGCCGACGAGGCAGATGGAGATGGAGTGTTGGTTGTGCCAGTCGCCGCGGTCGCCGCCGGCGTGGGCACCGGGGAGCTGGTCGAGCCAGCGGTAGGCGACGTGGAGCTCGCCATCGTCCATGCCGGAGCCGTTGCCGATGACGAAGTGGTGGCCCAGGCCGGCGAACTTGAGTGCGAGGTGGTCGGCTTCGATGGAGGCCGGGGAGCCGAAGGGCTGGCCGGAGTGATGGATGACGATGCCCTTCCAGCGTGGGCGGTCGATGGGGTTGCGTGTGCGGAGGATGGACTCGAGGCCCGAGGCGGAGCCTGCGGCGAGGAGCGGGGGCAGGGAGAGGCCGTTGTTGCGTGGGGCGGAGCGTTGGTCGGCCATGAGGAGGGCGCCGCCGACGACGGTCATGGCGGCGACGAGGGAAGCCCAGACGATGCCGGCGCGGCGCGGGAGCGCACGGGACGGCGAGGAGGAACGGGCTTTGCGTTGGCGTGGGCGGCGGCTCATGGACCAAAATCCCCAAAACGGGCCGGACGTAACAACAGCTTATTGTGGAATCGGATCCCCGCCCAGTAAAGCTCTCCAAAAGGTAAGGAAATCTTGTTCTGGGGCGAGCAAAGGGGCTGTGCGGACGGGCTGACCCGGATAATGCGCAAGGTCAGCGCACGAACGGGGGGCGAACGGGTTTCAAAATGGCCAAAGGACCAAATGGTCAAATCGCCAAATGGGGCATAGGCGTGGGGGCGATGGGTTGTGGGGTTAGTCGCGCGGGGAGAGGCGGGCGCGGAGGTTAGGGCGTTGGCGGCCGTGTTCGTCTTCGATGATTTGCTGGGCGTATTGGGCGCGGAGGGCGTCGTAGCGGTCGAAGGGCGAGCGTTCCTCGGCGGGTGAGAGCAAGGGCTTGGCGCAGCCGACGAGCGTGAGGGCGGCGGCGAGGGCGAGCAGGCACTTGAGAGTGGTTCTGGGACGGTTCACGGGGAGAGTGTAGCGGCTGGAGCGCCCGGCGCGGCGGGGCCGACTGGGCTGGGTGAAAGGCGGGCGCGGTCGTCGAGGCTGAGCTGGCCACGCTGGACGCATTGGCGGAGGGCCTCGTAGACGACGGCGCAGACGGCGGTGGCGAGGTTGAGGGAGCGTTCGTCGGCGAGCATGGGGAGGACGAGGCGTTGGGCGGGATAGCGGGCGAGGAGGTCGTCGGGGAGGCCCTTGGTTTCTTTGCCGAAGATGAAGTGGTCGCCGAGTTGGAGGTCGGCGTTCCAGACGGGGGTGGCGGCCTTGGTGGTGAAGAGCCACAGGCGGCGGGGCTGGACTTGGGCGAGGTAGGTGTCGAAGTCCGGGTATTGGGTGGGGGCGAGGCGGGACCAGTAGTCGAGACCGGCGCGGCGGCAGGCTTTGGTGGAGGTGTCGAAGCCGAGGGGCTCGATGAGGTGGAGCGCGGAGCCGGTGGCGACGCAGGTGCGGCCGATGTTGCCGGTGTTGTTGGGGATCTCGGGTTGGTGGAGGGTGATGTGGAAGTGCGAGGGAGGCATGGGGGAAGGTAGAGGGCCAATTGGCAAAGCGCCAAATTTTGAAGTTGCCAAATGTGGGAGTTGGGGTGCGTGGGGGTGAGGGTGGATGCGTGGGGGAAGGTTTGGGGCACTATGGTTTGGGCGCGGGATCTCATTTTGTAAGGGGACGCCGATGATGTTGATGAATGTGTTGGCGGGGGTGTTGACGGGCGTGTTGGTGGCGGCAACGGGTGTGGGTCTTGAGCCGGAGGGGCAGGGTGGGGCGAAGGGTGCGGATGTGAAGCCTGGGGCTGGGCCGGTGGCGGTGGTGCCTGCGGCGGGGTCGCTGGTGCGGGTGGGTGGTGATGAAGAGGCGAAGGTGAAGCGTGAGGGGGAGGGGTTTTTTATTGGGAAGTCGTCGATCACGACGCCGCTGCCTGAGGGGTATCCGGATCCGACGCCGCCGGGGGCGATTGATGTCAAGACGTATCCGTCGGTGCGGCGTGCGGAGGTGAAGGGGGAGCTGGCGCCGGACATGGCGACGAACCTGGCGTTTTTCCCGTTGTTTAGCCACATTCAGCGGCGGAACATCGAGATGACGTCGCCGGTGGAGGTGGATTATGTGGGGATGGTGGGCGACGGCAAGGGTGACGCGGCGAAGGGAGACGCGGGGCGGGCGGAGGGGGACAAGAAGCCGGGCTCTTGGACGATGTCGTTTTTGTATCGGCGCGCGGATCAGGGGCCGACGGGGCCGGATGAGCGGAACGAGGCGGTGAAGGTGGTGGATACGCAGCCGGTGACGATGCTGGCGATCGGGATCCGCGGCGGGTACTCGGTGGCGCGGATCGGGCAGGGGCTCAAGGAACTGGAGCTGTGGCTGGCGGATCACCCCGAGTGGGAGATCGTTGGCGAGGCGCGGGCGATGTATTACAACGGGCCGGATGTGGCGAATGCGGAGAAGTGGGCCGAGGCGCAGGTGCCGGTGAGGTTAAGGAAGGATGGGGGCAAGTGATACGGAGTTTCACTGAAACTCAGGCGAGGGACGTAGAAGTAGTAGAGAACGAAGCCCTCTCGGATAGAGGGGGTACCCAAGACAGGCAGGAGTTTCAGCGAGAATCCTCGTCAGCCGGTGGGTAGGTGTAGAAGGAGCGCGATGGTGGGTGGCTGTGGGCCCTCCGGGCTCTTTGATTCGGCTGGGTTGAGCTGAGGAGTCATACGGATTCTCTTTGACCCTCGCCTTTTGGGAGAGGGGAAAAGAGTCCATCCGGGGGAGGGGGGGAGGGGGACCCAAAGCAGGGCAGACCCCCGGCTGAAGCCGTGATCTCGGAGCACGCCGGGGGCTCGGGAGGGCAAGGGTTGGCAGTTGTGGTGGGTGCCGCGGCGCTGGGCGGGTCAGAGGATCTTGAGTGTGACTTTTTTGTCGAGGTCATCGACGGGTTTGGCGGCGAGGTCGTAGGCGTCGAAGCCGGTGATGGTGCAGTGGACGAGTTCGCCGGGGGCGAGTTTGCGGTTGCTTTGGACGTAGGTGACGGAGTCGATGGAGGGGGCTTGGGCGGAGGTGCGGCCCTGGTAGAGCTTGCCGCCTTTGGAGACGCCGGTGGTGGCGCGGCCGGTGGTGCGGAGGGGTGCGTCGATGAGGACGTCGACGCGGCGGCCGGTTTGGTTGGGGCGGAGTTCGTCGAACTCGGCGGCGATGGCGGCGTTGCGTTCGATGGCGATTTTTTGCTGAGCGGCCATGATCTCGCCGCGGCGGCGGGCTTTGTCTTCGGGGCTGACGCGGAGCTTGGGGTCGTCTTCCATGGTGCCTGCGGGGGTGCCGGGTTCGTGGCTGTATTCAAAGACGCCGACGGCTTCGAAGCGTTGTTCGTCGATGAAGCGGACGAGGGCCTGGTGGTCGGCTTCGGACTCGCCGGGGAAGCCGGAGATGAAGGTGGTGCGGATGGCGAGGCTGGGGATGCGGGTGCGGAGCTTGTCGAGGAGACGGCGGGTGTGGTCGATGGTGATGTGGCGGCGCATGGAGCTGAGCATGGCGTCGGTGGCGTGCTGGAGGGGCATGTCGATATAGGGGAGGACGCGCGGGGTGTTGCGGATGGCTTCGATGCAGGCGTCGGAGAAGTTGGAGGGGTATGCGTACATGAGTCGGACCCAGCCTTCGCCGACGGCCATGTCGTCAAAGGCGGAGCTGACGGCTTTGAGCATGGCGGGGAGGCCGTGGTCTTTGGATTCGGGGAACTGGCGGTGTCCGAAGCCGAGGTCGTCGCCGTAGCTGGTGGTGTCTTGCCCGATGAGGTGGAGTTCGAAGGCGCCGTCGGCGACGAGTTCGCGTGCCTCGGCGGCGAGCTTGTCGAGGGGCTTGGAGCGCATTTTGCCGCGGATGGAGGGGATGGTGCAGAAGGCGCAGGCCTGGTTGCAGCCTTCAGAGACGCGTAGGTAGGCGTAGTGGCGCGGGGTGAGCCGGAGTCGAGCGGAGTCGTCTTCGAAGTAGCCGATGCCGTTGCCGTCCTGGCCGTTGACGGTGAGGCCGACGGTGTCGCGGCCGCGTTGGCCGGCGGCGACGAGGGCGTTGGCGGCGATCCAGTAGGTGGGCTGGTCGCTGGCGTCGCGGGCGGAGGTGGCGCGGGCGCGGCGTTTTTCGGGGGTGAGGCCGCGGACGGCTTCGACGATTTTGTCACGGTCGAAGACGCCGACCATGGCGTCGATGCCGGGCGCCCATTCGAGCATGGCGGCGCGGTGTCTTTGGACGAGGCAGCCGGCGACGACGACGCGTTTTACCTGGCCGGCGTTTTTGCGTTGGATGGCTTCGTGGATGACGCCCAGGGATTCATCTTTGGAGGCTTCGAGGAAGCCGCAGGTGTTGATGACGATGGCGTCGACCTGTTCGCCCTGTTCGGCGAGGTCGTATTGGACGGGGGTGATGCCGTCTTCGGCGAGGAGGCCGAGCATTTTCTCGGAGTCGACGAGGTTTTTGGGGCAGCCGAGGGAGACGAAGGCGACGGAGTTGATGGAGTCGTTTGGCACTGGAAGGGAGTGTAGGGGGGGGCCAAATGGCCAAAGGGTCAAAGGGCCAAATGGAGGCGGAAGAGCGGGGGTTGGCTGGGGGTCGGCGTGGGGGTTGGCGGCCGGTCCAAGGGGCGAGCCAGACGTCAACATCGGACCAGCGTCGGGCGATTCGACCGGCGTGGTCGGGGCGGCAGGGTTCGGGGCAGCGTTCGAACCGGGGTTTGGAGCGGGGGCCGTAGAGGCAGCCGTGGCGGATAAGGCGGGCGCGTTCGGGAAGCACTCGGTGAGATGACGGGTTGGTGCCGCCGGTTGCCAGAGTGGTGTGGATTGTGGGCTTTTGGGATGTGATCCTGGGGTGCTTGGTGCGTTTTTAAGGGAGTTTCTGAGCTTGGCCAATGTGCGGGTGGGCGGGGAGCGGGCCGGGGTGTAGAGTTCTAGAAGAAGGCGGTTTGGGCGTGGGGTGAACTCCAAGAGAAAGAGGTTCCCGATGGATCGTCGCGCGAAGATTGGGGTGTTGGCTGCGGTGTTGGCGTCGGCGGGTTTGGCGCAGGCGCTGTTGGCGCAATCGATTCCCGTACCTCGGCGGACGGGCGGGTTGCTGGTGAGCGATCTTGTGGGGGACAAGATTTATTTGTGCCGCGATCTCAACGGCGACGGCGACGCGCTAGACGCGGGGGAGATCAACGTGTGGCTGGACAACGCCAACGCCGGGGGTTTCTTGCTGGTGACCGGGGCGGTGTTGTCGATCTTGCCCTCGTATGACGGGTCGGTGTATTTCTCGGATTTGGACACGGGCGCGGTCTTCAAGTGCCGCGACCTGAATGACGACGGCGACGTGAACGACGACGGGGAGATCAGCTATTTTTACCAGGGTTTCGGGAGTATCCCTGCGGGCTCGCCGAACGGGCTGGCGCTCGACAGCCTGGGTCGGCTGCACCTGTCGAAGGCGCGGCTGGTGACGAGCGATTCGGCGTCGGTGGTGCGGCTGGAGGATCGCAACGACAACGGGGACGCGTTTGGCGCGGGTGAGGCGACGGTGTACATGAACTTGAACGCGCTGGCGACGGACGGCCGTCAGCCGGTGCCGTTTGACATCTGCTTTGATTTCCAGACGGGCTATGTCGTCGATCAGGGGCCGAATCCGGACGTGGTGTATCGGTTTGTCGACGAGAATGGGGACGGCGTGATCAGCGCGGTGGAGCGGTCGGTCTTCATGACCGATCAGGAGTTTGGGGTGCGTACCAACCAGGCGTTCGCCAATGACGGCGCGGCGTTTTATACGATCGGCCGGTCTGGCGGGGCCGCTAATCCGCAGCAGTTGTTCAAGCTGGTGGATGGGGACGGGAGCCGATCGATCAACGACGCGAGCGAGGTAACGCAGGTGTGGTCGAAGGCGAGCACGCCGCCCGGGTTCAACATGGGCACGGCGGCGGCGATCGCGTTGGGCGCGGACAAGATCGCGGTGTTGTCGTTCGGGTCGAGTGACCAGGACAACGTCTTCCTGCTGCGTGATTCTAACGGCGACGGCCTGTTTACCGGCGCCGGCGAGACGACGGTGTTCGTGTCGAGCCTGACCTTCGAGAGTTTGCTCTCGACGGGCCGGGCGGTGGCGTGGCTGGGTGTGCCGTGTGCCGCGGACTTCAACCTCGACGGCTTCCTCGATCAGGAAGACCTCAGCGGGTTCATCAACGCGTTCTTTCAGGAGCCTTCGGACCCGCTGGCGAACTTCAACCGCGACCACGATGAGTTGGGCAACCTGTTGGTTAATCAGGAAGACCTGGCGGGGTACATCACCGAGTACTTCGCGCAAAACTGCTGAGCGGGGCGGGGGAACGTTTCAGAGGTCGTCACGTCACAGCTCTGTTATCTGCGGCTGGGCAGGCTGCGCCTATCCTGCGCCTTGGCCGCGAGCAAGATCGCTGGTGGCGAGAATAAGGAGCACGGGATGCTGATGAGCCAGCGATACATTTTGGGTACGGCGGTGGTGGTCATGACGTTGGGCGCGGCGGCGTCGGTGGCGCGGGCCGAAGACCCTGTGGGCTCTGACGTGCTTAAGGAAACGGCGGCCGCGATCAAGGCCGCCCGCTCGATCTCGTATACCGCGACGCGCGAGGGTGTGGGGGCGTTGGCGGGCTCATCGCCCACCGTTAGCGGGACGGTGTTTATCGACGGGTTGGTGCTGGACGAGCCGGAGAAGTGGTCGTTCGCGATCCGAGGCTCGCTGGTGGATGTTGGGGCCGAGTCGTTGGCGGAGTTTGTGACGGTTTCCAACCCCGAGAGGATCGTCACGATCCGGCACGCGAGCAAGCAGGTCATCGAAGGGGACGCGGCCCAGGCCATGACGATGCTCGGCGACGGCGGGCGGTGGCTGACATCGTGGCTTCTGCGGTGGGACGAGCTGGTAGGCGAGCCGGTGTTGGCGGAGGACTTTGCGGGTAGCCAGTGGCAAGGCACCAAGCTGGTGGGCCGCGAGCTGTGTGATATTGTCAAGATCGACTACACGGAGGTCGAGGTGGAGGAGTCGGCGGCGTGGTGGTACATCGCCCGCTCCGACAAGCTGCCGCGGCGGATCGAGGTGAGTTACATCACCGACGGCGCCGAGGTGGGGATCGCGGTGCTCACGTTGTCAGATGTGAAGGTGAACCCGAAGGCGGAGGCGAAGACGTTCGAGATTGATCGACCCGCGGGCTACGCGGTGGAACGTGTCAAGGCTGAGGAAGCGACGAGTGCCCCTGAAGGCGGCCGCGGCGAGCCCGCCGCAGCAGTCGCTCCCGCCCCACCCGTGGCTCAGGCCGTCGGCGTTGGTGATGAGGCCCCGGCCTTTTCGCTCGCGACCCCCGAGGGCGAGAAGATCAGCCTGGCCAGCCTGAAGGGTCAGGTGGTGGTGCTGGATTTCTGGGCGACGTGGTGCCCGCCGTGCGTGCGGGCGATGCCGGACATTCAGAAGATCCACGAGGCGTATGCGGGGAAGGGTGTGCGCGTGATCGGCGTCAACTGCTGGGAGAACGGCGACGCCGTCAAGTTCAAGAAGGACAAGGGCTACACCTACGGGCTGCTGCTCAAGGGCGATGATGTCGCCACCGGCTACGGTGTTCAGGGGATCCCTGCGTTCTTCGTGATCGGGAAGACGGGGCGCATCGTGGCTGCACAGAGCGGCTTCTCCAACGACCTGCGTGAGGTGCTCACGAAGGCCATTGACAAGGCCCTCGCGGAATGATGCGGGGGCTTTGATGATGCACGGCGCGTTGCGCGGAACAGGCGCGTTCACAGGCGAACGCGATGCAGGAAGTTTTCTGACGCGGGGGATGAGGGCGGCGGTGCGCCCGAATCCCGGGATCCTGCCGCGACGTATGCTCCACGCATGGAACAACGTCTATTCGGCAGAACCGGCCTTTCCGTGAGTGTGTTGGGGTTTGGCGGGGCGGAGATCGGCTTCGGGGCGACGGATAAGGACATCGTCGCCACGCTGCTCAACGAGGCGTTGGACGCCGGGCTCAACGTGATCGACACGGCGGAGTGCTATGTGGATAGCGAGGAGAAGATCGGGCAGGCGGTGTCACACCGCCGCCGTGATTTTCATCTGTTTACAAAGGTCGGGCACCAGCACGGGCCGAGTGGCGGCGCGGATTGGTCCGATACCTCGATCACCGCGACGATCGAGCGATCGCTGCAGCGGCTCAAGACGGATGTGCTCGACTTGGTGCAGCTGCACTCGTGCTCGGCGGCGGAGCTGGCCAAGGGGGAGTGCATCGAGGCGCTGGAGAAGGCCCGCAAGTCCGGGAAGACGCGGCACATCGGCTACAGCGGCGACGGGGTCGACGCGGTGGCGGCGGTGCGGACGGGGCGGTTCGACGCGCTGCAGACGTCGATCAACGTGGCCGACCAGCGGGTGTTGAACGAGGCGTTGCCGTTGGCGGTCAAGGCGGGGATGGGCGTGATCGCCAAGCGGCCCATCGCGAATGCGGCGTGGCAGCACGCCGAGCAGCCGGCGAATGGGTATCACGTGGAGTATTGGCGTCGGCTCAAGGCGCTCGACTACGGCTTTCTGGGCAAGTCGCTCGATGACGCGGCCGCGATCGCGTTGCGGTTTACGCTGAGCCAGCCTGGGGTACACACGGCCATTGTCGGGACGACCAAGCCGGGCCGGTTCATTCAAAACGTCGCGGCGATCAAGCTGGGACAACTCCCCGAGCCTGGGTTGAACGCGATCCGCGGGCGGTGGAAGGCGGTGGCGGAGCAGTCGTGGGTGGGCCAGGTCTAGGGCCTGGGCCTGACCCCCGTTTGAAGTCGGAGGCTCGGAGCATTTCTTTGGGGCTCGGGCGGGAGTCCGGGTTGAGCTACTTCCCGCCTCGCCGCCACATATACTCGGGCTTATGAGCCAGTCGCCGAACAATCCGTATGCGCCACGCCCGACCCCCGGCAGCACGCCGCCCGTTTTCGGGCCCAACGTTGGTGGTGGGGGGCGCGGTGGGCCGCCGGGCTACGAGATGTGGGACGATCGGCCCAGGGGCGAGCCGACGCTCTCGGTGATGGCGGTGCTGGCGTTGATTTTTTCGATCCTGTGTCTCACGGCGCCGGTGGGGGTGATCCTTGGGATCGCCGCGCTCGTGCTGATCGCGGGCTCGGGCGGGCGGAAGTACGGCAAGGGTCTGGCCATCTCGGCCATCGTCGTCGGCTTGCTCTTCACCACGTTCATCGGGGCCATCGCGATCGGCGGCCGGCAGATGCTCAAGCTGGCCGAGCAGCAGGCGTTCGCTCCGGTCGGCGAGATGATGACCGCCATCGAGACCCAGGACCACGCCAAGGCCCGCGTCATGTTCACCGACGCGCTCTCGGCTCAGGTGAGCGATGCGCAGCTCGACGCGTTCCGCGATCAATACCGCACCGAACTGGGGGCCTTCAAAAACGTTCCCGCGGGATTGGGCAACATTATCCAGGCCTATAGCCAAAGCGGCCCGGCCATGCAGCAGATGCAGGCGCGGATGGCGCAGCACAGTCGTGGGCAGACCGACATTCCAATCCCCGGTGTGTTCGAGAATGGATCGGGGATCGTGGTTGTGCAGCTCAACACTTCCTCGCCGGGGGTCGCGCCGGGGTCGGCCAAGTCCGTGCAGAATATCGCCTTGTTGACCAACTCGGGCAAGCTGATCTGGCTGGTCGATCCGGCCCCCGCGCCGGAGGCCGTGCCGACGGTTGCGGAGCCCAAGCTCCCAGCCCCGCTCGAGCCGGCGCCGGTACCTGCTCCGGCGGCGGTGCCGCCGGCGGCACCCGGGGGGTTCTGACCGGGAGTCTCGCTGCGACCATGGCGTAGGACTTGAAGA
>Ga0105047_10004220_pt1 | contig 25099 bp, 21 predicted proteins | sample MAT04_FD_78384 | JGI IMG/M metagenome (GOLD analysis project Ga0105047, IMG submission 78384) | Freshwater microbial communities from Lake Fryxell liftoff mats and glacier meltwater in Antarctica - MAT-04 (megahit assembly) | ecosystem: Environmental > Aquatic > Freshwater > Ice > Liftoff...
AATGGCAATGGCAATGGCTATGGCAATGGTAACGCGCCTGCCGGCTCCGGAGCACCGTCAACGTTCTCGAGTCGCATTCTTGTCAAGCACGACGGCCGCATGTTTTTCGTCAAAGTGGGTGACATTGATTGGATCGAAGCCGATCGCAACTATGTCCGGCTGCACGTTGGCAAGGAGTCGCACACGATTCGCGAGCGCATCAGTCACCTTGAAGCATCACTCGATCCGCGGCTGTTCGCGCGCATCCATCGCAGCACGATTGTGAACCTCAATCGCGTGCGCGAAATGCAGCAGTGGTTTTCGGGCGATTACGTGGTGATTCTCGATAACGGCACGCGACTTCGCTTGAGCCGGCACTACCGTGATCGCGTCGAGAAGCAGGTAGGCGCCTGACTGAGGCTCCCAGAGTGGCTGCCGCGGCACTATGGACAGAACGGCGAGCGTGTTGAGGCGGGCCGTGTGTTATCGTTGATACTCGGCCCGCCTTTTGTACGCCAACATGACCACTGCAGAACATACACCCAGCTGGCAGTCACGCGTCGTCAACTTGCTCGTACGCGCGCGTATGCGTCCGTACGCCGTCAAGCCGCTGGATCCAGCGTTTCTGCGTCCCATGATGGGGCGACCGCGCAGTGTGCGGCACCTGATGTTACTGGCCAGCGGCGCACGCGCGAAGCACGTCGGCAATGATGTCACACATCCGCCCGGTGATTGGGTGGAGGCCCGCGCCAGCACGAGTGAATCGCCAGTCGTGTTGTACCTGCATGGTGGCGGCTTTTTCGGATGTTCGCCCGTTACGCACCGACCACTGGTTGGTTCACTGGTATCGCGATTAAACGCGCGGGCGTTCGTACCGTACTACCGGCTCGCGCCCGAACATCCGTATCCCGCAGCGCTTGACGATGCGATGCAATCGTATCGGTATCTGCTCGACGAAATGCAAATTGCACCATCACGCATAGTGCTCGCTGGGGACTCTGCGGGGGGCGGATTGGCGCTTTCGGCCGCCATGCGTATTCGCGACGAAGGACTGCCGCAACCCGGGGTAATCGTCACGTTCAGCCCGTGGACGGATCTCGCGGTGACCGGACTTTCGATTGACGAAAACAGTGACCGTTGCGCCATGTTTGCCGGCATCACGATTCGCCGCGCGGCGCCGCTGTACCTCGGCAGTACGTCACCAACCGATCCGGGCCCGTCGCCACTGTATGGCGATTTTCGCGGGCTCGCGCCGCTGTTGATTCACGCGGGCACCGACGAAGTGTTGCGTGATGATGCAGTGCGGGTCGCCGATTGCGCACGGGCCGCCGGAGTCACCGTGGAGTTTCGCCTGTGGCCTCGCGTACCACACGTGTGGCAGTTTTTTGCAGGGGTGATGCCGGAAGCCGCAGAATCACTCTGGTTGGTGTCGCAATTTGTGAAGCAACATGTACGCGACACGTAGTGCGGTAGCGTGAATCGCGCGTTACCTGAAAGGCCGCTGAAATTGTTCCACAGATTTCTGCCCTATAATTTCTCAAAAATTCGAGGCGTTTCTCGGCGTTCCGCGGCATTCTCGGCGGTTCCCAGCGTCCCGGCAGTTTGGTTACCGGCGCCCGCGTGGAGAGCAAGTGAAGCTATCTCACGCGGAGATCGCGGAGTCGCGCCGGTGCACCACACACCGGCGCAGGAGGGTGAGACGCGGAGGGTTGCACAGTGGATTCGGCGTCGCAAATGAAAGCGATGATCTCAAACTGCTTTCTTGATAACTGCGCGCGTATTTTACGAGCTCTGAGTTTTGCTTCCCAACGCGTAGTTTCCCAAAAAACGAAACTCTCGCCGCCGCGGATGTTCGCAAACTCAACCGCAGTCCTCCGCGTCTCCGCTCACAAGCAAGGCGCATGCAGCCCCGCTCCGCTCCACGGCCTCCGCGTGAAATAAATTCAATCCTTCCCCGAACCAGCACGGCGTCATTCGACTGAAATGACTTCACCCATTCACGAAACGAGCATCACGTTCTCAACGCGGTCTCAGCGTTTCTCCGCGTGTCTCAGCATTCTCGGCGCTGCTCAGCGTCTCGTAGTTCGTAGTTCGTGGTTGGTAGTTCGCAGTTCGTGATGGCGAATGCTAAAGGTGCAACACCCACGTTCCGATACTCAATCACGGAACTGCGTCCAACCGCACCTTCGTCCGTCAGCTGTGAGTTCACCCGATTACAACATCGACCCAGTCGGCCCAGTAGCGCCGTCACCGACGTCTCGCGCCCTCACGCGCGTGACACCGGTTGTGCCGCAGCGTGTCACCGAGAATCCCGACTTTCCGCTCAAGCGGAGTGGCCTGGACCTGCGAGAGTTGTTTCACGCGCCGGATCAGGTGGTGGTGCGTTCACGAACGCCGGCGGCGGCGCTGGAATTGGGGCTCGAGCAGGCCCGCGGTTCGATGGTCAAGAACCAACCAGCCGATGCACTCGCCGCCCTCGACGAAGTGTGGAGCGGCGCTCGGCACACGGAAACGGGCTGGTACCTACGCGGCGGCTCGCTGGCGCTGCTGGGGCTTCCAGGCGAGGCCTCGCGTGTGGTAGCCGAAGGGTTGCTGGCCAATCCACGATCGGCGGCCAATTACTTCTTGCAGTCGCTCGCACGGCTCACACTGGGTGATCTGGCGGCGGCGCAACTGTCGTTGGCGAATGCCGCAACCAACAGCGAACCTGATGCGCTGTTGCTGATACAGCACGCGCTGCTGTCGGCACAGAGCGGCGACGTGGCGCAGGCTGAAGATCTATTGAGACGCGCCGCCGCACACTGGCCGGATCATCCTGCATTGACCTACGGTCGCGACATGATGCGCGCGGTGTTGCGCAACCGAACACGTGATAACCAGCGCACGCCCAATGCTTCGCGCACCCCGGTCTCGGTCGAAGCGCTTTTTGACGATGACTCGCGCGAAGTTTCTGGCTCTGCGGATCGAGTGCGCGGCGCAACTTCGAATAACGCTGAAGCGGCGCGTGAAACAACACACGATGTATTGACCGACGCGCTGAACGCCTTGGGAAAACAACTGGCCACGGGAACGAAAAGACAAGCGTTGACCGACGTGCGCGCCATCCTGGGTTATCTCTCGGCGGGCGGCACGTTGGCAACGTCGATGCCCGCGTCTCGCGCCCACGCAACGCGCGCAGTGCTCGGCGCCATTCTTGATGCGCTCAGCACGTCTTCGACCGCACCGGGATTGGGATGGGAGGCGGAAAGTGTTGACGGACAGTGGCAGCGCTCGACGCCTGAATGGTCACCAAAGTTAGAAATGAACGAATCGAACATTCGCGGCAACGAAGTCTTGCTCAACACAGTGCGCGTTCTGGTTGGGGCACTTCGCGACGGCCGTCCGGCCGAAGCGGTGCAAGAGTTACGCCGTGCTCGTGGTTCCATGGGCGATGGCACGATTCAACTGTTGCGCGCGATTCTGGGTGCCGACGAAACCTCGGTCAGCGAGACGTTTGCTACGCAGCCTGGGGTTGATCCGGGCGCGGCGTATATCCGAAACGGTGCACCGGGGCACATGCTTCTTGCACCGCTCAGGTTGGGACTTGCGCTGCTGCCCGACAGCGAGCTGTCCGGCCACAACCTGCGTGCGAGGATTGATGGCGATGCCGCCGTGACGTACGCGGCGTCAATGGGCGCCGTACCGCCAAGCGCGAGCGGACGCAACGCGCAAGGAATGTCGGGGAGTCCGGGAACGCTGGTAGCCGCTGTAGGGCTGCTCGCAGCTGCGGTGCTGGCGTTTTCGGCATCGCTCCCGGTGGTCGCAATTGCGTGCGCCGGCGCCGGCGCCTGGCTGGCACTGCGCCGAGGCGCGCGCGCTCCGGAAGGGGCACCGATGCGCTAGATTGTGGCGAGTGTAAAGCCGCTACGCGGCTCTCGTCCAGTCACCTTGTACGCACCGTCCATGCTCTCGACAAACTCCGCGCCGATAACGGCGTTTTTGCGTCACCACTATCGCCATTTCAACGCCGCTGCACTCATTGATGCCGCCGACGGCTATCGCGCGCATTTGGATGGTGGTGGCAAGATGATGGTGACCCTGGCCGGCGCGATGAGTACGGCCGAAATCGGTTTGTCGCTGGCCGAAATGATTCGGCAGGACAAGGTGCACGCGATTACGTGTACCGGTGCGAATCTCGAAGAAGACGTGTTCAACCTCGTAGCCCACGACCACTACGAGCGCGTGCCCAATTACCGCGATCTCACGCCGCAAGACGAACAGAAGTTGCTTGAGAAACACATGAATCGCGTGACCGACACGTGTATTCCCGAGGGTGAAGCGATTCGCCGTATCGAAGCCGTCGTGTTGGAAGAGTGGAAGACCGCCGATCAGAACGGCGTACGGTTGTTCCCGCACGAGTTCATGTATCGCATTTTGTTGAGCGGAAAGTTGGAAGAGTTTTACCAGATCGATCCGAAGAATTCGTGGCTACTGGCCGCCGCGCAAAAAAATCTGCCCATCATCGTTCCGGGCTGGGAAGACGCCACTCTCGGCAACATTTTTGCCGCTCACGTGGTTGAAGGCGACATCAAGAACGTGCATACGGTGCGCACGGGCATCGAATACATGATGTACCTGGCCGATTGGTACACGGAAGCGACGAGGGACACCACCATCGGCTTCTTCCAGATTGGTGGTGGTATCGCGGGCGACTTTCCCATTTGCGTTGTGCCGATGTTGCATCAGGATTTGCACCGCACCCAAGTGCCGTTGTGGGGGTACTTCTGTCAGATCAGCGACTCTACCACGAGTTACGGTTCGTATTCTGGCGCGGTTCCCAACGAAAAAATCACGTGGGGCAAGCTGGGAATAGAAACGCCCAAGTTCATCATCGAATCCGATGCTTCCATCGTGGCTCCGCTCGTGTTTGCCATCGTGCTTGGTCAGTAACCGCTGGGTGGGTCGCCTGGCACTTGGCAACTGCTGGTCGCAATGACGGCACCACCCGTCTCCTCGAAGACGGCCACAAAACAGCGAGCAGGAGCCGAGGCGAGCCACACGTGGCGAGAGTACGCATCGCGATATGTGGACTCGCCATGGCGGCCATCATTTTGACGGCGCCGACAAGTCGCTGGCCGACGTCGTGCTCAGGCTCGTCAAAATTACGAAATAGGCGCCCGAGCTGAATCGGGCGGAGGCACGACCGAATCAACGACCGCGCCACGTGGGACGCGAATGCGCTGACCCGATTTGATGTTGTCGTCGCGCAACTGATTGAGCTGTCGCAGCACGTCTGGAGTAGTGCGATGGCGTACCGCCAGGCCCGTTAAAGTCTCGCCACGTTTCACGATGTACGGCACGTACACTTCGGCCTGAGGCGCGGGAGCACGGTTAAATCGCTCCTGATTCTCCGCATCCACCGTGATCTGCTGCTGCGAAGTCAGCGCAGCCTGTGCCACGGACTGCGCGGCTTTCCACTCGCTGGTGCTGATGAGGAAGTCCACCTGCGCCAGCGGTGTGCGCAGCGCGAGTCCTCGTAGCCGACCGAAAAACACGTCGCGCGGTTCAATGACAAACGAACGTTCGTACGGGTAACTCTCGACCAGCAATTCCAACGGCCCGTCCTCGCGCGGACGAAGTAACGGAGTAGGCGGGGCGCCGACGTACAAAACGCGGCGCGAGGTGGCCGCCACGATTCCAAACGATTCGCGCCAGACATCCGTCCACCGACGTTGCGATGCGAAAACCGACGCAACAACGACTTCATCCGACGCCAACAACGAACGCAACTCCTGTTCGGCGGCTAATCGTGCCGAACGACGTGCGCCGATTGGTGGGACCATGCTGGCCGCGGCCACTAGTGCTGCCACAGCCAGGAGCGCGCTGCTGCGCGTCAGCGCGGCCGCAACTCGACGAAACGTCGAGCGCTGGCGCCGAACCGGCGCAGGCGATCGGCCGGCCCCCTGAGGTGCCTGAGAGGGAACGGCGGCCTGCGTTTGTCCACTATCGGTCATCGCTCAAGTTCGCTGGGGCGTTCGCGAGAAGGGAGTGGGCAGGACGATTCTCGCGGGTATCTTGTGTGCATGCTCACGGGCACTCCAACAGAACCCAGCGCCGCCGCCGGCAATCGTCCCGACACCATTGTCGCGCGATTTCTCAGTCGGGCGTCCCGTGATCCGGAACGAGTGGCCTTCACGTTCTATCCAATGGGTGCGCTGCAGGCACCGGGCACGGTGAACTGGGGAGATTGGCTCACCACGGCGCGCGCGGCGGGTGGCGCGCTACTGGCTCAACATGCCAACGCCGGCGACCGTGCTGCGATTATCGCGAACAATCGCGAAGTCTGGCCGGTTGCCGCCATGGCAATCGCGATGTGTGGCATGGTGACCGTTGCGATTCCGCCAGACGGATCGGGGGAGATCGTGCTGGCGCAGCTCTCGGACAGCGGCGCTCGTTTCGTGATTGTTGATACGCTGGCGCGCTTCCGGATGCTGCGCGCGTTGCAGCACCGTTTGCCGCAGCCGATCACCATCATTTGTGACGACCTGGAGCCGCTGCGCAGCAGCGTGGCCGAGGGGGTGTTCGAGTGGGAAACCTGGTGTCGCTACGGTGCACAGGCGTTGCAGGACTACGCATTATTGCGCGACCGTTTGTCCGAGCGGGTGGACACTCTCCGTCCGGAACACGCGGCGTGTATCACGTATGCCGCCGAAAGTAGCGTTGGTGTTGTGCGTACGTTTGCGACGAGTGTTGCCGATGCCGAAGCGCTTTCCCAAGCGCTTCGCCTGACATACTTCGACCGGATCACGTGTGGCGAATCTGTCAGTCAGCCCTTGCATACATTGCTTGGCATTAACGTTGCAATCGTCACCGGTGCGACGGTTGCACTCGTTGAACATTCGAACGATGCCTTTGGCGCAGCGCGAAGTTTTGACGCGACAGTGTTGGCGGGATCGTCGCAGGCGATGTTGCGCTTGCGCGAAAGTGTTGCCGGGGCGCGCCGCACCGGGGAGTATCTGCGCGACACGGTTTGCGCACAAGTTGGACGCCACTGCCGTTTGATTGTGACCGCCGAAGCAGGTTGCAACGCCGGATTGCAGCAAGACTTGGAGCGCGCCGGGGTAGCGCTGGCTACGGTGTATGGCACACAATGGCAAACGTGTATCTGTCTCAACGGGCCGGCACATTTCGAGGATGGTGCGATTGGTTTGGAGCTTGAGAACGTTGCGGTGCGCATTGGTGACTACGGAGAATTGCAGGTCGGGCGCAGCCCGCACATGGCTGCAGGAACCTTCAACCGAACCGACAATTACGACGCCGCGTTTTCGGTGGACGGACAGTGGCACCGCACCGGTATTCGTGTTGAGCAGACGATGTCGGGAGCGTTTCGCATCGTCGGCGAAATGAAGGACATGCTGGAATTTTCATCCGGGCGACTTCTCGCGCCTCATCCGATTGAAGCGTCGTTGGCGGCAATGCCCTTGGTCGCACACGCCGTGTGTGACGCGGACGGGGTGCGCTCGCTGGTGGCGGTACTGTCGCTCGATCGGCGCGCGGTCGAAGCGTGGACGTTTGCGCGCGGTGTTGTGGCGAATTGGGAAGCGCTGGTCGAGCACCCGCTCGTGTACGACGAACTGGCGCGCGGAGTCGCCGCCGTGAACGCGAGGTACGAGCCCGGCGAACGCATCAACGCGTTTGCTGCCACGGATCTGGAGTTCGGTGTGCATGGCGGTGAGTTGGACGATGCTGGCGAACTGGTCCGACCCACAATCGCGAGCCGTTTTCGGCATGTATTTGCCGATCTGCATCAACATCGGGCAACCTGATTTCAGCAATGGCGCGCGCACGATCCAAGGCTATCATCAAACAACCACCACCGGTGGCGTCCGAAACGGCGCAGTTCGACATGTTTCCCGAAAAACCGGAAGTCATGCGGCTCAATCCGCGAAGCGTGTCCGGCGCGCACAGGTCGGCGGTCGAAATCGTCCGTGTGCGCATGCGCTCAATAGAGCCTCCTCATCTCATTTTTCACGACCGGCACGGATGGTATTGCGAAACACACGGCGCACACTGCGCCGCCGTTTCTCTGGCGAAAGCATTGATACAGCACGATGAATAGCTCCGGTGCGCCCGAGCAACTGCTGTGGCAACCGACCGCTCGCGACATCGACCGCGCGCGGTGCACACACTTCTTGCGCGGCCTGCGTGAACGTGCGCTGGTTCCCGCCGCGGTGACGGGGATGCACGAGCTGCAGCAGTGGTCCGTGCAGCATCCCGAAACATTCTGGCAAGAAATCTGGCACTCGGCCGACATCATTGCCTCACCTCGTGTAGACGGCTCGTATTGGGAACAAGTGCTCGTGCATGGCGACGCCATGGTACCGCCGCACAAGGCGACGGGACCGCATTGGTTTACGGGCGCGTCACTCAACTTCGCCGAAAACCTGTTGCGTCGTCGTGATGACCATCCGGCCCTGATTGCGTGGACGGAGCAGGGACGACAGCGTGCGCTGAGCTATCGCGAGCTCGCACAACACGTCGCGCAGGCGCGCGCGGCACTGATTGCATTGGGCATTGGCGTCGGCGATCGTGTGGTCGGGTATCTCCCGAACATTCCCGAGGCTGTCATCGCAATGCTGGCGGCGACATCGCTTGGCGCGGTATGGTCTTCGTGTTCACCAGACTTTGGCTTCAAAGGGGTTCTTGATCGCTTCGGGCAAATTGAGCCGAAGGTGTTGATCGTCGCGAATGGGTATCGATACGCCGGCAAAGTGATTGATTGCCGCGATCGCAACGCGGAAGTTGTTGCGGCGTTGCCTTCATTGTGCGCCGTTTGGGAAGTATCCAATGAATCATCGATTGGCCCCGGCAATAATTCGCAAAGCTGGAGCGAGGTGTTGCGCGACCACGAGAATTGCGCTGCGCTCGAATTCACGCGACTGCCGTTCAATCACCCGCTGTACATCCTGTATTCATCGGGAACGACGGGTTTGCCAAAGTGCCTGGTGCACGGTGCGGGAGGGACGTTGCTGCAACATTGGAAGGAACAGGCGTTGCACACCGACATCGGCGGGGACGATGTGTTCTTCTACTTCACCACCTGCGGATGGATGATGTGGAACTGGTTGGTGTCGGGGTTGATGCTGGGGGCAACGTTGGTGTTGTACGACGGCGCACCGCTCGCCCCCGACGCACGCATTCTGCTGCGCATGGCCGAGGCGGAACGGATTACAGTGTTCGGCATCAGTGCAAAATATCTGGCGGTGCTTGAGAAAGAAGACCCGACATCGCTGGCTGGTGTCGATCTCCGTGCGATACGCGCCATTCTGTCCACAGGCAGCCCGCTGGCGGCCAACAGCTACGATTTCGTCTATCACCATCTCACCCACGGAGTGCGCCTGTGCAGCATGAGCGGCGGCACGGACATCGTGAGTTGTTTTGCACTCGGCGATCCAACCGGCACAATCTGGCGCGGCGAATTGCAAATGCGCGGACTCGGCATGGCCGTCGACGTTTTTTCGGATGACGCCGCACCACTTCGAGGCGAACCCGGTGAACTGGTGTGCACGCGTCCGTTTCCTTCCATGCCCGTGGCGTTCTGGAACGATCCCGACGGCTCGCGCTATCGAAGCGCGTATTTCGACCACTTCCCGGGCGTCTGGCGTCACGGCGACTGGGCCGAGATCACGGGGCACGACGGGTTGGTGATTCACGGACGCAGCGATGCAACCTTGAATCCAGGCGGGGTACGTATTGGGACGGCGGAAGTGTACCGGCAGGTGGAGCAGATTCCGGAGGTGTTGGAATCGCTGGTGGTGGAACAAACCGTTGGCGGTACCGGAGGAACGGATTCACGCATGGTGCTGTTTGTGCGCCTGCGTGTTGGCCACGTACTCACCGACGACATCAGGCGCGCCATTCGCAGCCGTCTGCGCGAGCATGCCACGCCACATCACGTGCCCAAGGTCATCATCGCGGTCGCGGACATCCCGCGCACGATCAGCGGCAAGATCACGGAACTCGCGGTGCGAGAAGTCATTCACAATCGACCGGTGCGCAACGTCGATGCGCTGGCCAATCCGGAAGCGCTGGCGCTGTTTGCCAACCTCGCCGAGTTGCGCAGCGAGTAGTTCCCACCAAATCGCGGATTAATCGCAGTGTAAGCGCCGCCAGCTCACATTCGCACACCCGCTCCACGCACGCCAACGTTTTGCCCTCTGGAGTTTCACATGCGCCTCTCACTTGCAGCAACGCTGCGTCGCCACCGCGTGATCGTCGCGGCCGTATCTGCCGCCGTGTTGGCCGCGGCTCCTGTTCATGCGCAAGCCACCGCGCAGCCCACAAAAACAGCCGCTCCAAAAACCACAGCGGCTCCGGCGACGCCCGCGAAAGCGCCGGCGGCCACCGCTCAAGCCGCCATGGCAGCACCGACGAAGCAACCACCGGCCACGAAGCCCGCATCCAGCCCGGCCGCGCCGAAGCAAGTGTCGACCGCCAATCGCGTTTACATCGACATCAATCACGCCACGGTCAAGGAACTGAAGAATATTCCGGGCATCGGCGACGCCTACGCCGCCAAGATCATCGCGGGCCGCCCGTACGCCAACAAATCGCAGCTGGTCTCGAAGAAGATCATCAATGAGAACCTGTACGAAACGATCCAGGGCATGATCATCGCCAAGAAGTGAGGCATGTTCGCTGCCGCTGGAGTACATGGGTGGCAGGCGATCGGGTCAGGGTGGGCGAGGGGGCGAAGTGTTATCTTGAAGCCTGGAGGAACCGCCGATGAAATTCATCGCTGAGTGGTGCAGTGACGAGCGGCAGCGTGCCTGGATTGGGGCGCTGCCACGATCACACATAAAGACCGACTAAATGCCGCACGTCTGGTCGCTTGTGCGATCAGGCGCGTTTGTGTTTTCGCGCCTTTGTTCACGTATCACTCACCGGAGTTCTCATGACTGCTGCCACACTTCCTGCTGTTGCCGAGGGACACGACACGTTCCCCATCAACGGCACTGATTACATCGAATTCTATTGTGGAAACGCCAAGCAATCGTCGCTGTTTTTTCAGCACGTGCTTGGCTTTCAATTGGTTGCGTATCGCGGCCCTGAAACCGGCGTTCGCAATCGCGCCAGTTACCTGCTGCAGCAAGACAAGATTCGTTTTGTCCTGACGTCACCGCTGGGTCCCGATGGCGAAATCGCCGAACACGTACGCAAACACGGCGACGGTGTACGTGACTTCGCCTTTTGGGTCGACGACGCGCGTGACGCGTACGCCAAGGCGATCGAACGTGGCGCCGTATCCATTCACGAACCCGAAGTCACTTCGGATGCCAATGGCGAAGTAATTATCGCCGCAATCGGCACGTACGGTGACACGATTCATTCGATCGTGGAACGACGAAACTATCACGGCCTGTTTCTCCCGGGATTTGTGCCGATCCAGTCGAACTACGCGTCGGTCAGCACCGGCCTCAAATACGTTGATCACTGCGTAGGCAACGTCGAACTCGGCCGCATGAATTACTGGGTTGAGTACTATTCCCGGGTACTCGGCTTCTTCAATTTGCTTTCGTTCGATGACAAGCAGATTTCGACCGAATATTCTGCGCTGATGTCGAAGGTGATGTCCAACGGCAATGGTCGCATCAAATTTCCAATCAATGAACCGGCCGCGGGCAAGAAGAAATCACAGGTGGAAGAATATCTGGATTTCTACGGCGGGCCTGGCATTCAGCACATCGCGATTGCCACCGACGACATCGTGAAAACAGTGGGCGAGTTGAAGCGTCGCGGCATGGAGTTCCTGTCAATTCCCGCGTCGTATTACGACACCGTGCTCGATCGCGTTGGCAGGATTGACGAGGATCTCGCGCCGTTGGCGAAGCTCGGGATTCTCGTCGACCACGATGATGAGGGCTATTTGCTGCAGGTGTTCAGCAAGCCCATTCAGGACCGTCCAACGCTGTTTGTCGAGATCATTCAGCGGAAAGGCGCGAAGTCGTTTGGCGCCGGCAACTTCAAGGCGCTGTTCGAATCGCTGGAGCGCGAACAGGCGCTGCGCGGCAACCTGTAAACGCCGAAAGCAATCATGACTATCTACCACAAGCTTGGGAAGATACCCGCAAAGCGACACACGGTGTTTCGGCGCCCTGACGGCGGCTTGTACGCCGAGGAGTTGATGGGGCACGAAGGGTTTACCGGGACGTCTTCGTTGTTGTACCACACGCACCCGCCCACGACCATCAAGTCGGTGCGCCATTTGCGTTCGATGGAACTTGAAGCAGACACCGATCAAACGCTCAAACACCGGCATTTCCTGACGGCCAGGGCGACGCCGGGCGGCAGTCCCACGCTCGATCGCACGCCGCTGTTGTTCAATCAGGATATTGCGATGTTGTACGTCGTGCCCGACCAGCAGGACGAACATTTCTATCGCAACGCCCAGGCGGACGAAGTGGTGTACATCGCCGAGGGCGAGGGATTGCTGGAAACCGTGTTTGGTGATTTGCCATTTCGTACGGGCGACTACGTGGTGATTCACCGCGGGATTCTGCACCGGTGGGTGTACGATGCGGCGAAGGCCCCGGTCAAGATGTTGATCATGGAAAGCCGCGGGCACGTGCGCACGCCCAAGCGGTATCGCAACGAATTCGGGCAACTGTTGGAAGGTGCCCCGTATTCGGAACGTGACTTTCGCATTCCGCTCTCGTTGCAAACGCACGACGAAATGGGCGACTTCCCCATTTACGTCAAGCAGTACAACGCCCTCACGGAGTTGGTACTCGATCATCATCCGCTGGACGTGATCGGATGGGACGGCATGTTTTATCCGTGGATCTTCAACATCAACGACTTCGAACCGATCGTAGGGCGCATTCACCAACCGCCGCCAGTGCATCAAACGTTTCAGGGCGACGGGTTTGTTATCTGCTCATTCTGCCCACGTCCGTTCGATTTCGACCCCAACGCGATTCCGGCGCCCTACAATCACAGCAACGTCGACTCCGACGAAGTGTTGTTCTACGCGTCCAGCGAGTTCATGAGCCGTCGTGGCATCGAGTTTGGATCGATCACGCATCATCCCGATGGACTGCCACATGGTCCGCATCCGGGCCTCACGGAAAAATCGATTGGCGCCAAGGCGACGAACGAAATCGCGGTGATGATGGATTCATTCCGTCCGCTCAAAGTGGCGAAAGCTGCGATGAATTTTGAAGATCCCACGTATCATCGCAGTTGGGTGGATGCGCAGCACGCGCAGTTCAGTCCGCCCACGTCCTGATTTTTTCACCCGCACGACCGACATCATGCCACGACTCTCGCAGCGCTTTGCAGGATTTCCCGCGTACCCACTCGCGCACATTCCTGCGCGCAAGAAAGCGCTGCTTGACGCTGGAGTTGATGTCATCGACCTCGGCGCCGGTGACGCCGATCTCGCACCGCCGGACGCTGCGGTTCTGGCATTGCAAAAGAGTGCGACCATTCCGGCATTGCAGCGCTACGGATTTGGATTGGGACACGTTCCGTATCGCCACGCCATTACACGATTCATGCACAAGCGGTTCGGTCTCGAGTTCGATCCCCTCACCGAAATCGTCCCACTGTTGGGCAGCAAGGAAGGACTCGCGCATGTCGCCTTTGCGTACCTCGGGCCTGGTGATGTCGCCATCATTCCAGAACCGGCGTACCAGGCGTACCTCGGCGGAACGTTGCTGAGCGACGCGACGCCGTATTACTACGCGCTGCGTCCGCGCACGAACTTCCTGGTCGAACTCGACGACATTCCAGAAGATGCCCTCGCGGGGACACGCGTGTTGTATCTCAACTATCCCAACAACCCGACCGCGGCGATTGCGCCGCGCGAGTATCTCGAACGTGTCGTCGCGACGTGTCGTGAGCGCGACATTCTGTTGGTGTACGACAACGCGTATTCCGAAATGGGTTTTGACGGATACGTTCCGCCCAGCATCTTTGAAATTGACGGTGCGAAAGACGTCGCGATTGAATTTCATTCGCTGTCGAAAACGTTTAACATGACGGGATGGCGCTGCGGCTGGGCGGTGGCAAAACCCGAAATCGCCGGCGCGTTGTCCAGGGTGAAAGGGTTCGCGGATACCGGCCAATACATGGCCATTCAGGCGGCGGGTGTGGCCGCACTTGACAGTTGGGAAACGTTCGTGCCAGGGAATCTGAAAGTATTCGCCGAGCGTCGCGATGCGGCGGTCGCGGCGTTTCGCGCCGAGGGATTTACGTGCGACGTGCCGAAAGCCACGATGTACCTGTGGATTCCGTTGCCGGAGGGAATCGCGAGCAAGGAGTTTGCGGACATCCTGCGCGAAGAAGAAGGCGTGATCGTTTTGCCAGGTTCTGGTTTCGGAGAAGGCGGCGAAGGATTTTTTCGCATCTCGTTCATTCAACCACCCAATCGCCTGGCCGAAGCCGCGGCACGTGCAGGTCGTGTGTTGAACACGATGTTGTATCGGGCGGCGCACAGCGAGTCCAACATTGCCACCTCGGTGCTGTGATGCGCACTTCTTCGATGCATTCCTCGCGATTGTTTGCGGTCTCGCCAGCAGCGGCACGGACGGTCGCCGCGTGGGTTGCACTGCTGGTGGCAGTTGTTGCGGCGCCGCTCACCACGAACGTCGTGCTCCAGGCCCAGGGCGTGCCCGAAACTGCCATGTTGCCGCCGCCGGTGCGTGAGTTCCGTGGCGTTTGGGTCGCGAGCGTCGCCAACATCGACTGGCCGTCCAGACGCACGCTGACCACCGCACAATCGCAGGCGGAGTTGCTGGCCATCCTCGATCGGTGTGTCGCGCTCAATCTGAATGCCGTGTTGCTGCAGGTGCGTCCCGCGGCCGATGCGCTGTATGCGTCAAGACTCGAACCGTGGTCCGAATATCTGACCGGGGTGCAGGGCCGGGCGCCGGCTCCGTTTTGGGATCCCCTCGCGTTTGCCGTCAAGGAAGCGCACGCGCGCGGACTCGAATTGCATGCGTGGTTCAACCCATATCGTGCACGCAATGACGACGCGAAGAGTCCGCTGGTCAAATCACACATTGCGCGCACCAATCCGGCGCTCATCAAGACGTACGGCGGTTTTCTGTGGATGGACCCCGGCGAGAAAACGGTGCGTGATCGCACATTGGCCGTGGTGCTCGATGTCGTCAAACGGTACGACATCGACGGTGTGCACATCGACGACTATTTCTATCCGTATCGCGTGAGTGATCGACGCGGCGGGTATGTGCAGTTCCCCGACGCCATCAGCTGGAAGAAGTACACAAAAAGCGGCGGCAAACTTGAACGCGATGATTGGCGGCGCGAGAACGTGAATCTGTTGGTCGAGGCGCTGTACAGGGGTATTCACAAAACCAAACCGTGGGTGAAATTCGGCATCAGCCCATTCGGGATTTGGCGTCCGGGAAACCCGGCGCAAGTGAAAGGCCTCGATGCCTTCGTCGAACTCTACGCCGACTCGCGCAAATGGCTGCGCGAAGGATGGCTGGATTACTTCACACCACAGTTGTATTGGCCTACCAATAGAGTAGAACAAGCCTACCCCGCGTTGCTGGCGTGGTGGGCGGGCGAGAATCTCAAGTCGCGACATCTCTGGCCCGGCAACTATACGACGCGCACCGGTGGCGCTGGCAAAAGTGCGTGGCCGGTGTCGGAGCTTATTGCACAAATTCGCGACACGCGCCTGCAGGCGGGCGCGACGGGAAACGTGCACTTCTCCATGATTTCGCTGTTGCAGAATCAGGCCAGCATGAACGACTCACTGGTGGCCGGACCATACGCGCAGGTTGCGTTGGTGCCCGCTTCGCCGTGGCTCAAGAGTCCTGCGCCGGTCACGCCGCGACCCGTTGTCGCCGAAGCCAATGGCACCCGGGAGTTGCGATTGCTGCCGCAAGGTGAACGCGCGCCATGGTTATGGTTGGTGCGCGCCAAAACCGACACCGGGTGGATCTCGGCGGTCCTGCCTGGGTCACAAACCAGTTGGCGCATTCCCGGCGAGACCATGCCAGCCACACTCGCCGTCACAGCGTTGAACCGTGCTGGCGAAGAAAGCGAGAGTATCTCGGCGTTATCATCAACTCCTGAAGCCGGTCGTACCGGAGGACGCAAACGGTGAGCGAACCGCGTCGCAAATTCTTCTACCGTCAAACGGAAGGCATTCGCATTACAGTGCGGCCGACGTATGACGCGGATGCGTCACGGCCCACGTACAAGCAATTCAAGTTTGCCTACCATATTCGCATCGAAAACGTTGGTGCGCAGGCGGCACAACTTCGCACGCGCCGCTGGCTCATTCATGATCCACTGGGCGGCGACAATATTGTCGAAGGCGAGGGCGTTGTGGGCGAACAGCCACACCTTCTGGTTGGTGACGTGCACGAATACGTGTCGTATTGCGTGATCAAGTCGCCTACCGGTTGGATGGAAGGGTCGTATCGGTTTGTGCGTGACGATGGATCGTCCTTCAACGCGGAGATTCCGCGATTCATTCTGGATGCGGAGCCGCACACGGATATCGCGAATTGAGTGGTACGGGAGCTCCAGACGAGAGGGCGGAGCTTGAGATTCGTCGGGAAGTTGGTTAGTTTAGTTGAGTTAGTTTAGTCCAGCCATTTCCCTGGAGCCACCGTGACGATAGTCAACATTCACGAAGCCAAAACGCATCTGTCGCGTCTGGTCGACCAGGCCGCCAGCGGCGAATCGTTTGTGATTGCAAAGGCTGGAAAGCCACTGGTGAGAGTGACGGCCATTGACGCGCCAACCGCACCAAGGCGCATCGGTTTCTTGATCGGTGAAATCGACGTGCCGAAGGACTTTGATCGCATGGGCGAGGCCGAAATCAGCGTCATGTTTGGGGTTGACGGGTGAAACTGCTGCTCGATACGCAACTGTTGCTGTGGGCGGCGGCCCACCCACGTCGATTCTCGGCGGCCGCCCGCAAGTTGCTGAACGAACCCGAGAATCACCTGCTGTTCAGCGCGGCGAGTCTCTGGGAAATCACCATCAAGAACTCACTCGGCCGTGCAGACTTTCGCGTCCAGCCCCGCGTGTTACGTCGCGGGTTACTTGACAACGGGTACACCGAACTTCCCATCACCAGCGATCACGCGGTCACCGTCGAGGCGCTGCCGGACTTACATCGCGATCCGTTTGACCGACTGTTGGTCGCGCAAGCGACCTGTGAAGGAATTACACTCCTGACTGCCGACGAAATTGTCGCCCAATATCCCGGACCGATACTCCGGGTGTGACCGGCTTGGCCAAGTTTAAAAATCCGAACGCTGGCCATTAACTCGGCCTTGGCATTCGTTCTCGGTTCTCTCGGCACTCGCTAGCGCTGCAGCGACGCTCGTGGAATTGCGCTTTCAAATGGTGCGTACAGTAGCGTGACCTGTTCGGCAGACAGCACATCCTGCATAAGGATTGCCAGCAGGGCGGCCAACGCGGGCTCGGCAATTGGACGTAGGGTTGCCGTGCTTGACAGCGAGTTCTGAACCGCAGCAAGGTGATCTGTGGCACCCGCACCGGCGCCGGCAACGGCAACGGCAACGGCAACGGCAACGGCAACGGCACCGGCAACTGCACCGGCAACTGCACCGGCAACTGCACCGGCGCCGGCAACGGCACCGGCACCGGCAACGGCAACGGCACCGGCACCGGCACCGGCACCGGCAACTGCACCGGCAACTGCACCGGCAACGGCCCGGTCGGCTCGGACCAGGGCGAGTAGCGGACCCCCTAAGGCGTCGCGCTCGCTCTCTCGGCCGCTGCGCGCAATCGCGGCACCCAAGACGCGCTCCGCCGCCTGGTATTCGCCGGTTCGCGCGAGTTGCTGATAGTTGCCCACCACCTCTTGCTCGAGCGCGAGCGGGAGGGCCAAAAGCTGCTGCAGAAATTTTCGGATGGACGGCGTGGACGGTCCGTACGGCGTCGGGCCTGGCGGCACAGGGAAGGGCGGCTGGTTTGTGTCAGCCATAGCGCTCGGAGTGTCGGCAAGTTCGTGACAACGGCTGTGGCCAGTTCTTCGTCATGGGGATTACATTAATGGGTTATGGCTTGCACGATTCCCGTGCGAGCCTTCCAGGCTGTAGCCCAAGGTTGTCAAAGACATGAGTAAGCAGGACGCGATTGAACTTGAAGGAACGGTAACGGAACTACTGCCCAACGCGACATTCCGCGTGACGGTGCAAACAGGCCACGAAGTGCTGACGACGCTTGCCGGAAATATGCGTCGCAATCGTATTCGTGTGCTCGCGGGTGATCGCGTGACGGTGGAAGTTTCGCCCTACGATCTCACGCGCGGCCGTATCACGTTCCGGCACAAGAACTGATCTGCTGGTGCCGCTCGATTAACGGGCGAGCTCTTTGAGGTATTTGTACAGCAACACCGCACCGATGCCACCGCCAAACGCGGCGACGGAGGCACCAATCATCCACAGGCGTTTCATCGAAACGACCTGCGTGCTTCCTCGACGCACGCCGCCAACGCCGCGCATGACGCTGCGGTTGGCTTGAGGGGGCGCGTCGACATCCGCGTCCGATATAGCGGTGCCGGTTGGATTTGTTGGGAGTGGCGCAGTGGGATTGGCAAACGACTCGTGTAATTGCGACGGGATTCCGTACTCTACCTGAAACCCCAGCGGATTCGGGTTTGCTGAGTGAGCGCCCTTCGACGCTGGTTTCGGAAGTTCGCTGAGTGTTGGCGGGGGTGGTTCCACCAAATCGAATAACGTGTCGTCAAGCCCCGCCGCCAGCGCCACTACTCCGTTTTTTTCGGGCAGCACAATGGGCGGTGGCACTTCGTACTCCCAGGCTACCGTGATGTCGGCGTCCGCGTCGACCAGAATGACAGCGGACGCATTGTCGTCGGCCTGAGTCGCTGCGGGCACCATATCGTCGACAGAAACTTCTGACAATCGATCGCCGTCGAGCGGCATGACTACGGTCAACACTTCAGCGACGGTAGTTTCTGACAACGCAATGTCCTCGACAGGAACTTCCGCCGTCACCACTTCGTCGAGGGGGATATCTGTCAAAGAATCGTCGTCAATTCCCACATCCGTCGGCGCGTCTTGTTCAAGCTGGAACTGCGTAGCAACGTTCGCCGCCGGTGTCGACCGCAATAAATCGACCGTTTCCGCAATCGCGGCGCGAAGCAGGTGATCGTCGCTGCCCGACGAAAATGGCGTCTCTGCAAACGAATGGGCGGGGACGTCTGTGCGCGGAAATAGCTCTGCGTTCTCCGCTTGCCGCTGCGCGAATACAAGCGCCTTCAAGCGCGCGACATAGGGTTGCGCGCGATCCGGAGCCACTCGCGCAAGCAAATGGGCCGCGTTCGTGAACAGTGGCAGCAAATGTGCACTCGCGTCACCGCGCTTTCGCTCAACGGCTGAAACCGCGCGGTCCAGCAACGATATCGCTTCATCATTGTGGCCCGAGGCGGCGAGAATTACGGCGAGATCGCCGCGAGTCCGCGCGACCGTCAGAGAATCTTCGCCGTACAGAGAAACACGCAGGGCACAACTGCGCTCGGTGCAGCGCCGCGATTCCGCGAACGAACCCGTGTGAAAAAGACACTGTCCCAGATTCAGCAGCAGTCGAGCGCGAATATGGTCGTGGGCCACCGACGTGACGGTGCTTTCCGCGTCCATGCCCTCGGCCGCGTCTAACGCCTGTTCAAAAGCGCGCGTTGCGTCGGCCCAGCGCCCCTGGTCGGCCAGACTGAGCCCTTCGGCATTGAACAGCGTCCAGTCAGTGCTCACAGAGAGTGAAACTCAGTCGGCGACAACCCAAGTCGTGCGCTTTCGGGAACCATGAACCTGGGCGTGAGAGGAAGTGGCGACCCTTCAGAATATGCCGGTGTGACACCGGATTGGAGCCCCCGCTATCACAAATGCTGGCAGTGTGAGAGCCGCATGTTGCAAAGGGGGGTGAGAGGCGGAACGGCGGCTGTGATTGTGATCCCGCTACTGGAAATTGGTGGCGAAATGCCGACACTGGGGTAGTGTTGAATCCAGGAAACGCCGGCGCGACGTCCGGCTCGCAACCCACAGCGGCCCAAGTCCATCCCCCATATGTCGCGTTCCTACACTTCTCGCCGCCTGTTGCGCCAAAGTTTTCTCGGACTGCTCGTTTTGAGCGCGATGCTCGGTTGTGATCGCTTCAAGGAGCGCGTGCTGGGTCTTGGGCGCGCTGCGACCGTTTCGCAGGGGCCCAAGGAATTCGACAGTCTATCGATACGACGCGATTCGATTTTGCGGTACCGTCAAGCCGCGCAAGATTCTCTCGACGCGATGAGTTTGGTGCGACGCGCGACCGACTCGTTGACGCACGGTGGGCGCAAGGCACCGACGGTACCAGCACCACTGGCACTCCCCACGCAACACTTGTCGCGTGCGCAAATTCTTGGTGACAGCATTGCAAATGCGCGGGCTGACAAACTCGCCGGACAGAATAGCAACTCAACCGCGGGCGATACCATACGTGGTGTGGTGAAGATGGATGGCTCCGGTCCGGGTAGTCGCCCGGTACTGATGACGAACCGCGGCAAGACCGTAATCACGCTTTCGGGAATGGGCACCGATGAACTGAGTCAGGTGCTTGGGTCCGACGTTGTTGTGCGTGGAATGCGAATCAGCCCAGGCGACATTGTCGTCTCAAGCTTCAGTGTGCGCGCGGTGAACGGCATTCCAACCATCGACGGCCGCTTGATGAAATCGGCAGACGGATGGAGAATCGAATTGAGCGACAAGAGTGGTATTCGCAAACTCGCCGCCGTACCGGAAGCACTGCAGGCGTTTGCCGGCGCGCGCGTGTGGGTTGCGGAAGAAGCGAAGAATGCCGTGCCACAGCTTTACGGCGTCATCGCGCGGCGCTGATAGCGATACCGCACCCGCTGCATTGAGACAGCGCAGCGGGGGCGCTATCTCAATTAACGTTCCGTGCACCCTACGTCAGCTTTCGCGAATTGCAGCCATCGGAGTTTCGCGATAGACGTCGCGACTGGTCAGAAAACCAATCAGCATCGTCAGCAGTAACATCCCGCCCGCAATTGCGAATGTTGGCACCAGAGCCGGATCGAAATCGTCTTTGAAGACGAAATGAGTAAGGCCCCATGCGCCGGCCAGCGCCAGCAACATTCCGGTCAGTGCGCCGAGTGCACCGAGCGCGCCGTATTCGGCGAGTAACACGCGCGCAACTTGCGCACGCGACGCACCAAGAGTTCGCAGCAGCACTCCTTCGCGAATTCGAGCGCGACGGGTGGCCGCAACAGCACTGAACAGCACCGGAATTCCCATGGCCAGTGCAAAGGCGCCCAGAAAACGAACAGCGAGTGTTACGCGCGAGACGATGCTCCCAATGGTTTCTCGCACGAGCGTAAGATCGAGACTGGACACGTTGGGAAACCGGCGTACCGCGTCGCGCTGAACGGCCGCGACCGCGTTACCCGGCGGCACATTGGCCACGATAACATATTGTTGCGGAGCCGCACGAATCGCCGGCGGTTCAAACACCACGAAAAAGTTTGCTTCGAACCGCGCCCAGTTCACCGTGCGCGTATTCTTGACGACACTGGTGACCGGTACGCCCTGCACATTCCACACAATCGTGTCGTTGAGTGCGATGGCCATGTCACGCGCAAGTCCATCTTCGATGGAGATGGCAAACGGCGCACTCGGATTGGTTGCGCGTTCACTTGCGCGCGAGGCGGAATCAGCGAACCAACTGCCGGTCACGAGTTTCTCCGAACTTACCAGCGTATCGCGATATGTCGAACGATATTCGCGGCGCAATGACCATCCCGCGCGACGCACCGTTGTATCGGCTTGCAACTGCTGCGTCGTGCGTCCGTTGATCGATTGAATACGCATCGTGACAATCGGCGTTTGTTGCACGATGGGATGTCCCCCGCTCCTGATCAGCGAATCAAGCGGCGCCGCCTGATTGTCCTGCACGTCAAAGAACAACAGGTTGCCCGGTGATACTGACTCGGTGAGTTCGATGCGTCGCAGCTGATTGGATTGCACCAGGAACACTGTGCTCAGCAGGAACGCGCCAAAACCCAGCGCCAGTGTCACGGACCGTGTTTGATTTGCCGGGCGGTGCAGGTTCGCAATGCCTTGCCGCAGCGTGAATGGCCACGCCGGTCGAACAACCCGCCGAGCCAACGCGATGAGTAGTGACGCGGCGCCGTACAACACGATGCCAGCGCCAGCAATGGCCAGGCTCACCCACGCACCATCTCGAAATCCACCCATGCGCACCGCGGTAATTGCAACGATGCTGGCCACCAGCAATACGTCGACCACCAGGCGTATCGGATCATTCCATTCGCGCGGGACGGCAGCGCTGTCGGTGTTGCGACGCAGTGCCTGCAGGGGAGAAATGCGACGCAGCGCCAACAGCGGTCGCAGCGCGAACACCAGCGACACCCACACGCCGGTCGTCAATCCAACCAGCAGGGCGCGCCATTCGATGGAGACCGACACATCAAGCGGCAGGAAATCACCAACAACTTTTGGAAACCCGTATTGCACCGCAACGCCCAGCGCTGCACCGGCCGACGCACCCACCAATCCCATGGCCGCGGCCTGCACCACATAGAGGCCGAGCACTTGGCGGCTGGTGGCACCAAGACAGCGCAACATGGCCACCGTGTCGATTTTGGCGGCCACAAAGGCGTTGATGCCACTGGCGACCCCAATTCCGCCCAGCAGCAACGCGACCAGACCGATGATGCTCAGAAAGTTGGCGAGACGCGAAACCGTGCCGGTTAAGTCCTGCTCGGTTTCGGTGACGGTTCGAACCCGAATGCGGGCGCGCGGTGTGGCCGTGAGTTGACTGCTGTCGGCGCTCAACACGGCTGCGTTCAGCAAACTGTCTTCTTCGGCGTCGTCTGCCTGCGCTTGACCTTGTGACGGTGCACCTTCACGCGCCTCACGTTCCTCCCGCTGCGCGCTGCGTGGATCGAGGCGTCGGCGCATCGTTTTGGCCAGCGCCGCCGCTTCGCGAGGTCCCGACTTCGAGGCCGGCATCTGCAACACCGCGTCGTAATCGGCGCGACTGCCAAATCGGATGAGCGCCGTTTCGTCGAGCCACCGCGACGCGATGTACACGCGCGGCCCGATCACGCCAGTGATGGCGGCATCACCGGGCACGTTGCCCAACGTTCCGGCAATGAGAAATATTTTCTCACCAAGTTTGAGCGAATCGCCCACTTGCGTGTCCAATGACACGAGCAACGATGGATCGACCAGCGCCACGGCTTCCTGTTGCAACCGTGCAAACGCGTTGGCTGGAGCGCTTTCGATCACGCCGTAAAACGGATACCCCTCGCCAATGGCGCGCAATTGCACGAGCCGAGTGCCGCCACTGCGCGGCGCCAGCGCCATCGACGCCAGGCTGGTCATACGCGCACTCTTGATTCCGGTGTTGCTTAACGAATCAAGCAGCGAGTCAACCGACGCCGGAAAGGCCGCACGCGTTTCGAGACCCAGATCTCCACCCAGCAAGGTGCGCGATTGTTCGCGAATTGAACCGGTGACGTTGTCTGCAAACGAATCAATGGCGACGAGTGCCGTCACACCGAGCGCAATGGACGACATGTACAACGCGAGCCGCTTTCGCGCCGTACGACTCTCTTTCCACGCCAGTCGCAGCAGTCCTTGAACCGTCATGTCGAAACCGATGCCACACGATGGTCGGTGTCTTCGACCACCGCTCCGTCACGCAAGCGGATCGTGCGTTGGGTTCGCCGTGCCAAGCCGACGTCGTGCGTGACGAGCACAATCGTACAGCCACTTTCACGATTGAGTTCTTCCATCAGTTGCACGATTTTTTCGCCGGTGGATTCGTCCAGGTTTCCGGTGGGTTCATCGGCAAACAGGATGCGTGGTGTGTTGACAAACGCGCGGGCCAGAGCGACCCGTTGCTGCTCGCCGCCCGAGAGCTGCTGCGGGAAGTGATGCAGTCGATCGCCCAAGCCAACCCGGACCAGCAGGTCGCGCGATTGCGTGGCCGCCTGCGCTACTGAGAGCACACCTCGCAGCTCCAGTGGTACTTGCACATTTTCGATCGCCGTGAGCGTCGGGATGAGCTGGAAACTCTGAAACACAAAGCCAACTTTCTCGCCGCGGAGGGCCGCGCGCTGATCTTCATCCAGCCGTCCCAGGTCCGTGCCGTCCAGCGTTACCGTGCCGCGCGATGGCGTGTCCAGCCCCGCCAGCAACCCCAGGAGCGTAGTTTTCCCACTACCCGAAGGGCCCACTATGGAAACGAACGCCCCCTGTGGTATTTCAAAGTTGACGTCGCGAAGCACGGTGAGGCGCTGGGCCCCGCTTGGATAATCCTTGGTCAGGTCGTGAGCAACGAGCATGCGAATAGAGAAGAAGGGAATGGTCCGCCGGATTCACGCGCTGCGAAGCATGGTGCCACGCAGTACGGTGCTGAACAGCACGGTGCTGAAGAACATCGCGCTACGAAACGCGAGGCTGAGTTGCGTCGCAGTGTTGTTGGCCGGTGCCTGCAGTGGCGGCGAGAAGGCCGGTTCTGCGAAGGCTTCGACGGACAGCGCGACCTCTACAAAATCAACTCAGGGCAACACAAGCGCCGCAACCGGTCAAACGGCTACTGAGACAATACATTCTGCTCGCGTTGTCATTCTCGGAACCAGCCTCACGGCGGGTCTCGGGCTGGATCCGAGCGAGGCGTATCCCGCGCTGCTGCAGCAATTGGCGGATTCCGCGAAGTTTCATATCACCATCGTGAACGCTGGGCTCAGTGGCGAAACGTCGGCTGGTGCGCTGCGGCGCTCAACCTGGGTGCTGGATCAACCGGCCGCCGCGGTGGTGTTGGAAGTGGGCGCGAATGACGGATTACGTGGCGTGAATCCAGACTCGACGCAGGCCAATATCGAGGCGCTGGTCGATGTGATTCGCAACAAGTATCCCTCCGCCCGGGTTGTGCTGGTGCAGATGGAAGCGCCGCCGAACTTCGGTCGTGACTACACCACGCGCTTTCACGACGCGTATGCCGGTGTGGCCAAGGCGAAGAAGATTGAACTGCTCCCGTTTCTGCTTGATAGCGTTGCGGGAATTGCCACGCTGAATCAGAGCGA
>Ga0105047_10004221_pt1 | contig 25094 bp, 25 predicted proteins | sample MAT04_FD_78384 | JGI IMG/M metagenome (GOLD analysis project Ga0105047, IMG submission 78384) | Freshwater microbial communities from Lake Fryxell liftoff mats and glacier meltwater in Antarctica - MAT-04 (megahit assembly) | ecosystem: Environmental > Aquatic > Freshwater > Ice > Liftoff...
TACAAGGACCGCGACGGCACACGCCTGGGCCAGAAGGTCACGCCGCTGGACCGCGTCGGCATCTACGTGCCCGGCGGCAAGGCGGCCTACCCGAGCAGCGTGCTGATGAACGCGATTCCAGCGCAGGTGGCCGGCGTGCCCGAGATCATCATGGTCGTGCCGACGCCGGCCCGCAGGGAAGGCCCGTCCAAGGACTCGCGTGGCGAACGCAACGCGCTCGTGCTGGCCGCGGCCTTCGTCGCCGGCGTGCACCGTGTCTTCACGCTCGGTGGCGCACAGGCCGTGGCCGCGCTGGCCTATGGCACGGCCACGGTGCCGCGGGTCGACAAGATCACCGGCCCGGGCAACGCCTACGTCGCCAGCGCCAAACGGCGCGTCTTCGGCCAGGTCGGCATCGACATGATCGCCGGCCCCAGCGAGATCCTGGTGCTGGCCGACGGCAGCACAAACCCGGACTGGGTGGCGATGGACCTCTTCAGCCAGGCCGAGCACGACGAACTGGCACAGAGCATCCTGTTGTGCCCGGATGCCGACTACATCGCGAAGGTGCACGAAGCCATCGACCGGCTGCTGCCCGGCATGCCGCGCCGCGAGGTCATCCGCGCCAGCCTGGAAGGCCGTGGCGCGCTGATCCACACACGTTCGATGGACGAAGCCTGCGCCATCAGCAACCGCGTCGCGCCCGAGCACCTGGAAGTCAGCTCGCAGGAGCCCGGCCGCTGGGAACCGCTGCTGCGCCACGCCGGTGCCATCTTCCTGGGTGCCTACACCAGCGAGAGCCTGGGCGACTACTGCGCCGGCCCCAACCATGTGCTGCCGACCAGCGGCACGGCGCGCTTCTCGTCGCCGCTGGGCGTCTACGACTTCGTCAAGCGCAGCAGCCTGATCGAGGTCAGCGCCGCCGGTGCGCAGGTGCTGGGGCCGATCGCGGCGGAACTGGCCTACGGCGAAGGCCTGCAGGCCCACGCGCAGGCGGCGCAGCTGCGCCTGACGGGCGAGGCGGCAGCGCCGCGCGCCGAACTTGCGTTCAGCGTGCGGCCGGTCGACGCCGGCAACCTCGACGCCGTGCTGCGTCTGCAGGTGGCCGCCGGTCAGCGCCCGCTGGTCGCCACGGTCGAACGTTCGCTGGCCCAGGTCGCCTACGAACCCGCGGGCCGCGCGCTGGCGATGTTCGACGGTGACGAGGCGGTCGGCATGATGCTGCTTTACGACGCACGGCTGGACAAGGTCAAACCGGCCGAGCAGCTCTGCGTCTGGCGCCTGCTGGTCGATGCGCGCCACCAGGGCCGCGGCATCGGCCGCCGCGCGATGGCCTGGATCGTAGACGAAGCGCGCCGCATGGGCCTGCCGGCGGTCGGCCTGTCGCACGCGCAGGAGGCCGGCCACGCTGGGCCGTTCTACGAAAAGCTGGGCTTGCGCTACACCGGCGAGGTGGACGACGACGAACTGAAGATGGTCTGCACGCTGGCGGACGGGGGCTGAAGTGAAGCCCCCGAGCGCACTTCGTTCGCTACCCCCCAGGGGGGCCGTCCGCCAACCGCCCGGCGGAGCCGGTTCCGTGACGGGAAGCTTGGGAGTCGACCAGGCGCTTCATGTGTCGCGGGCGCTGCGCCGCGGCGTGGCCAACTGAGATGCGCAGCGACCGCCTCCGTCTGACCCTGCGCCAGGACGTGCAGTCGATGCACGCCTACGCCATCCAGGCGAGCGCCGGCTTCGTCAAGCTCGACGCGATGGAAAACCCCTTCACGCTGCCGCCCGAGCTGCAGCGTGAACTGGGCGAACGCCTGGGCCGTGTGGCCATCAACCGCTACCCGTCGGCCTGCGTGGCCGATCTCGTGGCCGCGCTGACACGTTTTGTCGACCTGCCGCCGGGCAACCGGCTCATCGTCGGCAACGGCTCCGACGAACTCATCGACATCCTTTCGGTGGCCTGCGACGTTGCCGGCGCCACGGTGCTGGCGCCGCTGCCCGGCTTCGTGATGTACGAGATGTCGGCCCGGCTGCGCGGGCTGAACTTCGTCGGCGTGCCGCTGACGCCGGATTTCGAACTCGACGAGGCGGCGATGCTGGCGGCCATCGAGAAGCACCGGCCCGCCATCACGTACATCGCCTACCCGAACAACCCAACCGCCAACCTCTTCGACGACGCCGTCATCGAGCGCATCGTCGCGGCCATCGGGCAGCAGAACGGCCTCGTCGTATTCGACGAGGCCTACCAGCCGTTTTCGTCGCGCACCTGGCTGCCTCGCCTGGGTGAACTGGACCACGTGCTGGTGCTGCGCACGCTGTCGAAGTTCGGCCTCGCCGGCGTGCGCCTGGGCTACCTGTGCGGGCCGGCGGCGCTGGTCGACGAGATCGACAAGGTGCGCCCGCCCTACAACGTGAGCGTGCTGAACGCCGAAGCGGCGATGTTCGCGCTGGAACACGCCAACGAGTACGCGCGCCAGGCCGCGCTGCTGCGCAGCGAACGCACGCGCCTGATGACCGCACTGGCCGCCACGCCCGGCGTGCAGGTCTTCCCCAGCGAGGCGAACATGGTGCTGGTGCGTGTGCCCGACTCGAAGCGCGCCTTCGAAGGCCTGAAGGCACGCGGCGTGCTGGTCAAGCACATCGCCGGCCTGCACCCGCTGCTGGCCAACTGCCTGCGCCTGACGGTAGGCGCGCCGGCCGAAAACGACCTCATGATCCGTGCCCTGAAGGAAAGCCTGTGAGCGAGACCGTCCACCGCGTCGCCGAAGTGCGCCGCGACACCAAGGAAACGCAGATCCGCGTGCGCATCGACCTCGACGGCAGCGGCGCGGCGCAGCTGTCCACGGGCGTCGGCTTCTTCGACCACATGCTCGACCAGATCGCGCGCCACGGCCTCATCGACCTGGAGATCGAGGCCGTGGGCGACCTGCATATCGACGGCCACCACACGGTGGAAGACGTGGGCATCACGCTGGGCATGGCGTTTTTGCAGGCAGTGGGCGACAAGAAAGGCATCACGCGCTACGGCCACAGCTATGTGCCGCTGGATGAGGCCCTGTCGCGCGTGGTGGTCGACTTTTCCGGCCGCCCCGGGCTGCACATGCACGTGCCCTTCAAGGCCGGCATGATTGGGGGCTTCGACACCCAGCTGGCCTACGAGTTCTTCCAGGGCTTCAGCAACCACGCGCTCGTGACGCTGCACATCGACAACCTCAAGGGCGACAACGCCCACCACCAGTGCGAGACCGTCTTCAAGGCCTTCGCGCGCGCACTGCGCATGGCGCTGACGGCCGACCCGCGTTCGGCGGGCGTCATCCCGTCCACCAAAGGCTCGCTGTAAGCCGATGGCTACCGTCGCCGTCGTCGACTATGGCATGGGCAACTTGCGCTCGGTCTCGCAGGCCGTGCTGCACGTGGCCGCGGGCACGGGCTTCAACGTGATCGTCACGCAGCGCCCGGAAGAAGTGATGGTCGCCGAGCGCGTGGTGCTGCCCGGCCAGGGTGCGATGCGCGACTGCATGCGCGAATTGCACGATTCAGGGCTGAAGGACGCCGTGCTGCACGCCGCGGTGCACAAGCCACTGATGGGCGTGTGCGTGGGCCTGCAGATGCTGCTGGACCACAGCGAGGAGCAGGACACGCCCGGCCTGGGCCTGATCCCCGGCCGTGTGCGGCGCTTCCGCCTCGAGGGCCGGCTGCAACCCGACGGTAGCCGCTACAAGGTGCCGCAGATGGGCTGGAACCGTGTCGAACAGCAACCGCACCCGCTGTGGGAGGGCGTGCCCGACCAGAGCTGGTTCTATTTTGTGCACAGCTACTACGCCGCGCCGTCGGACCCGCGCCACACCGCGGGCGTTACCGACTACGGCGCGCGCTTTACCTGCGCCGTCGCGCGGGATAACATTTTCGCCACCCAGTTTCACCCCGAGAAGAGCGCCGTACAGGGCCTGGCCCTGTACCGCAACTTCCTGCGCTGGAAGCCCTGACCGCCGCCGTCCCGACGTCCCTGCCGCCCCGGCATTCCAACCGCGCCCGCTTTCCTCCACCACGCTCAACCCGAGCCATGCTGCTGATACCGGCCATCGACCTCAAAGACGGCAAGTGCGTGCGCCTGCAACAAGGCGACATGCAAGCCGTCACCACCTTCGGCGACGACCCCGCGGCCATGGCCCAGCGCTGGCTGGACGCCGGCGCACGGCGACTGCACCTGGTCGACCTCAACGGCGCCTTCGCCGGCAAGCCCGTCAACGAGAGCGCGGTGAAGTCCATCCTGCGGGTCGTTGGCGACAAGATCCCGGTGCAACTCGGCGGCGGCCTGCGCGACCTCGACACCATCGAACGCTTCCTCGACGACGGCCTGAGCTACGTCATCATCGGCACCGCGGCAGTGAAGAGCCCGGGTTTCCTGAAGGACGCCTGCACGGCCTTCGGCGGCCACGTCATCGTCGGCCTCGACGCCAAGGACGGCAAGGTGGCCACCGACGGCTGGAGCAAGCTCACCGGCCACGAGGTGGTGGACCTGGCGAAGAAGTTCGAGGACTACGGCGTCGAGGGTGTCATCTACACCGACATCGGCCGCGACGGCATGCTCACCGGCATCAACATCGAGGCCACGGTGAAGCTGGCGCGGGCGCTGACGATCCCGGTCTGGGCCTCGGGCGGCCTGTCCGACATCGCCGATGTCGAGCGCCTGTGCGCCGTCGAGCCCGAGGGAATCGCCGGCGTGATTTGCGGGCGCAGCATCTACACCGGCGCGCTCGACTTTACCGCGGCGCAGCGGCGCGCCGACGAACTGGCCGACGCCTGACCCCGGAAGTCTGCCCAGGCCGGGGCATGAAAAAGCGCGGCCGAGGCCGCGCTTTCAGTTCCTGCCGTGGCGAAACGCCGAGTGCTCAGGCCTTCGCTGCAAGACGCTGGCGCCTCGCCAGGCCGCCCACCACGCCCAGCCCGAGCGCCATCAGCGCGTAAGTCGACGGCTCGGGCACCACGGTAGCCTGCAGGAAGCCGCGAATCTCGCCGCCAGCGTAGGTGCCCGGGGTGTGGATATTGACGTAGGCCTTGCCAGTGAGGGCGCCGGTCAAGAGGCTGCTGAAGGCGGCCGGCGTCAGCGCGAAGACGTTGCTGTAGAGGCCGGTCGTTACTGCCGGCAGAGGCGTGAAGCCCACGGCCACACCGGCACTGCCGGTGCCGGCAACGGTTGTGCAGCAATGGATGTGGCCGAAGGGCGCGGTGTTGGCCAGGCCCTGGAAGGACATCTGCACGGTGACGGTGCTGGCGACGTCATCGAAGGACACGATGGCCGCGCCCGTGGCAAACGAGGTCGGCACGGGCTCGCCCGCCGCCCCGAGGGTGGTCGAGAAAATCGTGGTGGCGGCGATGGCGCCAGTCGCCCCCGCACTCACCAACAAGGCCGCTACGGTGCTGACAAGGAATTTGTGCTTCATGGGCTGATGCTCCAGCGCGGTGTTCCGGGGGAGGGATGTCCCCGATGGGCTTTTTAACTGCAAGCCAGCGGACAGGTCCAGCACCGTCTGCGCTGCCCCCCGCAAGTCAGGGGGAGGGCAGCGGGGCCGGATAATCCGCAGATGCTTGCCAAACGTGTCATCCCCTGTCTGGACGTCACCGGTGGCCGTGTGGTCAAGGGCGTCAACTTCGTTGCGCTGCGCGACGCCGGCGACCCGGTGGAAATCGCTGCGCGCTACAACGAGCAGGGTGCCGATGAACTCACCTTCCTCGACATCACCGCCACCAGCGACGGCCGCGACCTGATTCTGCACATCATCGAGGCCGTGGCCTCGCAGGTTTTCATCCCGCTCACCGTGGGCGGCGGCGTGCGCAGCGTGGAAGACGTGCGGCGGCTGCTGAACGCCGGGGCCGACAAGGTCAGCTTCAACTCGGCCGCGGTGGCCAACCCGCAGGTCATCCGCGACGCGTCGGACAAGTATGGCGCGCAATGCATCGTGGTGGCCATCGACGCCAAGCGCCGCAGCGGCGGCGACCTGGAAGCGACAGGCCCGGGCTGGGACGTCTACACCCACGGTGGCCGCAAGAACACGCACCTCGACGCGGTGGCCTGGGCGCGCCGGATGGCCGAGCACGGCGCCGGCGAGATCCTGCTCACCAGCATGGACCGCGACGGCACCAAGATCGGCTTCGACCTGGCGCTCACCCGCGCCGTCAGCGATGCGGTGCCGGTGCCGGTGATCGCCTCGGGCGGCGTCGGCGCGCTCGCGCACCTGTCCGAGGGCATACGCGAAGGCGGCGCCGACGCGGTGCTGGCCGCCAGCATCTTCCACTACGGCGAGTTCACGGTCGGCCAGGCCAAGGCGCTGATGGCGCGCGACGGCATCCTGGTGCGCCTGTGAAGGCCAAACCGCAGGCCCACGGCCGCGACCCCAAGTCCACCCGCCCGGTCATCAAGCCGGCGACGAAGCATCTTGGTGAGGTCAGGTTGATTGGCGGCCTCTACCGCGGGCGCAAGCTGCCGGTGACCGACCGCCCGGGCCTGCGCCCCACGCCCGACCGCGTGCGCGAGACGCTCTTCAACTGGCTGGGGCAGGACCTGGACGGCTGGCGGGTGCTCGACGCGTTCGCGGGCAGCGGTGCCTTGGGTTTCGAGGCCGCGTCGCGTGGCGCCGCTGAGGTGCTGCTGCTGGAAGTGGACCCGGCGCTGGTGGCCAGCCTGCGCGCCAGCCGCGAGCGCCTGGGCGTCGCGACGCTGAAGGTCGAGCGTGCAGAGGCGCTGCGCTGGATGGCCGGCTGCGCGCCGCAACGCTTCGAAGCTTTGCTGCTCGATCCACCCTTCGACGCTGGTCTGGGCGCTGCGTCGGCGGCAGCGGCTGCGCGCATCGTCGTGCCCGGCGGCTTCGTCTACCTGGAAGGTCCGGAGCCAATGGCCGAAGCGCCTGCCGGCCTGACGCTGCACCGCAGCCTGCGCGCAGGCGCGGTCCACGCGCAGCTCTTTCTTGCCGCGTCCTGAGCGAGGCTACACTGCCGCCGCCCCTGTGCTGCAAGCCCCTAGCCTGGAGGAAAGCGACGTGACCCTCAAAGCCCCGCTCACCGCCGTCTACCCGGGCACTTTCGACCCGATGACCCTCGGCCACGAAGACCTGATGCGCCGCGCGGCCAGTCTCTTCGACCGACTGATCCTTGCAGTGGCTGCCGGCCACCACAAGCGCACGATGTTCACGCCGCAGGAGCGGCTGGAGATCGCCTGCGAGATCGCCAGCCCTTATCCGAACGTCGAGGTCGTCCCCTTCCGCGGCCTGCTGCGCGATTTTGTCGTCGGCGCCGGCGGCAAGGTCGTCGTGCGCGGCCTGCGTGCGGTGAGCGACTTCGAATACGAGTTCCAGATGGCCGGCATGAACCGCCAGCTGATGCCCGAGGTCGAGACCGTCTTCATGACCCCCAGCGACCAGTACCAGTTCGTCAGCGGCACCTTCGTGCGCGAGATTGCCAGCCTTGGCGGTGATGTCTCCAAGTTCGTGGCACCCTCGGTGCTGCGGCGGCTCAAAGAGCGCGTCACCACCCAGAACGACGACTAGGCAAACAGCGAGCCCGGGCCTGCGGACCCGGGTGTGCAAATCACATGGCCCTCTGGATCACCGACGAGTGCATCAACTGCGATGTCTGCGAACCCGAGTGCCCGAACCAGGCGATCTCGATGGGCGCGGAGATCTACGAGATCGACCCGCAGCGCTGCACCGAATGTGTCGGCCACTTCGACGAGCCGCAGTGCGTGCAGGTCTGCCCGGTGAGCTGCATCCCGGTCAACCCTTTGCACGTCGAGACGAAGGCGCAACTGCTCGCCAGGTTCCATCGGCTTCAGGCTGCGCCGACCGACGCAGCGCCGGACGCGCCTTCGCCTCGGGCCGGTCCCGCTTCCGCTGCTTGAAGGTAGGGGCCTGCGGGCCGACGGCGGCCAAGCCGCTGCCGCGTTGCGCGGCGTCCTGCGCCTGGCGCTCGCGGCGCAGCGCCTCGGCCGTACGGATCTCGCGCGCCGCCTGCGCTTGTGCCAGGCGCACCTCGTCGGCGGGCCGGGCCTCGTCCACCTCGATGCGGCGGCCGTCGGCGCAAGGCGCGTCGGCGTAGCTGCGGCCGTCGGGGCCGCAGCGCCAGACGCCCTGCGCCAGGCTCATCAGGGGTAGGCTCATCAGCGGCAGGCTCAAGGCCAGCAGCGTCAGCAGTCTTCGCTTCATGGGGTGTCTCCTGGGGTCGGAAGGGACGGCGGGGCCGTATCGGCCGGCGGCTCTGCGGGGCGGGGCGGCCGCGGCGGTTTCGGGCGCGGCGGCTGGGCGTGGATGAGTGCCAGCGCGCGGTCCATTTCGCCGGCCAGCAGCGCGTCGACGGACTTCAGGCTCTGGTCGATGGACTTCGTGATCGCCTCGCGCTGGTCGGGCGACGGTTTCTTCAGCACGTAGTTCACCACCTCGGCCTTCACGCCCGGGTGGCCGATGCCCAGGCGCAGGCGCCAGAAGTCCAGCGTGCCGAGCATGCCGTGGATGTCCTTCAGGCCGTTGTGCCCGGCGGCGCTGCCGCCGAACTTCAGCTTGGCCTGGCCGGGCAGCAGGTCGAGCTCGTCGTGCACGACGAGGATCTGCTTCGGCTCGATCTTGAAGAAACGCGCCAGCGGCGCCACCGAAGCGCCCGAGCGGTTCATGAAGGTCATCGGCTGCAGCAGCCACACCGGTTCGGCGCCCGGCCGGTTCACGCGTGCGGCCAGCCCTTGGTAGCTGCGCTCGGGCACCAGGCGCACGCCGAGCTGGTCGGCCAGCGCGTCGGTCCACCAGAACCCCGCGTTGTGCCGCGTGGTCTCGTATTCCGGGCCCGGGTTGCCCAGGCCTACGAAGAGTCGAATCATGTCAGCGCCGCACGGCCGCCCGAAGGCGCTGAGGCGCCCCTCGGGGGCGGCGAACGAAGTGAGCTGGGGGCTGTCATGTCAGCGCCGCACGGCCGCCCGAAGGCGCTGAGGCGCCCCTCGGGGGCGGCGAACGAAGTGAGCTGGGGGCTGTCATGTCTGGATTATGGGAGGCCCACAAACGCAACGGCCCCACCGGAGTGGGGCCGCAGGGGCTCGCGAAGGGGGTGGCGGGCCACCCCCCGAACGGGTTACTTGGCGTTCTGCTTCTCGCTCTTCTTGGCCTTCACGGCCTTGCCCTTCTCGGCGACCACGACCACGGCCGGGGCTGCTTCTTCCTCGATGCGCGGCAGCGTGACGGCCACGATGACAGGGTTCTGCGTGCCGTGCTTGACGGCCTTGATGCCCTCGGGCAGCTTCAGGTCGCTGGCGTGCAGGCTGGTGCCCTTGACCAGGCCCGACAGGTCGATGGTCACGAACTCGGGCAGTTGCGCGGCCAGGCACTCGATCTCGAGATCGGTGCGCACATGGCTCACCAGGCACTTGTCGGTCTTGACCGCGGGCGACAGTTCCTCGCCCTCGAAGTGCAACGGCACCTTCTTGCGCAGGCGCGTCGACTCGTCGACACGCTGGAAGTCGATGTGCAGCACCATCGGCCGGTAGGCGTGCATCTGGAAGTCGCGCAGCAGCACCTTCTCGACCTTGTCGCCGACTTCCATCTCGAGGATGGACGAGTGGAAGGCTTCCTTCTTCAGCGCGAAGAACAAGGCGTTGTGATCGAGCTCGATCATCGCCGGCGTGCCGGCACCGTAGACGATGCCGGGCACCTTGGCAGCGGCGCGCAGGCGGCGGCTCGCTCCGGTCCCCTGCAGCGTACGCTCGTAAGCTGTGAATTTCATGTGAACTCCATGTGGATGAGGCGCCCGCGACCAGGCACCTGGGAAAAGGCCGGCGCGGCGCGCCGACCCGGGCCTTGCCGGTCAGAAATTGCTGTTTTGCTCGGCAAAGAGGGACGTGACCGATTCGCCATCGGAGATGCGGCGGATGGTCTCGGCAAACAGGAAGGCCACCGACAGCTGGCGCACCTTGGGGCAGGCCTTGGCCGCGTCCGACAGTGCGATGGTGTTGGTGACGACGACTTCGTCGATGTGCGAGGCGTTGATGCGGTCGACCGCCGGGCCCGAGAACACGGGATGCGTGCAGTAGGCGTAGACGCTCTGTGCGCCGCGCGCCTTGAGCACTTCGGCGGCCTTCACCAGGGTGCCGGCGGTGTCGATCATGTCGTCCATGATCACGCAGTTGCGGCCTTCGATCTCGCCGATGACGTGCATCACCTCGGAGACATTGGCCGTCGGCCGGCGCTTGTCGATGATGGCCAGGTCGCAGCCCAATTGCTTGGCCAGCGCGCGGGCGCGCACCACGCCGCCGACGTCGGGCGAGATGACCACCAGGTTCGGGTAGTCCTTGCTCTTCAGGTCGGACAGCAGCACTGGGCTGGCGTAGATATTGTCGACCGGGATGTCGAAGAAGCCCTGGATCTGGTCGGCGTGCAGGTCCATTGTCAGCAGGCGCTCGACGCCCACCGTTTCCAGCAGGTTGGCCACGACCTTGGCGCTGATGGGCACCCGTGTGCTGCGCGGCCGGCGGTCCTGCCGCGCGTAGCCGAAGTAGGGGATCACGGCGGTGATGCGGCGGGCACTGGCCCGCTTCAGCGCATCGACCATGATCAGCAGTTCCATCACGTTCTCGTTGGTCGGCGCGCAGGTCGGCTGCATCACGAAGACGTCGCGGGCGCGCACGTTCTGGCGGATCTCGACCGTGACCTCGCCGTCGGAGAAGCGGCCCACCGCCGCCTTGCCCAGTTCCACGCCCAGGTGGCCGGCGATCTCGTGCGCCAGCACCGGGTTGGCGTTGCCGGTGAACAGCACGGTGTTGAACAGCACGGTGGACTCTCCGTCGGGGGATTGCGCCGGCGCCTCTCTCGTCGAGGGTTCTCCGGCGTCAGCAGAAGATTTGGCAGGGGAGGAAGGACTCGAACCCTCGCATGTCGGAATCAAAATCCGATGCCTTGACCAACTTGGCGACTCCCCTACGCAGGTTGCGGCTCGCGCCGCCACCCCAAAACCGTTTCAGTCGGCCCAACCCGCAAGCGGATGCAGGACCAGACTGCGACACGTCCGCCCCACCCAGTGCGGTGGCAGGTCTTCGAAACCCGCCGCCGCGTCTGTCGCCCTGGATGGCTCGGCCGCACCGACCCTCGCGAAGACGGCGCTACCGGAACCCGTCATGCGGCTGTTGCCGTAACGGGCCTCCAGCCAGCGGGCGGCTTGCGCCACCTCGGGACAGCGGTCTTCGGCGGGTGGTTGCAGGTCGTTGCGGCCATAACCTGCGACAAATTCCTGCACCCACCTGGCTGACACACCACTGCTGCCTGCCTCTTCAGGAGAGCCCGCAACTATAACAGGATCGGTGTCGCGCCTGAGCGCCGGATGCTCGAAGATTTCGCGTGTGATCAGCGCCGCAGGCGGCTTCACGACGGCGTAATGCTGCTCCGGCCAGGCCATGGGCAAGAGCCGTTCGCCGATGCCCTCGACGAAGGCGTTGTGCCCGAGCAGGAAAAAGGGCACGTCGGCGCCCAGGCCGAGGCCGATCTGTGCCAGCTTCGCGCGAGGCCAGCGCAGGCCCCAAAGCCGGTTCAGCGCCAGCAGCGTGGTGGCGGCGTCGGAACTGCCGCCGCCCATGCCGGCGCCCCAAGGCACCTGTTTGTGGATCGAGATGTCGGCGCCGGCCGTGCTGCCGCTGGCCGCCTGCAGCGCACGCGCGGCGCGCAGGCAGAGGTCGTCTTCCGGCAGCGCCGGGCCGAGATCGTGGCGCTGCAGCCGGCCATCGGTGCGGCGTTCGACGTGCAGCGTGTCGGCCCAGTCGATGATCACGAAGGGCGACTGCAGCAGGTGGTAGCCGTCGGCGCGGCGGCCGACGATGTGCAGGAACAGGTTCAGCTTGGCCGGCGCCGGCAGGTCGTAGAGGGCCTGCAGGCTCACGAGGCTTCGTCCAGCTTGACGCGCACCCGCACCGCCGGCGCTGCGCTGCGGCGCAGCTCGATCCAGCCCTCACCCCGGCGCGCCAGGTCGACCTGCCAGCCGAGCTGCTCGAAGCCGCTCAGCCCGGCGACACCGTTGGTGTGCGATGCGCCAGGCCAGGGTCGACCCGCCAGCCAGTCGGGCAGGGCGGCCAGCGGCAGGGCCTCCCCCAGCGCCTCTTGCGACAGCGCTTCCAGGCTGCTGTAGGCCTGCTCACCCTGGCCCTGGTCGAGCACCGCCACGCCCGGTGCCCAGCGCGCGGTGGCCACGCGTGTGCCCAGCGGCGAGTTCAGCCGCAGTTCGCCGCCGCTGCCGTCGCCGCGCAGCTCGAAGCCCACGCTGACGCTCTGCGCGGCGCGCTCGGCCTGGGCCTCGATGCGCAGGCTCAGGCGGCCGGCGGTCCACGGGGCTTCGCCCGGCGCCAGCGGGGGGCTCGCGCAACCGGCCAGCAAACCTGCCAGCAGCAGCGCCAGCGTGGCCAGCAGCGTGCCCGCGCGCCGCTTCACGGCTCGATGCGCAGCCGGCTCAGCGTCTCGCGCAGCACGTCGTTGGCGGCGTCGCGCGCCTTGGCCTCGCGCCAGACGACGCGGGCTTCGTCGCGCTGGCCCAGCGACCACAGCACCTCGCCGAGGTGGGCGGCGATCTCGACATCGGGGCGCGCTGCGTAGGCGCTGCGCAGTAGGCGCAGGGCCTCTTCGCGGTTGCCCATGCGGAACTCGACCCAGCCCAGGCTGTCGGTGATGAAGGGGTCGCCCGGAAGCAGTTCCAGCGCCCGCTGCACCAGCAGCCGTGCCTCGGGCAGGCGCTGGCTGCGGTCGGCCAGCGAATAGCCCAGCGCGTTGTGCGCGTGCGCGCTGTCGGGCTTGAGTGCGATGACCCGGCGCAGCAGCCTTTCCATGTCGTCGAGCCGATTCAGCTTCTCGGCCATCATGGCCTGCTCGTAGAGCAGGTCGCTGTCGTCGCTGAAGCGCAGGCTGGCGCCGGCCAGCACGTCGTAGGCGTCGCGCCAGCGCTTGGCGTCGCGCAGCACGCCGGCCTCGGCCACGAGCTTGGCACGTGCATCGTCGGCGTCCTTCTCGGGCACACGCTGGATGAGTTCACGCGCCTGCGCGACCTTGCCCTGCCGCACCAGCATCGAGGCGCGCCGCGTCTGCACTTCGAGCGCACGCTTGGGGTCGTCGACCTTGGCCAGCCAGGCCTCGGTGGCGCGGAAGTCGCCGCGCTGCTCGGCCGATTGCGCCAGCATCAGCCAGGCCTGCACCAGGCCCTGCTCGGGGCGCGGCGGGGCGTCGTCGTCCTCGCTCTCGGTGGACGAGAGCGCCGTGTCGGGCGTCGGCATCGCCGGCGCGCTGCCGACCTCGGACTGCACCAGTTCGATGTAGCGCTGCAGTGCGGCTTCGCCTTCCCTGGCCTGCTTCAGCTCCAGGTGCAGCGCGCCCAGCGACAGGAAGGGCAGCGCGAGGTTCGGCTGCTGGCGCGTCAGGGTTTGCAGCTGGCCGACGGCATCGGGGTAACGCTGCGTGGCGGTGAGCAGGCGCACGTAGGCCAGTCGCAGCTGGGGTTCGGCCGCCTCCTGGCGCAGGTAGGCGGTGACCAGCAACTCGGCCTGCGGCCGCTGGCGCATCAGCTCCATCGCGAGCAGTGCGGGGCCGGGCGCTGCGGCGTCCAGCGCCTGGGCCTCGCGCGCCAGCGCCAGCGCGCGGTCGACTTCGCCGGCCTCGAGCCAGGCGCGCCCCAGCGCCACGCGCACCGGTACGCGCGTGGCCTCGGCGTCGCGGTAGGGCTTGAGGGCGTCCTGCATCAGCGCGGCGACGCCGCGGCTGTCGCCGGCGCGCTGCAGGAAGCGCGGCAGTGCCGAGATCAGGCCCGGCCTGTCCATGGTGGGCGTCAGCGTGAGCAGCGCGCGCAGCGGCTCGTCGAGGCCGTCCTTGCGGTTCAGCACGAGCAGGATCTGCAGCTGCATGCGCACCGCGTCGGCCGACTCGGGACGCGCCAGGCGCCAGGCGCGCGACGCGGCCAGCGCCTGCTCGCCAGCGCGGCCGCGCAGCGCGATGTCGACGGCGCGGCGGAACAGGCCCTCGTCGCGTGTGCGGCGCGCGGCGTCGAGGATCAGCTCGTAGGCGCTGCCTGCGTCGCCCGAGCCCAGCGCCATCTCGCCGATGAGCAACTGGTAGAAGAGCCGGTCGTCCATCGCCGAGTTCAGCGGCGCGGCGGAAGCCGCGGCCGCCGGTGGCGCTGGCTGGGCGGCCGCCGGCGGCCCCCAGACAAGGGCGCCACAGAGCAGGGCGCCGGCCCTCATGGTGGCCGGCGTCGGCCGGCGAATACGGTCTGGCATCAGGGTTCCCATGGGGTCTAGATTCATTCTCACATAATGAGTTCATGCCCGAGCTTCCGGAGGTTGAGGTCACGCGCAGGGGCATCGCGGGCCCCTTGCGAGGTGCGTGTGTGTTGCGGGTCCGGCTGGGCAAACCCCTGCGCTGGCCGCTGGGCTGCGCCGAGGCCACGCTGTCCGGGCACCAGGTGGGCGAGGTGACGCGGCGTGGGAAATACCTTTGGTTGCCTCTGTCGCAATCACCCGCGGCCGACGGTGCCGGCCGGCCGGCGGCCGGCGCCGACAACCCGACAACGGGCGGGCTGCTGATGCACCTGGGCATGTCAGGCTCGCTGGCCCTGCTGCCGCAAGCGCCCGCACCCGGCCCGCACGACCACTTCGACCTTGTCACCGACCGTGGCACGCTGCGCCTGAACGACCCACGCCGTTTTGGCGCCGTGGTCTGGTCGCCGGCGCTCGACGCGGCGCCGGCGGCGACGCTGCTGCAGCGCCTGGGTGCCGAGCCCTTCGACCCGCTGCTGACGCCCGAAAGCTTCCATGTCCGCCTGCAGCAGCGTCGCGCGCCGATCAAGGCCGTGCTGCTGGCTGGCGACGTGGTCGTCGGCGCCGGCAACATCTACGCCTGCGAGGCGCTGTTCGGCGCCGGCATCCACCCCGCGTTGCGCGCCGACCGCATCAGCCGCCCTCGCGCTGCGCGCCTGCTGGCGGCGCTGCGCAGCACGCTCGCGCGTGCGCTGGAACTGGGCGGCTCGACCCTGCGCGACTTCACCGACGTGCATGGCGCCAGCGGCGCCTACCAGGCCGAGGCCGGTGTCTATGGCCGCGCGGGCCAGCCCTGCGCGCGCTGCGGCAGCCCGGTGCAGCGGCGTGTGCAGGCGCAGCGCTCGACCTACTTCTGCGCCACCTGTCAGCGCCGGTAACGATCATTGCAGGCGTGACTTCCGGCGGCCAAACCACGCCCGCCGCGACCCGGCGGCACCTGGGCGGGGCGGCGGTGCTGCGCTAGGATGGCGCGCTGCATCGCCCCCATCCATGCCCAGATCCGACCCGAACCCGCAAGCGACCGTCGCCCCCAACCCGCCGGCCGGCGTGACGGCGGTGCCGGCGGCGCCCGTGCCGTCGATCGTCAACCCCATCGCCGAAAGTCTGGATGCGCTGGCCACCTGGCGCGGCGATCTCGACCGCCAGGTCGGCCAGCTCGGCCGCTCGCTGGTCGAGCACGAACTGCTCGACGACGCCGACGCCGCGCTGTTGGCGGCGCTGCGCGAGCGGCTGGCGTCGGACAAGCTGGTGCTGGCCTTCGTCGCCGAGTTCTCGCGCGGCAAGTCCGAGCTCATCAACGCCATCTTCTTCGCCGACGCCGGCCGCCGCGTGCTGCCGGCCACGCCGGGGCGCACGACGATGTGCCCGGTGGAACTGCGCTACGACGCCCACCTGCCGCCGCGGCTGGCGCTGCTGCCCATCGAGACGCGGCTGCGCGGTCTGTCGCTGGCCGAGCTGCGTGCACGCGAAGGTCACTGGCAGCAGGTGCCGCTGGACCCGGCCAACCCGGAGTCGCTGGTGCAGGCGCTGGCCGCGGTGACACGGCGCCAGCGCGTGACGGTAGCCGAGGCCACGGCGCTGGGCTTCTGGAATGCCGCGCAGCCCGAGGACAATCCGCCGCAGGCCGACGACGGCAGCGTCGAGGTGCCGGCCTGGCGCCACGCCGTCATCAACTACCCGCACCCGCTGCTGGCGCACGGGCTGGTCGTCATCGACACGCCTGGGCTGAATGCCGTCGGTGCCGAGCCCGAGCTCACGCTGGCCATGCTGCCGGCCGCGCATGCGGTGGTCTTCGTGCTGGCCGCCGACGCGGGCGTCACGCGGTCCGATCTGACGATCTGGCGTGAACACCTGGGCCAGGCCAGCCTCGAACGTTTCGTGGTGCTGAACAAGATCGACACGCTGGCCGACCCGCTGACCAGCCCGGCGGTCGTGCAGGCGCAGATCGCGCAGCAGTGTGCCGACACCGCCGCGGCGCTGAATGTCGACCCTGCGCGTGTGTTCGCGCTGTCGGCGCGCGAGGCGCTGGCCGCGCGCGTCGACGGCGACGCGGCCTCGCTGCAGGCCAGCCGGCTGCCGCCGCTGGAACAGGCGCTGGCCGCCGGCCTGCTGCCGAGGCGGCGCCACCTGCTGGTGCAGTCGGCCGTGGGCGTGGCGCAGCAGCTGCGCGCCTCGGCGGCGCGGCGCCTGGCCGACCGCCGGCGCCAGCATGCCGAGCAGCTGCTCGAACTGCGTGGGCTGCGCGGCAAGAGCGGCGCCAAGCTGCGCATGATGCTCGAGCGAGTCGACCTCGAGATGGCCGACTTCGAGCGCTGCACGGCGCGCCTGCAGGCCTTGCGCGCAGTGCAGGCGAAGCTGCTGCGCACGGTGCTCTCGGCGCTGTCCAGCGAGGTGCTGCGCACCGAACTGGCGGCGATGCAGTCGGCGATGGGTGCGCGCCCCTTCAACCTGGGCGCGCGCGCCGCCTTCGAGACGCTGATCACGCGGCTGCGGGCGTCGATCTCGCAGGCCCAGACGCAGGCCGAGGAGCTGCGGCAGATGCTGGAGGCCAGCTTCCGCCAGCTCAACACCGAGTTCGGCTTCGCCTTTTCGCTTGCGCCGGTGCCTGATCTGCAGGGCTTCGAGGATGAGCTTGATCTCATCGCCCAGGGCTACAGCCGCTATCTCGGTCTGTCTCAGGCCTGGCGGTTGGCGGCGTCGGGCTTTGCCGAGCAGTTCCGGCGCATGCTGCTGTCGCGGCTGCGGGTGGTGTTCGAGAACGCCGCGGGCGAACTGGAGCTGTGGAGCAAGAGCGCCACCAGCCAGGTCGAGGTGCAGCTCAGCGAGCGCCGGCGCGGCTTCATGCGCCGCCGCGAGGCGCTGCAGCGTGTGCAGGCCGCCGCCGGCGAACTGGAACAGCGCATTGCCGAGGTGCAGGGCCAGGACGACCACCTCGCCGGCATGCTGGCGCGGGTGGAGGCGCTGGCCGCGCAGACCATCGCCAGCGCGCGGCGGCTCGATCGCGAACCCGCCGAGGGCGCGCCCCGGCAGCAGGACGCCGCTTGACGCGGCGGGGCATCGCCAGCGCCGTCATCGCCTGGCAGCGCCACCACGGCCGCCACGGGTTGCCCTGGCAGCGCACGCAGGATGCCTACCGCGTCTGGCTCTCGGAAGTGATGCTGCAGCAGACGCAGGTGAGCACCGTGCTCGACTACTACCCGCGTTTCCTGGCCCGCTTCCCCGACGTGCAGGCGCTGGCCAGCGCGCCGCTGGACGACGTGCTGGCGTTGTGGAGCGGCCTGGGCTACTACAGCCGCGCGCGCAACCTGCACCGCTGCGCGCAGGCCGTGGTGGCCGACCATGGTGGCGCCTTCCCGCGCAGCAGTGCCGGGCTGGCCTCGCTGCCTGGCATCGGCCGCAGCACGGCCGCGGCCATCGCCGCCTTCTGCTTCGGCGAGCGTGCCGCCATCCTCGACGGCAACGTCAAGCGTGTGCTGACACGCACGCTGGGCTTCGACGGCGACCTGTCGCTGGCCGCCGAGGAGAAGCGGCTCTGGGCGCAGGCCGAGTCGCTGCTGCCCCTGCGCGACGTCGACGTCTACACGCAAGGCCTGATGGACCTCGGCGCCACCGTCTGCAGCCGGCGCAAGCCGGCCTGCGAGCGCTGCCCGCTGGCCGGCGACTGCACGGCGCGGGCCGCCGGCACTGCCGAAGCTTTCCCCGTGAAGACACGCCGGCTCAAGCGCGGCCGGCGCAGCAATGCGCTGCTGTGCCTGCGCCGCGGGGCCCAGCACTTCCTGGTGCAGCGCCCCGACCGCGGTGTCTGGGCCGGGCTGTGGAGCCTGCCCGAGTACGAGACCCCGGCCGCGCTGGAAGCCGCCGTGACGGCGTGGCCCGGCGAGGGCAAGTGGCTGCCTGCCTTCGAACATGCACTGACTCACTTCGACTGGCAGCTGCAGCCTTTGCGCTGGCGCCTGCCGCCGCGTGCGCAGCCGCCCGCCGGGCTGCCGGAAGGCCGCTGGATGCCGCTGGATGAAGCGCTGGCGATGGGCCTGCCGGCGCCAGTGCGCAAGCTGCTGGCCGGCTGAACCTCAGCCGACGATCACCTTCTTGTCGCGCAGGTAGCCGTCCACCAGCGACAGCCGGATCACCGGGTCTTCCAGCGCCATCAGTTTCTGCTTGGCCGCCAGGCTGATGGGCAGCAACTCGCACCAGCGGTTGGCCACCCAGCCAGAGTCGTCGAGCTGGTAGGGCGGAGCGAAGGGCACGCTGTCGCTGGCCTGCAGCTTGCGAATGGCGTCGGCCAGCGCGCGCACGGTGGCCAGCACGGCCGGCCCCGGCATGCGCAACACGTCGGGGGCGATGCGCTCGGCCGGCGCCACCCACAGGCCGTTGTCGCGCTGCGTCGGCGCCTTCAACAGGTGGAAACGCTCGCCGCCCAGGCAGCGCACACGCAGGATGCCGGGCTGCTCGGCGTCGACTTCGTCGAGATGGGCCAGCACGCCCACGTCTTCCACCTGCACCGGCGCATCGCTGCGCCCGGCCTCGGCGCCGGCCTTCAGGCAAATCACGCCGAAGGGCTGGCGTGTGCGCAGGCAGTCCGAGATCAGGTCGAGGTAACGTGCCTCGAACACGCGCAGGCCCAGCACGGCGCCGGGGAAGAGCACCATCTGCAGCGGGAACAACGGCAGCGGCGAGGGCAGGGCGGTGGTCATGGCCGCTTCTCTGCTGCAGAGCGCAACATGCTCCCAATCAAGGCTTGGCGCGGAACCGGCTTCGCCGGGCCGCAGCCAGAGCCAGCGGCGAGGACGCCGCAGGCGCTCGTAGGCGAGGAACAGTCCGCAGGGACTGTTCCTGGTCCGACTCGCCCCCCTCGGCGGGTAGCGAACGAAGTGAGCTTGGGGGTCAATCTCTAGCGTCGAGTTCGCGGTGCCGGATCAGCGTGGCGTAGCGGCTGTCGAAGCGCTGCGCCAGCCACTCGACGCCGTAGACCGAGCGGTGCTGGCCGCCGGTGCAGCCGATGGCCACGGTCAGGTAGCTGCGCTGGTCGTCCTCGAAGGCCGGCAACCAGCGCTGCAGAAAGGTCTGGATCTGGTCCAGCATCTCCACCGCCTCGGGCTGGGCCTCGAGGTAGGCGGCCACCGGCGCGTCGCGGCCGGTCAGCGGTCGCAGCTCGCGGATGTAGTAGGGGTTGGGCAACACACGCAGATCGAACACGTAGTCGGCGTCCAGCGGCACGCCGTGCTTGAAGGCGAAGCTCTCGAAGACCAGCGTCAGCGACGCCTCGCGTGCACCGACCAGCGAACGCACCCAGCTGCGCAGCAGCGCCGGCCGCAGCTGGCTGGTGTCGATGACGGTAGAAACCTCGCGCAGGTCGGACAGCAGGTTGCGTTCGAGCTCGATGGCCTCCATCAGCGCGCGGGCGTTGTCGGTCTCCGAAGGCGCGGTCAGCGGGTGCGGACGGCGGGTCTCCGAGAAGCGGCGCAGCAGCGCGTCGGTGTTGGCGTCGAGGAAGATGGGTCGGATGCGCAGGCCCTCGTCGCGCAGCTGCTGGATCAGCGGCACCAGTGCCGGCAGCGACGACGCGGTGCGCACGTCCACCGCCGCCGCCACGCGCGTGGTGTAGCGCTCGTGCTCGAGGCGGATGAAGTCGCGCAGCAGTTCGGGCGGCAGGTTGTCGACGCAGAAATAGCCGGCGTCTTCCAGCGCATGCAGCGCCACCGACTTGCCCGAGCCCGAGATGCCGGTGATGAGGATGACCTCGTCACGCCGCACGCCGTCGAATGCCGCCCACTCGCTCATGTTGACTGCCCCTCCTGCGGCCCGCCCAGCAGGGCCTGTGCATGCGCCGTGCCCGACAGGCGCTCGCCACCCAGCATGCGCGCCACTTCGGCGACGCGCGCCTCGCCTTCGACGGGCTGGATGTCCGACAGCGTCTGCCGGCCCTTCAGCGCCTTGCTGACGACGAAGTGGCGGTCGGCGCAGGCCGCGACCTGGGCCAGGTGGGTGACGGCCAGCACCTGGGTGTCTCCGGCCTGCACGCGGCCCAGCTGCTTCATCAGCCGGCCGACGCTGTCGGCCACGCTGCCGCCGACGCCGGCGTCGATCTCGTCGAAGATGAGTGTCGGCACCGACGAGCCCGGCGCGCCTTGCGCGGTGGTCACGGCCCCCGCCGCGCCTTGCGCGGTGGTGACGGCCCCCGCCGCGCCTTGCGCGGTGGTGACAGCAATCGCCAGCGCCAACCGTGACAGTTCACCGCCCGAAGCCACCTTGGCCAGCGAACGCGGCGTGCTGCCAGCGTGACCGGCAACCCGGAACTCGGCGCCTTCGAGCCCGAAGGCCTGCGGCTCTTCCTGCAGCAGCAGCGCTACCTCGAAACGGCCGCCTGCCATGCCCAGCTGCTGCATCGCCTGGGTGACGGCGGTGCCGAGCCGGGGCGTGGCTTTGCGACGCAACGCCGAGATGCGCTGTGCCTCCTTGCGCCAGGCGGCTTCGGCGGCGGCCACGGCGGTTTGCAGCGTGTCGAGGTCGGCGGCGGCCTCGAGCTGCTTCAGTTCGAACTGCCAGCCGGCCAGCAGCGCCGGCAGCTCGGCCGGCGTGCGTCGGTAGCGGCGGGCCTGCGACACCCAGCTGCCGATGCGGCCGTCGAGCTCGGACAGGCGCTCAGGGTCGGGTTCACGGTGGCCGAGGTAGGCGTGCAGGCTGTGCGCGGCATCCTCCAGTTGCGCCTGCGCACTGCGCAGTACTTCGGCCACGGCGCCCAGTTCGGGGTCGTAGCGCAGCACCTCGTCCAGCGCGTCGGCGGCGCGAGCAGCCAGCGCAGTGGCGCCGGGCTCGTCTTCGCTCAGCGCGTTGAGCGCAGCGCGCGCGCCGTCGAGCAGCGCCTGGCCATGCGCCAGGCGCTGGTGCTCGGCGTTCAGCGTCTCCCACTCACCCTCGGCCGGTGCCAGCTTGGCCAGTTCACCAATCTGCCAAGCCAGGCGTTCACGCTCACGTTCCAGCGTGTCGCGCTGGCCGCGAGCCTCTTGCAGCCGGGCCTGCGCCTGGCGCCAGGCGGCCCAGGCGGCGGCCAGCGCGCCGGTGTCTGCGCCGGCCTGTGCGTCGAGCAACGCACGCACCGCGGCCGGCCGCGTCAGGCTCTGCCAGGCGTGCTGACCGTGGATGTCGACCAGCCACTCGGCCGCCTCGCGCAGCTGCGCCACCGTGGCCGGGCTGCCGTTGATCCAGGCCCGGCTCTTGCCCTGCGCGTCGACGGTGCGGCGCAGCAGCAGCGTGCCGTCGCTGTCGAAGCCGGCCTCGGCCAGCCACGGCGCCAGCGCCGGCGGGCTGTCGAACTCGGCGCTGACCTCGGCTCGCGCCGCGCCTTCGCGCACGAGCGCGGCATCGGCGCGCTGGCCCAGCGCGAGCTGCAGTGCGTCGATCAGGATCGACTTGCCCGCACCCGTCTCGCCCGTCAGCACGGTGAAACCCGGCCCCAGCTCCAGTTCGAGCTCGGCGACGATGACCACGTCGCGCAGGATCAGCCGGCGCAACATGCCGCGCCCCCAAACTCGCCCACTGCATCAAGTGAACGCCGCGGAACCGGCTCCGCCGGGCCGCCGGTGTTGCCCCCCTGGGGGGGGGCGCCGAAGGCGCTCCGGGGGGGGGTCACACCACGCCTTCGTACCACCGCAGCTTGCGCCGCAGCGTGGCGTAGTAGCTCCAGCCGCGCGGATGCAGGAAGCGCACCTTGAAGGCCGAGCGCCGCACGCGCACCTGGTCGCCGAGCATCAGGCTGGCCAAGGTGTGCATGTCGAAGTTGGCCGAGACATCCTTGCCCGCGACGATGCCGATGTGCACCTCGCCGCGGTCGGGCAGCACGATGGGGCGGTTGCTGAGCGTGTGGCTGGCAATCGGCACCACGACCCAGCCGCCGATGCTCGGATGCAGGATCGGCCCGCCGGCCGACAGCGCGTAGGCCGTGCTGCCAGTGGGCGTGCTGACGATCAGGCCATCGGCGCGGATGTTGGCGACGAACTCGCCGTCAACGTCGACACGCAGTTCCACCATGCTGGCCGTGGCACCGCGGCTGACAACGACATCGTTCAGCGACAGGCCCTCGAAGATGCGGTCCTCGTCGCGCCACACGTCGCCTTCGAGCATGCTGCGTTGCTCTTCCTCGTAGTCGCCGGCAACGATGGGGGCCAGCGCTTCCTTGTACTGGCCCATCGGGATGTCGGTGATGAACCCCAGCCGGCCCTGGTTGATGCCCACCAGCGGCAGGTTCCAGCGCGCGAGCTCGCGCGCGATGCCCAGCATGGTGCCGTCGCCACCCACCACGACGGCGATGTCGCAGCGTTCGCCCATCTGTTGCGGCGACAAGGACTCGAAATCGGTCACACCGGTGGCCGTGGCTGTGTCACGCTCGAAGCTCACCTCGAGCCCGCGGCCCATCAGGAAATGGGCGATCTCCTCCAGCGCCGGGCGTATGCCGCGCGCCTGGTACTTTCCCACGATGGCGGCATGTCGAAAGCCTGAAGGCATGCGGCGCATTACACCATAGGGCCCCCGCCGCGGCAGAGGCCTGCAACGGGGCCCCGGGTCGCCCAAATACAATTGAAAACCATGCTCGACGACCGTGCCCGCATCCTGCTGAAGACGCTGGTAGAGCGTTACATCGCCGACGGCACGCCGGTGGGCAGCCGCACGCTTTCGCGCACTTCGGGGCTGGACCTGTCACCGGCCACCATCCGCAACGTCATGGCCGACCTTGAAGAGCTGGGCCTCATCGCCAGCCCGCACACCAGCGCCGGCCGCGTTCCCACCGCGCGCGGCTACCGGCTCTTCGTCGACACCATGCTCACGGCGCGGCCCTACGCGCTGGACGATCTGTCGCACATGCCACCCGACGTGGCCGCCGCCAGCGGCCAGCTGCACCCCGACCAGCCGCAGCGTGTCATCGCGCAGGCCGCCAGCCTGCTGTCGAGCCTGAGCAGCTTCGTCGGCGTGGTCACGGCGCCGCGCAAGGCCAGCGTCTTCCACCACATCGAGTTCCTGCGCCTGGGCGACAAGCGTGTGCTGGTGATCCTGGTGGCGCCCGACGGCGACGTGCAGAACCGCGTCATCTTCACCGTGCGCGACTACCTGCAGTCCGAACTGGTGGAGGCCAGCAACTTCCTCAACACCCACTACGCCGGCCTGACCATCGAGGAAGTACGTGAACGCCTGAAGCACGAGATCGACGCGCTGCGCGGCGAGATCGCGGCCCTGATGCAGGCCGCCGTGCAGGCCGGCAGCGAGGTGCTGGCCGAGGCCACCGACAAGGTCATCGTCTCTGGCGAACGCAACCTGCTGACGGTGCAGGACTTCGGCAACGACATGAGCAGCCTGCGCCGCCTCTTCGACGTCTTCGAGCGGAAGACCGAACTGATGCGCCTGCTGGACGTGAGCAGCCGTGCCGAAGGCGTGCGCATCTACATCGGCGGCGAGAGCCACGTCGTGCCTTTCGAGGAACTGAGCGTAGTCACCGCGCCGTACGAGGTCGACGGTCGCATCGTCGGCACGCTGGGCGTCATCGGCCCCACACGCATGGCCTATGACCGCATGATCCAGATCGTCGACATCACGTCGCGGCTGGTGGGCAACGCGCTGTCGGCGAAGTAGGCGGGCAGGCGCCGGCACCTAGAATCCGCCGGCGTCACGCGCAGGGCCGTTAGCTCAGTTGGTCAGAGCAGAGGACTCATAATCCTTTGGTCGTTGGTTCAAGTCCAACACGGCCTACCAGTTTTACTGATGTTTTTACGATAGCGACCACCAACATATTTCGATCGCTTCCGCGCTGGTGCCAGTCTGGTGCCAGTTTCTGGCCGAATGCTAGTCATCCTGGCTGCCACGGTTCGCTTCACGGTGATCAAGAGGCGGCGGGGACGTTCAACACGCGTTCAGCCTCGGCAAGACGGGCCATCACGGCCTCGAACTCGGGCGGCGCAGCGATGAACATGGCTCGCATCTGCGCGTAGTCGCGCGCCAGGGCGGCGAGCCGCGCCTCGGCAGGCAGCAATCGAAGCGTGCCTGGCACCGCCAGGTCATAGCGCGCCCACTGGCGCGCAAACACCCGGCTCTTCCAATCGACGACACGCGCGCACAGCGCATGGTCTGCCAGCATCGCGGCGGCATCGGGATGACGGAGCAACCGTTCCATGTCGGCGTAGTGCCGCGCATAGCGATCGGGGGTGGCCTGGTCGGCGGGACGATGGTGCTCCGCGTGCAGGATGGTGGCCTTCTCCCAGAACGTGCGCGCCAGTTCGAGGGCGGTCACCTGGCACTGCCAATCGGGGAAGGCTGCAGGGAAGTCGTCGACGATCCAGGGACGCACTGCATGCTGCTCGGTGGGCCGCTGGTCGGTGAGTGATCCCAGTTCGAGCTTCACTTCGCGACTCAGGTATTCGAAGCCGGGCTCCGAGGCCGTTGGGTACTCGAAGTGCACGACCGGCGAGCGTGCGACGGCGTCGTCCTCGTAGCGCAGCCACGAAGTGCTCGCTCGGCGGCGACCTATGTGTTCGACGATGGCCTGTTCGAGCCGTGGCATCAGGACGTCGCGGGTCTGCTCACCACACTGCGCCTGCATCTGTGCCAGCGCTGCGTCCCGTCGTGTTCGGCTCTTCATGGCCGCGAAGACCGATTCGTCGGCGCCCACGAAGGCCGGCGACATCGACAGGTCCTAAGCGGTAATTAGCCGGAGTTCTTGCTTACGAGGCCAGCCTGTGCAAGTCCGAGCGCAGCGGGTTGGCGGCGAACAGCGCCTTCCACCGCCTGGGCGTCAGCTCGGCGACGCGTGCAGCGGGATGCTGGCCGA
>Ga0105047_10004223_pt1 | contig 25089 bp, 20 predicted proteins | sample MAT04_FD_78384 | JGI IMG/M metagenome (GOLD analysis project Ga0105047, IMG submission 78384) | Freshwater microbial communities from Lake Fryxell liftoff mats and glacier meltwater in Antarctica - MAT-04 (megahit assembly) | ecosystem: Environmental > Aquatic > Freshwater > Ice > Liftoff...
GTGGTTTGCAGGGCTTTAAGGCTGCAACTTATGGCTGCAAGATCAACTGCCACTCAACGGCTTTAGCATTCCAAAGTGGTTGGGCTGTTTCGTCTACAACGTAGGGACCCCAGTAGCGTCCAGAGCCATCCTGGGCAAAGGCGACCAGTACGTCCCCTTTTTTCAATTTGAGGGCGCGATCGGGGAGCGAAACCAGCAATCCTTGCCTGCCGCCTTCTTCTGGCGCAAAATCCCAGTGAGCGGGTAGCTCATAAATAGGCTGATCACCTGCCTCTGCGCGTTGAGATTTCCCCTTAGCGCGCTCTGTCTGTACGGGTGTTTTTCTGGACAATAGCGCGACCCGCACTGGATAGTTTGTAGGATTGCCAACCCGAAAGACTCCCTGACGAATGCCTGCTGTATCATTCATCTGCACAGCCGCCTCTGTTGGTTGGATTGACGTTTGTGGCGGTAGGCTGGTAGCGGTGGGAGCAGGCGTTGAGTTCTTTCCTACAGCCTTGATTGACTCCCTAACGGATGTTGGCAATGGGTCGAGCGTTGGCTGCACGATCGCGGTGACGGTAAAACGTTTGAAAACCATCCATGCACTCACTGAACATAACAGTGCCGCTAAGGTCACACCGATCGCAAACTGCCATCGTGACTTTGGTCGCTTAGCCTGCTTGCCCGTCATCGCTTTGCCATTTGTACCTCTACCCTAGTAATAACAAGCTTTCAGTGCATTGGGGAAAGAAACATTCTAAAGTGAAGCAGCGTACGCTTTGGTCGGTGTGCTGTTCTGGTTAGACAAAACGTTGCCGAGCGATTGAGGAAAAGGAAGCGATGCAGAATACTCGTCTTAATCGTGTAGTAGATGTAACGGTCGATCGCCTCAGCAGTTGGTTACGCAACCCGTGGCGACGGTTATCCGTGCTCATGATTAGCTTGCTCTTTGGCAATTATCTAGGACCGACGATTTCGCTGGTCGCCGGACAACGAGGACAATTAGACGTTGCCATTGCCGCTCTTCTCGCTGCCCTGACTGAATTGGTGAGCGCTGTTGTCTATCGCCGGGCAGAAGGGACGCGATCGCTCTTTTTAGAGTGCCTCAACGCGATCAAAATTGGGTTGATTTACGGTCTGTTTGTGGATGCGTTTAAGCTCGGTTCTTGAGATGGGACGTTACCTGTCACCTCCCGAAGCCAAAAGCGTCTAGGCTTCCCGTCTAGAAATGCTATAAATCGAACTAGACGCTCATTTTTTGCTCATGTCTCCTACCGATTTACTCACGCCTCAAGCGCTGTCCACGACGACTCAGGAAAAGTTTGCCGCGCTGCGATCGCTCCTTGCTACCCACCGTTTGGATGGCTATCTCGTCCCGGCGGCTGACGAACATTTGAATGAGTACCTGCCAGAAGCAAAACGGCGACGCATCTGGCTCAGCGGCTTTTCGGGGTCGGCTGGCGATTTATTGGTCGGGCAGGAATGGGCGTGGCTGTTTGTCGATTCTCGCTATTACGAACAGGCAGATCTGGAGGTTGATCCCTCGCTGATGCAGGTGTCCAAACTGGGGCTAGAGAAGCAGAAAACCCTTGACGAAACCCTGGAAAGCCTGGGACGCGAAGCAAGCAAAGCCAACGGTACGTTTCGCTTAGGGTTTGACCCGTTTACCCTTACGGTCAGCCAGTTTCGCAGCTTTGAGAAGCAGTTGGAACCGTCAGGCGTGACTTTAGTGCCGCTGGCTGGCAATCTGGTCGATCGCGTCCGCCTGCAACAGCCGTGGATCGGTGCAGAACCGTTACCGACGTATGCTGATTCCCAACTGTTCTACTTATCTGATGCCCAAACAGGAGAGACGATCGCGCAAAAGCTCACGCGTGTAAGAGAAGGTATGCAGAAAGCGAATGCCGACATTCTCCCCATTACGAAGCTCGATCAGATTGCGTGGCTCTACAACTTACGCGGTTGGGATGTGCCATACAATCCTGTGTTCATCGCGTACAGCGTCGTTACCGTAGCCGATGCCTACCTTTTTACCAATCTCGATCGCATCGCTCCCAAGCTGCAAGCATTCTTACAAACACAGGTCACGCTGCTGCCCTACGAAGGCTATGCCGAGAGGCTGAAAGCCTTAGTTGCTCAGTCCCCCAACCAGCGAGTTTTAATTGATCCCAAGCACACCACAATGGGTACGCATGAGTTGCTGACTGATCCTGCTGCCGCGACCACCTGCAAACTGGTTGAAGCCAATCACCCGATCGAGGGCATGAAAGCCCGCAAGAACGCGATCGAAGTGGCACAAATGCAGCAGGCAAATTTGAAGGCAAGCCGCGCCAAAACGCGCACATTAAAGTGGGTTGCTGATCAGTTGGGTAGCGACAAAACGCTCACAGAAGCAGATGTCGCCGCAACGGTAGAACGGTTCTATGCCGAAGAAGCCAATTTTCAGGGCTTAAGCTTCAACACGATCGCGGGAGCCGGAGCCAACAGTTCGATCGTCCATTACGGCACACCTAACCCTCAGCGAGTGCTATCTTCCGGCGAATTGCTGCTGCTAGACTCTGGCGCACAGTACGCATCCGGCACGACAGACGACACGCGGACGTTGATTGTTGGCGATCCGACTCCAGAACAGATCGAGTGCTACACCGAAGTCCTTAAAGCCCATATCAATTGTGCGATGCAGCGCTTTCCCAAAGGCACAACCGGGGCACAACTGGATGGCATTACACGATCAACTCTCTGGTTCGCAGGGCTAGATTACGGGCACGGCACCGGACATGGTGTTGGCGCGTTCCTCAACGTCCACGAGGGTCCCAACGGCATCAGCAAGCGAGTGAGCGAACCGCTAGAACCCGGCATGGTGACCAGCATTGAACCAGGCTTTTACAAACCAGGCTGGGGCGGTATTCGCCTTGAAAATCTCTACGTGGTGAAAGACCTAACGCCTCAAGAAGAGACACCAGCGGCAGACGTAAAGCCTGATCCCAACAAACTCTCCTGGTATGGCTTTGAATCCCTGACCTACATTCCCTTCGACAAGCGCCTGATTGATCGCGATCGCCTCGACTCTCGCCAACGTGAATGGCTCCAGCACTATAACGATGCGATCGTCGCCAAACTTTCTCCAACTCTCAGCCCAGAGGAAATTGTGTGGCTCAAAGATGTTTGTGCTTCTTAACCGCTTTGCCATGCTGGCATGATTGACACGACTTTGTGATCACTTTAAGGAGACTGATGCCATGACGATCGCCACCCAGAAACCCACTACGTTAGAAGAGTTTCTGAAACTGCCAGAAACAAAGCCTGCTAGTGAATACATTAATGGGTCAATCATCCAAAAACCAATGCCAAAAACTCGTCACTCCAGACTGCAAGCGAAGTTAATCAGTACGATTAATGGAGAAGTCGAGGAAAAACAAATTGCCTACGCATTTCCAGAACTGCGCTGTACGTTTGGAGGACGATCAACTATTCCTGACCTTGCTGTTTTAACTTGGAGCAAAATTGAGTTTGACACGAACGGCGAACCTGTGGAAGATGTTTTTATCGCTCCAGACTGGACGATTGAAATTCTTTCGCCTGCGCAAGGCTCAAACCGAGTTACGGGAAATATTTTGCACTGTCTGCGGTATGGCTGCCGTTTAGGTTGGCTGGTTGATCCGGGCGATCGCTCCATTCTTGCTTTTTTGCCGAAACAAGAGCCAGTGCTGTACGAAGGAGACGATCGTCTGCCTGTTCTAGAAGAAATTAGTCTAGAACTCACCGTTAATCAAGTCTTTGGCTGGCTGAAAATGTCTCACTAGTTGAGGCAGCGGAGGCAGCTTTGGTTTTCGTAGCCGTGACTGCTAGTTGCCGCGCCTAACTACGAGCTTAAAGCGCCTGAAAGGTAGTCAGCAGCGGCTTCTACAAGCGCGATCGCGTTCTCATACACCATCCGAGTCGGTCCTAAAACACCCACGCTACCGACAGGCACAGAGTCTTTGTGGTAAGTCGAGGAAATCAGGGTACAGGTTCGCATTGGCGCTAAGGGATTTTCGGCACCAATGCGAATGGTGACGCGCTTACGGGGCTGCTGCAAGTCTGACCGCTCAAACAAGTCTGACCGCTCAAAAATGAGGGGTACAAGCTGGTGCTGCTCTTCTTCCAAAAGGTGGATGATCGTTTGCACGTGCTGGAGTTCCGAAAATTCCGGCTGACGAAGCACTTCTGCTAGACCACTCACAACAATTTGCGCTGGAGCAGGCGGCTGAGAACGGCGCGTCAGCTCAACCAAAATTGTTCTGAGGAGTTCGGCATAGCGTTCAAACTCGCGATCGAGTTCGCTCCAGTCGAGAGTTGCCAGTTCGGCGATCGCCCGTCCTCGAAGCTGACTATTTAAAAAGTTAGACAAAATCTGGAGTTCTCGCTCCAGCAAATCAGCATCAAGGTCGTCAGCACTAGCAAACAGCGGCAGCTCAATCAAAGCAGACTGTGTTTCGTAAGAGTCGGTGACAAAAATCAGCATCACTCGGCGGGAATCAACAGGCACAAGCTGCACATGGCGTAGATGGCTGGTGCGAGTTTGTGGGGTTGTGATGAGGGTAATGTAGCCGCCTACAGTTGCCAAAATCTGTGCGGCACCCCGCAGCAGTGCCTCAAAGCTCCAGTCTTCAGAGTTCAGACGATCGTTCAGTAAGTGTGCCACCTGCTGGGTTAAATCATTAGCTGGCACAATCAATTGATCGACGTAGGTACGATAGCCAGAATCGGAAGGAATGCGTCCTGCTGACGTGTGCGGCTGGAAGAGCAAACCGCCTTTCTCCAACACTGCCATGGCGTTGCGAATCGTAGCAGAGCTGACGGTCAGGTTATAGTCTTTAACCAGCGCTTCGGAACCAACAGGTTCAGCCGTGGCAATATAGTGGCGGATGGTTGCCCAAAGTACTTGCTGTTGGCGATTTGTAAGATTGACCGATTGGGACATTCTAAATTCGCGATGATGAAAGGGTTGGAGTAATTGCCGATGCACTACAGCAGATGCACCAACCAAAAGGAAGCAAAACAGTGACTAACGTTTAGGAACTTTAGTTAACGCTTAGAAGCTTTACATTCACAGTCTTTGCTTTACAGTAGCAGAGGCATCTTTTTGCTTCCGGCTCTAACGCTACACATAGCAGACACAATGGAACCAAACGCTTTTGATACAACTTAACAAACTCAAGCGGTCAGTAGCATGGTTCGGGAGTGTGGCGATCGAGCCAGTATGAAGGCAGGTCAGTATTGAGGAATGGATGGGTCTACCGCGATCGCGTAAGCGTCGATGCCGCCAACCACATTCTTGACGTGCGTAAAGCCCTGGGTCTGTAACCATTGACACATCTGTGCCGACCTGATCCCATGATGACACAGGACGATCGTTTCCTTCTGCGGATCGAGTCGCGTTTGAATATCAGGTGACCAAGCGGCAAATTCGCTCAGCGGTAAATGCTCAAAGCCCTCCAGTTTGGCAAGTGCCAGCTCACTCGCTTCCCTTACATCCACAAACTGCACCGCATTGGATGCAGCCAGCAAAAGCCGTCCTAACTCTGCAACGCTAATTTGGGGAATGGGCTGAAATTGAGCGGTGGTCATGGGGGAGTGGGGAGTGGGGAATGGGGAGTGGGGTAAAACTTGATTACTTTGATTGTAACAGCCTGGATAGTAGCGCTCTACGCCTGCGAATAGGGCTTAAGCCCATAGCGGTCAGCGAATCCACGATCGAACGATCGCAAAGAAGATGCACGCACTACAGGATAATGAGGCTGGGCTATTGTGCGCCCTTGCCTGCTAGCGACCTCAATCCCATGAAGCTCCGATCGCTCTTTTTGTTTCTGTCTGTTGTCGTACTGGTGCTATTGTTGCTGAGTGCTGGTGGCTTCTACTGGCTGGTTGCCCGTAGCCCCATGCGTCTGTTAAACGGCGAGCAAAATACGACTCCTGGTGCTGCCTTGTTTGTGCCCAAACAGGCTCCGGTGATGGCATCGCTGTTGCTCAACCCCGATCGGCTAGAGGCGTTTCAACTGGTCGCAACACCGCCAGCAAAACGTCGTCAAGCGCGGGAAGAGCTAGACCAAGTGAAGCAAAGCCTGCTGGCAAAGACAGGACTGAACTATAAGCGGGATCTTCAACCCTGGCTGGGGCAAGAAATAACGCTGGCTGTAACCACGCTGGATCTCGATCATGATGCGGCAAACGGCGAGCAGCCGGGATATTTAGCCGCGATCGCCACTCAAGATCCACAGCGATCGCGGGAGTTTTTAGAGTTGTTCTGGCAAAAACGGGCGCTCGCGGGTAGTGATCTGGTTTTTGAGCAATATAACGGTGTAAAAATCATTGCGGCTCAGCGTCCTGCGCCCGACCTTGATCGGGTCGTTACCACTCGCTCAAAGACACCCAACTATCGCTTACAGCTACAGCCGCCAAAAGCACCGATCGCCCCTGCACCAATCCCTTCGCTTGCCAGTGCTGCCGTGGGCGATCGGTTTATCCTGTTTGCAAACCACCCTAAAGTGCTGCGCGAGGCAATCAACAACGTCCAGGCTCCTGATCTCAGCCTTGAGCAATCGAAGGGCTTCACACAGGCGATCGAGACCCTGACTCAGCCGCATCTTGGACTCACGTTCATCAACTTACCCAGACTCACTCAGTTGCTAGGACGTGATGCTACCGCAAAGTTGGCTCCGCAAGAGGCTGATAGCACCACGACAGCAGTAGACGAGCTAACGATGCTCCAAACCTTCGTGGCTGGGTTTACGCTCAATCAGCACGGACTTCTGGCTGAAACCGCTTTACTGTCTTCAGACGGAGTAACGACGCTACCAGCACTGTCTCAGCCAGTCGGAGCGTTGCAATATGTCCCTGGCAACAGCTCACTCTCCGCGTCAGGAAAAGACCTCGATCGCCTCTGGACACAACTCACCAACGGATTAGCCCCCTATAAAACAGCGTCCCAACTCATCCAGCAACCGCTGCGAGACCTTCAAACTCGCTGGCAGCTTGACTTATTGACTGATATTTTTAGCTGGGTAAACGGTGAATATGCGCTGGCAATGGTGCCTCCAGACAGCCTTGCTGCTGATGGCACACTGCAACCCGATTGGATCTTCGCCGCCCAACGTCCGCAAGCCGAAGCTGATCGACACGCGATCGCGCACCTGGATGAGTTAGCGAAACAACAAGGTTTAACGGTGGGTCCGCTCACCATTGGCGATCGTACCGTTTCAGCCTGGACACGCTTGACGGCGACGGCTCAAGTGGCATCGCAACCGCTCAATCTACAGGCAGAGGTGCGAGGAGTCCACGCGTCTATCGGCGATTATGAACTTTTTACAACCTCAGTTGCCGCAATGGACAGTGCCCTCAAAGCCGCAGACAGTGCGCTGTCAAAACGCGAAGCCTTCCAGCACGCAACCACATCCCTACTACAGCCCAACAACGGCTACCTCTACCTCGACTGGAATGCCAGCCAGCCAATTTTGGAGCAGCAATTTCCCGTCTTGAAAGTCATTGAGTTAGCAGCCAAGCCATTGTTTAACCACCTGCGATCGCTCACCCTCAGCAGCTATGGCAGCCAGTCGGGAGTTCAACGCGGTGGAGCGTTGATGCAACTAGCGCCAGACTGAACCCACGGCGAAGGGGGCACGTCACGCCGCAGATAAAGCGGATGTTTCGGCTGCCCCAGCCGAGTGGTTCCCAAGCAGTAGATGGCTGCGCGATCGCCCCACAACGCCATTACCGCTCGATCGCGCGACTGCAAACAACCGCCGTTGCCCCATGCCAGAATAATGTGGTCTACCCGTGGCGCTAAATTTGCCAGATAACGATCGTTGTCCCGCCCAATGGGGTCGGCGACTTGGCGTAGCTCAGTTGGTTGGGCAGTGCAGTAAGCAAACAGGTTGACGACTTCTAGCGCGCCATACCCCCACGAGCGTGCAAAGCCTAAACAGCGACGAATCGTTGGGTCATTCACCACGGCATCCGCTCGACTGGGGTTGAGCATCACAAAGCCAACTCTGGCAGCCTGTTCATCCCACGATCGCCAAAGCAAATAGCGATAGCGTCCAGTAGCATCAAACTCGGCTCCAGTTTGCATCGGTCGCTTGAGTTCCCGTTCTGTAGGGACGTTACATGTAACGTCCCTACTCCTCTACATATCACTTTGCCAGTTCTGTTGTCACTTCATTCACCTGTCGGCGCTTTAGATCAAGCGATTGCGATCGTGGCAGCAGGTCAAAGACTTCGCGGAGCTTCGCGTCCAGCCGCTCAAAGGGCACAACACCAGCTTCGTTCAGCACAACTTTACCGGCGGCATCAAACAAGACTGTTTGCGGTACGAGACCTTTGTAATAGTAGCCAGACTCTGTGGCAGCATAGGTGGCTTTTGCTGGAATGCCATCAACCCTTACAGGTAGCAAATCGGCTACTTTCCCATAGTAAGCTTGCACCTGAGAAACGACGGCTGAATATGCTTTACAGTCGTTATTGTCATCGATATAGAGTACCAAAAGCGTGGGTCGATCGCGCTTCAGTGCTTCTGCCAGCGTAAATTTAGGTGGCACCAGCGAACCATTTCCAGCATACAAAGTAAAAATTTCGCCGTCATACCGATCGTCCTTCAAGCCTGCTAATGCTGGAGACACCCCCATTAGAAGCAAGCAGCCCACTAATGCCAAGAGCATCCATGACTGTCGTAAAAATTTCTGCCATCGATCAACGGTTTGAACGCCTGCGATCGTCAAGCCTGACCAATGGCACTGCAAAACTCTCATAAACCCTGGCACTTCGCTAACATCTCTCTTTCTATTGTCTAGTAAGCGAGGACAGAGGGAAAGGGTAAGGGGGCAGACCTCTCTGAAACTAAAGCAAAGTTGTAGCGAGTTTGGGTTAGCGTATGATACAACTGTATGTAGAAACGCCTATAGATACCATCCTGAGTGTGTTGCTGGACGCGTACGCGTGGCACACTGCGACGTTAAACCTCAAAATCGTTCTTAGAACTCGAAGGGGTTTGCTGCTTTTTGGAGGCTGGTCACTCTAGCGAATCCGTTTTTTGATCGCATCACATGATCGCATCAAAAGCTGGCGATGTAGGCGGCGGTCATGCAGGTGAGTCAAGAGCGTTCAATATGCAGAATGATGTAGCAACGGTAAAACCAATTCGATCGCTTGAAGATGCCCTAGAGCGCTGTCAGTCATTAGGAATGCGATTGAGCCGTCAACGGCGCTTCATTTTGGAATTGCTATGGCAAGAGAAAGAGCACTTGGCTGCCAGGGAAATCTACAATCGCCTGAATCGGCAGGGCAAGGAAATTGGTCACACATCGGTTTACCAAAACCTTGAAGCACTTTCCGACCAAGGCATTATTGAGTGTGTTGAACGCTCGGATGGGCGACTCTACGGCAACATCAGTGATTCACACAGCCACGTTAACTGTCTAGACACCGATCAGATTCTAGACGTTCACATTGAGCTGCCAGAAGCAATTTTGCAGCAGATTGAGCAGCAAACGGGTGTTCGCATTACTGACTATCACATTGATTTTTACGGCTATCGCAACGCGCCAGAACAGTAGAAAATCGATGGCTCGCTAACACCCTCAGCTATTGAACGCTATGCATCTGATGGCTAATGGGAATCGTTACGGTGAACCTTGTGCCTACGCCAACGGCGCTCTGGACGGTGATTGTACCACCATGAAGGTCTACACACTGTTTGACGATCGACAACCCCAAGCCCGTACCGGAAATTGTTTTGGCATTGCTGGCACGGTGAAAGCGCTCAAACAACTGGGCAAGATCGCCTTGGGGAATGCCAATACCGCAATCTTGCACCTGAAACGTGGCTGCATCGGCTGTATGGATCAAATCAAGCCGCACTTTGCCACCGTGCGGCGAGTATTTGATGGCGTTTGAAAGCAGATTAGTGAGGATATGGCGCAACAGTTTTTCATCAAGGTTGGATGCCATGTGCTCGACAGACTGCCCCGTTTGAGCAAACACGATCGCGTGTTGTGGTGCAGCCGTTGCATCCCGATCAAGCTGAAATTCTGCCGCTAACTGACGACAGAATGCATCTAAGTCAATGGGTGCTGGTTGGCAGTGCAGCTTGCCTTCATCGGCTGCGCCAATAGTGAGGACTTCTTCGAGGAGCTGCCTCATGCGATCGACCGCAACTCTTGCCCGCTGCAAATAGACGTGCGTTTTTGCAGGCGTTAGTTGACTGTGGTGGCGCTGTAGTAACTCAAGAACCAGCAAAATCGTGCTCAGCGGAGTGCGAAACTCATGAGACACGATCTCGATAAAGTTCGATTTCAGCTTGTTGAGTTCTCGTTCCTTAGCGAGTGCAGCTTGCGTCGCCCTTTCGGCTTGATGTCGGTTAAGCGCCACTTCAATGGCAGTCATCAAATCGTGCTTTTCAAACGGTTTGACAATGTAGCCATAGGGCTGCACTGCTTTAACTTGCTGAATGGTATCGGCATCGGCATGGGCGGTGAGAAAGACGATCGGCAGTTCATGCTGCTGCTGTATTTGCGCTGCTGTTTCAATGCCGTTTTGGTCGCCTCGAAGGCGAATGTCCATCAGGACTAAATCAGGGTGCCAGCGATCGACTGCCTCCAGCGCTAAAGTGGCGCAGTCGGCGATCGCCACGACGGTATAGCCCAGTTGAGTTAACTGCCGTTGAAGATCTAACGCGATGACCGGCTCATCTTCCACAACGAGAATTTTAGCGCTCATCCTTTTGGGGTTAGGTTTGGAAACGAAAGCTCGAAGCGGGTGCCGTGGCTACAATCTAGCTCGATCGTGCCCCGCAGTTGATGGACGAAGGCATGTACAAGCTGAAGTCCCAGTGAGTGTGGCGGCGGCGTATGGTTGAGCGCTGATGATGGCGTGAGAAAACCAACGCCATCATCAGCCACGACTAGCAGATATTGATTGGCAGTAGTTAACGAAAAACAGATTTGAATCTCACCCGCACGATCGTCTGGAAACGCGTATTTCAACGCATTAGTGACTAACTCATTGATAATCAAACTACAGGGGATGGCAACGTTAACCGCGAGTTCAAGCTGAGCAATCTCAAGCTTCAAGTTAATTTTAGTTGGATCGGTACTACAAGAATGAATCAGATCAGTAACTAAATGACGCACATAGTCAGAAAAATTAACGTTGGCTAGACTCTCAGATTGATACAGCCGTTCGTGAACTAACGCCATTGCCTTAATGCGACGCTGGCTGTCTTGAAATGGTGCAAGTACCTTAGGATCTTGAATGGTATTCGCTTGCAAATTGAGCAAGCTACAGACCATTTGCAAGTTATTTTTAACGCGGTGGTGGATTTCTTTGAGGAGAACTTCTTTTTCGGTGAGAGAAGCCTTTAGCTTGTCTTCGGCTTGTTTGCGAGCGGTAATATTCCGCACAAAACTACAGTGGTACTCTTTGCCATTTAATTCAATGTGATTCGCTGTTACTTCTACCGGAAAGAGCGTGCCGTCTTTAGCGTGGAGGCGTGCCTCAAACGTCAGCGCACCTTGTTCTTTGACCGTTTGCCAGTGGTCAGCCCAGGCTGCATCTGGACGGTCTTTATTAAAATCGGAAACCTGTTTGCCAATCATTTCGTCATGCGTGTAGCCCAGGTCACGACAGGCAGCATCATTAACGTAACAGAGCGTGCCATCCGGCTCAACCCACCAAATGGGATCAGACGCACGATCGATCGAGAATTGCGTGAGTCTCAAGGCTTGATCCACTTGTCTGCGCTCGGTGATATCTTCATAAGTGCCTAGAATGCCGATAGCAGAGCCATTTTTATCGTGTAGTGGCACCTTGCTGTTTTTGATCCAGCGTTGTTCTCCGCCTGCCTTCACTAAAGTTTCTTCAACGGCGAGTGTGGGCTGATTTGATGTCATCACCTTCAGGTCTTCTACTTGACAGCGTTCTGCATGAACCGCCCAGGGGAGTTCAAAATCATTTTTACCAATGATATCTTTGGGCGTTGCTAAGCCTGCGTCGATCGCAAACTGGTGATTGCAACCCAGGTAGCGTAGATTTTTGTCTTTCCAAAAGATGGTACTGGGAACGCTATCTATAACCAGTTGGAGCAGTTGCTGATTGTTACGCAAGGCTTCTTCAGCTCGTTTGCGATCGGTGATGTCTTCAATCATGCCCATGCTGTAAGCGCACCCATCAGGATCGTGGATGAGAGCAACGGTCAGGTTTGCCCAAATCCAGTCTCCATTTTTCTTGACAAAGCGTTTTTCAATTTGAAACCGGGAGATCGTACCATCCAGTAGTTGCTTGATCTGATCAAGATTTTTGCCTACATCATCGGGATGCGTCATGTCAATGTACGTCATTGATGCCAGCTCAGCGTGGCTATAACCGAGCAAGGCGTGGTGCGCCTGATTGACATCAACAATACGGTAGGTGTGGGCATCAGCGAGGGTGATGGCGATCGGGGCACAGTCAAAAATAATGCGAAACCGCTCTTCACTTTTGCGCAGGGCGGCTTCGGTTCGCTCGTGAGCGGCGATCGACACCTGTAGCTGTTGATTCGTCTGCTCCAGTTGAGCGGTGCGCCCTTGCACGCGCTGTTCCAACTCCTGGTTAAGCTGCTGAAGCGACAATTCTGCCTGTTTGTAGGCGGTGATGTCCCGCAGAACGCCAAGCATACGCACAGGTACACCCTGCTGGTCGAAAGACGTTTTTCCCTTGCTACAAACCCAGCGCTGTGTGCCATCCGCCCAGGTGACTCGAAATTCAACGTTGTAATCAGCACCATCCAAGGCACGCGCTAATGCGTCCCCCACATCGTCTCGATCATCTGGATCAACCTCTTGCAAAAAGGTTTCATACGCAGCGCGTTGCACACCGGATGGGAGGCTAAAGCCGGAATTGATATACCCTGAGTAAACTACCTCGTTGGTTAAGATATTCCAATCCCAAGTGTTCATCTGAGCTGCTTCCAGCGCAAGCTTGAGTCTGGCTTCACTTTCGCTTAGCGCCGCTTCTGCCTGTTTGCGTTCATGAAGTGCAGCCTGCCGTTCGGTAATATCCTGCACCTGGTAAACCACGTAAAGAGGCTGCTGCAGATCGCCACGCACGACTGACATGCTCACTAAGCCCCAAACAACGTGCCCCTTTTTGTGAAAGTAGCGTCGTTCTGTGTGGTAAGCCGAAAGCTCTCCTGCCAGGAGTTTTCTGAGTGGTTCCAGTCCACGTTCAAAATCGTCGCGATCAATGAGTTGCCGACACGTCTTGGTGAGCAGTTCGGGTTGGGTGTAGCCCAGCATCTGGCAGTACGCAGCATTCGCCTGCAACAGCAAGCCGTCAGGAGTCGTCATCGTCACGCCGACAGCAGTGGTGTCAAACAGACTACGGAACCATTGTTCGCTCTCACGTAGGGCAGCTTCGGTTTGTTGACGTTCAAGCTCAAGGCGCTTGCGATCGCTGATGTCTTGAAAGTACACTGCCAACCCTTTCGCGATCGGGTAAGCGCGCACGTCAAACCAGGCGTTGAAGGGCGGATAGAATGCTTCAAGCGCAATGCTGCACTGTGTTTCGGTTGCCCGATGAAATTCGGTATGAAAGCTGGAGTCAATGGCTTCGGGAAACCATGCCCAGATGTTTTTGCCCAGTAGCTCTGCCCGCGATCGCTGCAAGAGTTGCTCAGCGTGATGATTGATGTACGTGAAGCACCAGGTTTCATCCAGCGTGTAGAAGGCATCGGTAATGCTTTCTAAAATGTTTGTCACCCAGGCGTTGGTGGCGCTCAGTTCGGTAGTGCGGGCGCGTACAGCTTCCTCTAGCTCCAGGTTCGTTCTTTGTAGCAATCGCTGTTGCACAAGCTGCGTTGTTAGATCCCGAATCACCAGCATTACGCCTGCTGTGCGATCGTCCTCCAAGTAGGGCAATGGCGCTACCGTAATGGCAAGTCTAAAGCTGCGATCGTGCCGACAAAATCCATATTGCCCTTCTCGCTGTTGTGTTGCCAATTCCCAGTTCACCGGATGCAGGGACAGTGGCACCGTATCGCCTTCCAACGTGAGGGGCAACACCTCTGCCAGCAGTTGCTCTGCCAGTGCCGCCGCTGTTTGGTTTACAAGCCGCTCAAAGGCTGCATTACACCACTGGATACGTCCGTGGGCATCTGTCCACACGATCGACTCATCGACGCAACTGAGTGCAAATGCCATTCGGCTCACGATCGCGGGCAGTTGACTGCTTGAAACGGGTGAAGCAGCAGAATCGTCCATAGAGCGTGCTGTTGAGAAAAGGTTGTACGAGAGCCATAGCCGTCAGCAATCACTAACGGTCATGAGCTAGCGATCGCCTCAATTGTGGCAAATTTGCACAAGATCTTTGCCTGATCGCTGCAAAACAAGTCGTAGCTAATACAATATCGGCACAGTGTGATAGAGCCGCAATTGCTTGCAGTTCTGATGCCCTGGCGTTGATGTCATCCTTCTTGTCTCAATTAGTGGCGGTTGAAACGGCGGCTACAGGGACTAAACCTGCCTATGCAGGTTGCAGCGACTCTAGATGAGACTACGCAGACTTTGTTTTTGTAAGTCCGTGACTAGCCGCTGGGGCTTAACCGCGCAGTATTGACGTTGGTGGGCAGTGAATTTCATCTGAGTCGGACAAAACATCGGCGATCGCGATAGTCGCGACTGACGTGAGTTCACTTGATGGCATAGAGTTGGTTCTAGTAGGGGTGCTGGGCTAACCGCTAGAATTTTAGAGTGCGGAAGCTGGTGATATGGCAGGAAAAACAGTCAATCGATCGCGGGCACAAGCCTTTAAGTCTCGCTTTCAACGGGCGGGGAGAGGCTTGAAGGTCGCAGATGGACACACTCCAGATGTCGCTGCCCGACCGTCAATGGCAGTCAGCAGCGACAACGAGGACGATCGCGGTCACAGTCCTGGTAAGGAAACGAAAGCAGGTAGGCGATCGGTACGCCACAGCCGGTTACCAGCCCAAGTTAAACGAGGGCTGCGGTTTTTAGCGGCACCGCTGGTTTGGTTTTGTCTCCTGGCGTTTTGTGGTGGCACAGGTGTGGCAGCGTTTTTATGGCTGACGACGCTACCACCCGTAGCCAACTGCCAAACGTTGCAGCCTGCGTCTGCCCATACCGATCAGCTTTACTGTGCCGAGCAAGCTGCGCGATCGGGCAAAGTGGAATCGCTGCTGGCAGGGTTAGCCCTGGTCAAAAATTGGTCGGCTGACCATCCCCTTCGCATTCGGGCGAACCGTGCCGTTAAAGAGTGGTCGAAGGCGCTCCTGACGATCGCGCAGACGAAAGCGGATCAGGGTGATGTGGCAGGTGCGATTGCTCTGGCAAAGAAGATTCCTGCCAGCAGCCCGATTCATGCTGAAGTCCAAACGGCACTGCTGGACTGGCAGGAGGGTCAAAATCGCGGACAGGCGATCGATGCCGCAATCCAAACTGCACTCAAGCAGCAAGACTGGCAGAAGGCTGCTATAAAGCTCCAAGCCCTGGCGAGTTTAGATGATAAGTATGCACAGCAAAACCTTAGCCGCTTGCAGCAGCAGTTAGTCAGTGAACGTGCAGCCCGTCTACAGCTTCAGCAAGCGCGTCAGGTAGCAGAGCGTGCCCCTGAAACCGTGGTTGTCATCGGTCAAGCGATCGCGCAGGCGGAGCGCGTGGATGCCAAGAGCTATACCCATGCCGAAGCCCAAATCGACATCCAGACCTGGGGACAATTTTTGCTTAATCGTCTGACGCAGCAACTGGGACAAGCCGATACAGCAGGCGCGATCGCCACCGCTCAGGTGCTTCCTTTTAGCCTGCCGCTGCCGCCTATTGCCCGCGACTTAGTTTGGTTGAGTCGTGCCCAGCCGTTAGCTGGCAGTCGCCTTCTCACGCAATCACCGTCTGTGCAATGGCGGCAACTCTGGGTCGCTCTGGCACAGGTGCGACAAATTCGGGCAGATAGCCCCCTCTATCCTCAAGCAAAACGCCTCTTGCCTCGTTTAGAGCAGCAGTCGCAGGATGTGCTTCAGATCCAATTGGCGACATCAGTTGCCAGCCTGAAGCAGATCCCAACGCTGCAAGCGGCGATCGCTACGCTACAAACCATTACGCCCGATCGCCCCCAGCGACTCTATGCCCAAACGCTCATTGCCCAATGGCGCAAAGAAATCCAGCAGCTTGAAGATCGTCCCTACTTAACGCAGGCGCAGCAGCTAGCAGCGGCTGGTACACGTCCCAAGCTTAAGGCAGCGATCGCGCAGGCACGACAAATCGCCCCCGGACGCGCACTCCGGCTGGATGCCCAAAACGCGATCGCCAAATGGACACGTCAAATTCAAGCGATTGAAGACCAGCCGCTTCTGAACCAGGCGAAGACCCTTGCCAAGCAGAAAAAGCTGAAAGATGCCATCCAAACAGCGACGAAAATTCGCGCCGACCGATCGCTCTACAAAGAGGCTCAGACGGCGATCGGTCTCTGGCAAGCCGAACTCCAGCGCGCCGAAGATCAGCCAATCCTTGATGAAGCTAGAGCGCTTGCTGATCAAGGTAGCCTGTCCAATGCCATTAACCTTGCCGCCAGCATTAGTTTTGGACGAGCGTTGTACGGGGATGCTCAGGCTGCGATCGCTCGCTGGTCGTCTCAACGCGATGCTATCCTGAGCGCCCGCCGCCCCTCTCGTCGCTACGAACCACCTTCTACGCCAGAATCCTATCGTCCCACTCCAGGAGTCCCTTACGAACCACCAGTGAGCGCACCCGCGCTACCCCCAGAACTGCCGCCGCCATAAGGAGGATAAAGGATGAAGGATGAAGGATAAAGGATGAAGGGTGAAGGGTGAAGAGTCGAGGTTTGAGGTTGGAGGGTCGGGCTTGAAACCTAAGAGGCTGAGCTTGAAAGTTGATCGGTCGGGCTTGAAAGTTGGTCGGCTGAGCTTGAAAGTTGATCGGTCGAGCTTAGCGTTTTGCCTTTTCTCTTCTGCCTTCTGCCCTTTGCCTTCCGCCATTTACCCTGTATCTTGTCAAGATAAACGAATGATCAATGCCAGCGATCGCGCTGGTTCCGTCTCGTTTCGTTCGTCTGCTTTCGGAATCTGGGTCGATCGGAGGATCGCATGAGCCATTCACGCGATAAGCGCCAGCAAAATCAAAGCCTCAAACTCATGCTGATCGAGGATGATCCAGTGTTTCGTCTGGGTTTGGTGGCGTGCTTAGAGCCGTTCGCCGATTTGCAGGTGCTTCTGGAAGCGGACTCTGCCACTACAGCGCTAGAAATGTTGCGGGAGCTAACCGCCTCGACCGACACGATCGCTGATCAAGGTAATGATGCCTTGTCAGCGCGAGCGATCGCGTTAATCATTCTCAACCTGGATTTGGGGCAAGCAAGCTCAAATCATGGGTTTGGGCTGACGTTGTGCCAACAGCTTAGAGCGCACTATCCCCAATTTCCCTTGCTGCTGCTGGGTTCATCGCTGGAGCTAACGCGTTTGGCGGCTGCGTTTCAATCTGGTGCAGGTGGCTACTGTTTGAAGGGCACTGGCGTGATGGAACTGGTGACTGCTATCCGTCAGGTTGCTGCGGGTCAGCCCTACTGGACAGAAGGGATTCAGGCGATCGCAACGAACACTGCTGGTACTCAACCACTTGATACGATTCAACTGATACGGCGATCGCCCCTTGATACGGCACTCACTTACTCACCCCGCAAACCTGCGCGGCTCAGTTGGCTGGCTAAGCGGCGGCAGAATCTGCGCTTATCAGGCGTACGACAAATTGAGCGGGCGATCGCGGTACTGGATGCCCAACGGCAAGCTAACCCGTCGCTGATCGATCAGTTGTTTCTAGCAGGGCAACGCCGCGAACTGCGTACGGCTCGTTGGCTGGTCAATCGGTTGCTAGACGCTGCCAGTGAGCCAGTACCGTTGCAGCAGCCTTTACCAAACGCAAATCGCGCACTCGCTCCCGATCGCCAACCTCAACTCACTGAAGCCGTTGCAGAACAGTCCTTGAGTGAAAGTCAGACTGCGTTAACGCCTCCGATCGCCAACAGCATTCAGTCACCACAGTCAGCGCTCTTTCAGGCGACGTTTACCAAGCTGCAAGCGAATCTGCAAAATCTCACTGGCACCGCTTTGGAAATTGATCTTCTCAGGGACACAAAAAAACGAGAATTGCTTCACCTCGTCCTCCGAAAGCTGCAAGACCTTTTGGATGAGTTACGCGTACAACTGCCCCTGGAGCAGCTTGAAACGAAACGCGACGTGATTTTGTCCGACTTATGGCAAGCGACCGTCATGGATTTTTTTGGCAAATACTATACGGTGCAAATTGAGGCGCAGCCGATCGAGGTTGTGAATGTGCTGCTGCAAGATCGAGACATTGTACAGCTAGCGATTCTCGATCGCATTCCCTTATTTCCAGAGTTTTTGTCGCATCTGCTGTTTCAAGCTCCGTTAACGATCGACGGTACTGACTATGCGACTGGCACAGTAGAAGCCATGAATCGCATGGAATTGCTGCTGCAACACGTGACGATCCAAGTAGCCAATGCCGTGATGCAGCCCTTGATCAATCGCTTTGGTGATGTGGTTGCCATCAAACAGGCGTTTTACGATCAACGTCTGCTGTCCAGTCGCGAGATTGAGCGGTTTCGCAATGATTTATCCTGGAAATATCGCACCGATCGCGTTTTTGCAGAACCCGCCGCCATTTTTGAAAGCCAGTATCGACTGCTCACATTAACCGGAAACGGCATCAGCCAAACGACCATTTATGCTCCCCGCAACGATGAGCTAGCAGCATTGTCTGGCGTGCCCTTCCTCGTCACCTTAGTCCTTGAAACACGAGACGCGATCGCGCCCCGTGTGCGCTCTGCGTTTTCGTTCTTTGGTAGAGGCGTGGTTTACGTGCTCACCGAAATCATTGGTCGCGGCATTGGTCTCATTGGTCGCGGCATTGTCAAAGGCATCGGCAACGCCTTGCAGGATACAAAGCCTAAGCGCAACGAACGCTGGCGGTGAGGGGAAGGTGAGGAGTAAGGGGAGAGGGGAGAAGGGTGAAGCTTAGGAACAAGAATTTAATCACCTCGGCGTTTTCCGTAGGGGCGCACGGCTGTGCGCCCCCACCTACGAACAATTTGTCGATTTTATTTAATCCACGATCCTTAGGGGCGGCTTTTCTGGAGCCATGCTGTGATGCCATCGGCGATCGCCGTTGCCAACCGTTGCTGCTCCTTTGGATTCGTAATCCACTCAAACTCATCAGGGTTAATCATAAAGCCAAGTTCCAGCAACACGGATGGGGTGGTGGTGGGACGAGTCAGCGCCAGGTTATCCCAAAACACGCCATAGGACGATCGCTTCAATGTTTTGGTCAGGTAATTGTGCAGAAACAGCGCCAAACTGTGTGCCTGCGTGTTGTACCAGTAGGCAGAAACGCCCTTGGTTTTGATGGCATCCCCATCGTCGGGCAATGCATTGTAGTGCAGGCTCAGCGCCAGTGTCGGTTGCAGCTTGTCAATCATCGCCACGCGCTCTTGCAGTGGCACATCAGCATCCGTTTCGCGCGTGAGGAAGACCGTTGCGCCCCGTTGCTGGAGTCGATCGCGCACTAACTTTGACATCAGCAACGCCACCGACTTCTCAGGATAACCCGTCGGACCTCTAGAGCCGAGATCGTCAGCGCCGCCATGTCCGGGGTCGAGGAGGATTTTGATGCCGGACAGGGGGGACGAGGTGGCAGTTGTTCGTTGTTGGTTGTTCGTTGTTGGTTGTTGGTTGTTAGTTGTTAGTTGTTGGTTGTTAGCTGTTGGTTGTTGGTTGTTAGCTGTTGATGCCTTTTCACCTTCTGACTTCTGACTTCTGACTTCTGGCTCCTCTCCCCTCACTCCTCTCCCCTCACTCCTCCCGCTCGGCGGATGCTTCAACGACAGCACTAACGTCGTCCCTTCGTACCGCAGCTTATAGCCCCATTGTTGGGTTGTTTTCAGATTAAAGGTGTACTGGATTTGCCCTGGAGCAACCTGCTGCCAGTCCAAACGCTCAATCAACGGATCGTCGTCCAGCCGAATGATATCGGTTTGGGCGGTGGTGTTGTAAAGGGTGAGGGTGAAGGTACGATCGCCCTGCTGGATGCTAACGGGCACAGGCACTTGCAGCGGAAACAAAACCTCTGTCCAGTCGCCTACTTGCCGTGCTTTGATGCTGCGAATCAGCGATTTTGGCGGCGCACCCGTGGGCAGGATTTGTACCTCACTGCGCTTGATCCATGCGCCGTAGTCTAGCCGCACCCAATCGCCTTCGTAGCCTGTTACGAGGGCTTGCGTGCCTTTAGGTAGGGGTGTTAGACGCGAATAGTCGGTACTAGCACCTGTGCGAACTGTGCCGGGTTCTACCGTCACGGTAGCGGTCTCTAAGCGAGTGGGCGACAGGATGTTGATGTTGCCGAAACCCGCTTGCTTGATGGTTTGACCGTCTTGAGTGAGTTGAAATTCAGGTTTACCCAAAGCGCCCAGCAAGACGGTATGCACACAGCCTTCAAAGCGTCCTGCCACACGTCCAGTTACGATCGCTGGTTGATTTTGCTGGGTTAGTACGGCGGCATTGTCTGGTAACTCGATCGACTGCGGACGTAGCACTAAGGGAATCGTTTGATTCGCCAGCGTCACCGAAACCGTGGCTTTGGGCGGCGCGATCGCCGTAAAGCAGAGTAGCTCATTCGGCAAGCGGGCAATGTCAACAGATGGACTGAGCGCATCTTTGCCAAACGCAAGTCCTGTTGGTAGCTCGGTTGTCGCCGCTAATCGTGTAATCGTTAGCGTGACGGTTTGTTTGCCATAGCGTAAGTCAAACCGATTTGCCCCGACCTGCAACGGAAAACTTGGCGCAAAATGTCCAGCCGCATTACGGACGATCGCCGTACCGTTGACCAAAACCGTTCCTCCCGGTGACGCGGTGCCAATGAGAAAAATGCGATTGGCAACCGTCTGATGATTGGCAGGTGGATAGGCAACGTAAAGCGGTTGGGCAGCGTCGATCGACGTTGCCGTACAGACACAGGCGACTGCTCCAAAAACAGGCAGGAGGGAAGACAGGGTGGAATGCAAACCAGAGAGTCGTTTCATCAATTACGTGCTGCGGGCGTGTCAGTTTTGAAAGACGACCCTCTGCAATCGCAATGTATCGGGTCGCAATGTCATTGTAAGCGCTGACAATCGCAATGTATCGAGTCACAATCGCATTGTGAGCACTGACAATGGCATTGTGTTGCATCGCAATCGTCTTGTGCAGGGTCGCAATGCCAATGTATCGAGCCGCAATCGTATTGTGTGGGGTCGCAATGGCATTGTAGGCAATCACAATGTGCTGTAGCAATCTATTGATCAACACCTCTCAGAGCCTCGGTTTCTGGCAGAGTCAGTAAGCGTCCCAAAACAAGCGCCATGAGAAACCGGGGCGCTTGGCATCACGGTTCACATCCACGTGAAGCTTGTAGATTAAAATACGAGCATCAACAGAGTTTGCCCTCTACGCTCGCCCTCTAGCTGTCGGTGACTTTGCAAGATCCATTCAGCACCCTCACCATTTGTCACTATGACCCATCATCATGCCGGACATGACCATCATCATGGGCACAGTCACGCCGGACACAACCATCATCACGCGCCAGCTAATTACAGTCGTGCGTTCGCGATCGGTCTCGCGTTAAATCTGGGGTTTGTCTTCATTGAAGTGATCTTTGGCTGCGTAGCGAATTCAGTCGCGCTCCTTGCGGACGCGGGGCACAACTTAAGCGATGTGTTGGGGTTGGTGTTGGCGTGGGGGGCAAGTGCGCTGGCGCGTCGGCAGCCTTCTAGCCGTTATACCTACGGTTGGCGACGATCGTCGATTTTGGCAGCTTTCTTGAACGCGATTTTTCTGCTGGTTGTTACGGGTGGGCTAGCGTGGGAATCGATTCAACGCTTTAGTCAGCCAGATGATGTCCAAGGCGGGATTGTCATTCTTGTGGCGGCGATCGGCATTGTCATTAATACCGCAACCGCGCTGATGTTTATGTCGGGTCGCAAACAAGATTTGAATCTTCGTGCTGCCTTTATGCATATGGCAGCAGATGCCCTGATCTCATTTGGCGTTGTCCTGGCAGGCATTGGCATTTTAATGACCCGTTGGGTTTGGCTCGATCCGGCGTTTAGTTTGGTGATTAGCGCATTGATTGTTGCTGGCACCTGGCACCTGTTAAAAGATTCATTTAACCTGGCGATCGACGCGGTGCCAGATGCGATCGACGATCGCGCGGTTAAAGCATACCTGGCAGAGCGTCCTGGCGTTGAGCAGGTTCACGATCTACATATTTGGGGCATGAGCACGACGGAAACCGCACTCACCGCGCATCTTGTGATCCCAGAAGGGCACCCTGGCGATGCCTTTCTGGCGTATCTCTGCGAATCTCTGCAAACCCAGTTTGGGATCGCCCATGCCACCATTCAAATCGAACTGGGCAGCTCTACCTGCGCCTGCACATTAGCGCCATTGGACAGCCATTGAGCGACTCAGTCTCAATACTTCTCTGTCCCCCTCGTCGTCCTTGACGCTCCAAAGGAGGGCGGCACACAGCGACCCTGGCGGCAAAGGTCTCTCGGCTGACTCTACAGCGGCGCTTGAACTCATCGGCTGAAAGTGGCTGTAAGTCTGTGTCCGGCATGGCACTCCCGCTGGTTCAATGCGGTTCTACCCCTCAGTGTGCAGCTTGCGATCGGCAGGCAATGAGCCGCCTTCGCGTAAGGGCATCACATATCGGGTGGCAATGACGGTTCGCAAACGCATTTCTGATCCCACGACTCTGACCAGACATTAGCAGCGTCCCTCGACCAGCGCCTCCATCGTTTTAGTTGCTAAGGAACAAGAATTTAATCACCTCGGCGTTTTCCGTAGGGGCGCACGGCTGTGCGCCCCTACCTACGAACGATTTGTCGATTTTATTTAATCCACGATCCTAAATTACTCCATCAGTAGTCGCTAAGATTGCCGTAGCGTTTGGTTTGGCGCTCTGCCCAACGGAAAAGGAACAGCCCGATCGCAAAATACACTCCGCCATTGACAAGCGCAATCCCTAGCTGCGGCAGATCCAGAGGCTGCTGTCGCGCCATCAGGTTGCGCAGTAATCCAGCACCAGGACTCATCGGCAGTAAGTTCCCAATGATGCGCATCCCGCCTGTCCATTCTTCAGTGGGCACACTCATCAAAAACAGCAGTGCAAACTGGAAAATGCCCAAAACCTGCTGAAGCCGCTTAACGATGAGCGCCAAAGACCCGATCGCAAAGGCAAGTCCATAAGCTCCCAGCAGCACCGTGAACAGTGGCAGCCAGAGGCTCAGTGGAAAGGCTAGCCAGCGCCCTGTCAACGCCATAATGATCACGATGATTGCGGCGATCAACCCCGATTGCAGCAGCAGATCAGCGATCGCCCGTGTCAGAAACACCTGTGAGGCGCTAAAGGGCGAAATAAAGAGCTGTTCTAGCGTGCCTGTCTGAGCTTCGCGCTGTAGCGTACCAGAAATATTTGCCATGATGAACAGCACCAGCGTCCAGAGCACATAGCCCACAATGATGGCATCCAATCGATTGCCGAACTGTAGCCCTGGACCTGCAATGTAGCTGGCGCTCAAGAAGAGCCCGTAAAACACCGACGTAGAGATGACGATGCCGCCGATCGACTCAAAAAGGTAACGCCGTAGCTGAATGCCCGCCCGCGTTAGCTCTGCAAAAAAGAGTTCAAGCATGGACATCTCCGCTCGCGTGGGTTGGGTTAGCTTTCGTCAGCTTCAGAAAGATATCCGTTAGCGTTGCCCGCTCAGTTTCAAGCCGAGCGATCGGCAAGGGGTTCAAAATGTCTAACACTGGATAGAGCAAGGTCGGGTTGGGAATATGGACAGTAGTGCCTTCTATCAAGGCTCCCAAATCAATCAACCTGGCGATGCGATCGTCTGGCAACTCCGGCAATTCCACCCGATACACGGCACTGGAAAACTGCTGAATCAATGCCTCGGTCGCTTGCTCTGTCACAATTTCGCCCTGATTGATAATAGCAACGCGATCGGACAGTTCCTCGGCAATATCAAGCTGATGCGTCGTGAGGAGAATGGCTCGTCCTTCACTGGCAATCTCGCGCACGAGACGTTTCACCGTTTGTGTCGCTTCTACATCCAGCCCCAGCGTCGGTTCATCCAGCAGAAGTAACGGTGGTTCGTGGATCAGCGCCACCGCGATCGCCACCTTTTGCTGCATCCCTCGCGAGAGCTTTTGCACATTTGTCTTGCTCTTGTGGCTCAGTTCAAAGCGATCGAGCAGCACCCGCGATCGCTGCCGTGCCACCCGTCGCGATAGCCCCCGCAGCACCCCAAAGTACTCCAAATTTTCTGCTGGAGTCAGCCGCCAATAGAGATTGCGACTCCCTTCTAAAACCGCTCCCACCGATCGCAGCGCCTGCGAATCGTGATGCGGATCACGCCCTGCAATGCTTACCGTGCCGCGATCGGGCAGCACCAAGCCCGCAATCATTTTGATGGTTGTCGTCTTACCAGCACCATTGGGACCCAAGAAGGCAAGCACCTGGTTCGCGCCAATCTGGAGTGACACATCCTGCACAGCACGAGTGGTTTTGCCCTGAGCGCGGTAAGACTTATGCAAATGCCGGACTTCGAGCAGAGACATCTCATATCCAATAAACAGCCCTGTTACAAAGCGTAACAAATTAGCGAGTCCGATCGTCGCAGGATGTCACTAAAAACTGCTGACATCTTGCGCCTGCCCACACTGTCTACAGTGCGGCAAATGTTTATAAGTCAGCTCGTGACAGGTTTGGCACTCTATGCATTGATCATAACCACAGTGTGGGCAGTAGCTATCGTGGTGACGAATTGCCTTGGCACAGCGAATGCAGCGGGATTTCTGCACTCTACTAGCTGCCTGTCCTTTAGGGTTGAAAACAATCCGTTGAAAAACCTTAATTAGCGCAAAACCCACTAAGGGAATGAGCAAGATATAGAGATAGCTAACCAGAAAAAGTAGTCCGCTAAAAAGGGCACTGAGCAGATCGAAAA
>Ga0105047_10004225_pt1 | contig 25077 bp, 23 predicted proteins | sample MAT04_FD_78384 | JGI IMG/M metagenome (GOLD analysis project Ga0105047, IMG submission 78384) | Freshwater microbial communities from Lake Fryxell liftoff mats and glacier meltwater in Antarctica - MAT-04 (megahit assembly) | ecosystem: Environmental > Aquatic > Freshwater > Ice > Liftoff...
GCCGAGAAATCTACAAGGAACGCCGCTCCGCCGCACTGGCCGAGTGGCGGTCCGTCATGGCCTGACACCGGCCGGGTTTGGGCCAATTGCGCCCAAGCGGAGACGAGTTGCCGTTGGACTGACGGCACCCACCCGAGGCCCAGTGGGCGGCCTCCATTGGGCCGTTTTGCGCCCGAAATGGACCGTGTAGGGCAGTCTCCGCTTTTTAGTCGTTCGGAGATAAAGTGGTCTTCAGAAGGCCACTCGCATCCCGACCTTATAGGTGCGGCCGATCTTGTCGAAGAAACCGACGTAGCTGGTATAGGCGAACGGCGGCGCTTCATTCATGACGTTGTTCACCACACCGTAGACTTCCACCTGATCGTTGACCTGATAGTTGCCCGCAATATTGGTATACAAGCGCGACTTCACGATGTTGTCGCCGATGGAGATCGGAGACGCCGCATTGTAGTCAGAGTCGTCTGGACCCACCAGGCTGGCGTCGATCAGTCCGCCGCCGACGTAGCGTTCCTGGATCGTCACCGACCAGTTTTCGCGGCTGTAGGTGACGCTGCCGTTCAGGATGAGGTGCGGCTGGCTGGTCGCGCCGGTGATGCTGCTGGATGTGAAGCCGCCGACCTGACCCGCGCGATTGACCACGCTGCCGACCGTCTGGATCACGCCCGCGGCGTTGTAGGTGCGCCGGACGCCCAGGCCGTCATTCGCGATCAGGTCTTGAGTGTAGGTTCCGAACAGTCGCGCGTTGATCGACCCGCCCGCGAGATCGAAGCGGTAGCCCGCCTCAAAGTCATAACCACGCGCCCGAAAGCCGGCGATGTTCAGCAGGGGCGTACGGATCGAGTTGATCACCGTCGTGGCGCCAGTCCCGGTGCGGTTGACGAAGCTGCAGAAGAAACCTGCCGCGCCGGCGTTGATTTCCGCCTGGCAGCTGTCGAGCACGTTCTGGGCCGCGTACGATGAGATGGCGTCAGCGATGTCGATGTCGAAATAGTCCAGCGACAGCCGCAGTCCCGGCACGATGCTAGGGCTCAGCACGACGCCCAGCGTCAGGGTGTCCGCCGCCTCCGGCACCAGCGCCGCGTTGCCGCCGCTCACCACCGACATCTGAGTGGTCGCGCCCGAGAACGGGTTGCGCAGCGTCGCCTGGCTGCTGGTCTGCGCGAACAGGTCGCTGTTGTTGGGCGCCCGAATGTCGCGAGAGCGTGTCGCGCGGAAGGTCAGCATGTCGTTGACCTGCCACGTCAGACCGGCCTTCCACGTCGAGATGCCGCCGCTGGTGGAGTAGTCGGCGTAGCGATAGGCGCCGTTGAACTCGATGGATTTGGCGAACGGCGCGTCCGTCAGCAGCGGAGCGACGATCTCGACATAGCCTTCGGCGACGTCATAGGAACCGGTGAAGTTCTTCGGATTGCCGTAGCTGAAGCCGCTGGCCTGAGAGATCGGATCGACGCGCGATTCGGCTTCTTCGACGCGGCGCTCGACGCCGGCCGCGAACGAGACTGGTCCGGCCCAGGTCGAGAAGGGCGTACCCTGGATATTCGCCGCCATGACCTCTTGGGACGTGTCGACGTCGTAGGTGGCGGTGCCGGTGACGTAGTTGATCGCTTCCTGGCTTGGGGAGCCCTCGCCAAACAGGTTGATGGGCACGCAGCCCGCCGCCCTGGCGGTCGCGTTCCGACAGACAATGGCGCCGTTCAGCAGGACGGCGTCCGTCGCGAACACCAGGTTCGCATTGATTTTCAACCGATCCAGGGTCGAGCGGTATTCGTTTTCGCCATACTGGTAGTAGGCGTCCCAGGTCCAGCCATCGCCGAACTTGCCCGAAGCTCCGACCGCGAACCGCGTTGTGGTGTTGAAGTTGCTTGCCGAGACCTCGCCGAAATCCTTGTGCTGACGGCCGAGCGAGAAGGAGGCGATGTTGCTCGCCGTCATGATGTTGCGGACGGCGGCGGGCAGATAGGCGTTGTCGCGCTGGATCAGCAGGGCGTTGGCAGTGGAATCCCGCGCGAAGGCCGTGTGGAAGTCAGAGCCCGCCTTGGCGTAGGAGGCTTCCGCGAACAGGGTGATGCTGTCGTTCACCTCGAAGTCGGCATGGACCATCGCGATGGACCGCTCGACCGGCAGAGACAGCGTGTGCCCGGAGCGCACGGACAGGCCAGGCTGGCCGCCCGAGAAGTCGATGGCCGACGTTCCGATGGCATTGCCATAGGCGAACGGCAGGACCGCACCCCCGGGGCCGAACTGGATCCCCCGGAGCGGCTGGCCGGCCGCCGTGTTGGGGCCGATGATCACGCCGCCGTCGGTGAAGATCAGCGGCTGGACGCCGTGGGCGAAGAAACGCGAGGGCTGATTGGCAAGGCGCGCGCCGGCGTAGGAAACCTGTTCCTGAAGGTCGCGGCCGAAAGGCCGGTCGTAGTGAGAATCGACGCCCTCTCCCTTCACATATTCGCCGCCGACGACGACGTGGCCCCGTCCTGCGGCGAAATCGCTGCCCCAGGCCACTGAGGCGCGGGATTCCTCGTTGTCGCCGTAGGTGCTTTGTCCATAGGAGAAGTCGCCCTTGAAGCCATCGAGGGTGCTGTTGAGGATGACATTGACCACCCCGGCCACGGCGTCGGAGCCCCACTGGGCGGACGCGCCGCCCGTGACCACGTCGACCCGGCTGACCAGGACGGAGGGAATGAGGTTCAGGTCGACCTGTCCCTCGGGCGAGCTGGGCACGAAGCGGCGGCCGTCCACCAGGACCAGTGTGCGGATGCTGCCCAAGCCGCGCAGGTCGGCGAAATACTGGCCGGCGCCGCGCGCGCTTTGCGGATTGGACTGCGGCGTCTGAGTGGCGCGGAACGCCGGCGCTTCTGTCAGGAACTCGCCGATCTGGGCCGATCCGCGCTGCTCCAGTTCCTCCGACGAGAGCACTGTAGTGGGCGTCGGCGCGTCGAAGCCCGTACGAACGACACGGGTGCCGGTGACGACGATGTCATCGACCTGCGGTACAGTCCGACTTGGTTCGGCGGCTCCAGAGGCCGTTTGGGCATTCGCCGCGCCGGCGGCCACGCACATCAGCGCCGAAAGCGCAGCCGTGCAGAGAAAGTGATCACGCCTGACCATTGGACCAAATCTCCCCCATAGAATCCGCAGCGCCTCGTTAACCGGGCGTCCCATGAAGAGCCTCCGCTCAATCGGGGCGCCTGTCAATTCCAATCAGACGTCTGCCGTTATTCGAAGTTCATGACCGGCAAGGCTCGACGGCCGGGCCTTTCGCGGCTTCACAGCCTAGTTCCAGTCCTTTGCCAGTCCACAGCCGCCGCAAGGAGCGAGCGTTGAGCGGGGCCTACGTTTGATTCGACCGTCTATTCCAGCATTCAAGACAGTCTATCCAGCATTCAAGACATATGAGTGGCTTGCCGCATTGCACAGACGTCTGCATATTCGATCGATAAGAGGTCGGCGCGCGCCTCCCGCATCGCAGTCGACCCGCCGGGCGTCGCCCAGGAGGAACTATGTCGCTGTTCAGGTTCGATGCCGGCTTCCGCCAGGAGCTGCGCGCCAACTGGCCCGTGCTGCTGCTCGCCTTCAGCTGTTTGTTCTTCGGGTTCAGCGCGCCAGCCTTCGCCCTGCCCTTTTTGTTCGCTGAAGTGATCAAGGAGTTCGGCTGGACGCGCGAGCAGGCGACCCTGCTGGCGTCCGCCAAATATCTGGTCGGCGCGGTGTCCGCGCTGCTTGTCGGCCGATTCCTGGACATCACGGGCGTGCGGGCCGCGCTTCTGACCACAATCGGACTGGGGGGCATCGCCCTACTCAGCTTCCTGTGGGTGCCCAATCTCACCGCTTACTACATCGTCGGGGGGCTGATGGGACTTGCCGGACCAGGCGCGATGGTCGCCGTCAAGGTGATGGTGTCGCGCACGTTCAACGAGTCCCAGGGCACCGCGACCGGCGTAGCCCTGCTTGGAACCAGCCTGGGGTCCGTCCTGGTGCCGCTGGCCATCAGCGGCATGATTGGCTGGCTGGGCTGGCGCTTGGCCTTCGCCGGTCTGTCGGCGGGCATCTGGCTGGTCGCCATGCCGATGCTCCTGTTCTTCTTTCCCAAGTCCGCGCGCACGCCGGCGCCCGATCCCGTTATCGCCGGTGTCGCGCCGGCCGCCACGGGGCTGGGCGAGGTCGCCAAGTTAGCGAAAGGCAAGGCCTTCTGGCTTCTCGGTGTCGGCCTGTTCATCGGCGCCCTGGTCGATCAGGCGTTCATCCAGCATCAGGTGCTGATCCTCAACGACCTCGATATGTCGCGGGAAACCGCGGCACTGGCCATCAGCGCGATCGGCGTCGCTGGCCTCTTCTTCCGCATTGTGATCGGCAACATTCTCGATAGCACGTCGAACAAGGGGCTGAGCGCGATGTATGTGCTGGTCGGCCTGACGTCCCTGGTCGCCTTCTATCTGGCGAACCCGTTCCTGCTGATGACTTTCGTGGTCCTGCGCGCTGCCGGCCACGCCGCCATCCTTATCGACACCAATGTCATGACTAAGCAAACGTTCGGACTGAAGAACTTTGGAACATTAGTCGGCGTGTACACGGCTGTCGTCAGTCTTGGCTTCGCAACGGGTCCCTGGATCATGGGTCGCCTCTTCGAGGTCTACGGCAGCTATAGCGCTGCCTTCGTGCTGTTCGCCGTGCTACCGCTGTTCGGCGCGGTTCTGATCTGGAACCTGAAGCCTACTTTCTGGCTGGCGGCGAAGGCCGCCAAAGCCGCGAAAGCCGCAGCCGAACCCAAGTCCGAGGGCGCCGTCGTCCAACCATGACCCTGCTGAATGTGACCCTGCGTACCGGCGAAACCCGGAGTCTACAGGCCAAGGCCGGCGTGTCGGTGATGGCGACCATCCGCGATAGCGGCATAGACGAGATCATGGCCATCTGCGGGGGCTGCTGCAGCTGCGCCACCTGCCACGTCTATGTCGCCGACAAGGACTGGGATCGGCTGTCGCCGCCAGCCGCGGACGAAGTCGGCCTGTTGGAGTTCAGCGAGCATCCGACGGAGGGGTCTCGCCTCTCATGCCAGATCAAGATGTCGGACGCGCTGGACGGCCTGAGCGTCACGATCGCCCCGGAGGACTGACGGCGTCAGACGCCCAGCAGGCTCAGGGTCATCTTGATACCGGTAGCCGCCAGGAAGAGGGCGAAGGCCAGGCGCAGCCAGCGGCGTTCCAGCCGGTACGCCAGGGCGACGCCCCACGGCGCGGCGAGCAACGTAGTCGGGATAAGACAGAGCACTCCGACGGCGTTAGCGAAGCCGAGTGAGCCCCACGGCCGGCCCGGTTCGCCCAGACCGCCCAGGACGAAACCAATGGCGCCCGGCACGGCGATCAGGACGCCGACGGCCGCCGCCGTGCCGACCGCCCGATGGATCGGATAGCCGAACAAGGTCAGGGTCGGGACGGTGAAGGTACCGCCGCCGATGCCCATCATCACGGAGACCGCGGCGATCAGGGTCGCCATGACGGTCTGGCCGAACCGGCTGGGCAGCTGTGCCGCGACGCGCCAGCTGTCCTTGCCGAATGCCATGTAGAAGGCGACCAGCAGGGCGAAGACCGCGAACACGCTCATCAGCACCGGCCCCTTGACGAAGGCGGCGGTCAGCACCCCGACGAGGACGCCCAGGGCGATGCCGGGCAGCCAGCGCCTGAACATCGCCTCGTCGACCGCGCCCTTCCTGCGATGGGCCAGGGCCGAACGGATCGAGGTGGGGATCATGGCCGCGAGCGAGGTGCCAACGGCCATGTGCATGCGGACGGCCTCGTCAACGCCCAGCAGGCCGAAGACATAGTACAGCACCGGCGCCATAATGATGCCGCCGCCGACGCCCAGCAGGCCGGCCAGTAGCCCCGCGAACAGACCCGCGGCCAGTAAGGCGGCCGCGAGGGGCGCCAGAAGCTCAACTTGGGTCAAGCAGCGGTCCCTGTCTGAGTGCGCGGGGGGTCAAAGAAATTTGGTCGGGGCGATGATCGTGCGCCACATGTGGGTGGACGGGCTGTTGTCATTGCCGAGGCCTTCGGTTGGCTGTTTGAAGTTGCGGCCGATGATGTCCTCGAACTCCTCGATCTGGACCACCACGCCCGGCTCGAAAGCATAGAGGTCATTGAGGGTCACCAGACGCGCGGTCATGTACCACTTGTGCTTTCGCGACTCCTGATAGGCGCGGTCAACGAAGGGATCGGGCACATAGTCGGCGCCGAACAGGCGCAGATAGGCCTCCGGATATTCGTAGCCGACGCTCTCGTCGGGATAGAAGCGCAGCGCCTGGTGAGCGCGGATAGCCCAGCTGACTTCCTCGTCGACATACGGCTCCAGCATCTGCGCGCCCCAGTAGCCATGATCGGAACGGATGAAGCCGAACACCGCGATGTCGTGCAGCAGACAGGCCAGCACGGTCTTTTCGTCCAGACCGTTCTTGACCGCCAGCCTCGCGCTCTGCAGCAGATGCTGCGAGGGCCCGAACCGTTGTTTGAAGAAGTCGATCAGGGACGGGTTGCTCGGCATCGGCCGCAGGCGAGGATCCTCGCCCATCAGCCAGACCCGGCCCGCCGTGGCAGCCGCAGAGGGCCGCGCCCGCTCGGCGGCCGGATCGATATCGCCGGACTGGTAGAGGACCGACTTCATCACCAGCGCATCGAGCGTGTCGCTCATCCCAGCCTCGTGCGCCTCGGCGCGGTCGGACAGGGTCTGGAACGAGATCGCCATGGCTTGTATCTCCTTATGCGCCTGGGGCGCATGACCGTTTCAATGCATCACCGCGCCGCCGTCCACGACCAGCGTCTGGCCGGAGATAAAGGCGGCGCCCTCCCCGCACAGGAAGGCCACCGCGCCGACGATGTCCTCGGGCGTCTGATCACGCTGCAGGGCCCGGTTGCTCCGCGCGCGCCCTGCCGCGACCTGAAGCATGTCCTGACGCTTTTCCAGCACGCCCGAGCTCAGAGTGAATCCGGGCGCGACGGCGTTAACCGTAATTCGGTCCGGCCCCATCTCCCTGGCCATCGAGCGGGTCATGGCGGTCAGGGCGCCTTTGCTCGCGACATAGTGCAACATCAGGGGCGGCGCGGAAAAGACGCTGGCGGAGGTGATGTGGACAATGCGGCCGCCCCCGGCCTGCCGCATCGGCGGCCAGACGGCGCGGCTGAACAAATATGGGCCTGTCACATTCACATCGAACACGCGCTTCCATTCCGCGAGGTCGAGTTGGTCGAACGGCGCGCGAGTGATGTCCGTGAACAGCCCGGCGTTGTTGACCAGGATATCGACGCGGCCATGGGCCGCCAGTGTCGCCGAGACGGTGTTCTGCACCGACACCGGGTCGGACACATCGGCCCGGAGACCGGTCGCGCGCGCACCCTCCCCGGCGAGCCGAGCCACGGCAGGAGCCGGATCGGCCAGATCGCAGATGACGACCTCGGCCCCCCTGCGCCCCAGTTCGCCGGCGATCTCCAGCCCGATCCCGGAGGCGCCACCGGTGACGATCGCGACCTTGCCCTGCAGTTCCGTCATCGCTGTCATCCCTCAAAGCATGTAGACGTCGGCGACGGCCGGGATGTTGTCGTTCAGCAGGAATATGGTCTTGGCCGCGATCCGCCAGCCGTCAGCCGTGGACTTCAGACGGTAGGCATAGCGTCCGAAGAAGATATGGCTGGTCTTCCGGCGAGGATCATACACGCCGACATTCCAGGTCGCCTTGACTTCGACTTCCCCCGGCGTCGAGACGTCGGTCACCAGCACGTTGGTCACCGTGTGCGCCGTCCGCCGAAGCGGACTGGAGGCGACCGACAGGCCGCTTTTCAGACGCCAGATTCGGTCCTCCAGACCTGCGCGGCTTTCGTAGAAGATTAGCGAGATTTCGCGGTCGGGGTCGGAGGTCACCTCACCCTCGCTCTTCCAGGCCGGAACCCAATACCGGGCCTGCGGCAGGTAGAGGGCCAGCCACTCGTCCCAGCGCCGCTCGTCGAGATAGAGCGCCTCCTGGTAAAGGAGCGTCGCGGCCGCTTCGGCCGAAAGCGGAGCCGGAGCGGTGTCCTGAACGCCGGGCGCCGCACTCATGCCGAGACACCTTTCGCGCGGGCTGCTTCGGTGTCGGCGACGGCCGAGACGCGATCCCGCCAGGCCCGGTAATAGGCGTGAAAGACGGTCTCGTCGCTGAGCCAGCGATCCGCTGCGACCGAGCTGGACGGCTTCAGGTCGATCGTGTCCGCGAACCGGTCCGGCCCCTTCCGGCTGGCGCACATGCCGCGCCCGTAGCCCTGAAGCCAGGGCGAGCCTAGCGAGGCGTTTCCTTCCTGACAGGACTCATAGACGACCGTGTCGTCCGGGGTGGCCAGGCCGCTCGGATTGAAGAAGTCCTCGTACTGGCGAATGCGTTTGCGTCGCGCCTCTGCGCTCTCTCCGATCGGCGCCATGCAATAGGTCCGCATCTCGGTCAGCCCGACCGAGATCGGCCGGATGATCCGCAGCTGGCTCGATGCATTCTCGGCGAACTGTACGTTGGGGAAGAGGGTCAGGTTGCGCGAGTGCATCATCCAGTCGCGCTTTGCGGTCCCGTGGCGCTGAGCTAGGATCTCGTTGCGCTCGAACAGCGGCAGCGCCTGCGGAACATCAGACATCCGCCAGTTCAGGACGTGGCCTTGGTCAAAGCTGTAAGTGCCGCCGGTCGGTTCGCCCGGGACTTCCTCATGCACCTTGTCGACGTCCCAGATGTTCTGCGTGGAACCCTCGAACGCCCGTTCGGTCCGGCGCTCAAGAATGCGCAGATAAGAGGGATGGACGGAGGAGAAGTGGTACTGGTCCGAGCAGTTCTCGAGCTGCAGCTTCCAGTTGGCCTCAAAGGTGAAGCTGACCGCGCCGGGGACCAGTTCGATCCCGTCCGGGCTCTGGTCCACGATCAGGTCGATTAGGGGCCCAGCCTCGCCGAGGTGATCCTGAAGCGATCCGACGTCGGCCGTCAAGCTGGCGAATAGGAGGCCGCGATACTCCCCGAACCTCGCCACGGGTCGTAGGTCGTGACTGTCGTGGTCGAAGCCGTCGCTATAGGCCCCCTGGGCCTTGCCCTTGATGGCGCGGTTGCGGCCGGCGCTGTCGAAGGACCAGCTGTGATAGGGGCAGACGTGCAGCTTGGCATTGCCCTGCTCAAGCTGGCAGACGCGCGCGCCCTTGTGCGGGCAGCTGTTGATGAAGGCGTTGATCGATCCATCCGCCGCGCGCATCACCGCGATGGGATGGCGGCCGATGGTAGTGGTGAAATAGTCGTTCGGACAAGGCAGCTGGGAGGCCAAACCGAGGAAGACCCAGCCGCCCTCGAAGATGGCCTTCATTTCAAGTTCGAATACGTCCGGGTCGGTGAACAGCCGACGATGGACCCGAAACACGCCGTCTTCAGGCCGGTCGTCGATCAGTCCGGCGATTTCGTTCGAGGTGATCATCCCTACCCCTGAGCGACGTATTTGGTGACGAGATAGGCCTCCAGACCCTCGTGCCCGCCCTCGGAGCCGTGGCCGCTTTCCTTCACTCCGCCGAAGGGCGTCTCGGGGCCGGTCAGGAGGGTGAAGTTGATGCCGATCATGCCGGCCTCCAGCGCGTCGCCGACATCGGCCGCGGTCCTCGCCGAGCGGGTGTAGGCATAGGCGGCCAGACCATAGGGCAGGCGGTTGGCCTGTTCGATAACCTCGTCGAAGCTGGAGAACCGCTGGGTCACCGCCACCGGGCCGAAAGGCTCCTCGTTCATGATCCGGGCGGTGTTGGAGACATCGGACAGCAGCGTGGGTCGCCAGAAATTGCCGGGGCCTCCCAAGCCCTCGCCGCCAGCGGCCGCCCGCGCGCCGTGGGCCACGGCGTCGCCGATGAACTCACTCATCGCGGTCAAGCGGCGGCCGTTGGCCAGCGGTCCCATCTGGGTCGCGGGATCGAGGCCTGCGCCCAACTTGATGCTGTTCGCATGGGCGGCGAACTTCTCGACGAAGGCGTCGTGCAGCGACTCGTGGACATAGAAGCGCGTCGGGGCGATGCAGATCTGGCCCGCGTTGCGGAACTTGCTCGTCGCCGACATCCGCACAGCCAGGTCGAGGTCGGCGTCCTCGAAGACGATGACCGGCGCGTGTCCGCCCAGCTCCATCGTCGTCGGCTTCATGCCGTCAGCGGCCAGTTTCGCCAAATGCTTGCCCACCGCCGTCGATCCGGTGAACGAAATCTTCCGGATCACCGGCGACGCGATCAGATGGGCTGATATCTCTGCCGGGATGCCGAACACAACGTTCAGCACGCCTTTCGGCAGTCCCGCGTCGTCGAGACAACGCGCCAGCTCCAAGCAGCTGCCCGGCGCCTCCTCGGCCGGCTTGATGACAACCGAACAGCCGGCCGCCAGCGCCGCCGCAAGCTTGCGCGACGGGATGGTGGTCGGGAAGTTCCATGGGGAAAAGGCCGCGACGGGTCCGATCGGCTCCTTGAAGACCATGTGCCGGACGCCGGGATGTTTCGACGGCACGATGCGGCCATAGGCGCGGCGGGCCTCCTCGGCGAACCAGTCGAAGATGTCGGCGCAGGCCATGGCCTCTGCGCTGGATTCGGCCAGCGGCTTGCCCTGTTCGGTCGTGCAGACCGAGCCGATGTAGCGGCTGCGCTCGCGCATCAGGCGGGCTGCGTCATGCAGGATGCGGGCGCGGTCATAGGCTGAGGTCTTGCGCCACGCCTTGAAGCCGGCGTCGGCGGCGGCAAGCGCCTCGTCCAGATCGGCGACGCCCGCGACGGGCGACTCGCCGATGGTCTCTCCCGTCGCGGGGTTCAGGACCGGCTGCGTCCGGCCGTCGCCCGCCATTCGCCACACGCCAGCGATGAACAGCTTTGGCGGAGGATAGATGAAGGCGTCGGTCACTGGGCGTTTCCCTTTGCCGCTTCGTCCTCGGGCGCGGCGTTCACGGCGGAGAGTGGGTTGGGACTTCAGGCGCCTGGGTTTCGGGCGTCTTCCAGCGCGCCTTCCAGGCCGGCCACGCAGCCGGGTTGTGCAGGTGGGCCGGAGCCTCGCCGGACAGGGCCGCCAAGGTGTTCTCGGCGGCGACGATCGGGATGCGGGCGTAGAGGTCCTCGGAATGGCCGACGTCGTGGGACGTGGCGATGACGGCAGGGTGGTTCCTCAGCGCATGGTCCGCGGGAGGCGGCTCCGACTCCCAGGCGTCGATCGCGACGGCGCCCAGGTGTCCCGCGTCGAGCGCGGCGATCACGGCCGCCTCGTCCATGCACCCGCCCCGACCAATGTTGATGAGCGCCGCGCCGGACTTCATCGCCGCGATCCGGTCGGCGTTGACGATATGGCGGGTCTCGGGCGTCAGGGTGGTCAAGATCACGACGACGTCCGACGTGCGGAACAGGGTGTCGATGTTTATCAGAGCCACGCCCAGTTTCGCTGACACGGCGGGGTCAATGTAGGGGTCGCAGGCGACCATTTCGCAGCCCCATCCGGCCAGCCGCCGCGCCACCCCCTGTCCGATCCGGCCGAGGCCCAGGAGACCGACGGTCGAGCCCATGACCAGTCGGCCCCCCGGCGCCGCCTTCCATGCCCCGGCTCTCGTCGCCGCGGTCTTGAGCGCCAGCGCCTTCCTCGTCGCGGCGATCAGCATGACGCCGGCCTCGGCCATGCCGTCGAAATTCTCGGGCATGGCCCCGTGCGCGACCAGAATCCCGGCGTCGGTGGCGGCCTGGACGTCGATATGTTCGGTCCCGATGATCGGCGAGGTGATGACCCGGGCGCGCGGCGACGCAGCGATGACTTCGCGCGGCAATCCGATGCCTCGGAACGTGCCGACATAGGCGTCCGCACCAGCCGCATGGCGCGAGATCAGTTCCGGCGTCCAGGTCGTCGCGCCTGCGGGCAGCCGATGGATCTCGCACCCCGCCTCGGCCAGGCGCGCGATGGCGCCTTCGTGCGGACCCAGGCTAGCGGTCGTGACGATCCGGTAGGCCATTGCTCAGGCCTTCTCTCGCCGCTGAAGCTGATGATAACCTTGTTGCTTACGGGCGTCGTCCAGCCGCATGCCCGAGGATATCAGTTCGCGAATTCGGGCCTCCGCCGCTTCGATGGCCTCGGCGATGTCCAGCACCTCGTCCTCGCGTGCGCGGGGGATGACCACGACCCCGTCGGAATCTCCCCGCACGAGGTCGCCGGGGCTGACGCGAGCATCGCCGATGCTGACCAACTGGCCGACCGCTTCCATCTGGACACGGTCCTTGCCGGTTCGCATCGAATAGCTGCGACTGTACATCGGATAGCCGAGGTCCAGCGCCAGGTGGGTGTCGCGGCATGCGCCGTCGATCACCGTGCCGCCCAGACCGCGCCGATGGGCGCACGCAGTCATGATGTCGCCCCAGACCGTCGCGTCCGGACGTCCGCCGTTGTCGATCAGCACCACATGGCCATCCGGTACGTCGTCGATGAAATCTCCGACCGTTCCTCCCGGCCCGGCGGGCGCATAGGTCACGGTGAAGGCCCGACCGGCCAGGCGGAACCGGTGATCCAGTGGCTTGATGCCGAGGCATTGGCCGGGGATGCCCAGCTTGTCGAGGGCGTCGCTGAGCGTGGCGGTGTCGATGCCTCCCACGCGGCCCACATTGGTGTCGGTCATGTCAGCCCTGCTCCAGAAGGTGTTCGTAGCTGGCCCCCATGACCTCGCTGACCGGCCGGCCCGACATGACCGCCTTGGTCATCGCCGCCTCCTTCACCGCGATCCGCTCGGCCGCGGCCAGCACGGCCTCGATGCAGGCGGCGGGAACGAAGGCCGCCCCGCTGGAATCGGCCACGACATAGTCGCCGTTCGATACTGTGGTGTCACCGACCTGGATCGTCCCGCCGGTCTCCGCCTCGTGGATGCGGCCGCGAGCCGTGCGGGCCGTGCCGCCGCGCGCGTAGACCGGAAAGCCGATGTCGGCCGCCTCGTCTATGTCGCGCGCCAGGCCCTCGACGATGACCCCGGAGATGGCGCGCGCCCGGGCCGCGTTGGACAGAATCCCGCCCCAGCCGGCGCATTCGACGCCGGTGCCCTGCTCGACCACGATAACGGCGCCGGCGCCAGAGGCGTCGATGGCCATTGTGCACAAATGCCGCGCCGGCGCACCGGCGGGTGGCTTGCCGGCGGCCAGACGGACCGTCGTGACGCGCCCGGAGATGCGCTGTCGTACCGAGAGGGCCTTCAGTCCCGTGACCGACGGCGGCGCGCCGACCTGATCGAGGGCGTCGGAAACGGCGCAGGCGTCCAGGCGCGCCAGCCGGACGAGGAGGTCGTCGCTCATGCCGCGGTCCTGTCCCAAGCCACGAAGCCGTTCGCGGTGCCAGTGCCGGCTTCCGACCGATAGCAGGGCTGATAGTCCACCACCCCACCGTGCAGGTCGGTCTCGAACAGGCAGCCGGCGGCGGCGATCCAGTTCTTCAGCTCGGAGGTGCCGGACTGGAACCACTCCTCGCCGATGCCGCACAGGGTCTCCGCGTCGCGCGACTGCAGCGCGTCGATGATCTTGCGATCGAAGGCCTCATCGATGACGAAATGGCTCATCCCGCCAGAACCGATCACCGCCACCCGGGCGTCGGTGTCCCAGGCCGCGAGCGTCCGTCCGACCGACCGTCCGAAGTCGAAACAGCGTCTCGCCGTCGGCTGGTTCGGCGGGAAGAAGGTGTTGGCGATGATGGGCACATTGGGGCAGACCTTGTCGCGCATGATCTGGCGATAGACGAAGCCGAAGGCGTGGCCGATGCCGCTGTTCCAATGGCCGGGATGCTCCGGCAGGACGGATGAGCGCGCGACATCGAAGTCGGCCCGCATGGCATCGACGATGATCTGGCGCGCCAGTTCCGGGTGTCCGGGGTATTCGGTGCGGACCGGCGGGTTGTGGCCCGCCTCCGCGGCATGGATGCCCGGCGCCATCTTGGCGGCTTGGGCGTCGGACGCGGGCTCGTTCCACAGCGTCGGGCCATCGAACACGGTCAGGGCAGGCATTATGTCGTCCAGGAACAACTCGCCCTGATCGTTGCCGAAAACGACCGCCACATCGACCCTGGCCGCTTCATAGGCGTCCGCCATGCGATGGATCGCGGCCTGGCAGGCGGCGGAACGGCGGGTGCGTTCCTCGAGCGTCGCCTTGGCGGCCAGATTCTCGACCTTGCGGAGTTCGACCAGGCGCTGAAAATCATATGTCTTGCCGCGAAACGGATGGTCGGTGCGGGCGTGGTCCGCCGGCAGGCGCATCAACCACTGTTCCGGCGTGGTCGACAGTGTCGGCCCGTGGGTCGTCCAGAGTCCAAGAACGATCTGGGCCATCCGCGCCTCCTATGCATCCAGCCGGAAGACGTGGCGGGCGTTGTCCTCGAAAATCTTTTTCCTGTCGGTGTCGCTGAGGAAGCCGAACTTCGCGATGGTGGGGGCGATGTGATCCATCGTGTGGTCGTGGCCGTCGACGATCTTGGAACCGACGCCTGGGCATTCCGACCCGAACAGGCACTGGTCCACGCCGACCGTTTCGATCAGCAGCCGCAGAGCGCCTTCGGTGTAGAGCACCGTGTCGTAGTAGAGCTTACGCATTCCGTCGGAGAAACGGCGCTTCGATCCCGGATGGATGGAACCCGCCTCGAAGCGGCCCAGCTGATAGGGAATGGCGCCGCCGCCGTGGCTGACCACAATCTTCAGGTCGGGGAAGTCGTCCAGGACGGTTGAGTTCACTAGGTTGAAGACGGCGATCGTCTCCTCGTTGATGAAGTGCAGGCTGTAGGGCGACCGATCCGAACGCGACCCCGTCGCATGGATGTGGGCCGGCAAATCCAGCTCGCACAGCTTCTCGTAAAGCGGGTACCAGTAGCGATCGCCCAGGCCCGGATGGTCGGTTCGGGTGTTCTCATAGGGATCAGGGTTCAGTAGGCAGCCCTTGAAGCCAAGGGCGATACAGCGGTCCAGCTCGGCGAAGGTGTTCTCGATCGGCTCGCCCGCTACCTGCGGCAGGCCGCAGACGCCGACGAACTTGTCGGGAAAAAGTTGGGTCTGGCGATGGATGATCGTGTTGCACTCCTCGACGAACCAGTGGACCACGCGGCCCGGCTCGAAGCTGGACATCATCTGGAACGGGCGCGGCGAAATCAGCTGCAGGTCTGTGCCGTGTCGTTCCAGCATGTCGAGGTGCCCACACGGCGCCATCTCGACCTTGTTGACCGCGCGGCGGATGTCGTCGTCGGAAACCCGCACGCCGCCGCGGCCATGCGAACCGCGATGGGAGAGCACCGACGCCTTATAGGCCCACAGCTCCGCCGGAGCGCTGACGTGGCCATGGCAGTCGATGATCATGTCCGCTCTCCCTCGCCGGTCCTTGTCAATATAGCACCCATGGCGGAGCCATTACGAAGACGTCTGTATATCCACGCCGTCTTGCAGCTTGCAAGGGCTGATTCTTGCGGAAACGCCGTGACATCCACTTTTCTCTTGGCAAACTGACAGACGTCTCTTCATATACCACGAAATCCGACACAGCCTGGGAGGCGATGATGCCGGCGGAGTCAAAGGACCGGCGCGAAACGGAGATCGCCCCGCGATCGGAAAGCGTGGCGGAAACCTTTCTGGCCCTGCTCAAACACAAGGGCGCGGACTACCTTTTCATCAACAGCGGCACGGATGCCGCGCCCATCGCTGAGGCCTATGCGCGCCAGCCCCTTTCTCGGCTGAACTTTCCCACGCCGATCATCGGAACGCATGAGAATCTCGTGGTCGGCATGGCGCACGGCTACACCATGGTCACGGGCCGGACGCAGGCCGTCATGGTGCACGTCAGCGTCGGCGCCGCCAACGCCGTCTGCGGTGTGATGAACGCTAAACGCGACGAGATTCCCATGCTGTTCATGGCGGGCCGCACGCCGCTCTATGAGAAGGGTCCGCTAGGCGCGCGCAGCGGCGCGATCCACTGGGCCCAGGAAATGTACGACCAGGCCGGGATGCTTCGCGAACTGGTCAAATGGGACTACGAGTTGCGCTCGGGCCTGAACGTCGAGGATGTCCTCGATCGGGGCCTTATGACCGCTCAGGCCGCGCCCGCCGGACCGGTCTATCTGACCCTGCCGCGCGAGGTCCTGTCCGCGCCGAGCGATCCGCACGTTGTTGAAGGCAAGCCATTGCCGCCCACCACGCGCCCCGCGCCCGATCCAGACGCGGTTCGGCTCCTGGCGGAGATGATCGACGCCGCCAAGTGCCCGCTGCTCGTGACCTCGGCTTCGGGACGAGACCCTGCCACCGTCACGCCGCTGGGAAAGCTGTGCAGCCAGTTCGGCATCGGCATCGTCGAGGCGAAGTCCCGGTATGTCTGCGCGGCGGCCGACCATCCCTATCATCTGGGGCAGTCCGTGCACCCGTATCTCGGCGAGGCCGACCTGCTGATCTGTCTGGAAACCGAGGTGCCGTGGCTGCCGGAAACATGTGAGCCCCGGCCGGAGACTCGCATCGCCCATGTCGGGGTCGACCCGCTGTTTCTGGACTATCCGCTGCGGTCGTTCCGGGGCGAGTTGTTCGTGACAAGCTCCGCCGGCCAGCTGCTGGGGCCGCTGGGCCGCGCCTTGGCGGAGATCGCCGACGAAAAGCGGGTGGGGGCGCGGGCGGCGCGGATGGCGGCGTTGTCCGACGGACGGCGAGAGCGCCGGCGCAAGCGTCTCGCCCCGCTGATCGACAAGCCCCGCATGACCAAGGACTGGTTGAACCACTGCCTGAACGAGGCGCTTCCGGACGACGCCATCGTCGTCAACGAATACTGGGTCGATCGCGATATCTTCGACGCCAAGACGGCCGGGGGATTCTTCATGCACTCTCCGGCCGCCGGCCTCGGTTGGGGCTTGCCTGCTGCCATCGGCGCGGCGCTGGCGGCCCCCGATCAACCGATCGTCTGCACCATGGGCGACGGGGCCTATCTGTTCTGCAACCCCGCGGCGTGCCATCAGGCGATCGCGATGCACGAAACCCCCTTACTGACGATCCTCTGCAACAACGCCCGCTGGGGCGCGGTGCAGTCATCCACCATCGGCGTCTTCCCCGACGGCCACGCGGCCCGCGGTCCGAAGCCCGCCCCGCTCAGCGATCTGCGGCCGATCCCCGATTTCGAGAAATATGTCGAAGCCTCTGGTGGCTACGGAGAACGCATCGAGGATCCCGCCGCCGTACCGGACGCAATCCGACGAGGCCTCCGCATGGTCCGTGAGGACCGGCGACAGGTTCTGCTGAACATCATCTGCGAGTGACCGCGCGGGTTCACCTCGGCTGGCGACGCCCCGACGGCATCTTGCGATCCTGGCGCTGTCGCTGGGCGCCGGCATGCTGGTTGTCGACAATGCGATCGCCTCCGTCGCCCTGGCGACCACCTCCGCCGTGCTCGCGACCAGGCTCGGAACGGGGTTCGCTCCGGCTTTCGTGGCCGCAGGGCTAGTCCTGACGTCGGCCGCGTTATCGCTGCTCAATCTGTTCCGGGGCGGCCAGCGGACGGCGTCGAGGCCGGTAGAGATGATCGATGTCCAACCCTGACGGGATCGCCCGCACCGGCGCGGCCTATTCGACAGTGACACAGGCGCAGAGTACTGATCGTCTAGAATCCAGCCGTCCATATGGGACGGCTTCGAGAGATCGGGGCCCCGACTTGCCTGCACCGTCCGCGACAGTGTCGTCCGACATCAACAGTGTCGACTTCCTCTACAAACGCCCCGGTTTCCTGCTGCGACGCGCGCACCAGATCAGCGTCTCGCTGTTCATGGAGGAAGCCGCCGACTTCAACGTCACGACGACCCAATACGGCGTGCTCGTGATCCTCCGGTGCTGCGAAAACCTGGATCAGATCGGACTGTCCAAGAAGGTCGGGATGGACCGATCCACGACCGGGCTCGTGGTCAAGCGGCTGGAGAGCGAGGGCCTGGTTGTGCGCATCGAGGACCGCGCGGATCGTCGACGCAAGGTCATTGTCCTGACCGGTAAGGGGGAGCGCCATCTGGAGAACCTGCGTCACGCGGCTCGGACGGCGCAGGAGCGCGCCCTGTCGGCCTTCTCCCCCGAGGAGGGGACGGAGTTCCTGCGCCTGCTGGAAAAGTTCGTCGACCGGTTCAACGGCGTGACGCGCGCGCCGATCGTCCTGGACGAGGTCTGAAGCGAGCCCTCCTCAGCGCGCCCGACCGGTGAAGGGTTTTCCATCCACAATCTCGGCCGGCGCTCCCTCCGCGAATCCATAGAGGTCGAGCGTCCTTCCCCCCCGGCGAATGGCCTCGATCTTGGCGGTCTCGTCGGCCTCCCGACTTTGGCCGGCAGCAATGATCGCGGCGACCTTGTCTATCGGCAGAGCGACCACCCCGTCCCGGTCTCCGACGACCAGATCGCCGGGCTGGATCAGGATCTCGCCCATGCGCACAGGCTGTTGCAGCCAGGCCGTGGCGTCATAATCCTTGCCCGTCCCGCGGATGCAGATTCCGTTAGAGAAGACGGGAAAGGCCGCCTTCGCCAGCCCCGCGCTGTCCCGAACGCCGCCGTCGATCACCAGGCCGCCCAAGCCCTGCGCCAGCGCGGCCTCGTTGAGAATATCGCCCCAATATCCCGCCTCGACGCCCCCGCTCACGTGAACCACCAGAACATCGCCCGGACGGGCGTAATAGAGCGCATGGTGAATCTGCAGGTTCGACAGCGCCGGGCAATGAACCGTGAAGGCCGGGCCGGCCAGCGTCATCTCCTGGCTCACGGGCTTGATGGCGCTGGGAAGGGCGCCGATCCGTCCAGCGGCTTCGTGAAGGGTGGCGGTTCCAAGCCGACGCGCCTCGGACAGGGCGTCGGATGACAGGGTCGGCATCGGCAAGTCTCTCGTTGATTGCGTTACAAACGATTAGTGTTTCGGCATTCCGATTTTTTGCTGAGATCATCAGACGTATCACGTTCTGATCGCATCAAGGCCAGTGGGTTTATTTGCTGCTGACAGAAACCCAGAGAAATTTTCCCGTCTCGACCATAACATAATGATTTTCATTACGAAGTTGATCGCGCCCTTTAGCTCGTCGACCCTGAGAGTTTTTTTTGAAGGCCCAATTGAACAGACGTCTTTCAATTGATATGATCGTTGACGACTGAGCCGGTCCCGCGGGTGCGGTCGGTTTGACGAAGGAGGCGATGTGGAGATCGCGATTATCGGCGGCGGGATCGCGGGGCTGGCCCTGGCCAGCGGTCTGCATCGTCGTGGAATTCAAAGTCGTGTTTTCGAGGGCGCGCCTCAGGTCCGCGAGATCGGCGTGGGGATCACCCTGCTGCCGCACGCGATGCGCGAGATCGCCGAACTCGGCCTGCTGGACGCCGTTCGGGCGGCCGGCGTCGAAACCGAGACCAGCGAGTTCTACAACCGCTTCGGTCAGATACTTTACAGCGAGCCGCGTGGTCTGGCGGCCGGCTATGCCCTGCCCGAGGTCGCCATCAACCGCGGCCGGCTGCATTCGCTGTTGTTCCGTGAGGCCGTCGCCCGCCTGGGCGAGGACCGGATCGTCGCGAACCGGACCCTGACGAATCTGCAGCAGGACGACACGAGCGTGACCCTACACTTCACGGAAACCTCGACCGGCGCGGCGCTGCCGCCCGTGCGGGCCGACCTCGCGATCGGCTGTGACGGCGTAAACTCCGCGACCCGCAAGGTGTTCTACCCAGACGACAAGGTGGTCTTCACCGGCATCAATACCTGGCGGGGAGTGACCCGCAGGAAGCCGATCTTGGACGGGCGAACCTATTTCCGTATCGGTTCGATCAAGACCGGAAAGATCGTGATCTACCCAATCACCGACGACATCGACGGCTCGGGCGACCAATTGATCAACTGGGTGGCCGAGATCCAACGGCCCACCTCGACGATGAACGACTGGAACAAGGGCGGCCGGCTGGAGGACTTCCTGCCGACCTATGAAGGCTGGCGGTTCGACTGGCTCGATGTGGGCGACCTGATCCGCAGCGCAGATTCGGTGCTCGAGTATCCCATGGTGGACAAGGATCCGCTGCCGCAGTGGACGTTCGGCCGCGTTACCCTGGCCGGGGATGCGGCGCATCCGATGTATCCGCGCGGCTCGAACGGCTCGGCGCAAGGGTTGATCGACGCGCGCACTTTGGCCGACCTTCTGGCGGCGGGCGGCGATCCCGAGGCGGCGCTCAAGGCCTATCAGGCGGCGCGCCTGGAGCCGACCGCGAAGGTCGTGCAGACGAACCGCAGCGCGCCGCCGGACATCATCAATCTTCGCGTCGAGGAACTGACGGGCGATCTCCCGTTCGAGAACCTGAACGACTATATCAGCCACGCCGAGCTTCGACGGCTGTCGGACGACTACAAACGCGTGGCCGGCTTCACCGTCGATCTGGCCGCCACGAAGTAGCAGGGAGCCTGGTTTTGGACGCTGCAACGAACGAAATGCTGACCAGGGTCGGGCCCGGCACGCGAATGGGCGCGGTGCTGCGTCGGCACTGGACGCCGATCGCCGGCGTCACGGAGTTCGACGACAAGACCCGCATCAAGGGCGTCCGTCTGATGGGCGAAGATCTCGTCCTCTATCGCGACCTGTCTGGGCAATACGGCCTGGTGCAGCGCGCCTGCGCCCACCGCCGCGCCGACCTGTCCTACGGCTTCGTGGAGAAGTGCGGACTGCGCTGCAACTACCACGGCTGGGCCTACAACGAGGCGGGGCAGTGCGTGGAGATGCCCTACGAGGACACCGTTGCTGCGCGGGCCAAATACAAGGACAAAGTGCGGATCACCGCCTATCCGGTGCGTGAACACGCGGGAATGCTGTGGACCTACATGGGCCCTCTGCCCGCGCCAGAGCTTCCCAACTGGGAGCCCTTCACCTGGGCCAACGGGTTCACCCAGATCATCATCTCGGAAATCCCCTGCAACTGGCTGCAGTGCCAAGAGAACTCGATCGACCCGGTGCACTTCGAGTGGATGCACACCAACTGGTCGCGCCGCCAGACCGACTCCATGGCCGAGCTGGGCCCCAAGCACTTGAAGGTGGCCTTCGACGTGTTCGACTACGGCCTGATCTACCGCCGGCAGCGCGAGGATCTGCCCGAGGATCACACCATGTGGACCGTGGGCCGGGCCTGCCTTCTGCCGAATTGCTTCTTCCTCGGCGACCATTTTGAATGGCGGGTGCCGATCGACGACGAGAATACCCTCAGCCTCTCCTGGGTCTACAACCGCGTCCCGACGGACGCGGAACCCTATGTCCAGGATTCTATCCCGACTTGGCACGGCCCGATCAAGGATCCGGAAACCGGTCGCTGGATCAGCACCCATGTGATCAACCAGGACTTCATCGCCTGGGTCGGCCAGGGGGTGATCGCTGACCGCACCAAGGAGAAGCTGGGGCTCAGCGACCGGGGCATCCAGATGCTGCGCCAGCAGCTGATGGCCGACATGGACGCCGTCGAGGCGGGCGAAGACCCCAAGGGCGTCGTCCGCGACCCCGAGGTCGCCGCCTTTATTCCGCTTCCGATCGCCGAACACGACCTGTTGACGGAGGGGGTAACGCTCGCGGATTATCGCGCCCATCCGATCCTGGGCAAGCATCTGGAACGCTTCATGTTCCAGGCTGGGCAGCCGCCAACGGTTTGGGACGCCTTCTGCGACGCCATGGGCATCGGCGGCGTCAAGGCGATCGACGACCGGGTCGTCATCGAAATCTGATCGGATCGGTCATGTCGCACGCCGCCCTCAGCAACGACCAGGCCAGCCGGCTCCAGCAACTCTACGATGAGATGCGACCCGCCGCCCTAACGCCGCTGTGGGAGGTGCTGAGTTCGCTGGTGACGTCGGAGCCGGCGTCGGCCCTGGTCGCGCATCGCTGGCGCTATGACGAGGCGCGCGACTATCTGATGCGCGCCGGCGACCTGATCAGCGCGGCCCAGGCCGAACGTAGGGTGCTAATTCTAGAGAACCCCGGCCTGCGCGGCGCGTCGCGCATCACGACCAGCCTCTATGCCGGGCTGCAGTTGATCCTGCCGGGCGAAGTCGCCCCCTGCCATCGCCATACGCAATGCGCGCTCCGCTTCGTGATGGAGGGGGACGGCGCCTACACGGCCGTCGATGGCGAAAAGGCGTTCATGCGACCGTTCGACCTGGTGCTGACGCCGGGCGGCCAGTGGCACGACCACGGCAATCTGACCGCCAGGCCGATGATCTGGCTGGACGGTCTGGACATCCCTACCGTCAGCCATTTCGACGCCAGCTTCTCGGAAAAGCTGGGGGTCGATCAGCATCCTGAGACGGTCCCCCCCGGCGACACGTCGAGCCGATACGGGCGCAACCTTCGGCCGATGCGCGGAACCGCCGCGGACCGGCGCCCGGCGCACCAGCCGTTGTTCCACTATCCTTACGCCGAATGGCGTCCTGCCCTGGACCGACTGGCGAGCGCGGCGGAGCCAGATCCGCACCTGGGACACGCCCTGGAGTTCCTGAACCCGGCCGACGGCGGGTCGATCATGCCCACCATTTCCGCCCACGTTCGCCTGCTGCCCAAGGGGTTCGCGACCAAGGCGCGTCGCTCGACCGACGCCAGCATCTTTGTCGTGGTGGAGGGCGCTGGCCGCGCCTGGCTGGACGACGCGCCGATCGACCTGGCCACCCGGGATGTCCTGGTCGTGCCGTCCTGGACGACGCTCCGCTTCGAGGCCGAAGACACGCTGGTCCTGTTCGGCTACTCCGACCGAGCCTGCCAGGAAAAACTGAACCTCTACAGGGAAGAAAACGCGTGACCTTGACCTTCGAGCCGACGCCGCCCGTCCTGGCCCCGACGACCAGCGGGGAAAGCTTCCCCGTCCGCCGCCTGTTCTGCATCGGTCGGAACTATGCCGCGCACGCGCGCGAGATGGGTAAGGATCCGGATCGCGAGCCACCGTTTTTCTTCACGGCCTGGGCCGAGACCGTCGTTTCGGACGGCAGCGTGATCGCTTATCCGCAAGCCACCGAGGATTATCACCACGAGGTCGAACTGGTCATCGCCATCGGAAAGTCGGGGCGGAACGTCTCGACCGAAGACGCGATGGGCCTAGTCTATGGCTACGCCGTGGGCCTGGACATGACGCGCCGCGACCTGCAACTGGTGGCCCGCGACGCAGGCCGGCCCTGGGATACTGGCAAGAATGTCGAGGAGTCCAAGCCGCTCGGCCCGATCCATCCGGCCGCCGACTTCGATCCGTCGTCGGGTTCCATCACCGTGACCGTGAACGGCCAGGTCAAGCAGAAGGGCGATCTGGCGGACCTGATCTGGGCCGTGCCGGAAGTGATTGCCCATGTGTCGAAGTTCTATCGCCTGGAGCCTGGCGACCTGATCTATACGGGAACGCCCGCCGGGGTTGGACCGGTGGTTCATGGCGACACCCTGGTCAGCGCGATCGACGGGCTCGGCGAACTGACCGTGACCATCGGCCCGCCCGCCAGCTGAGAAGCTCGCGATGGTTCTGCAGGTGGGCTCTGTCAGCCCAAACCTATTGCCGACCGAAGGCGGCCGGCCCGACCGCGGCACATGGCTAAATCGGCGAACCCGTTCCGCCACTTCGACAGCTCCCCCGAGGTGATCCGCCTCTTGGTGATGAGGTAAGTCAAATACTCCCTGTCGCTGCGTAACGCGCCTGAGACTCCGAGGAAAAACCATGAGCGATGTTGCGGTAACGATCGAGACGGCGGACGGCGTAGCCGATGCGCACCTGTCCACGCCGGAGGGCGTCGGACCGTGGCCGGCGGTGATCATGTTCACCGATATCTTCGGGGTCCGGCCGACCTTCCTGCAGATGGCGGCCCGCCTGGCAGCCGAGGGCTTTGCGGTCCTGTTGCCCAACCACTTCTACCGCGTAGCGCCGGCCCCCGTGCCGATGCCGCAGGGGACCTTCGCCGACCCAGCCTTCCGCGAGGCGATGATGGCGCTGAAGAACGGCGTTACCCCTGATCGCGTCCGCACCGACATCGGCGCCATGCTGGACTGGCTGCAGACCCAGCCTCAAGTCTCGACTGGCAAGGTCGGACTGCTCGGCTATTGCATGACCGGTTCGTTTGCGCTTCGCGGCGCGGCCTATTTCCCTGCCCGCGTTGCTGCGGCCGCCTCGTTCCACGGCGGCGGGCTCGCCACGGACGCGCCGGACAGCCCACACCGCCTCGCCAAAGCGATAAAGGCTCCGCTGGTGATCGGCCACGCCACCGACGACATGCAGATGCCCGCCGAAGCGATAGCGGTGCTGAACCGGGCCCTCGACGACGCAGGTGTTGCGCACGACAGCGAAATCTATCCGGCTGGGCATGGCTGGTGCGTACCGGGGTCGCCCGCCTATGACGAAGCTCAGGCGGGGCGGGCGTGGGCCAAGATGGTGGCGCTCTTCAAGCGCCAGATGGCGGCCTAGGGGTCATTCGGCGTCGGGTTGCCGGGCGGGAGCCGCTGCGGCGAAGGCTTCAAGCCTGGAACAGGCGTCCTCGATCGCCAGGAGCCTGGTCAGGCCGCCCAGGTCGGCTCCGAAGCGGCGCGCGCTGGCCATTTGCGGGATGAGACAGACGTCGGCCAGGGTGGGCGCTGCGCCGAAGCAGTACGGCCCGGGCTCGTCCCGGATCAGCGCCTCGCACGCCCGCAGGCCCCGCTCATTGATGCCCCGGGCCCAGTCGTCCCCCGCTTCGGGTGTCCCGACCAGATCGCGGACCTGCTTAAGGACGCGCAGATTCTGGATGGGATGGATGTCGATCGCCACCGAATAGGCAAAGGCGCGAACCTGGGCGCGGCGCAGAGGCTCCAGGGGCAACAGCGCGGGGGCGGGATAGGTCTCCTCGAGCCACTCGATGATCGCCAGCGACTGGGTCAGCACCGCGCCATCATCCAGCTCGAGCGCGGGAACTAGGCCTTGGGGATTCAGTCTGAGGTAATCAGGCGAAAGCTGTTCGCCGCGCTGGAGGTGGTGGAACACGTGTTCGGTCTGCACGCCTTTCAGGTTCAGCGCGATGCGGGTGCGATAAGAAGCCCCGCTTCTGAAGTATCCATGCAGCTTCAAGTGCGACTCCTGCCGC
>Ga0105047_10004226_pt1 | contig 25076 bp, 18 predicted proteins | sample MAT04_FD_78384 | JGI IMG/M metagenome (GOLD analysis project Ga0105047, IMG submission 78384) | Freshwater microbial communities from Lake Fryxell liftoff mats and glacier meltwater in Antarctica - MAT-04 (megahit assembly) | ecosystem: Environmental > Aquatic > Freshwater > Ice > Liftoff...
CACCCCCACCCCCACCCCCACCCCACCCCCCACACCCCCACACACCCACACACTCACTCGCCCCCACACGCCGACGCGAGCCGCACATTTGGCGGCCTGCTCGCTCAAGTACCTAACCAAACGGCCCGAACCCCTTCGGAAGTCTGCGCGTCGGCGCGCCGTGTTGGCACGCCGCACGGTCGCAACCGTGGCGGCAACACCGCCACAACACAACGGCGGCACGCCGCCAGAAAGACACGGTGACTCATGGGCGCTTACCCCACCTCCCCGCGGAACGAGTTCTTCCAGTGGTGCCAGGACCACGCCGACGTGTTTGAATCCAACGCAACAGCCATCGGCCTGACCAACTCGCAGGCCGCCAGCTTCAAGCTCGCCGTCGGTGATGCCGACGCCGCCATCAGCGAGCAGAGCAAGGCGCAAGAGACGGCCAAGGCCGCGACCAACAACGCGAACCTCAAGTTCACCACGCTGCGTCGCAGCGCCGCCCAGATGGTCCGCAGCATCAAGACCTTCGCCGAGAACACCGGTAACGGCAACGTCTACGTGCTCGCGCAGGTCCCGCCGCCCGCGGCACCCGGCACCACGCCGCCCCCCGGCAAGCCCTTTGACGTCAGCGTCCAGCTTGATACCAACAGCGGCGCGCCGGTGCTGAAGTGGAAGGCCCGCAACCCGGCGGGCACCGCTGGCACCAGCTACATCGTCCGCCGCAAGCTGCCCACCGAGAGCGCGTTCGCGTTCGTAGGCGTCACCGGCACCAAAGGCTTTACCGACAACACCTTCATCGCCGGGCCCGACAGCGTGCAGTACACGATCCAGGGCCAGCGCAGCGACCGCGCTGGGTCGGCCAGCGACGCGTTCACGATCAACTTCGGCCGCGCTCCGGGCCTGAACAACGGTAGCAACGAGAACAACCCCGCCAGCAACGACGGAACGAACTACAAGATCACCGGCACCAGCACCAGCAAGCTGGCGGCTTGAACAGTCGCACAGGGGCACACGGGCTTACAGGCACACTGGCACACTTGCACATAGGCACACACCGCGATGTAGAGGTGTGACAATGTGATAAAGTAACGACGCGAATATGTGATGATGAACCTATGTCAGGATGTCAAGGTGTGTCACTGTCGCACACAGCCACGCCCCCGACCGCGGGGGCGTTTTCATTGCTCGCGGCCGTACGGCCCTAGCGCGCAACGTCAACGCCCACTAACGCCCCGCAACCAGCGCCTGGTACGCCTTGACCGCAAGCTGGTCGCAGCGCTCGTTCTCCGCGTGCCCGCTGTGCCCACGGATCCACACAAACTCGATCTCATGCTTCTGGCGCAGCGCGTCAAGGGCCTGCCACAGGTCTATGTTCTTCACCGGCGCCTTGCTCGCGGTGACCCACCCCTTGCGCTTCCAGCCGTCAAGCCAGGTCTTCAGCCCGTCAAGCACGTATTTGCTGTCGCTAGTTAGCACCACGTGCGAACGCCGCGTAAGGGCCGTGAGCCCCTCGATGACCGCGCGCAGCTCCATGCGGTTGTTGGTTGTCTGCGCCTCGGCACCCGCGCCCTCGCGGGCCTTGCCGCTGACCGGGTGCCGCAGCACGTACGCCCAGCCGCCCGGCCCAGGATTACCCGAGCACGCGCCGTCAGTAAACAGCAGCACGCGCGGCAACGGCTCGCCGCTCACACTCACGTTGCGGGCGCTATCCAACGGCAACCCGCCCGGTGACTCGGGCCCGACCGCGCCGCCCTTGGCACCACGCCGACCCGTCACGGGTACTCCTGACGCGTCGGGCGGACCATGACCTCACTGACATGCACGTGCGCGGGCTGCTGGGCCACAAACGCCACCGCGCGGGCGACGTCGGCCGGATCGAGCGGCGGGCCGATGCGTTCCTTGACGCCCTGGAACCACGCCTGCTCGTAACCAGCAACCTGCTGAAACTCACTGACAACAAACCCCGGCGCAATCAGCGTAACCCGCACGCCGCGCGGGCCAAGCTCGCGCCGCACGCCCTCAACCATCCCGTGCACGGCAAACTTGGTCCCCCCATACATGCTCGAAAACGGCGAGACGTGCCGGCCCACCACGCTGCCGATGACCACCAGATCGCACGGCGATTGCAGCCACGGACCGCCAAGCCCGCACTGCTCGGGCGTGAACCGCGTCATCATCCGCTTGCCCGCGGCACGCATCAAGGCCGCGCACGCAAGGATGTTGGTCCGCACCATCTCGTCCCACTGCGCAACCTCGCTAGTCAGCACCGAGCCGTTGAGCCCGCGCCCCGCGTTGACGACCACCAGATCCGCCTCGGCGCCGAAGGCACGCTTGGCGGTGTTGAGCATCTGGTCGATCACCGCCTGCTCCGCCGCGTCGCCCGCCACGCTCACGCACCGCGGCGAACCCCCGTGCGCGCCAGCGTTGATCTCACGCGCGAGCGCCTCAAGCCGCTCGGCACGCCGTGCGTTGATGACCACGCGCGCGCCGGCGCTGGCCAAATCACGCGCGATCGCCTCACCGATGCCGGCGCTGGCACCGGTCACCACCGCGACGCGCCCGGCAAGTGGTGCCGCGCTCGCGCCCAGTGGCGTGCTGGATTGACCTGGCGTTTGACTGGGCATGCTTTGGTCCTTGCTAGGTCGTGGCTCGTGCCGCTGCCGCACGTCGTGCGCGTTGTAATTCCTGGGCGTTGTGCGCGCTGCGCGTTGCTGGCCTCGGAAAATAGCCGCCAACTTCGCCGCTGGTTCGATGCCGAGGGCCCGCGCCCCGGGGTTCATAGGCGCGGCCTCGATCATCTGAGTCGTGGCCTTGCCGATTGGACACTTGGCACAGCCGTTCATGGGGCCGTCGCACCGCGCTGCTGGCTTGGGAGCACCGCACCGGGCGGGATCGTCTGCGTCGGTGCTTGCGGCGCACCCACCGGCTTGGGGCGCAGGTTCGTCCGCGCACTCCACATCATCGCCACCAGCAGGCAGCCGATCGCCACGCCCATCAGGTAATAGCCAAACCGCTCGCGGAACGGCGTTGCCGGACGCGCGTTAGATCCCACGCTGGCGCTGGTTGGCTGGTTGGTCCGGGTCGGGCCGCTCATGCGGGCAGAGTGTAGTGGCCCACCCTCGCCACCACCCCCAGCAGACCCGCCCCCCTCACCACCACCGCCCCCTTACCCTTGTCCATGACCACCGCCGCAGCGCAGCCACGCGCAACCAACAGCGTGCACAGCCAAGAGCACCTCTCGGTCTTTGACATGTTCAAGATCGGCGTCGGCCCAAGCTCGTCGCACACCATGGGCCCGTGGCGCGCCGCACAACGCTTCATCGAGCTGCTCCGCCAGCGCGGCACCTTCGCTCGCGTCACGCGCATCACCTGCACGCTCTTTGGCTCGCTCTCAAAGACCGGGCACGGGCACGGCACCGACGTCGCCGTCATACTCGCACTCGCCGGTGACGACCCGGTCACCTGCGACACCGCCACAATCGACGCGCGCGTCGCCGCCATCCGCCAGCGCAAAGAGCTCAACCTTGCTGGCAGCCGCGCGGGCTTCGCGTTCGATCCCGCCACGGACATCACCTTCTCTGACCAGACACACGCCGGGCATCCCAACGCGATGACCATGACCGCCACCGGCCCGGGCCTCGAACCAATCACGCAGACGTACTTCTCCGTCGGCGGCGGCTTTGTCGTCACCGAGGGCGCGCCCGGCAGCACCGCCGACAAGCCCGCCCCGCCGCGCTCAATCCACACCGGGCAAGACCTGCTTGACACCTGCGCCAGCACCGGCCTGAGCATCCCGCAAATCGTCATGGCCAACGAGCTCGCGTGGCGCACGCCCGAGCAAGCCCGCGCTGGCGTGCTCGAAATATGGGCGGCCATGGCCCAGTGCATCTGGCGCGGGTGCCACACCTTCGGCACGCTCCCCGGCGGGCTCAGCGTCGTCCGCCGCGCAGGCGAGATGAACCTCAAGCTCCTGGGCGTCGCCGGCGGCTTCGCCAGTGACCACACCGCCGACGACTTCCACGCCTGGGCGTCGGCCGTCCGCGCCGCCAAGCGTGACTTCACGACCATCAGCAAGTGGGTCTCCACTTTCGCACTCGCGGTCAACGAAGAGAACGCCTGCTTCGGGCGCGTCGTCACCGCGCCAACCAACGGCGCCGCCGGGGTCATCCCCGCCGTGCTCATGTACGATCACGTCTTCAACGCCCCAACCGACCGCGCCGTAAGCGACCAGCGCGTCGTTGACTTCCTGCTTACCGCCGGCGTCGTCGGCGCGCTGTTCAAGCAAGGTGCCACCATCTCAGCCGCGATGGGCGGCTGTCAAGCCGAGATCGGCGTTTCGAGTGCCATGGCCGCCGCCGGGCTCGCGCAGGTCACCCTGGCCGAGCTGGCCACGCCCGCCCGCGTGCTCATGGCCGCCGAGATCGCCATGGAGCACCACCTGGGCATGACCTGCGACCCCATCGCCGGGCTCGTGCAGATTCCGTGCATCGAGCGCAACACCATGGGCGCCATCAAGGCCATCACCGCCACCAACATCGCCAGCGAGAGCGACCCCGCCACCGCCAAGGTCAGCTTCGACGGCGTCGTCCGCACCATGTGGCACACCGCCCTCGACATGCAGAGCAAGTACAAAGAAACCGCCGAGGGCGGCCTCGCCGTCAACATCACCGTCGGCCTCAGTGAGTGCTAAGCCCCCACGCGCGCCGCTCATCCAAGCACGGCCTCAGCCATCACGCGTTCCGCCGGGCCCGCGCCGCTGGTCAGCCACGTGCTAAAGCCCGCGCGCAGGCTCAGCCCCACCGCGCGCTCACCCATCGGCGCTCGCTGCGTCTGTGCAAGCCGCTCGCTGGCCAGCACCACCACACCCACCTGATGCTCGGGCCTCACCTTGTAGCTCCGCTGGACCCTCTCAAGCACCGCCTGCGCCGCCTCGCGTGGCGTCTTGCCCGCGCGCAACAGCTCCACCGCCAGAAAACTCCCGCACACGCCCATGATCAGCTCGCCATTGCCCGTGCACGCCGCCGCACCCACGTCCTGATCCACATACAGCCCGTGCCCGACAATCGGCGAATCGCCCACGCGCCCCGGCACCTTGAAGCCCAGCCCGCTGGTCGTCACCGCCCCGCCAAGACGCCCCGCCTGATCGTTCGCCAGCACGCACACCGTGTCGTGCATCGGCTCCTTCACCTCAACACTCCCCGCACTACCACCGCTCGCCAGCCCGTACCGCTCCTCCACGTTCATCGGCGGCAGCTCGCCCTCGCGCTGCCCTAATACCCGCGCACTCTGGCCCGCCGCCCACTCCTGCCACGCCCTGATACTGCCAGAGGTCAACAGGTGCGACCGGTGCGGCACAAACCCATGCCGCGCCGCGAACGCCGCCGCGCCATCGCCCGCGAGCATGACGTGCACCGTCTTGTCCATCACCGCCCGCGCGATCTGCGCCGCCTGGCTGTAGCCCCGCAGAAAGCACACGCTCCCGCACCGCTCGGCAGACTCCATCACGCACGCGTCCAGCGAGACACGCCCAGACGAGTCCGGAATTCCACCGATGCCCACGCTATCAACGCTCTCATCAAGCTCCACGGCCGTGCACCCGGCCACCGCCGCGTCCAGCGCGCTGCCGCCAGCCTGCAGCACCGGCCACGCCGCCGCGTTCGCCACGTGCCCAAAGCTCCATGTTGATAGAACCACCGGCCCGTGCGCGTCAGCAGAGGTGCTCATCTTGCCAGCGTAGCGAGCGTGCGCTCAGCCCAGTCAGCGTCCGCCCAGCGACTGCGCCGCTCAGCCAACAAACTCGGTTCCAGAACTCAGCCCCGCCGCACGCCGGTAAAGTGCAGCTCAAGGAACCGCGCCACATAGTCCACCACGCTTAGCGCCTCGGGAATCTCAGGGTTGTTCGTTGCGCCCATCGGCTCAAAACGCATCCCCTTGAACCGCACCACCGCCTCCTCAACGCTCAGCCCGTACTGCAGCGCCAGCGAGAACGCGCGGCAAAACGCCTGGCACATCCCGCTGATCGTCGAGCCTTCCTTACTCATCTTGATGAACAGCTCGCCAGGACGCCCGTCCGCGTGAAAACCCACCGTCAAGTACCCCTCGTGGGCACCAATGACGAACTTGTGGGTAATGCTCGAACGGGTCGAGGGCAGGGCGTTGCGCGCGCTCACCATGGCGGGTTGGTCCTGATCCGATCGGCCGTCCATATCGCACCTCCGCAACGCTGCGTCGGGCACCGGCGGCCTGGCCCGGCGCGGGCTCCGCCGCGCCACACCCAAGATCGGCCACCAGACCCCCAACACCTTCACATTCCGACCAGCAAAGCCACCGACAGGAGTCGAACCTGCGACCGTCGCTTTACAAAAGCGATGCTCTACCAACTGAGCTACGGTGGCCAAACCCTGATTCGGCCAATGCTAGGCCCAGCTCCCTCAGCCCCCGCCCTGTCCGCACGGGCAGGATTTCATCCTGCCGCTTTGGTCTGCCTCGCGCGGGGCAGGTTTTCAGCCTGCCATCGGGCCGTAGGCCGAGCCCTGATTGCACACCCCTCACCCCTCCCCGCTCATCGCACGTTCATTTGCAAGCCTCTTAAACGAGAGAATGAGCAGCACCACAACAAAGCCGCCCACGCTGGCGGGCCAAAGAAACAAGGGTCATCCCAAGTGCAACGCCAGCGCCCGGCGTTGGAACAACACTCGCGATCCGAACGCCGGCGGCGTTGGAGATATCTGCAAATCACCAACGTCAGAAACAAACTGGATCCCTGGGTCGGACGATTGGGCAACAGATTCTGTAATGTCGTTCCCTGCAAGCCCGCGGTTGTCCAGCCACTCAACAAGCCCCCCTGCCGCGTCCATCAGGCCCTCGGGCTTTGGACGGTTGCGAGTGAGCCGACTTGGAGCGGCAGGAACCCGTCTGCGCGGAAGGCCCTGAACGCCTGACCGCCCGCTGTGCAGCCAGTTGCAGAAGATCGCCGCTTCCATCCAGGTGAGCGCCGCCGGCAGCGTAAGGGGGAAGTTGCTCGCGGGGTCCCACCGCAGTCAGTCTACACCGAAATCGCCCTCCGCAAGACACTTGTTCAACCCATTCGCCACAACCGGTCCCCGCAATCATCCCTGGCTGGGCTCAATGGGGCCCAGGCCAGTGACCGAGCCGCCCGCGTTGCCGGGCCCACTCGGCCCGCGACTGCCGGGACCCTGGTTCTTGCCGCGTCCGCGCCCGCGGTCGGGCAGCACGGTGTCAGCCGGAACCAACCCGCTCTGAACCGCGATGCGGGCCAGGTCAACCCGGTTGCGCGCGTTGAGCTTGATGCCCAGGCTCAGGCGGTGCGCCTCGATCGTCTTGCGGCTGCGGTAGAGCTTGTCGGCGATCGCCGCCGTCGTCAGCCCCTGGCCAATCAGCGCCAAGATCTCAAGCTCACGCGGGGTCAGGTGCGCGAGCTGGCCCTTGTCGACATGCTGGGCCTGGACCACCTCAACGTCCGCCTGCGCGGCGCGGGTCTCATCGCTTGGCACGGTGCCGCGACAGATCACCAGCACGCGGTCGATCACCCCGCCGGGCGTCGCTCGCAGCGGACGCATGACCGTGCGCGTGCGAATGCCCTTCCACGCGGCATGGATGATCACGGGCTTGCCCGTCTCCATCACGCGACGCAGCAGGCCGATGCGTTCCTCCGCGATAGCCTTGGGAAAGATCTCAAGCAGTGACTTGCCCACCACCCCGTCAAACACGCGGACCGGTGCCCACCACGACAGCACCTGGCTCATGTACAGCACGCGCCCGTCGGCGGTGCAGATCGCCACGTCCGCCCCGGAATCCGCCACCAACGTCTGCCAGACGTCAGGAAGGTCTTGGACCAGCGGCCCGCCCAAGCTCGGTGTCGCCGGCCCAACAACGGGCAGCGTCGAACCGTTGCTGGTAGGTGAAGGATCCGGATGAAACTGCGGGACGGCCATCCTGCTCTCCATCACCGCGCCGGAGGCCGACGGGTGGTACTGATCGGGGCTGTTCAACATCACACTCGCTCGCGCAAAGACCCATTCGCAGAAGTAGACCCCAGGGTTTCACCTCCCCGCTTACTCCGGGCGTCAGGCTCACCCACGCTCGATCGCCTTACACCCCAGAGTCGGCGTAAGGCACCTCTTGCCATCGGGCCTAGATCCCAGACCAGCCTCACCGGCCCCGATTGGCCAGCCAACTGGGCAGGGTGCGAGGTCCAACCCCTAAGGTTAGGGCAGGAAAGCGCTCGGTGCACCCCAAATTCGTGTTCATGGAGCGCTGATCCGGGTATCGGACGTCATCGCCGGCACACCTTACAGGTCCAGCAGCAGCTTCTCGGGTCGCTCCAGGGCATTCTTGATCGCAACCAGGAAGGTCACGGCCTCAGACCCATCAAGGATGCGGTGGTCATAGGAAAGAGCCAGGTACATCATGGGCCGCAGCGCGATCGTGCCGGGCACGTCGGGGTGCTCAACCGGCCGGTTCTTGATGGTGTGCATCCCGAGGATGGCTGACTGCGGGGCGTTGAGGATCGGGGTCGACATCATCGAGCCGAAGATCCCGCCATTGGTGATGGTGAACGTGCCGCCCTGCAGCTCATCGAGGGTCAGCTTGCCGTCGCGCGCGCGAGTCGCCAGGTCTTTGATGCCCGACTCGACCCCGGCGAAGCTCAGGCGTTGGCAGCCGCGCAGGACCGGAACGGTCAGGCCCTTGGGCGTGCTGACGGCGATGGCGATGTCGGCGCTGTCATGAAACTCAACCTCGACACCGGCCGCGCCGGGCACCAAGCTGGCGTTGACCATCGGCATCTTCATCAGCGCGCTGGCGGCGGCCTTGACGAAGAACGACATGAAGCCCAGGCCCACCGCGTGCTTCTTCTCGAACTCCTCCTTGTAACGCTTGCGCAGCTCCATGACGGCGGTCATGTCAACCTCGTTGAAGGTCGTGAGCATCGCGGCGGTGTGCTGAGCCTCAACTAGACGCTGGGCAATCCGCTGGCGCAGCGGGCTCAGACGCTCACGCTGCGCCCCGACGCGGGGGACGGCACCAGCACCGGCGCTGGGCGCGGCTGCGGAGGCGACGCTCTGCGCGGGCGATGCGGCGGGGGCGGGCCCGGCCGCAGTTGGCCCAGTTTGGGCCGCTCGGACGTCACTCTCACGGATCCGCCCGCCCGGGCCGGTGCCGGGGACCGACGAGAGGTTGACGCCGACTTCTTCAGCAACCTTGCGTGCCAGCGGCGTGGCGCGCACGTCATTTTGCTGCCCGTTGCTGCTGGCCGGCGCGCCAGCTTTCGGCGCACCGACAGGCGGCGCACCGGCAGGCGCCGCGCCGGCAGACGGCGAACCGGCTGATGTGGCGGCGGCGGGCTTGGTCGTTGCAGTCGCCTGGGCTGCTGGGGCCGTGGGGGTCTCGGCCGCACTGGCGGTCGGCGTGCCCGCGGGGTCGATGGTGCCCACGCTGGTTTTGACCAGCACGGTGTCGCCGGCCTTGGCGGTGTGGCGCAGCACGCCGTCGGCGGGTGAGACGACCTCAGCGGTGACCTTGTCGGTCTCAAGCTCGAGCACGGGCTCGTCACGTTTGACAAGCTCGCCGTCCTTCTTGATCCAGCGCGCGATGACACCGCTGGGGACAGACTCGCCAAACTCAGGGATGATGATGTCAAGGGGCATGTGTTGGTCCGTCGGGTGCGTGCGGCGTGTGCTTCGGTCGGGAGCGGTGTTCGTGCGCTTTGGTTTGTCTGCCAACGGGGCGCGTGCGGCATGGGGCCGAGCCGGTGAGAGTCAGGAATCAGGCCTTGGCCGCGGCCTTGGCGGGCCCGGCTTTGGCCGAGGCGGGCGGCGGACCGACGGCCTCGGAGAGGATCGCCTCCTGCTGCTCCTTGTGCTTGTCCTTGCCACCAGTGGCGGGCGTGGCGCTCGCCGGGCGGCCGATGTACCGCAGGCCTTTGACCCCGCAGCGCGAACGCAGCAGATCATCGATGAACAGGAACGCCCCGGCGTTTCGCGGCTCCTCCTGGCAAAAGATCAGCTCGGCCTTGGCCGGGTAGCTGGCCACGATCTGCTGGAACAGCTCGGTGTGGAACGGGTAGAACTGCTCGACACGCACCAGGGCCACGTCGGTCCGGCCCATCGCGGCGCGGCGCTCGGCCAGCTCGTGGTAGACCTTGCCCGAGCAGAGCACTACGCGCGTGACCTTCTTGCGGTCGCTCGCGGGCTTGCCCTGCGCTGCCTGCTCGAAGGTCGAGTCATCGATCAGCTCGCGAAACGTCCCGCTCAGCAGGTCTTCAACCCGCGCGTTGGGCGTGCGCAGCGCGCCCTTGGGCGTCAGCACAATCAGCGGCTTGCGGACCATGCGCTCACGGCTAACCTGGCGGCGCAGCAGGTGGAAGAGCTGCGCCCCGGTGCTGGGATTCACCACCTGCAGGTTGTCATCGGCGCAGAGCTGCAAGAAGCGCTCGACCCGGCACGAAGAGTGCTCAGGCCCTGCACCCTCGTAGCCGTGGGGCAGCAGCATCGTCAGCCCGCTCCAGCGTCGCCACTTGATCTCGGCGCTGGCGAGGTACTGGTCAAGCAGCACCTGCGCGCCGTTGACAAAGTCGCCGAACTGCGCCTCCCACAGGATGAGCATGCCTGGGTCGGCCAGGCTGTAGCCGTAGTCAAACCCGATGACCGCTTCCTCAGACAGTGGCGAGTCGTACACGCACAGGCGTGACTGGGTGAGCTTGCCGTCGGCACCGGGCTTGCCCGCGTCGTCGGGCAGCGGCGCGATGGGGCGCATCGCGTTGAGCGGAATAAACGGCTCGCTGGTGTGGAAATCACGCAGCACCGCGTGGCGGTGGCTGAAGGTCCCGCGCCGGCAGTCTTGCCCGCTCAGACGCACGGCGTGCCCCTCCAGCAGCAGGCTGCCGATCGCGAGGCTCTCGCCGTCGGCGTACGTCAGCGGGCCGGTCGCGTTGCCCAGGGTCTGGCGCTCGGCCAGAAGCTTCTTGAGCTTGGGGTTGACCTCAAAGCCCGCGGGCGTGGTGCCCAGCGCGTCGCTGACTTCCTTGAGCGTCTGACGTGAGATGGCCGTGGTCACAGGCTTGAAGCTGAAGGCCGCCCCGAAGCCGGCCCAGCGCCGCCCGCCCGGGTCGATGCTCGGGGCCTTGCTCGCGCCTGAGCGGACTTGCGCCTGCGCTTCGTCAAGCTGCTTGGCGAGCTTCTCACGAAGCTGGGCCATGCCCCCGGCGCTGATGACGCCCTCGGTGATCAGCCGCGACTCATAGACGCTTACTGGGCTGGGCTTGGCCTTGACCTGCGCGGCCATGATCGGCTGGGTGTAGCTCTGCTCGTCCTGCTCGTTGTGCCCGAACTTGCGGTAGCAGACGATGTCAATCCACACGTCACGACGGAACCGCTGGCGGAACTCCATAGCGATCTGCGCCACCAGCACCGAGGCCTCGGCGTCCTCGGCGTTGACGTGCAACGCCGGGCAGTCGTTCTGCAGCGCGATGTCTGTGCAATACGGGCTCGAGCGCCCGTCCTCGGGGATCGTCGTAAACCCGATCTGGTTGTTGACTACCACGTGAACCATCCCGCCCACGGTGTAACCCGGGAGCTGGCTCATGTTCGCCAGCTCGGCCACGATGCCCTGCCCGATCGCCGCAGCGTCGCCGTGCATCACAATCGGGACCACGCGCTGACGCTCGGTGTCGTTGCGCAGGCGCTGCTTGGCGCGGCACCGGCCCATGACCACCGCGCCGACGCTCTCAAGGTGGCTGGGGTTGCTGGCCAGTGCGCAGCCGATGGCCTTGCCGCTCGGAAGCGTGAACTGACCTGAGAAGCCCTTGTGGTACTTCACGTCGCCGCCGCCGTCGGCGTAGTCGTCCTTCCAGGAGCCCTCAAACTCAGTGAAGATCTGCTGGTAGGTCTTGCCCAGGATGTTGTTGAGCACGTTGAGCCGCCCGCGGTGGGGCATGCCCAACATCAGCTCTTCGGCCCCCTGCTCGCTGGCGGCGGTCATCAGGCGCTCGAGCACGGGGATAAGCGTTTCGCCCCCCTCAAGGCTAAACCGCTTGTCGCTGGGGTAGCGAAGCTGCAAAAACTTCTCGAACTGCTCGGCCCGGTTCAGCGAGCCCAAGATCGCGAAGCGCTGATCGTTGGTCAGCGGCTCGGTCAGGCGCGAAGTCTCAACACGCATAACGAGCCAGCGCCGGACCGTGTCGTCAGCGATGTGCATGGCCTGCACGCCGACGCTGCCGCAGTAGATCGCGCGGAGCGCGTCGTGCAGCTGGCGAAGCGTGACTGCGTCGCCAGCAGGACCCAGGCCTGCGAAGTCACCGGCATCTACGTGCGCAGACAGGTCTGCCTCGCCCAGGCCGTGGGCTGAGAGCGACAAGCTAGGGTGCCCGGGGCGCGGACGACCAAAGGGATCGATCGTGCTGGCCAGATGCCCGTAGCGGCGATAAGCATCGATCAGCGACCGAGCGCCCGCGTGCAAGCGCAACGCGTTGCGCAGCTCGGCACCGCTGACGGAGCCGCCCAGCCCTTGGCTGGCACTCGGGCCCGCGCCAATGACTGCGCTCGCGCCAGTGCTTGCGCCGCCGCCAGTGCTTGCGCCCGCGCCAATGCCCGCGCTAGCTGCCGGATGCCCGGCAATAGCCGGCGCAGGGGCCCGCATCGCCAGGTCAAAGCCCGCGAAGAACGCCTGCATGTCGGGCGGCAATGAGCCCGGGTCCTGCTGGTACGCCTCGTATTGACCTTGCAGGTAGTCAGCGCTCCAGGCGTTGACTGAGGGGAGGGCGGCGCGAAGTGGGCTGCTCATCGGCGCTTCCGGGAAAATCAGCCGCGGGCGGGGCAAGCTCGGCCCTGTTACCGGCGGCGAGTTGTGGAAACAAAAGGGTCAGAACGGTCGGGCGTCGCAGGGGCGCACACCCCAGACTACTCCCATCGGCAGGGTAGGCCCCGCGCTGCACTCAAGGACCGGTAAGGACGCCGATGAACCCGCGCCGGGGGCTGAATTATCGGCTTCAGCACGCCGGGCCGCTGACCGATACCCCTGAGGTATGGACGAGCCCCTTGCGAGCATGGCCGGCGCGCTGATCGCCGTGGCGGGCCTGGCCTCAGGCTGGCTACTGCGCTCGCGCGCGGGGGCTGTAGTGCCGCTCGCCAGAAGGCAGGATCAGCCGGAATCGCCGCAGCTTGATCACCGTCGCAATCCAGATCTGAAGTGGTCTGACCAGCTCGCCACCATCCAGAACCTGCTCAACGCAATCTCCGCCCACGCGGCGATCCTCGACCAGCACGGGGTCATCGTCGCAACCAACAAGGCGTGGGAGCTCTTCAGCCGTCAGGGTAACGCCAGCACATCAGCAACGAGCGTGGGCGTAAACTACTTGGCCGTCTGTGACCGCGCAGCTGAGGCGTCAGCTTCCGGCGACGCCAACGAAGCAGCCAACTCCGCCGCGCAGATTCGGGCCGTCCTCGGCGGCGAGCGTCAGGAGGCGTTCGTCCGCTACCCGTGCCACGGGCCCACGCGGCACCAGTGGTACCAGATGCGCGCGGTCAGGTTCGAGCCGGTCCAGGGCGCGGCCCCGCTGCTGCTGGTCTGCCATGAGAACGTCACCCAGACCGTCCGAGACCAGCACGCCGTGATGGAGGAAGCCGACCGCATAAGCAGAGAAACGCGGGTCATGACCGCCGCCGAGATCGCCTCAGGCCTGGCCCACGAGCTGAGCCAGCCGCTGGCGGCCATCAGCAACTACGCCGCCGGCCTGATCCGGTTGGGCCAGCAAGGGCCCATCGACACCGACGCACGCGCCCGCACCGCCGAGGGCCTGCGCCACATCAATGAGCAGACGCAGCGGGCCCGGGCGATCATCGAGTCGATGCGCGCGATGGTCAGCCGTGCGGCGTTCAAGCCGACCTGTGCAGACGCGCGCGAGTCTGTCCGTGCGGCGGTCGCGCTGGTCGAGCACTGTGCGCTGGCGGGCGCGTGCCCATTAGAGTGCGTGCTGCCCGACATGCCGCTGGTTGTCCTGCATGACCCGACCCAACTTCAGCAGGTGGTGGTCAACCTGCTGGTCAACGCCATCGACGCGCAGGCCGCGCAGCCGCCCCATACCCGGCACGTGCGAGTTGAGCTGCTGCTCGGGGCTGGCAGCGTTGGTCAGCCGTGCGTCAAGCTGCGCATCGCTGACCGCGGGCCGGGCGTCGCCGATGCGGACCGCGGCCGCATCTTCCAGCCGTTCTTCACCACCAAGGCGCACGGCAGCGGGCTGGGCCTGATGATCTGCGAGCGCGTCAGCGACCTTCACGGGGGTGAGCTGTCGTACCAGCACCGCGCCGGCGGGGGCGCGGTCTTTCAGCTCTTGCTGCCGGCGCAAGCGGTCGCCCGCGCCGCGGCATGAGTGCCCGGCGCAGCGAACCACTCGCGCAACTTACCGTTGCCCTTAACGGCGTGCGCACCCGCCTGCGCGCCTCGCGCACAACTTCAGGGTGGGTAGCAGGCCAGAATCAGGCGTCAGCCGTAAATGGCAAGTAGCTCGCGCCGCTGCCGGGTGCCGCGGCCATCGCCCTCGGCTCGCTTACGCCCGCGGGTGCGGTCTCGCTCAGGCGCGACATCAGTAGCTGCCAGGTGTCAAGCTCAAATTGCAGCAGGCGCACAACCTCATCAGCGGCCTCGATGCTCTTCTCATGGCTGGCCACCAGCAGGCGGGCCATCATGAACCCGTAGAGCGCCCGCAGACGATCGACCAGGTCAGGGTCGCCCACGTCGGTCCGCATCGTGGTCATCAGCTCAACGATGATCGCCCGCGTGCGCGTAAACCCGTTGAACGCGGCCTCAAAGTTCTTGCCCGCCAGCCCCTCGCGCCCCTGCGTGCAGAAGCGGACGGCCCCCTCCAGCAGCAGCCGGCGAAGCTCCGCCGGTGACGCGGTGAGGACCTTGGTCGCCAGGTACTGATCGGCTTGCGCTTTCGGGGTAGCCATGCTGATGTGTGAAATCGGACGTTGCGTCGCCAAAGTTCAGCCCGGCGACCGATCAAGCCCCGGCCCGACCAAGAATCCCCAGCCCGTCCACCGTCCGCCCGTCCGCCAGGCCAGAACCGCGCAACCACGACGCGCAAAGACGACGCGTGCCACCCTCGCCCGTCCGCTTACCGCGTCACGTTACGGATGTTGCCCAAGCTGGACTGCTGGCCCTGCAAACGCCCGATGGTCGACTCCATCTGGATGAACTGGCGTTCCAGCCGGACACGCTTGCTCTTGATCCGCTCGTCGATGGTCTTGATGCGTGCGTTGTTGGCCTTGACCTGCTCGTCGAGGGTCCTGCTCGAGCGCGTCAGCACGCCGTCGGTCGAGCGGGTGTAACGCTCGACCTCATCGGCGAAGATCTCCAGCACGCCCCTGGCGGAGAACGCACCCTGAACAGTCTCGTTGACGATGACACCGCCCTCGAGCGTGCGCTGGGTGCTGGGGGCCTGCACGCGCGCGGAGAAGAGGTCGGCCACGCCGCGCGGGTCGCGCTCGATGGCCGTGCGGAACTTGGTCTGGTCAAACTTGAGCTTGCCCCCGGTGGTCAGGCCGACGCCGACCTCGAAGAGAAAGTTGAACTGACCCGAAACGCCCTGCCCGCGCGTCTGCGCAAGGCGCTGCACGGCCGATCTCAGCTCGCCTGTCACGCTATCGCCCAGCAGCACGCCACGCCTGTTGGCCTCGCTATCGAACGTCGCCCTGCTGGAGATCGAGTCGATCAGGGCGTTGAAGGCGTCGATGAAACCGGTAACTTTCTCGGTGATCTTCGTGATGTCGGGCGTGACGCCGATGGTCACCGGCGAGGTCGAGACCCCGCGCAGCTCAAGCGACACGCCCGGGATCGCGCCAGTCACGGTGTTCGACGAGCTCTCGACCGCCAGGGCCCGCGTCGGGTCGTCGCTGCCGTAGAACACCAGCGCATCACGCCCCTGCGTGGTGGTGCCCAGGCCCAGGTCGGCGCCAACCCCGTCAAGGGTGAAGGCCCCCGTGACGCCCGTGCTTCGGCTGGAGACCGCAAGCCGGAAGGGCACCGCCGTCCCGTCACGCAGCACGCTGGCGCGGATGTTGAGGTTGGCCCCGTTGAGCTTGCCCGAGACCTGCGCGAGGGTGTCGGCAGGATCGACCACGATCCGCCGCTCGTACGACCCGTTGATCGACGAGTTGCCGACCGTTTCCGCCGTGCCAGCGAGGAACAGATTGCGAGCGACGCCGCCGGTGGTGTCGCGGATGGTCAGCTTGTTGCCGCCGCCCGAAAGATCTTCGACGAGGATGCCGTCGCCGGTATCGTTGATGCGGGCCGAGAACCGCGCGGTGCCGCTGTCGTTGCCGGCCGAGTTGATGGCCGTGAGCACGTCGCCGACGGTCCTCGCCCCGGTGCCGACGTTGACGGACCGGCGGAAGCCCGAGGACGTGGTGACCTCAAAGATCCCCGCGCCGATCCCGCGCCCGTAGTTAAGCTTGCCGATGTCGGTGTTGGCGTTAACGTACTGCCGCTGCAAACGCCCGCTGGACGCGACCCCGTTGGTGAAGGTCGAAGGCAGCTCGAGCACGCCGGCCAGCCCGCCGTCAAGACGCGTGGCGGTGGTGCCGCTGGTCGTGTCGGTCAGAACCAGGCGGTTGCCCGAGGGGTCTAGCGCCGCGACGAGCCGCCCGTTGTTCCCGCTGGCGTTGTTGATCGAGTCGAGCAGGTCAGAGACGGACTGATCGACCCGCGCGGTGATGTTGAGGTTCGCCCCCGAGCGCAGCGTGATGCTCAGGTCGTTGTCGCTTATTCCGTTGCCGCCCAGCAGGCGTGAGGCTTGCACAGAGTTGAGCTTGGCGATCAGGCCCGTGCCGCTCGCCGAGCTGCCGGAGAACGTGCCCTGGATGCCCAGGTCTGCGGCGGTCGTCGAGCCGCTAAGGGCCGCAACGCTCACGCCCGTGGTGCCAGACTCGCCAACCAAACTCAGGCCGGTGCGGTCGGCGTTATACTGGGCACGCAGCGTGGTGCCCGCGGCAGCCGCGGCCTCGTTCACGCGCGTGATGACCTCGCCGAGGGTTGTTGCCGCCGATCGAGTCCGCAGCCCGGAGCCGTCGAAGACCTCGCCGAGGTCAACGTCAAACGCCGCCGCCCCCGCGCCGGTCACAGTGATCCTGAAGTCAGGGGTCCCGCTCGTGCCGGCGGCACGGTTGAAGCCCACGCCCAGCCCGTCATTCAGCGACGCCAGCGAGGTCGTGTCGCCCAGCGTGTTGATCCGTGAGCCGCGGATCGTCGCCCGCGTGCTGGCGATCTGTGCGGCGTTGTTGTTGTCCAGGCGCTGCCCGGCGTTCACGGTGCCGGCGATGCCCAGCTCGGTAGCGGTTGATGTGGAGCCAAAGTCACTGATCACCAGCGCGCCCGTGCCGCCCGAGATGTCCTCGAGCACCAGCGCGTCACCGGATGCGAACGGCGTGCCCGACGTGTCGTCGATCCTGGCCCGCACGCGCACGCCGGTCTGCTGATTGATAGCGTTGACCACGTCGCTGATCGTTGTGGCACGGGTCAGGTCGATGTTGGCGCTGGCGCCGGTGCCGTCACGCACCTGGATCGTCCCGCGCGTCACGCCCTGCCCAGCGCGCAGGCGCGAGAGCGAGGTATCAGTGTCGAGCCGCCCCTCGGCACCCTCGTAGACCACCTCGCGCAGGCCAAGGCCCGTGACGGTCTCATCAGAGAACGAACGGCTTAAGAGCTGCTGCGTGCTGGCCAGCCGCGCGACCGTCACGCGGTACTCGCCGCTGGGCGCGCCGGTGGTCGCGGTGGCGCGGACAGTGTCCGGATTGCTGCTGGTGGCGGCGGCGAACTCAAAGGCGCGGTCGCTGCGGAAGCCCTGTGCCGAAGTCCGCAGCGCCGAGAGCTTGCTGGTCACGTCGAGATACGCCACCGACAGGCCCTGCAGCGAGCCGATCCGCCGCTGCAAAGGTGTCCTCGCCCTGCTGTCGATGGACAGGAGCTGGTCAATGATCTGGTTGCGGTTGATGCCGCTAAACAGGCCCACACCGCTGGAGATGCCGCTCATGAGCAACCCCCCGCGTTGCGGCGCGTGCCCGGGGCCACGTCACTGCCGAAGCTCACGGCCAAGTCGATGCTGATCAGCGCGTTCATGCGGGGTCCTTCCCGTGGCTGGGGGCCGGCCGTCCTGCCTCCGCCATGTCGTTGCAAATTCAGGTTCAACCTCGGGGGCGATGTCCATCCGCCCTCAGGCCTTCCTCTGTAGTGGATCGACCACGAAAGCCCCCCCACTGCAGCCTTGTACAAGCTTCAGGCAGCGATAACCGTGCCAAGCGCCCCCGCGGCCCACGCCCTGGCTGCCCGCAGTTTCTGCGCGTGCCCGCCGCCCACCGCCCGGGCAAGCAACTTCTACTACTTCTCACCTCGCGATACCCCCAGGCCCCGCGGCGTGACGATAATCACCCGCCATGATCGCGCCCGCGCACGGGCCGAAACTCTCCGGGGGTTCAGCGCAGCTTCATGATTCAACACCCGCTGGTCAAGCTGCTGCTCACCCTCACCGCCGGCGTCATCGCGCTGCTGGGCCTCTACGGGCTCTATGGCGACCTCTCGGCCAAACCCGTACTACTCATCTCCGCCGCCTTCCACGCGATCTTCCCCGTCGCCGCCTGGTTCACACTCACCCTCGCCCAAGGGCGGCTCCGCCAAGGCCCGGCCATCACGCTCCTGTGCGTCGCCGGCGCCACCGGCGTTGGAAGCGTCTTTGCCTACCTCGCGGGGGGCCGGCCCGCCGGGTTCATCACCGGGCACTGGCCGACGATGTTGGGCGTGGCAATCGCCGGGCTCACCGCCACCCTGGCCGCCGCTGACGTGCTCTTGCGCGCTCCCAAGCAGACTCTCCCGCGCTTGGCCGTCGGGCTCGCACTGAGCCTCCCGCTGCTGGCTTTGCTGGCGCTGCTCTGGCGCGGCTCAATCTCGCGCGCGCTCGCGGGCGTCTCTGACGCGCTGGTCTTTGGCGCGTACATCATCTTGCTGCTCGTGCTCATCGCGCTGGCCTCGGCCGCCGGGCACCAAATCATCCGCGCGTTCCAGATCGGCGTCGCGGCCTTCAAAGGCGACCCGGCCCCACCCCCGGCCCCACCACCGGCCCCGCCACCGGCCCCGCCACCGGCCCCACCGCAATCCCAGGCGTCAGTTTCTCCTCCAGCCAACCAGCAAGCCATGATCGCACCTGCGCCAGCGACGACGCCCGCAGCGGGGGTGTGACCCACAAGTCATTGTGCCGCCCCTGCGCAAGCACCGCCGCCTCAGCGCCCGCGGCCTGCGCAATGTCGCGCCCGTCCTGCACCGGGCTCACCGGGTCAAGCTCGCCGTGCAGCACCCGCACCGGGACGCCCAGTGCCGTGAGCTTGCGCGCTTGCTCGGCGCGATCAAACCCTTCACCCGCCCGCCGCCACGCGACGCCGCCGATGAGCCACTGCGCCACCGCCAGCATCCCCAGGTTCGGCACGCCGCGCGCCGCCAACACCCGCTGCGCGGGCGTCTGCGGCAAGCGGTACGGCGCCTCGCAAATGACCCCGACCACACTGAGCCCCTTGCCCACGCGCTCACGCGCTGCCAGCAAAGAGACCCCCGCGCCCAGCGACCAGCCCAGCAAGATCACCGGCTCACTGATCGGGCGCAGCAGCTCGCCGAGCGCCTCGTGCTCATCAAGCCCCAGACGGCACGCCCCGCCAGACTCGCCGTGCCCCGGCAGGTCCCACACGATCACCCGCGAGCAGATCGGCACGAACGGCTCCAGCCGGCTCAGCGCGTTGATCTTCCCGTCACCCCACCCGTGCGTCAGCACCGCCACCGGACCGTTGGGGTTTGCGCCGGGCAACTCCCACACCGCGCACCGCCCGCGCGCGTGCGTCAACGTGCTGCTGCTGAACGCCGTGGGGTCCAGCCCATATCGGGCGAGGTCCATCTCGCCAGGGTCTGACGCAAAGCCGCGCGCAATTGCCCACGCAGTTGTCCTGCGCGGCGGGCGCGTCAGCGTCAGCACGATCATCACGACCCCGCCAAGCCAAGCCACCGCGCCACCGACGGCCAGCAGCATCGCCAGCCCAAGCCAGTTGACCGGATCAAGATCGAAATCGCCAAACACGCGTGCAGGTTAGCAAACACGCTGGGGCCTTGCACTCCGTGCGCCCCGGTCTCGAGCTCACCGCGCACGCTCATTCCTTCAGCGGCACGCTGTGCTCAACTTGGTACACCGAGCCCTCGCGCGTCAGCACGCTTGAGAACAGCAGCAACTCCGCCACGCGCCAGGCCCCGAGGCCCCAACCCGCGTCCAGCATCACCGGCTCATCAACCGCCGCCGACGTCTGGTTGTGCAGGTAACGCAGCGTCGTGATGTGCGGCAAGAACCGCGCGCGCCGCCCGTTGCGCTTCGGGCTCGTGAGCCGCTGGCTCAACCGGCGGTGCATCTCCAGCAGCGTGGCCGGCGCGTCGGTCGTCACGGCCAACTGCCGCGGCGGGCCGCCGTCCTGCGGCGTGGGGATCGTCACCAGCCGCTGCGCCGTGATGGTGAACGCCCCGAGCCCGCTCGCGGAGCGCTCGACCGATTCCTTCACCGACCGCAACTCCTTGTGGTGCGTCTCGCCAACAAACGCGAGGGTCATGTGCAGCGCGTACGGCGTGCTCGCGTCCACCACGCGGTGCTCAGGGATCGCCACGCCCGTCGGGCGCAGTGCAGTCAGCGCCGCGCCCAACGGCTCGGGCGGGCAGAGCGCGACAAACAGCCGCAGCGTGCGGTGCATCGGTGGGCCCCTTTGGTGCAACTCAGGCGTTCATCAGGTCCCAAAGTATCTGCACCGGGTGACGGGCCTCGCGCGCCGCGCCGTCTTTGATCTGGTGCCGGCAGCTTGTTCCAGTAGCGCACAGCGTTGTGCCCGCGCCCGCGGCCCGCGCAATCGGCAGCACGCCCCCGCGCTCCAGGTTGCCGATGGTCATCGAGAGCTCGTACTTGTCGGCGTCATACCCAAAGCTCCCGGCCATCCCGCAGCAGCCGGTATCGGGCGTTGAGAGCGCCGCGCCGAACAGCCGCGACAGTAAACGCGAGCTCGTCCCCCCGCCCCACAGGGCCTTCTGATGGCAGTGCGCGTGCAGCACCACGCGCCCGCCGCCCACCGCCTGCACACGCGCGCGTGTCACCGCGCGCTCAAGCCCCGAACGCTCCGGGTGCTCGTGCCAGAAGCGATCAACGAAGTCCTCCACCAGCATCGCCTTGGCCGCCAGACGTTCGCGCACCTCCAGCGGCGTAGCGCACTTCAGCTGCAGCCAGTCGTCGGTCACCGCGCTCAGGCACGAGGGCTCGGCAAACACCACCGCCTTCACCGCCGGATCATCGATCACCCCGCGCAGCCCCGCGATCGTCGCGTCAATGGTCTCAATCGCCTGTGGCAACATGCCCACCGAGATCATGCTCCGCCCGCAGCAGCCGCCCGCCCAATCACTCCCTGGCAGCACCACGCCGTAGCCCAATGCCCGTAGCGCACGCACCGCGGCCAGGCCGATGTCGCTCTCGTTGTACGTCGTGAAACAATCGGCAAACAGCGCGATCGTGCTGGCCGGACCCGCCCCGCCGCCGCCCGCACTCGAGCTCTCGCCCGCGCTCCCTCCGCCGACGCGCACGCCCGCGACGCCCCGAACCAGCGAGTACAAACTCCGCGAAAACTTCGGCAGCGTGCGCTTTGGGTGTACCTTCAGCACACGGTTGATCACCGCACGCGCCGCGCCGGTGAGATTGACAAAGTTCGCCAGCCCCGGCGTCAAACTACCCACGCGGTTGAGCACCCGCACGTACCCCGTCACCAGCGCCGCGACCGGCACCCGCCCCGCCCGCTCGTAGCGCTGCGCGGTGTATTCGGCCTTGAGCCGCGCAATATCTACGTTGCTCGGGCACTCGCTCTTGCACGCCTTGCAGCTCAGGCACAGGTCCAGCGTCTTGATCGTCTCGGGGTCGCTCCACGCCGGGGTTCCCGGTTGTGACTGCTCGTGCCCGCCGGGCGTGGCCGCGCCGTGCAACTGGCCCGTGATCGCCAGGCGCAGCGCGTTGCCGCGCCCGCGCGTGCTGTGCCGCTCGTCCATCGTCCCGCGATAGCTCGGGCACATCGTCCCGCCGCTCTGCTTGCGGCAAACCCCCGCGCCGTTGCACCGCTCTACCGCGTGCGCAAACCCGTCTTGATCCTCGTAGGTGAAGTACGTCTTGACCGACGGCACGTGCGGACGCTCACCCGCCCTCGGCTCGGTCCGCGTCTTCTCAAGGATGCTGTCAACGCTGCCCGGGCTCACGATGTTGCCCGGGTTCAGCAGGCCCTTGGGGTCAAACAGCGCTTTCACCTCACGGAACGCGCCCATCAGCTCCGGCCCGTAGAAGCGCTCCAGAAGCGGCCCACGGACCTTCCCGTCGCCGTGCTCGCCGCTCATCACACCGCCGCACGCCTTGGCCAGATCCGCAACCTCCACCGCGATGCGCTTGAGCGCGGCCATGTCCTTGGCGTCATTGGGGTCTAGCAGCGGGCGCACGTGCAGCACACCCACACTCGCGTGCGCCCAGAACGCCGCCCGCGTCCCCTCGCGCTGCACGATCTTGCGGAACTCACGCACAAACTCGCCCAGACGCTCGGGCGGTACCGCGTTGTCCTCGACAAACGTCAGCGGCTTGCGTTTGCCCGGCAGCCCGTGCAGTAGCGGCTCGCCCGCCTTGCGCAGCTTCCACGCCTCGCCCATCCCCTTCGCGTCCAGCACGTCGCGCACCGCCGAGATCGTCGGCAGCCGCCCGCGCAAGCCCGCCAGCTTCGCCGCTAGCTCAGCCTCGCCGCCCTCGTGATACTCAACATACAGCACCGCCCGGATATCCGCCGGACCAGCCGAGCCCGGCAGCAAAGGGAACGCGCCGACATACGCGCGGCACTCAATGTTGTTCAGCGCCGCCTCGATCACTACGTCGTCCACCAGCTCCACCGCGCTGGGCCCGGTGGTCAAGATCCCAGGCACCGCCGCGATCGCTTCGTCAACGCTCGCAAAGCTCACCAGCGCCAGCCCCTTGGCCCGCGGTACCGCCAGCAGCCGGCACCGCGCACCCAGCGTCACAGCCAGCGTCCCCGCGCTCCCGCACAGCAGCTTGGTCAGGTCCAGCTCGTGCGGCGTCACACCCCGGTCAAGCTGCGCGAGGATCAGGTCCAGCGCGTAGCCCGCGTTTCGCCGCAGCGTCTTGGGGTACCGCTCGCGGATCAGCCGCTCATACCGCCGAACCACCTGCGTTACGCCGTCGGCCAGCTTCAGCGCCACCGCGTCGCGCGCGCCAGCCCCGGGCCCGAACGTCACGCGATGGGCCGTGCTCGTTAGCGCGTCGATCTCAAGGATCGAGTCGACCATCCTGCCGTACTTCACGCTCCGCGAGCCCGCGGCGTTATTGCCGATGCAACCACCAATGGTGGCCTGCGCCGTCGTCGATGGGTCGGGCGCAAAGAACAGGCCCGTGCCCTCACGCGCAAGCTGGTTGTTCAGCTCGTCAAGAGTTACGCCCGCTTGTGCAAAGCACGTCCCGGTCCCGTCGGGCAGCAGCGCCACATCACGCACGCCCAGCAACCGGCTCGAGACGTCAATTACCAGCGCCCGGCTCGTGCACTGGCCAGCGAGGCTCGTCCCGCCGCCGCGCGGAAGCATCGCGACCGAATGCTTGTCGCAGAATTCCACCGCCACCTGTGCGTCAGATTCATCCACCGGCACGACCACACCCAGCGGCATGACCTGGTAGATCGACGCGTCGGTGCTGTAGAGCGCGCGGTCGTGCTCGCCCAGTCGCACGGCCCCTCGCACGCTCGCCCGCAGCTCGCCCGCCTGCGCCTCGGTCAGTTCTTGATCGCCCGCCACTTCGCGTTGGCCTGTCAACCCGTCGACGCGCGGGGCGGCATCCTGGGCGTTTTGGCGGGCGGGACCAGACCTCAGAACGGGCAGCTCCATAGACGGTTATCGTTCGCACACCGGGGGCGGCTTTCGCGTCGAACGCCGCAGATGTGCGCAATTGTGCGCATCTTCATCTCAGGGGGCGAAACCAAACCATCGCCGCCGGCGTCTAGGTCAGGTACGAATCACCCGCGCTCGCAAGGAACCACCATGAACACCCACTCGGCGACCGCCACCTCGGCCCGAACCCACACGACTCGCCCTCTTGCGCTCGCCTGCCTGCTGCTGTGCGCGGGGCTTGCTGTGCCCGCGTGGGGCCAGGGCGCGCCCCAGCAACCTGCAACTCAGCCTGCGACCCCGCCCGCCGACCAGCGCGCGGGCCTCTCGCCCGACCCCATGCCCATCACGCGGATCACCCTCTACCGCTCGGGCGTCGGGGCCTTTCAGCGCAGCGGGAGTGTTGACGGTGCGCGGCGTGTGAGCCTGCGCTTTGACGTAGAACAGATCAACGACGTACTCAAGAGCCTGCAGGTCATTGATCTTGATAAAGGCCGCGTTGACGGCGTGACCTACGCCAGCCGTGACCCGCTGGCCCGCAGGCTCTCGAGCTTTTCGCTGAACTTGGCTGACAACCCGAGCCTGCCGACGATCCTTGAGCGACTGCGCGGCTCGCCCGTCAAGCTCATTACGTTTGTGGACGGGACCGTGAGCGGTACCGTCTTGAGCGTTGAGACGCGCCCCATGCTGCCGGGTGGCGCTGGTGGCGCTGGTACTGATCGCGACGCGCGGCCCGTGAACACGCCCGTGGTCAACCTGGTGACGAGCACCGGCGTGCGGAGCATCGCGGTGCCGAGCATCAGCAGCTTCAGCATCGAGGACCCAAAGCTGGCCGACGAGATGAACAAGGCCCTAGCGGCGATCGCTGAAAGCCGGGCCGAGCGGATCAAGAGCGTCGATCTTCAGCTCAGCGGCGATGGCCCGCGTCGCGTTGCGGCTCTGTACGTTCACGAGACGCCGGTGTGGAAGACCAGCTACCGCCTGCTGCTGCCCGAGCCGTCCAGCACCGGTCAGGCCGCGGACAAGCCCGACCCGGCGAACGTCGCGCCGGTGCTCAAGGGCTGGGCGCTGGTAGAGAACACCACCGACAGCGACTGGAC
>Ga0105047_10004227_pt1 | contig 25074 bp, 23 predicted proteins | sample MAT04_FD_78384 | JGI IMG/M metagenome (GOLD analysis project Ga0105047, IMG submission 78384) | Freshwater microbial communities from Lake Fryxell liftoff mats and glacier meltwater in Antarctica - MAT-04 (megahit assembly) | ecosystem: Environmental > Aquatic > Freshwater > Ice > Liftoff...
ATGCTTTATTGCAGATCAGAGCTGCTGTTAATAGTAATGATTGGAATGATATTTGTGAACATCATATCAATGAGGCCGTGTACCATAAAGCCGCTTAATTACAACAATAGGAATACACTTCCTAGCAGCATTACTTCCCAGAACAGAGTTTGAGTTGTGTTCACCACATCATTCCATACAACACTATCATACTGTGTCTATGACAGGTGAATTGACCAAGGGAGGATATAACAACTTGGGGCTTCCTCTTAATGATCCTCGTTCAGTCAAAGGTAAGCCCTCTTTTGCGAAAATGCTTGCGATGATGAATAATAACTCTTATGATTTGGATCAAATTATCAAGAACTACACGACATTAAATACAACATCTGGATCTATACATACATTTAAATCCAGCATTACAAATGGTCTAAGAATTTTATTTTCTAATTTGGATTTGATTTTAATTTACTTCGTGCGAGCAAGACAAACGTGTAAACAGCTAGATGACATTATTTCACAACAAGAATTAAATGATTTTATTACCCAACTTCATGGTACGATACAATTTTTTTATTTATTGCAATTAATTGGTACACATATTCATTTTGATTATGAGATGATTAAACAATTAAAGTTAAAAGAAAGTGTTCTTGAAGATCTTGTTTATGAAATGTTTGAGTTTGATAAAATACTTGTTAGAATCATTCAGGCTGGGGTAGACATTAAAGCGACTGTTGAGAAGCCAACTCCTGAAAATTTGCAACGAGTATTAACAATACTGGAATTGCCTTCTAATACCGTTACTTTTACTAATTATGAAACAATCACTGTCACATTAAATACCAAACAACTATTCTGCCTCGCAAAGCCAACGAGTTTTCCTGATAAATATTGGACAAGTCATGATCCAGAATATTCTCTCAACGCATTAGTTAGTAGTAGTTCTGGAGGATATAGTTTTCAACATTTTTTATCGAAATTAGCAATTTATCATATTAAGCCATCATTATTCCCTCAACTAGGTGATTGCGCCAAACCTTATATTGAATCGTTTCAAAGTCGGCTACAGTTATTTTTACAAGTAGTAAATACTCCACAGGAAAAATTTACTCTAACTCCAGAACAAAAATATTATTTGAATGATAAGATAAGTCAAATACCTCTCATTCTCATCACTGAAGAAGAAATGAAATTTAAAATATTCAGTTTTGACGCTCAAGAATTTCGCAGCATTGGTGCTTTAAAACTGGGTACTGACATAAAGATGCTTGCAACTGACACGCATGAACATCGCTTGGAGGTTTTAGCATTTTTAGAAAAATACAAACTGACTCACATTCAAGTGGTATTATTTGATGATCTGAAGAAAAGCAGAGACAATAAAGAACGTCCTGAATCTCCACATCATCAAGAAGCCTTCCCCAAATTACAATGGCTATGTGCCAAAGAGGTAGCCAAAAATAATCGTGACAAACTCTCTTCTATGACCATTGGTTTTTTTGATGGCAAGAACAAAGAAATGGGAGTTGCTTTATTTAATGATGCAAAAAGGCTTATAGAAATTCAGTCAAAAATTGGTCTTAATTAATTTTATATTTATTTCCCTATCATAAATCGATCGGAAATTTCTGGGTTTAGCGTGTTTCGAACCCCTAAATGCCAGTAGAAAATAGATCCGTGCCTGCGGAGAAAACCCTCACCCGCCGCTTCGCGTCGACCTCTCCCGCAAGCGGGAGAGGTGATCAGTATATGACTTTGTTTTGCTCACTCTATATTTGAATAAATCTAATCCTGATTTTTTAAAAGCGAATTGAAATAATTCAAATCCAGCTCACGTGCAGCTTTCACGTCATCCAAACGGCTGACTGGTAAGTTGTGAGGCGCATCATGCAGTAATTCGGGATTATTTTGAGCTTCTTCACGAATGGTTTTCATGGCATTCAGAAAGCCATCCAGTTCCTCTTTGCATTCTGTTTCAGTTGGCTCAATTAATAAGCATTCAGGAACCAATAATGGAAAATAGGTGGTCGGTGCGTGGAAACCATAATCAAGCAGGCGCTTGGCAAGATCCATCGCATTAATGCCATAAGCCTTTTTCTCCTGGCTTAACGAAATAATAAACTCATGGCTGGCTCGACGCCCGGGATAAGCTGGTTTATAGCCCATTTCAGTTAGTTTTGTCAGCAGATAATTGGCATTTAATGTCGCATATTCTGACACACGTAATAACCCTTCTTTACCCAAGACTTGAATATAAAAGTAAGCGCGTAATAATATGCCGGCATTACCCATAAAACAGGATAGTCTGCCAATACTCTGGGGATAATCGGCTCTGGTTGCCCACTCATATTGTTCATTCTTTTTAATAACGACAGGCAAGGGCAAGTAAGGCAAAAGGCGTTTATTAAAAGCCACCGGGCCTGAACCCGGGCCGCCGCCGCCGTGCGGTGTTGCGAAAGTTTTATGCAGATTTAAATGCATGACGTCAAAACCCATATCGCCCGGTCTTACTCGTCCTAAAATTGCATTTAAATTTGCACCGTCATAATAAAGCAATCCGCCTGCTTGATGAACAATCTCAGCGACTTCTTTAATCTGGCGCATGAACAGACCCAATGTGGATGGATTGGTCAGCATGATGCCTGCTGTTTTAGGTCCGGTATGGCGTCTTAATTCCTCCAAATCGATATCGCCATCTTTACCGGTTGCTATTTCCACAACCTTGTAACCGCACATAACGGCGGAGGCAGGATTAGTTCCATGTGCCGCATCAGGAATAAGCATCTCATTACGTGCACTGTCGCCACGTGATTGATGATAAGCCTTGATCATCGCCACACCAGCAAACTCGCCCTGTGATCCAGCCATTGGCGTTAAGGAAACACCGGCCATTCCGGTAATTTCTGCCAGATAGGTCTGCAATTCATAAATAGTCTGCAAATAGCCCTGGCTTGATGCCGCTGGCGTAAGAGGGTGTCGATTTAAGAATCCTGACAATGATGCGGCTTTGTGCACATCACGTGGATTATATTTCATTGTGCATGAACCCAAGGGATAAAAATTGCTATCTATAGCAAAATTATTTTGCGATAAGCGCGTGTAATGCCGTACAACCTGCAACTCTGAACAGCTTGGTAACTTGGGAGGTTGTTGGCGTTGCAAGTTCGCTGGTATTTGAGCCTGAATTTTTTTACTGCCAGGTGCCTGTGCAGTTGCCTGACGGGTGTTTCGTGAGCGTTCAAATATCAACATAGCTTGCCCTCCGTTTTTTGGATCAAATCTTTTAACTCTTCACAATGTTTTACCGGAGTGAATTCAATAATTTCATAGTCAGTAATTTCAGCGAGGTAATAGGGGTCTTTCTTCAGAATACTCTCAAGAAGGGACTTATCCGTAGTCGCCGCAATAATAATACCGCCAGTACGCGGTTTTAAAGGACCTGATGCAACAAGTAAGCCCTGTTTGTAATAATAATCAAGAAAATCGCGGTGTGACTGAATATATTTATCAACTTCAGACAGGGGCGCTTTATAAGTTAACTGCACAATAAACATTAGCTGCCTCGCTTGGTCATAATCTGATTCAAAGTTTGTGCATAATGATTGATTTCATCTTCAGTACGCATTTCAGTAGCACAAACAAGTAGAGTGTTATCCAAGTCTGGATAATGACTGCCTATCGGATAACCGCCATTGATGCCCTCTGTACTTAAAGCCGTCAAAATACCTGCAAGCGGCTGATCAAAACGGAGTAATGTTTCATGGAAGCAAGGTGCTGTAAATACACGTTTTACGCCGGGAATCTGCGTTAATTTATTAATCAGATTGGCTGTATTATCCAGACAGTGTTCGGCCACTTGTCGCAACCCTTCTCCGCCTAATAAACTCATATGGATAGTGGCAGCTGTAACCAACAGACCTTGATTGGTACAAATATTAGAGGTTGCTTTGCCACGGCGTATGTGTTGTTCACGTGCCTGCAAGGTTAGTGAAAATCCACGTTTACCTTTTTTATCAAGCGTACAACCGACCAAGCGTCCGGGCATTTGCCGCACGTGTTCCATTTTGGTGCTGAAAAATCCAAAATAAGGGCCACCCGATGCCATCGGTGAACCGAAAGGCTGCCCTTCACCACAAACGATGTCAACGCCATGTTCACCCCATTTTGAAGGTGGTTTTAACAAGGCAAGCGAAACAGGATTCACGCAGGCGACAGTGACAATTTCATGATTGTAAGCCCAATTACATAATGCATCGACTTGTTCCAGACAACCAAAAAAATTGGGCTGGGCAATAATTAAAGCAGTAATGTCTTCGTTATTATATTTTTCAAGTGCACTGATCGCGGTTATCCCTTCATGAGGGTCAAAAGGAAGCGTTATAATTTCCAAATGTTGATTGCGAACAATTGTTTCCAGTGTTTCACGGTAAAGCGGATGCAGGGTGCCAGCAACCAATATCCGATTAGACTGACTTTTTTTATTAATACGTACAGCCATTAATGCCGCTTCAGCAACCGCAGTAGCGCCATCATATAACGAGGCATTGGCTACATCCATGTCGGTTAATTCAGCAATCATGGTTTGAAATTCATACAATAATTGCAGTGTTCCCTGGCTTGCTTCTGCCTGATAGGGCGTATATGCCGTTAGAAACTCGCCTCGACTGGCTAAATCCCACACGGCAGCAGGAATATGATGATCATAACACCCCGCGCCCATAAAACAGGTACCGTTCTGATTGGCGGCAGCCAGGCGTTCAGCTTCCTTAAGCATAGCCATAGCGCTGCTGCCTGCAGGGATGCCTTTAAGATCGTTGTAGCGTAAAGCATCCGGTATTTCATCAAATAAATCGTCAGTGCTATTTACGCCAATATCGGCCAGCATAGCTTTCGTATCTTCATCGGTGTGGGGAATGTAAGGCATAATCAATCCTCGGAAATCTCGGTTTTATATTGTTCAGCGTTTAATAAGCCTTCCAGTTCAGCAGGATTTTTTGCGCGAATTTTTACCAACCACCCTGATCCATAAGGATCGCTGTTAACAATAGCCGGATTTTCATTCGCTTGCTGATTAACAGCTACTACAACGCCACTTATGGGTGCATAGAAATCAGAAGCTGCTTTTACTGATTCAACAACACCAAGCTCATCACCGGCATTCACTTCGTCACCAATTTGCGGCAGCTCTATAAAAACCATATCACCCAGTAATTCTTGCGCGTGTTCTGTAATACCGACAATCATTTCTTCATTGCCAGGCAGAACCCATTCATGTGTGCGAGTAAATTTTAAATCAGTCATTGTTATATCCTTTTACTATAATAAATGTTAAAGCGCTTTTCCCTGTTTTACGAATCTGGGTTTACCTGCTTGTGCCGGAATGTGTTGATCACGAATTTCTACCATGACCTGGTCGCCTGCTTCAACAGGAACTCGCGCCAGAGCAATGGATTTGCCTAAAGTTGGTGAATAGCTACCGCTGGTAATAATGCCATCCTGATGACCTGGAACTAAAACACGCTGGCCAGTACGCATGATGCCACGGCCGTCTAAAGTCAAACCAACCAGTTTTCGCTTAAGACCATGCTGTTTTTGTGATAGCAATGCACCCATACCTATAAAATCTCGATCTTCGGGTTGCAATTTGACGGTCCATGCTAAACCCGATTCAAGAGGGGTTGTTGTTTCATCCATATCTTGCCCGTAAAGCAGCATGCCTGCTTCCAAACGCAAGGTATCACGAGCACCAAGACCACAGGGTTTGACTCCGACACGGAGTAATGCATTCCATAAGGTTACAATTTCTTCGCCGGGTAGCATGATTTCGAACCCATCTTCGCCGGTATAACCTGTACGTGCAAAAAACCAGTTTGCGACATCGACACATTCAAACGCTGTCAGTGTTGATATGGCATCAGCCTGAGCCGGTGTTAATATCTGCATGATTTTTTCGATGGCTTCCGGCCCTTGGACAGCTATCATGGCTAATTCTTTTCGTTCCTGTAAGCCAACCGCAAATCCTTCGCTTTTGCGGCGAATCCATGCCAGATCCTGATCGTGAGTAGCTGAGTTCAGGACAACACGATAATTATCAGATGCACGTTGATAAACAATCAGATCATCAATGATTCCGCCATGTTCATTACACATGCAGCTGTAAAGGGCGCGACCATTGTGTTTTAGCTGATCAACATCGTTGGCAAGAAGTTTGCGTAGAAAAAGACGTCCGCCCGCACCGAGAATATCGATTACGGTCATATGGGCGACATCAAACATCCCCGCTTGTTTACGAACTATATGGTGTTCTTCGATTTGCGAGCCATAGTGCAAAGGCATTTCCCAACCATGGAAATCAACCATTTTAGCGCCCGCAACTATGTGCTCATTATGCAGTGGTGTTTTTGCAATCATTGCTATTCCCTCAATCACGCATTATGCCAATGATTATACCCCGTTAAGACTTGGCGACAAGTATCACAGTTATAATTAGTAGCATAATATGACGAAATCATTGTACGATAAACTATAACTATAGACCGTATTAACAGGAGTTTAAATCATGGTACAGGAAGTCACCACGCAATCTTGGGGTAGCCGTTTAAAAGATGCCGTTGTTGGCATTTTTGTCGGAATAATTTTGCTGGGCGTAGCAATATATCTTATTTTCTGGAATGAGAGCCATGGTTTACATACTGCACAGTCCTTGAAAGATGCTCAAAAACAAGTCATCAGCATACCGATAAGCCCAATCGATGATAAAAATAATTTACGCGTTGTTTATTTAAGTGGATTAGCTACTACGACAGATCAGCTGAATGATCCGCTATTTAATATCAAAATGTCCGCAATCGCCTTAATTCGTACCGTTGAAATGTATCAATGGCAGGAAAACATTGAAACTAAAACCGAATCGCAAATGGGTGGTTCTGAAAAAACCACCAAAACCTATACTTATAAAAAAGAATGGTCTGACGATTTGATCGATAGCTCACATTTTAAAGAGCAAGGGCATGATAATCCGGCTGTCATGCCGGTATCATCCTGGCAACAGATTGCCCCGAACGTAACACTGGGCGATTTCATGCTGCCACGAGAACTTGTGCAAAAAATTACTTCAAGCCAACCTATTAATCTGTCTCAGGATAATCTTGAAGCATTTAAATCAACAGTGACACGTCCTGTACAATTGGTTGACAATGAAATATATATGGGAAGTGATGCACAAAATCCACAGATTGGAGACGTGCGAGTCAGAGAGTCCACCATAATTCCACAGATAGTCAGCGTAATCGCACAACAAACAGGCCATACTTTACAGTCCTATCTGTCGCCTGCCGGTGAAACCATTTTACTTTTATCGGAAGGACAGCATTCATCAGCAGAAATGTTTCATGATGCACAAAATGAAAACCGGATGATGACCTGGATTCTTCGGTTGGCTACGTTATTAATAATGATTGGCGGTTTTAGTTTATTAATGAAACCTATCGTTATCCTTGCAGATGTGTTGCCTATAGCTGGAACAATTGTTGGATTTGGAACGGGGTTAATCGCTTTTGTCGTAGGTCTTGGTTTATGGACTATCTTTATAGCAATTGCCTGGTTTGCAACACGACCATTTATGGCAATAGGCCTCTTGGTTATTGTTATCGGTGCAGGTTATTTCTTTATTAAAAAACGTGCAGAAAAAGCGACTGCTTCCTCAGTAATCACTTTGGAGGAACATGATAAAAAATAGTATTGGAAAGAATTATGCTTGATTTGATTTTATCCTGGCGTAGTGTTGCTGATATGGCATGGCTAATTTTTTTGTTGGTCATGCTCAGGCATTTCTGGCTGGAACGTTGGGTATTGCAAGAAGCTCATTATTGGTTATTAACCACAGGACAAGTGACCAGACTGGAGTGGACTCAGGAAGGCCACCAATTATGGCCAAAAATTGAATATACCTACCAAGTCAATGATCGTGATTTTCTGGGTGAGTATTTTTTCCTGGATACCGCTCATAATAATCCAAATAGCAAATATGCGCGAAAAGTAGCCTATCGCGCAGCAGTGGCCTATCAGAAAGGCGAAGCAATATCAGTTTATTATAATCCTGAAAATCCACAGCAATCCGCACTGGATGTTCATATTCCCTATAAATTAAATGTAATAATAGGGCTGCTTATAGTGCTTATTGTGAGCCACTTGGGGATAATTGCTTATCGACTGGCGGTGTAACATTATTATTTGATAAAAAAACCCCGGCCTATTCGCCGGGGAAAACTGCGGGCTGTTTTTACCCACACAAATCTCGCAAAAGAGGGATAATGCGAGATTAAGCTTCAAGGATAGAATGCTCATATATTAGACACAGGTTTTTTAAAAAAGTTCCATTGTCTTATCATTGATTGTTACTTGCCAAAAGATAATTGAAATTTCTGATACCGTTAAGCAGGTTATATATGGTAACCTTAGAAGGCTATTTGCACGTTGTCTTTTTAGCAAAAATGTGCGCAATGGATGTAGGTGAGTTAAAACCATTTTTATTATCCCTGCTTTGACATGCATGTCATGGAGGCGGCTGGCTTATTCCCTGCTGCTGTTTTTTGCAAAATAATAAATATCGGGGGAGGGCTTGGTGCGCAACAGTCGTTTTTACTTTGCCAACCGTGAAAGTGTCAGCCGTTTTGTTAACCGCTGGGATTTATTACTATTAATTCTGATTCTTTCAGTACTGTTTTTCCTTGGTTGGGCTGGGCAGCAAATGACGACGCCCTATCAATTAGGAACCCCATTACCTATTTCACTTGATCCGGTAAAGCTCCCTTTTTACGCCTTGCGTACGGTATTGCGCATGTTTATCGCTTTGACGCTGTCGATATTATTTACATTTGTTGTTGGTGCGCTGGCAGCCAAAAACCGGCGAGCAGAACAGGTTATTATACCCGCTATTGATATTTTACAATCTGTACCTGTACTGAGTTTTCTGTCCATAACCGTTACCGGTTTTGTTCACCTTTTTCCTGATAGTCTGCTGGGGCCGGAATGCGCATCCATTTTTGCCATTTTTACTGCTCAAGTCTGGAATATCACTTTTGGTTTTTACCAATCGCTTAAAACATTGCCGCATGATTTGAAAGAAGCGGCAGCTATGTTTCAACTTTCTCCCTGGCAACGTTTCTGGAAGGTTGAAGTGCCTTTTTCCATGTCTGGTTTGTTATGGAATATGATGATGTCCATGTCAGCGAGCTGGTTTTTTGTGGTGTTATCGGAAGCGATTGCAGTTGCTCATCAGGATATACGTTTACCAGGTATCGGCTCTTATATTGCCTTGGCAATTGAACAACGTGATTTACATGCAGTTGGCTATGCGATTTTAACCATGGTAATCGTCATTTTTCTCTATGACCAAATCCTGTTTCGGCCTTTAATAGCCTGGTCAGAAAAATTTAAAATGGAGCAGTCGCCCGATGAAGAAGAATATCAATCGTGGCTAATCGATCTGTTGCGTGGCAGTAAGCTGATTAAGCGTATCGGTAGCTATTTTGGCTTGGTAAAAGACAAGTTCGTTAATGCACACTGGTTAGCAAAGAGAGGGCCTGCCGTAGTGCGTGAACCCGATTATCGCCGGCAAAAGCAAATTGACTGGCTGTGGAATGCTTTTGTATTAATCAGTATTTTTGCCGGTGGCTGGTTATTGCTTGATTTTATATTGGCGGAATTAAAAGTCAGTGAAATTATCCATGTATTTGCTCTGGGAGCGGCTACCGGGACACGGGTAATTGTCTTAATTATTTTAAGTTCATTAGTGTGGATACCGGTAGGTGTATGGATTGGTTTACGACCACGTATTGCTCAGAAAATCCAGCCGGTGATTCAATTTGTAGCTGCTTTTCCAGCCAATCTTTTTTATCCATTATTTGTTATTGCTATCGTGCGCTTTCATTTAAGTGTTGAAATTTGGGTAACACCCTTAATGATTCTGGGTACGCAATGGTATATTTTATTTAATGTTATTGCCGGTGCTTCGACAATTCCGCGTGATTTATATCTTGCCGCCGATAATCTGGGTTTAAAAGGCTGGTTATGGTGGAAGCGTCTGGCTTTGCCCGGCATATTTCCTTTTTATATTACCGGTGCGATTACAGCCGCAGGCGGTGCCTGGAATGCCAGTATTGTTGCTGAATGGGTAAGCTGGGGCGATACTACACTGCGGGCGACCGGTCTTGGGGAATATATTCAGGCAAGTACTATTGCTGGTGATTTTCCCAAAATAGCCTTAGGCACTGGTATGATGTGTGTTTATGTATTGGCTTTTAATCATGTAATATGGCGTCCTCTTTACCGTCTGGCACAAGAACGTTTTAACTTTAATTGAGTAGATTATGTCTGAAACCATCATTGCCCTCGAAAATTGCAGTAAATCCTTTAAAAAAGCCTCAACACAGGATTTGTTGGTTCTGGAAGACGTGAACTTTAAATTACAGAAAGGCGAAATTGTCGCGCTTCTTGGTAAATCAGGCTCGGGTAAATCAACCTTATTACGGATTATTGCCGGATTAATCCCGCCTACGTCTGGAAAAGTGACTTACCGAGGACACCCTGTTACTAAACCGGTCGCCGGAATTGGGATGGTTTTTCAATCATTTGCTTTAATGCCATGGCTGACGGTATTGGAAAATGTAGAGCTGGGGTTGGAAGCGCAGGGCATTGGCCGTGAAGAACGTCGTCGCCGCGCGATTGAAGCAATCGATATTATCGGCCTTGATGGTTTTGAATCCGCTTTTCCGAAAGAGTTGTCAGGCGGTATGCGTCAACGTGTCGGTTTTGCACGTGCGTTAGTTATTAACCCTGATGTTTTACTAATGGATGAGCCCTTTTCCGCTCTTGATGTTTTAACCGCAGAAAACCTGAAATCAGACTTGTTAGAGCTTTGGCAAGAAAAGAAAACCAATACAAACGGTATTTTATTAGTCACTCACAATATCGAAGAGGCGGCGGTGCTTGCCGATCGCATTATTATTTTTGGTAGCGATCCCGGTTATATCCGTGCGGAATTACAAGTTACCATGCAACAACCGCGTGATCCTGAAACAACAGAATTTCGTGCGTTGGTTGATAAAGTTTATACATTAATGACAACTGGTCCGAAAGAAAAAGCCAAACGAGCGCAACGTGAGCGCCAGATTGGCCTTGGTTACCGTTTGCCTGATGTTGATCCATCGGAGCTGTCTGGTTTAATTGAAACAATGACTTCCTATAACGAACGCATTGATTTGCCAGAGTTAGCCGATGAGTTAATGATGAACATTGATGACTTGTTTCCCTTATTGGAAACACTGGAAATTTTGGGTTTCGCAAAAGTTTCGGATGGTGATATTCAACTTACTGATCTGGGCAAGCAGTTTGCCGAAGCTGATTTACAAAGTCGTAAACAATTATTTGCTCACCGTTTGTTAGAAAAAGTACCGTTAGCACGTTATATTCGCCGTATTTTGGATGAAAAAATAGGCCATCGTGTATCGGAAGAGCGCTTTTTAACCAAGCTCGAAGATTATCTCAGTGAAAAAGAAGCAGACAGAGTATTAAAAACTATGATCGACTGGGGACGTTACGCGGAAATTTTTGCCTATGATTTTAATACGGGTAATTTAAGTTTGGAAAATCCGGGTATATCAGGCGTATAAAATTTTCGTGACACATGTAGCCCGTATTAGCATAGCGTAATACGGGAATTCTGTGAGTCATACCGATGTCCCGTATTACGCTATGCTAATACGGGCTACGATCTATCCAGGCGTTCACAAGCTGGAGATTAATCAATTGAAATTACACGATTAACTAACTATGCTAACTGCACGCATCAGGATTTTCATGGAGAAGATGACATGGCTAAAAATATTGGAGTAATTGTTGGAAGTTTGCGCAAAGGATCGTGGAATCGCATGCTTGCTAATGCATTGATAAAACTTGCTCCAGCATCAATTAATCTGGAGATAGTTGAAATCGGAGCGTTGCCGCTTTATAACCAGGATCCGGATGATGAAGGTTCTCCGTTAAAAGAATGGGAGATTTTCCGGAATAAAATGAAGACTATGGATGGCTTTATATTTGTAACACCGGAATATAATCGTTCAATCCCCGCGCCCTTGAAAAATGCCATTGATGTTGGTTCGCGGCCTTATGGAAAAAGCATCTGGGGTGGTAAACCCGGTGCTGTGATAAGCTCCTCACCGGGTGCAATAGGTGGTTTTGGTGCAAATCAGCATTTGCGGCAGACATTTGTTTTTCTGGATATTTATTGCATGCAACAACCCGAAGCTTACGTTTCCAGTGTAAATACTCTTTTCGATGATAATTCCAATATCACCAATGATAAAACAGAAGCATTTTTACGCACTTATATGGAAAGTTTTGCCAAGTGGGTTGAGCGGTTCAAATAGTGTTTATATATTGATCATTTGGTTGTAAAAATGTAAAATCATACTCTTTTAAAGCAATAAAGAGTATTCATTATGTCGGCTGCCGCAATAAAACCAGAATTAGTCACTATTCTTAAAGCGGCATCGGTTTCTGCATGGCCACCTTCCAGCCGTGAACAGTTAAAACAGACGTTGCCAGCTTTAAATAAGAATGACAACAATCTATTGCGTCAGGTGCGATTAGAAAATAATACTGCATTGAAACACAATCTCGCATACCAATTAGAAAGTGTAAGAATAGCTATCGCGTTAGTGTTATCCGAAATAAATAAAGAAGAATCAGAACCATACTGTTTTTATTCAACGGTATTAACAAGTTTATTAAATGACAAGTCGGGTATCGAGAAAGGCAGATTAGCAGCGGAAATAAATACTTTATTTATTGAATTTAAAAATTATGACGTAAAAAAAGCAGCTGATTTTGCTGCCCAACATCAACAAAAACTGGAAAAAAGCTGCCCAATTATCGGGGTTAACCGTCATCTCGATGATTTTACAAAAAAATTGTCAAATCAAGTGAGTGCCCAAGGCATTTTTCCTTTATTACCCGTTTATATGGATGAACCGTTACAGTTTGCCGCACTATTACTCTGGCTGATTAATAAAAATGTTACGCCACAAGAAATTCTCCGTTCTCATTTATTGCATGATTTTATTGCTTGTCATTTTTGGTCCATTGACGCTGATGAAAATGATGTTAAATCTCTTTATTCTGCATTAGAAACAATAAACGATAACTCCGCAGTAATTACTCTAATTAAAAAAGCAAAAGAAACATCATGTGGGCAACGAGGTTTTTTGAACAGATCCTTAAGTAATAATGTAGATAAAGCCGATTTACCTTTAATTCCACGTGTTCATTCAACGTTTAATTTAACTGTTAGTGAAGCAAATATAGAGAATCTTTCTCAGTGTTTTGCTGCGACATTTTGGGAATGTGTTCTTAATAAATTAGCTGAACAAAAAGATCCGGAATTAGAACGAATATGCCGCAATTTTTTTAATTCATCCGAGATTTTTTTCAACCAATTACCAGATTTTATAAATGGTATTTCAAAGCAGGATGAAGGAAAAAAGACAAAATTACTGAAGAGTATGGCTGATCTGTTGACTGATGATACCGTTAGCAGAGCATTAAAAATAAACAGCAATACAATCTACTTGCTCCCTTACAAAAATTCATTGATTTCAGATATTAAACCGGCTGACTTAGAAAACCAGCTTACGCATATTTCGCAATGCTGCCCCGATTATTTTGAAGAAGTATCACAAACTATGGCGCTGTTTAATCTTTTGTACCAAAATGGAAAGTTTTCTCAAGAATATTTGTTTGAAAAAATCCTTGATATGCTTTTAGCCAAGCCCGATGTGGTCTTAAATGATGATGCACTGATTTTAAAAATACAAAAAGATTATGATACTTACAATTATAAAATCCTTTCCTCAAGATGTGTTCTGAGTTTAGTAAACAGAGCCTTGGATATTTCTAGCTCTCTGGGACGGTGCCTGGAAGAAAATACAAAACAACCGTTAACTCTGAACAATTATCAAAAAATCGAAGATTGCTGGCGTGAAAATAGCGGTAAAATGCAATTATTAATACGCATTGGCTCGGTGAGAGGTTATTTCCCGACTGATAAATATGCGTTAAAAAACTGGGTTATTCACAGATGTCACCAGCTGCCAAAATTTGATGTGATAGCTACAATTGATATTATGACAAACGACTATTTAAATAATGAAATTCGTAGAGAGGAAATAGAAAGAACCTGTATCGAAATATTACTGTATGATCATCCTGACGATTTGAAAAAAATAATTATTGATTACCTCGAAAATAATTTGCAAATTCGTCAATGGCCAAAAAAAATATATGGCAGTGGAAATTTGCTAACCAGAGCTATTAATGAGAGGCAATTAAAGCTGGTTAATCTGTTAATTAATCTTCCCGAACAATTTGACGAAACAGAGATTTTGGCACAGATAAATGAAGGGTTGTTAAATAAAAAATTTTCTGAGCTTGATTTGGTTGAACGTTTGGCAGCAGTTGATAGTCCAATAAATCAAACAATTATATTAAAATTTCCCGTTCATACAACTAAATTATTGATGCAAGGAAGGCTAAATTCAACTATTGCTACAGTAGCATTAGTCGCTGCGATTAAAGCCAATAATCAAACTGATTTTAACAATATTTATAATCTTACAGGTGAAAATAAACCGGATTCAGCAGGTATTAATGCCGCCTTTATTGCAGCAGCAGAAGCAGGGTACCTTGCAATCGTTGAAAACATAGGCAAGAGAATTACGGATCAACTGACCATTGATGAAGCCTTCCTGGCTACTTCTAATAGCGGTATTGTTAAATGGCTGATTAATAATCACAATCTTAATCAAAGTGTTGTTGGTAAGAAGCTATTTTTGGCAGCAGGACAGGGTAATATTAACTCCGTGAAACTGCTTTGCGAGTTGACTGGAGACAACAGACCCTCCAAAACAGGCACTGCTGATGCTCTGTTAAATGCGGCTCGACATCTGCAATTCCTTGTTGTAAGAGAATTGTGTAGTCTCGAAGGTGATAGTAAACCTGCCTCGGAAAATGTTGCTGATGCACTGGTTGCAGCAGTTATACCATTCGGACTCGATACGGTTAAAGAATTGTCTGGTCTGACAGGAACGAGCAAGGCTTCTCAGGCAAAAATTTGTGAAGCTCTAATTGCAGCAGTACATGCAAACCAATCGGATATTTTTGAACATTTATCTTGCCTCACCAGTGATAACAAACCGACAGCAGAAACAATCGCTGAAGCATTGCTGATCGCAGCCAAGCTTCCTTGTTTAGAAATGGTTCAAGCACTAAGTAAGCAAAGTGATGTTTATAAACAGGTTGAGGACGTCATACCCACTGCATTAAATGATACTTCTTGCTGGAAAATAGCGCAGTGGTTGTGTAATGAAAAAAATGTTGCGCAACAAGTAGTAGACAATATTCTGCTTCGGGCTGCCGACAAGGGAGATATATCTTTCGTAAGAGCAGTCTGTAACCCAAATAATAAAAGTAAACCAACGATCACAGGCGTATCGCAAGCACTCAATGCAGCAGCCTTTAACTCCTGTTTCGATGTTGTGAAAGCGCTTTGTACTATAACTGGAAGCAATAAACCAAATGAAGCAGCTATTTTTGCGGCTTTGGTGATTACACCCGAGGGTGAAATAGCGGAATGGCTCTGTCATGGGCAAAGCGAGCAAATTACGAAATGGCTATGCAGTGAAAAAAATAGTGATCAACGTGTTATCGATGATGTTCTGCTCCGAGTAGCCAGCAAAGGAAATATATCGTTAGTAAGCGCCATTTGTAATCCAGATAATAAGCATAAACCTACAGCCAAGGGTGTCGCACAAGCATTAATTGCTGCTGCAAATAAACAAAAACTGGATGTTATTAAAGAATTATGTGGCATGACCGGAAACAACAAACCAGATGAATCGGCTATTTCACAAGCGTTGGATATTACTTCTGATTGGGAAATAGTAGAGTGGATTTGTCGTGAGCAAAAACTTGACCAGGATAGTATTAATAAGGTTTTATTGGCAGCAGTAAATGCAGGAAGAATAAATATTATCAAGTTGCTTTGTGGGTCAATAGCCAATAATAAACCATCTGCCGGTGTTATAAAGGAGTGCTTAACCGTAGCTTCGGCTAAAGGGAAATTGTCTGTTGTAAAGGAATTATGCAATATGACAGGGGATAATAAACCTGACGAAGTTACTTTGTTGAAAGCGCAGGAAGGCACAAACCCTGACATCAAAGCACGTTTACAACAGCAACTTGACCACCATAACACAATACGTAATAACACGTTATTTAAGCCTGCTATTGAAATACCAGCAAAGTATGTTAAGCCAAAAGAAATCGCTCCATGCCAATTAAATCTCAATACAATTCAATATGATTATGGCAGCACTGGTTCCCGCTGGCATTTGTTTGCAGCAAAAGCATCTGCTGATATGAAAGTTGAGTATAAAAATTTAGAAGGTGATGTTTTAAAAAGAGCAATTCTTGATTCATTTCGAACTTCGTTGGTAAATACGACTGATGTTAATGATTTAGCCAGGAAAATAGGTAATTTTAAACGTCAGGAAGAATATACAATCCTTGCAACCGGGCAAGGGTTTGTAACCTGGTTTTTTGACAGAAAAACGGATTCCATGAAAGAGTTTGAAAGGATTTGTGACGAGGCGGGAACGAAGATTTCACCAGGTTTGTAGGCTGGGTCATTGACCCATAGGCGTCAAGCTAAGCTGCCAATCTCTACGTACCGCGGCTTGTCCGCGGTATCCAGTGGCCCAGGAATTGCTCACCTTGTAATCCTGGATACCGCGCATAAAGCGCGGTACGTAGGAAAATAGCATATTAAATATACAGAAATCCTTAGCTTGACGACTATGGGGTCATTGACCCAGCGTAATCAAGGTTTGTTTATTCAATATCTATGAGTCAAAATGACCCAATATTTCAAGCTTCTGCCGCTTTATTAACCAAATAATCCAATATTTTCATCAAACGCTCTTCGCCCTGAGCCATTTGCAGGTCTGTTTTATAAGTATTATTAACAATAAAAGCCGGAACACCATTAATATGGTAACGCGCCATTAACGCACTGCCTTCATTAAGTTTTAAATCGATAGTTGTTGAATTGGTAAATGCGCTTTCAGCCGTTTCTTTATCAACACCTTGTGCAACAAAAAAATTAATCATCGCGTCATTATCATTTAATTTTAACTTATCAACCTGGACTGCTTTGAATAATAAAGGATCCATTTTGGCATTTATGCCTAATAAATTTGCTGTATAGTATGCTTTTGCGAAATAAATCCATTCTTTGTTAAAAACAACAGGCACTCGCGTAAAATCGATTTTTCCACCTTCTTGTTCGACCCACTTATGCACTGAAGGTTCTACTTGAGCACACCAATGGCACCCATAATTAAAAAATTCGGTTACAGTGACTTTGCCAGTATGTTTAGCCGCGCCATTAATAACTTCATAATCTTTGCCAGCAACAAAATTATCAGCAAAAGCCAATGCAGGTAATAACATTAAAACAGCAATTAAACGTTTAAACATAATCATCTCTCTACGTTAATAAGTTAGTGCAAACCCTGAATATAATAAGCTACTGCTTCCATATCTTCTGCGCTCATGTGAGCACTGATATCCTGCATAATACCATTTAAATCGTTACTCCGCTTCCCGTCTTTAAATAACTGTAATTGCCCGATTGTGTATTGCGCATGTTGACCTGAGAGCATAGGAAAACCGGCTTGGCCGTTACCTGTACCTTTTGGCCCATGACAGGCAATACAGGCTGTTATTTTTTGGGCAAAATCACCGCCGCGATAAATCTGTTCGCCCCGTTTTAAGTACTTAACAGGTGTACTATTTTCAGCCACAGGCATTTTGCTGTAGTAAGCTGCCAGCTCGATCATCTCCTGCTCGCTTAACGTTGCCATTAAAGGGGTCATAGGCGGTGAGTTACGCGTTTTTCCCGATTTAAAATCCTGTAATTCTTTCAATAAATAATTAGCGTGCTGCCCGGCAATATTCGGCCAGTCAGCATTTGCACTTATCCCTTGTGAGCCATGACAGGCGGCACAAAGCACTATTTTTTCCGGGGGATTTGTAATATCAGCAGCCTGAACAGCAAAAATTACCAACATTGGCAGCGCCATTAGCAATTTTTTCATGCATACCTCGAGGTTTATAACTGATTTAATGGTACACTGCCTGAGCTTAAATCCCAAAATGAAATTAGAAAAATGTTAAAAAATCCTTATTCAAAAGCTCAATTTATAAAAAGCGCCGCTCTTGTTAGTCAATTACCTGCTGATGAAGGGTATGAAATTGCATTTGCAGGCCGTTCCAATGCTGGAAAATCAAGCGCATTAAATTGCCTGACTGGCATAAAGCAGTTAGCGCGCACTAGTAAAACGCCAGGACGTACCCAATTAATTAACCTGTTTGGCCTCGATGATGATCGCCGTCTGGTGGATTTACCGGGTTATGGTTACGCTAAAGTAGCGTTGCAGGTTAAACATGATTGGCAAAAAAATCTTGCCCATTACCTTGAAGTGCGCAAATGCCTGCGTGGATTAGTGCTGTTAATGGATTGCCGTCATCCATTGAAAGAACTGGATCAAATGATGATCAACTGGGCATTAGAGCGTGAAATACACGTGCACATCTTATTGACAAAAATTGATAAAATCAGCCGCAGCGAAGTAAAAAATACAATCCTTAAAGTAAAAAAGCATTATCAGTTAATGGAAGACCTTATTAGTGTCCAGGGTTTTTCTTCTCTTAAAAAACAAGGTGTTGATGAATTAATTACCAAACTTAACGAATGGTATGAATGGCCAACAAGTTAATGATTGGCGATTTCATTTTTGTGATTACAAAACAAACCGAGCCGCGCGCGTGAGCAAGCGTTTTTGGAAAAAGAGGGGCACTTCCTAACAGTCGCGGCTCGGTTATCTTATCTGCAATAATTCCTCAACACTATGCGGATTTGAAAGCGTAGACAAATCCCCCAACTCCAAAGGCAATGAACTATCTCTCCCTGCAATTTGACGTAAAATACGCCGCATAATTTTACCAGAGCGAGTTTTGGGTAAATCATTCACAATCTGCACGACATCCGGTGTGGCGATAGCGCTGATAGTTGATTTTACCAATGCGCGTAACTCTTCGTGCAGCTGCTCATTATTTTGATGCCCCATTTTTAAGCTGATAAACGCATGGATACCCTGGCCTTTTAACTCATGGGGGATACCTACAACAGCTGCCTCAGCAACATGAGGGTGAGCAACCAAAGCACTTTCAATTTCAGCAGTACCCAGCCGATGCCCTGAAACATTGAGTACATCATCTATGCGTCCACTAATCCAGTAGTCGCCCCCTTCATCCCGTCGAGCGCCATCACCGGTTATATAGTAGCCATTGGCAAAATAGGTTTTAAGATAACGCGAGTTGTCACCTGCTATCGTGCGTGCTATGGATGGCCAAGGGTGTTTAATGGCCAAAGCCCCATTTCCCGCGCCCTCAATTTCGTTACCGTCATCATCAAGTAATACCGGAAAAATACCCGGCAACGGCTGACACGCTGCTCCGCCCTTGGTGGTGAACCCTTGCGGACTTAACATAATTGCACCGGTTTCTGTTTGCCACCAGGTGTCAACTACAGGAATACGCCCTTGTCCGACTTCCTGATAATACCATTCCCAAACATCCGGGTTTATAGGCTCGCCCACAGTACCTAATAAACGCAGCGATTGTCTTGAGCTTCCTTCCAACCATTGATCACCAGCTCTTTTTAATGCCCGAATTGCTGTCGGTGCGGTATAAAATACATTGACCTTGTATTTATCAATAATTTTCCACGATCGATCAGGCTGTGGCCAGGTTGGGATACCGGCATACATCAACGTCGTTACGCCGTTACATAGAGGGCCATAAATTAAGTAGCTATGCCCGGTAACCCAACCAATATCTGCTGTGCACCAGAAAACATCACCCGGTTTGCAATGAAAAATATGCTGATGGCTATAAGCAACTTGTACAAGATAACCGCCGGTAGTATGAACAACACCCTTCGGTTGCCCGGTGCTTCCAGAGGTATAAAGAATAAATAAAGGATCGTCAGCGTCCATAATCTCAGGTGCGCAATCTGCATCAACTGTATTTTTCAGCTCATGCCACCAGAAATCCTGTTGAGAATCAAAGTTAATGATTGCATTACTATTATTAATAACCAGCTTTTTAATTGCTAATCCAAAGCAGGCTTCGTCTGCTGCAGATTTCAGGAAAAATTCTTTACCGCCTCGTTGATAGCCATCTGCGGTTATTAATACCTTGCAATTTGCCGCTTCCAAACGCTGTTTCAAGGCAGTCGCGGAAAAGCCGGCAAATATGACGGTATGAACAGCACCAATACGTGCACAGGCAAGCATGGCTGCGGCTGCTTCGGGAATCATTGGTAAATAAATAGCTACTTTATCGCCTTTTTGCACGCCAAGCGCTTTTAACGCATTAGCCATGCGGCACATTTCCTGATAAAGCTGGGCAAATGTCCATTGCTGCTGCTGATTTTCAGCATCGCCTTCCCACAAAATGGCAGCCTGATCGCTTTTGTCTGCTAAATGCCTGTCCACACAATTTACAGCAACATTTAATTGTCCGCCTGAAAACCATTTCACATCGCCTTGATGAAAATTCCCGCTCATAACCGTATTCCAAGGTGCAAACCAGTCGAGATATTTTCTGGCAATGCCTGCCCAAAAATCCGTTATTTCCTTATCCATCAGCAACCTTAATAAATCAAAAATAAATTTAAATAAAACAATATATTAAAAATAAAAAAAAACAAAATTTATTATCAATAAAGCTCCGTCACATGGCAGCGTGCCAAGTACCAATTAATGATGTTATGTAGTTGTTGAGTAGTGCTTATATCAAGCGTGGTTAATAAGAACCATTCTACGGGCTTCACCCCTTCAGGCGGATTTATTTCTTTCAAATGAACTACATACTTGACCAGACTAGTTTTTAGACATGAGCCTGAGTTATTAGATTGGGATATTTTAAAAAAACTATGAGTGATTTGTAACAGCAATATGACTCATTTATAGAATGTGGAATTTTAGGGGAAGCAAAAAAAGACAGGTGCACTCAGCCCGAAGCGAGAAACTATTTTGCAGGCCGAGTGATTTATAATTGAGAGTCGTAACACACGCGTCGCGTACACTTTGATCTAACCTTTTTTTGAACATATATAAATAGAATAAGGGGGGTACTTGGATTCATCATGCCAAAAAAAAGGGTCATTCAATTTACCTAAAGGTTGGTGAATCCAAGTATTTTTAAAATCAGCATTTTTCATACAAGTTAAGTATGCAGCCTCAGACCAAAAATAATCATAAAGCTCTATATCTACATCTTTTAAATATATCTTAGCAATATCACCATCTTTTAAATAGATATTTTCTGGGAATTTATTAGATACAGTAAGCCAATTTTTATTAAAAAGCCAATCACTATTTGTAACTGATATTACAATCCCATTATTTTTACATACACGACTCATCTCTTTCAAATTCAACACTAACTCCTCTATCGAGCCCATTTCGCATAGAACAAAAGAGTTAAAAACCACGTCAAAAGAACAATCATCAAAGGGAAGTTTGCCTTTTTCTGATAAATAATACCGAATACCATCATTATTATTTATGGCACTATGTATTAATTTTTTGTTGATATCTGTACCAGTTACTTCTAATCCTAAATTTTTTAAATAAAATGATGAACGCCCCGCGCCACATCCAAAATCAAGAGCAGTTCGAAATTCTCGATGTTTCATGATGATATCTTTTATATCTCTGAACGCCAGATATCCGGTTCCCAACAAAGGAGTTTTATAAAAATCAATGAAATGATTATAATTATTAAGAATCATTACTATCTCTAAATCTATTTTGGTGTTCGGTCTCGCTTACAGAAATCTTAAATATTGAAAAATTTGTATTCACATCATATATATCAACTTGTTCTTTTATTTTTAACCAATTACTGAATTTCACTGAAAACGGAGACATTAATGTTTCATAACCAACTTTAATAATATATTGGCTTAATATAAGCCAAATAATGAAATCAAATGTTATTTCATTAGATGTTAAGAATAGGCTGGAATAAGCTAATAATGTAAAAATCGTATTATCAACAAGAACTCCTAATGCAGTTGAGCCTATAAATCGGCCAATAATAAAACTATTACCATATTTTAATTTTTGTTTTGACAGAAATTTCGTATTAACGTAGTCTCCAAAAAAATATGCAACACAAGATGCGAATATAATTTTCAATTGAGGGTATAATGTATTTTCATATTGCACTTGCCCATGCCAAAAAGATGCAGATGGTAAATTGACAGCAAAAATTATTGAAATAATAACAAATAGCTCACAAAAAATTGTAAACCATAACAATTGCCTTGCTCGTTGAAAACCATATACCTCAGTTAAAATATCGCTAAATATATAAGATAAGGGAAATGTCACCATTCCAGCAGGAAAATCAAAATACCCAATTGCAGCTATTTTACTTGCTAACAAATTTGAAATAACAAAAGATAAAACAAAAAGCGTAGCTACAAAATGAAAATATTTAAATTGTAAGGATACTTTATCAGCATCAGATGTTTTAAATTGTTCCATGAGAATTATAAAAAATTTTTTTGAAGCGTAATAAAGGCTGAATATTTTCAGGGGATTGTTTTGTATTTTTAAAATGCTCGATCATGCGTTCAGTTTGCACTCCAATATGAAACATTTGATCGGGATAAGTGGCATGTTTTAAAGGCGACTTCATAAAATCTTCTAAGGTTATATTATCTCCAATTCTTTTATTAGAACATTGATATTTAATCATAATCCTATTTGTTTTAGGACATAAATATATATCTTTTATTACTATAAAATACATGCTTTTACGTAAAGAAAACCAATTATTTAGCAATTTTATTACAATATTTTTCCATTCAAGGTCTTGCATAATACATCTCCATAACAACTACAACTTATCTCTCATTCTAGTATGTGCTTCTGTTATTACACCCAATATGGTATGTTTTTTTTCTTTAGTAGGGATAGCTTTTAGCTGTAAATTAATAGGAATAAAATAATGCTCATTTCCCTCAATATAATATCTTTGGATAGAAATTTGGTTTTCATCGTTAAATTTTATTAATAAATAGTCGGAGTTTTGTGGAGGCAGCATGCCCGGCTCTATTACTAAAATTGTATCCTTTTCGAAAACAGGTTCAAATCTTTCTGTATCTAAAGAAATAGCAAAAACTTCTTCATTCTTATCTATTTTTTGTGTAACCCAAGTGAACCATTGTTGATTTTTATTTGCTTCTAAAAAATTGCTCATACCATATACAGGAATTACCATTGAGGGGTGTAAAAGATTAATATCATTCTCTGATAATTTTTCTGGAAGAGCGGTAAATCCCAAAAGTTGATCAACAGTAATACCAAAATACTCAGCTAATGGTTTCAAAGTTGATATTTTTGGATCACTAATTGATCCAGCTAATAATCTATTAACTGTTGATATTGTTAATCCAGTTCTTTTTGCTAGTTCAGCCCCACTAAGATTTCCAAATTGAGATATAAGACTTTTCAATATATTGCTTATATCAGAAATAGAATCTGTCTTATAAATTTCAGCCATAAGGTATTGACACCAAAGCCCAGAATGCTAGTATGCGCATTAATGGTTGCGCATTAATGCGCAGTTATAATTTATTAATACATGAATGCTAACACAGATTTTATCTATTGGAATAAAATATTAATAAAATTAATCATCACATTACAAAAATTTTAATCAGAACCTAAAGGTGGAAAATAATGAAAACTGTAGTAATCATAAAATTTATATCGATTTATAAAATATATTTTAAAGCATTATACGATTTGAATCTTAAAGGGAAATATGTGGAACAAAAGTGCAGGTTAGTTAATGCAGAAGGTAATAAGATGTTAATTTTATTAAGAAAAAACGTAGAAAGCATCATGACTAGAGATGATATATGCATCACTAGTCTTAAACGGTGAAGAGTAACCATGAGCATGAATTACTTTGCAAAAAAAGATTTTAATTATGAGTCAGCGGTTATTCTTGGTGCAGGACCAGTAGGTCTCTGGTCAGCAATAAAAATGCTAGAAAATAATTTCGCTAAAAATGTTATCATTGTAGAAAAACGTTTTCAATTTGGCTCAAATTTAGATGGTTGGGCTGATCGAGAAATGGTAGTACAGTTTCATCGTTCCATTCTATCCTTTCCAAAAAATGATATGCCGTTAATTATTTGTCCCCATGGTGTGACCAAAGATACAAAAGAACAAAATAGAAACAAATATACTGATCTCGATCATATGAGTATCAAAAATATACAAATAATATTAAAAGATCATTTATTAAACAACTATCCAGAGCAATTTTTACTAGTAGAGATGCAACGTATGGTTTTGCAAGGAAAAACACCTATAGTGAATATTGGTGTAGGATGGAATGATACAAAGCTTTTTAATAATAATTTCAGTCCAGAATTTATATTGGATGCGACAGGGTGTAATTCGGCTTTTATGAACCAGATGCTTGGCGTAAAATTTGAAGGTGGCAATGAATATGGCCACGCTCTAAAAATTACATGGCCTGAACATGAAATAAATACTACTGGAAAAAAGACCGAGTTCCATGATTGCCATGAAAATAGCCCATTTTTTTCTAACGGATATTCGTCTGTAGCAGAATTCTCTGCTCCAATTATGGAGGCTAAAGCATTTTTTTATGATTGTGGTTATGCTTTTCAAGCAAGTGCTAATAACATACCTTTCTTAGAAGACAATATAACCCCTTTTTCTGTTAAACTCCCCTCTTGTTGTCAGGGGCATAAAACCGCGGATAAACGGCGCAGGATTATGGTGTAATTTAGTACAACCCAAATTGGGGTCAAAAAATGCATAGTTATCGAGACTGTGGTCACAAAGTGCCGTGCCC
>Ga0105047_10004228_pt1 | contig 25073 bp, 28 predicted proteins | sample MAT04_FD_78384 | JGI IMG/M metagenome (GOLD analysis project Ga0105047, IMG submission 78384) | Freshwater microbial communities from Lake Fryxell liftoff mats and glacier meltwater in Antarctica - MAT-04 (megahit assembly) | ecosystem: Environmental > Aquatic > Freshwater > Ice > Liftoff...
CGAGTGCGCGCGACTGACCACACTGAAGCGACTTCATCCAGGTACGTCGACTTCGATCCGACGCATCTGAACGAAGTGACAACGAACGTCGGTAGTCGTCCGCTCAGACGCGACTGCATCCAGATGCGTTGTCTGCAACTCGACGCACCTGGAGCGAGTGGCGCATACGCCCGTTACTCGCGCGCGGCTGCTGCCACCCGATTGGCGTCCGTCAGGTCGAAGGTACCTGCCAGCACTGCCGCTGCCGGCACGAGGACGGCGTCCAACGCTCCTCCGACCATCGCGAGCTCCTCGACGTCACCCACTGAGCGCACCGCTCCCTGGAAGGCGAAGCGTGCGCCTGGCACGCGGTCGGCGAGCTCCATGAGGCGCTGCAGCGGGAGCCCGTCTCCCGTGACATCGCGGTACAGGAAGCGCCGTACGCCCTGAAAGTGCAGGTCGGCCAGCACGTCGACCAGCTCCTTGCCGAACGCCGATGGAGGCGCATCGAACACGTACGGCCCATCCGCCTGGATCTCCACGCACAACTTCGCGCCGTGCATGTCGAGCGCCCAGCGCAGGAGCAACGGCTCGAACACGGCCGTCTGATCCACGACGACGGTCGAGAGTCCCGCGCGCGCCACACGCTCGATGCGGTCACCGGTGTGCAGTCGCCCGTCGAAGCGCACGGGCACGCCCGCTACGGCTATGAGGGTCTGCAGCCACTCGGGGATGATGTCGCTTGCGAGCACGCCATCCAGGTCGTGCAGCGCCACCTCGCGCGCGCCCGCCGCCACCAGCTCGCGCGCCATCCGCACGGGCGGCAATTCCTCCCCCATCGCCACGTCGTGGGCATGGAAGGCTATTTGTGGGACGACGATCACAGGTGCTTGTTCCCCGCGCGCGAGATTCGACGCGGCAGACCATGGATCGGCGTACTGCCTCACAAACCTCAACCCCAGCGCACACAACGTACGACGGTAGGCGATTCCGAGGCTCACGTCAGCGCTCGCGCCTCATGATGGGCGCGCGGAAGTCGACGACGTAGCCGAGGTCGTCGTTGATGTGGCGCATGGCGTGGCTGTGCTCGTCGTTACTCGCCTGGAGCTCGTCCAGGCCGCGTTCGATCGCCCACGCAAGCAAGGACGTCTTGAGCGCCCGCGCGACACCGCGACCGCGGAACGCACGCGCCACACCGGTCATGCGATGGCCGGCGGTGGCGCCCGGCGAGGTGTACAGGTGCAGATACGCGAAGCCCGCGATCTCATCTGCATCCGTGACCGCCACGATCCACGTCTCAGGAGCGTCACCTTCGACGGACATGCCGAGCTGTTCGCGCGCGCTGAGCTCAGTCACAACCTGCGGTGTGGCCGACGGGATGTCAGCCGCGCTCTCGTGCCAGACGATATCCACCTCCGGCTCGAGGTGGGGCACGTCACGCAGCGCGACGATGCGCATGCCCTCCGGCACGACCACCTCGGGCGGCGTCTCTCCCGATGCGATCGGGCGCCGCAAACGAGCGCGCTCACCGATCTGCTCGAAGCCCTCGTCCTCCCACAACGCGAGGACACCCTCGTCGCGCAGGGTGACGTTTGCGCAGAGGCCGGCACATGCACGACCGTGCTCCCATGCGCCGATCGCATCCAGCACAGCGCGCAGACCTGCGCCCGACGAGCCGTCGCGCACGGTGGCGTTCATCCGCAGGTCGCGGCTGGTCGGCACCCCCGGCAGGACGATCGCGTCTCCGACGGCCACGAGCACTCCGTCCACGTCACGCACGAACACGCCCATCCACTCGGTGACGAGCGCGAGAAACGCGCGCAGCTCCACGACCGAATCCACGGACGCACGACCGTAGCGCACCTGGAAGGCGATGAGCTCCGCGAACCTCTCCTCGGACGCGTCACGCCCGAAGCACTCGACCGTCAACGATACCCGTTCAGCTAACACGCTGGATGTCGGCGCCGAGCGCGCGCAGGCGCTCGTCGATGCGCTCGTAGCCGCGGTCGATCTGGTGCACGTTTTGCATGACGCTGCGACCGTCGGCCGCGAGCGCACACGTGAGCAGCGACATGCCGGCGCGAATGTCGGGGCTCTCCATCTTAATGCCGTTGAGGCGCGATGGGCCTGAGATCACGGCGCGGTGCGGGTCGCAGAGCACGATGCGCGCACCCATCATGACGAGCTTGTCAGTGAAGACAAGGCGCGTCTCGAACATCTTCTCGAAGATCATGATCGTGCCAGTCGCCTGCGTGGCAATGGCAACTGCCGTCGACGTGAGGTCGGCCGGGAAGTTCGGCCATGGACCGTCCTCGAGCTTGGTGATGTGCCCGCCGAGATCGTCCTTGATGTGCAGGCGCTGCTCCGGCGGCACGCGGAGGGTCGTACCCTCGAGTTGCATCTCCACGCCGAGCTTGGAGAAGCCCATGAGCATCGGGCGCAGCTGCGCGAGGTCGCCCGCATTCTCGATGATGAGCTCACCGCCGGTGACGGCCGCGAGGCCCACGAACGAACCAACCTCGATGTGGTCGGGCTGGATCGTGTACTCACAACCGCCGAGCTTTGACTGGCCATGGATGGTGAGGATGTTGGAGCCAATGCCGTCGATCTTGGCGCCCATGGCGACGAGGAACCGGCAGAGGTCCTGCACGTGCGGCTCACACGCGGCGTTCTCGATCACGGTCGTACCGCGCGCGAGCGACGCCGCCATGACGGCGTTCTCGGTGCCGGTCACGCTCGGCTCGTCGAGGAACATCTGCGCGGCGATGAGCCCGCCCTTGGCTTCGAAGCGGTAGCCCTCGTCCCACGTGAAGGTGGCGCCGAGCGACTCGAGCGCGATGACGTGCGTGTCGACGCGGCGCCGGCCGATGGTGTCACCACCGGGGACGGGGATCCATACCTCGCCGTAGCGGGCGACGAGCGGGCCGGCGAGCAAGAGCGAGCCGCGGATGCGCTCACAGAGATCGGCGTCGAGGTGCGTGGGGTCGATCCCGCCGGTCGCGTCGATCTTCCACGAGTTCGGACCGAGACGCTCGGCCGTGCAGCCTGCGGTGACCAGCAGATCGATGAGCAGCATCACGTCGATGATGTCCGGCACGTCGTGTAGTACCACGGGCTCGGTGGCGAGCAGACACGCGGCCACGATCGGCAGCGCAGCGTTCTTGTTCGCAGCGGCGCGCATGGTGCCGGCGATGGGGTTCCCACCCTCGATGACGAAGCGCTCGTTCTTGCGCGTGGTGGGGGCGGTGGTCGTGGGCGTCGCGGTCTCAGCAGGCATACGCGCGATGGTAGCAGCGCGCGAGCCAGCCGGGCGTCGCGACGAGCTACGCTGCGGCCGCCATCACCTGGGAGATGTAGCAGAGCCACGCGCCATCGCGGCCCTGGCTGCGATGCACCGTCTCGATGTAGATAGCCATCGACGGATCCAGCGCGATCCCGCGCTTTCCAAGAAGCTCGAGGTAGGCGTCGCGTGCTCCGTGCACGTCACGCGCCTCAATGATCTGCATGTACCGCATCCTGCATTCCCCCTGAGAGGTTCTGGCATCCGTGCCTCACGACGGGCACACGTTGCCCCTCGCGCCTGCTGCATCGGTACGCTTGCAGAGTTTCTTGAGTGTTATATTCACTCTGCTTCTCGAACGACATTCAATGTCGTCGTTCCGTGCGCTGCGAGGCCCCCTCTCATCCACGTTCTCCCCCGCTCCCGCGCGGGTAGACGAGCAACATGTGGCCCTTCAACCGACGTCGATTCCGTGAGCTCGTCGAGCGTCAGCTCGCGATCTTCGCCATGGATCACGCGGAACTCATCCAGGGCGCCCGGGCCGCGTACACGAGCTACCACGCCGAGGCGAGCGTGCGCGAGGCGATGGAGCACTACGGCGAGCACGACGAGCTGGCCGAGCAGGTCGAGGAGCTACTCGACGACATGTACCGCCATTTCGCCTCGACCCTCGACGCCGCTGCCGCAGCGCGCTATCGCAAGGAGTTCGCGCGCGGCGCCAAGGCGGCGTACGGTGACCTGCTCCCCCGCCTCAAGTTCGACGCGCCCGAGGACATGCTGCCGGAGTGAGGGCGGCGCGCGCTCGCCTGGGACGCCGACCCCTCCATCCGAACGCCCAGTTCCTACTCGATCCAGATCCGTCGACTTCGGGCCGACGCATCTGGATGGAGTGAGGAATGCGGGCGGGCCGGGAGGGCCTGGAGCACCGGGAGGGCCGGAATGACCGGGACGACCAGGATGACCGGGACACAGTGCGGCATGTTGCCGGAGTGAGCCGCAGGAGCGGGCCGAGGCGGCCAGCGCCGGGAGCGTGCCCGTCGCCCTCCGCCCCGTAGGGCGAGGACGGAACATGATCTCTGTTGGCACACCGCTTCCCCCGCCCACTCCCGGCACCATGCAATTCCCGACCCATCCGGGCGCCGCCCAGCAGACGTCGCTCTTCCCGGTCGCACCTGCGCTTCCTGAACTCCCAGCCCCAGCGACGCCTGCGTACGTGCAACCGCCCGAGCAGTTGCACCTGTGGCCCGAGCCCGAGTGGGTGCATCTGACCCAGTTCACCAGCGACGTTGTGCCGGACGCCCTACCTCACGGCAATAGCAACTGCGTGCCGACAAGCACGGCGATCGCGCTCAGGATGGTCGGCCTCGACGTGCCAGGATTCCACGGCGAGGACACGCAAGCAGTAATCAGCGGCGCACGGATGATCGCTACGGGAAAACTCGAACACCAAGATGGCATGTGGCTCGAAGACAACATGCGCGCAATGCGCCAGGCCGGTGCCACCGTGCGCCCGACCCACTCAGCAGACGACATGCTCGCGGCCGTACGCTCGGGGCAGGTAGCGGTCGTCGCGGGCAATGCGAATCAGGACAACACCTGGTACGGCGCGTGGAACTCGCCGAACACGCCGAAATCAGACGTACAAGGTCATGCGATCACTGTCAGCCGCTACAACGCGGCTCGTGACACGTATACGGTCAACGATCCCGAGTTCGAGGCGCCGATCTACGCCACGAAGGAAGAGCTACGGTCGTTCATGGATCCACGGCACATGAGCTACGGCGGGCACGCGAGCGCGGTCATCGTTGACGGACCCGCCAACTCTGTGCGCAAGGGAATCTCGATCACGCTTCCACCCGAGCGAGCGGAATCCGGCAACTACTGATCGGCCGTCCAGGCCTCCGCAACGACACAGTCATCTTCGCGACGCACGACCGGCGTAACTCCGATCGAATCCACCGCTGACGCGATGCGCAGGTCGTCCGCAGCGCCGCCCCGTGCGAGGTGGCGGCGCCAGCGGGCGCCTGCGCCGAGTTGCGCGGCCGTGTTCTCGGCGCCCTGCGCGAGTGACACCGTGATGCCTGCGGCGTCGGTGAGCGTCGCGTCGCACACATCGAGCTCCTCGAGCAGGATGCGAATGAGCATGCCGCTCGCCCATGCGGCGTCGGCGCAGATGCGTTCAAACGCGGTGCCGGACTCGTCAGACCACGCGCCCACACTCTCAGCGGTGACGAATGTCAGTCGCTTCCAGGCGCCGTCGTTTGCGAGCGCTGCGAGACGGGCGCTCAGCGGGCGCGCGAACGCGGGTGCGCCGAGCAGCGTTGGATGATCGCCGAACACGTGCTGGGTGAGCGCATGGAGCGCGTCGCCTGAGCGCACGCGACAGCGGCCGCCGCGATGCTCTGGCGCAGGCGGCTGTTCGAACGACACGAGCGGAATGGGCGCCGTGCCAGCGTCACCCTCGGCCCCGCCAGCGATCTCCACCGAGCCCCACCCGGCGTCGAGCGCGAGTGCTGCCGCGACTGCGCCATACAGCGGCTCGACCACGACGATCGGCCCGAGCACGCACGCGTCATCGGGTACTGCACTCGCGGTGCATACATCGATAACGAGTGGCGCGCTCACGCCTCCGGACCGAGCATGTCCACGCGGCTCGTGCCGACGATGTCACCGGTGAAGGTCTTGCTCAGCCGCGCGTGGCCGACGGCTGCGTCGCCGTGCTGGCGGGAGTCGATCTCCGCCCAATCGTCGGTCACGAATCGCGCTGTTGCCTTCATTGTGGTGTCCATGTGCACGCCTCCCACGATCGTTCCTTCGAATCAGATGATGACGGGAACCGTGCCGCCGTCAACGCTCCATGCGGCGCCCGTCGCGTACGACGCGCGCGGCGATGCCGCGAAGACGATGGCCGATGCGATCTCCTCTGGCGTGGCCATGCGCCCCATGGGCCGGCCCTTGCCGGTGGCTGCAAGCGCGTCCGCGCGTGAGATGCCCTTGGCAATCGCGACCTGGTCGGCCAGCCCGCCCTCGTCCATCCACGCCTCGCTGGTGGTCGGGCCTGGGCAGATCGCCATGGAGCGGATGCCGTCGCCGGCGTACGTGTCCGCGATGAGGCGCGACACCGATTGCACCGCCGCCTTGGTCACGGAGTAGTTCGCCATGCCGACGCTCGGGCGCTTGCCGGCGGTGCTCGACACGTGAATCATCGCGCCCGTACGGCGCGCGCGCATGGATGGAAGCACGGCGCGCGACATGCGTACGTAGCTCATGACGTTGAGCTGCCACAGCTCGTCCCACTGCTCGTCGGTCACCTCGTCGAAGGTCACCTGATACGCCATACCGACGTTGTTGACGAGCACGTCCACGGGCCCGAGGGTGTCCTCGACCTCACGCACCACGCGCGAGGGGACATCCGGCGCCGCGAGATCCCCGGTGAGCGCCGCGACCTTGCCCGGCGTGCGAGCGCGCGCACCGGCCTCGGTGACGGCGCGCCCCGCGATCTCGAGATCTTCACGCCCGCGCGCAACGATGGCCACGTGGGCCCCCTCGGCGGCGAACTGCTTGGCGGCGGCGAGGCCGATTCCCTTGCTGGCGCCCGTGATGAGCACCACCTGTCCTGCGAGCTGGAGGTCCATGAGGAGATCCTAGTCCCGGCGCCGGGGCGGGTCGGGGCGGGCACGGATCAGGGCCGGCCCGATCCCGGTGAGCGTTACTCCATGAGCGCCCAGCGCACACCACGTACCACTCACCACCACGAAGGGTGCCTACCCTCGGTGAGCGTTACTCCATGAGCGCCCAGCGCACACCACGTACCACTCACTGACAAGCGAGGAGCCGTGCGAACCCGGGACGGAGTCGGCGAGACGGCCGAGCACAGCCGAAAACGAGCCACGCGGGAGCCGACAGGAGCGCCAGGTAGTCTCCCGCCGATGCCTCCTTCCGACATCTACCTCGTGCGCCATGCGCAATCCACGTGGAACGCCGCTGGGCGCTGGCAGGGGCAAGCCGATCCACCACTCTCCAACCACGGACGTTCGCAGGCGCGCGCCCTCGCTACGACGTTCCCGGACGTGCGCATTGCGCGCCTGCTCACGAGCGACCTTGAGCGCGCACGCACGACGGCCGAGCCGCTCGCGCAGCGCTTGGGCGTCCCGCTCGAGATCGACGAGGATCTGCGCGAGATCGACGTGGGAACCTGGTCGGGCAAGACGCGCGAAGAGATCCGCGCCGCCGACGCACCCGCCTTGGACGAGTACTTTCAGGGCCGCAAGGGATGGGAAGGCGGCGAGACGTACGAGGAACACGAGTTGCGAAGCGAGCGGGCGGCGGCACGCATCACCGCCATCGATACACCTGACGCAGTGGTGGCCGTCACCCATGGCGGAACGTTGCGGGCTCTCCTCCTGGCGCTGCTCGAGATTGATCCCAGGATGCGCTGGCGGTTCACCGGCATTGGCCACACGTCGATCACGCATCTCACGCGCGGCGAGTATGGCTGGCGACTGCGCGCGTTCAACGCTGCTCTCGAGATGCCGGACGATTGACCGAATTCGCCACTACGCATATCAAAAGAACAACAGAATATTGCATTTATGCAATACATTGATGTAGATGGCGCGCCGACCTTCTCCCCCTATGCACAATCGTATTGCTGTTTTCCGCGCCGAGCGCGAGTTGTCGCGTAAAGAGCTCGCGGCCGCGATCGACGTCAACTACCAAACGATCGGCTACCTGGAGCGCGGCGAATACCAGCCGAGCCTCGACCTGGCATTTCGTTTGGCCGAGCTGTTCTGCGTGCCGATCGAGGCGATCTTCTCGCGCACTCCACTGCCATCGCTCGCCCAACAGCTGTACGGATCCGACCAACCGACGAGACAAGTGCCAACATGAATCTGCACTACCGTAGCAACAACCTGCCCGCCTCCATGCGCCGCGCGCTGCTTGCCGCAGGCACGCTGATGCTCATTGCATCTACAGTCGTCGGCTGGATCACGACCTCCGGCACTGAATGGCGGGTCGCCGCCATCGTTGTCGCGGTGGTGGGCATGCTCACGATCGGATTCGCAACCGGCAACGTGGCATTGGAGCGAAACAGGCTCGACGAACGCCAACAGGCCATCCTCGACCGCACATACCGCCACGGCTACGTTGCGATTGCCGTCATCCTCATGCTTGCAGTTTCATTTGGCCTGGACGGTGATGACATCGAGCGGGCGGGAATATTCGCCGTGTTTGCGATCGTCGCCGTACCTCACGTGCTCGCGCACTGGGGCAGCTCAGAATCATGAAGAAAGAAGCACCCCCCGCCGAGCCTGGGGCGCTCGCCGGGGGGTACGGGGTTGTCTGCGCGGAGGTGACATGCGCCAGAGCTGCCTCTGGTTGCCGTCTGTTTCCGCACGACGGCTTCGGGATGTTCGTGGCTGCCCGTCAGTGGTGATTGGCGGACTGGATCGACGCGCGGCTCTCGCGTGCCGTGCGCCGATGCGTCACGAGATGGTACGTCAGGCCGCCTTCGGCGGGCACTGCATGACTGACTGCTGAACGATCTGCTGCTGCGGGGTCTGCCCGACCTGCCCGGGCTGGCCCGGCTTCTTGCCGTCGCCCTTGCTCGTGCCCAGGTGGGGGAGCGAGATCGACTTGCCAAAGATGCTCACACCCTTGGCGCCGGTTGCCGCGTCGACGGTGCCCGTGGTGGCGCCGTAGATCGCGCCGCCGACACCGCCGATGGCAGCACCCCACAGGGCACCCGGCAGTGCGCCGATGCCGCCGAACAGGAGGCCTGCCCCGGTACCGACAGCCGCACCGCTCAGGGCGCCCATGGCGAAGCCCTTGGTGATGCGACCCCAGACCGAGGTCTCCTTCTCGATGGAAAAGCGTCCACCAGCGACGTTCTTCAAGATACCGCTCGTCATGCCAGTGAGGAAGCCACCGGCTGCACCGGCGACGGCGCCGCCTACTGGACCGAACGGAGTGATGACACCGACGAGGGCACCACCGGCCGCACCGGCCATCATGCCCTTCATACCGTCACCGACGGCGCCTGCCACACGAGGGTGGCGGATGAGTGCCGAACCGGCACCGAGTGCGGCACCGACACCTGCACCGATCGGTAGGCCGATGCCTGTGGGCAGTGCCACGATGGCACCCGCCGCTGCTCCGATGGCGGCGTTGCGGAGCACTGAGCCCGCGAAGCTGCTGTAGCCGTCGTTGACGCGAGAACCGCTCGCCGTGTTGGAGCCGCCGCCCGATGGAGCGACAGATCCAGCGTTGATTCGCGCCTGTCCGATGATCTGCGAGATCGTTGTCATGTGCTTCACCCTCCCGAGGTGCCGTGCTGGGAAGTCTTTGTGCGGCGAGTGCCGAACTCTGACATCCCCAATACATCGCTTGGCCTCCTTTGCCCGTTGCAGAAAGGGACACGGTTTGGCCGCATTCGGCCGGGGCGCGGCCCATCTCGAAACGATATTTTACCTGCAAATAAACATATTCTGTGGAATGAGGGTGTGGCCTGGCCGCTTCCGAACCCGCGAAACGGTGCACCTGCGGCCACGTGCGGCCACCCCCGACGGGGCCAGTTGTGGCCGCTCGTGGCCACGTAAGGATGAGCTCCGACGCGCGCAGTCGCGTCTCAGCGCGTCGCGTTGACGTCCCGTACCGCGTCGCGGAAGTCGCGCTGCGCGTCCGCGAACCGCTGCACCTGCGCATTGATGGCGCCCGGCTGAGACGCGGGTGCGCGCGAGAGCACGTCGATCGACTGGCGCATCACACGTAGCGAGCTCAGCATCGTGCGGTGCTCGTCCTGCCACACCTTGGGCGGGCGTAGCGCATTCACGCCAGCGATGAGCTCGTCGAGATCCGCGAGGTGCGACTTCGCCGAGGCTGCATCCCTCGTGGCGTCGTCGATGCCATCAAAGATGGTGGCGGCGTCCTGTTGGAGGACGTTAAAGCGCTCAATGTACTCGCGCTTGGTGAGGGCTCGATCCCCTCCATTGCCATCAGCATCGCCCCCGCACGCGCCCAGGAGCACCCCACAGATGACGAGCAGGACGAACAGGAGTGGGCGAAACCCTCGGGCGGCGGCGGCGGACATGCCCGGGAAGATACCAATGGGGAGCCGCTCGAGGCGGCTCCCCATTGGTATCTTCCCGGGAGGGAGAGTCGTATGCAGATCCTCTCGCGCGCGCTCGCGCGCGAGAACCGTGATCGCGTCAATGCAGGTCGAGGCTCACCTGACGGCGGTCGGCATGGCCGGGATGGCGCTGTCGGCGAGGGTCGGCGGGAGTCCGGTCAACGTGGGCGAGTTGCCGGCGCCGGCGGCGGCCGTAGCACCGGACATCGCCTGCGGGTAGCCGCTCCCAAGCTGCGAGAGCGCGGCCGAGCCAGCGGTGAACGGGCTGCCGCCCTGGAACGGCAGCGCCGACGCCATGCCGGGCAGGTACGAACTCGGGCTGGCGAGCGAACCCTGCCCAGCGGCGGCGGTCATGGCGAGCGACGACGGATTCATGGCGCCCGTGGTGGGCATCGCGGCAGATGCGCCAGCCGCAGCGCGCAGGATCTTGCCGGTGCCGACCTGGCGCAGGTTACCCGCACCGTCGGTGAAGGATTTACCCTTGGGAGTCTTACCGGCAGCGACGGCAGGCTTGGCCGCTGCCGGCTTGGCGACAGACGGGGGCATGGTGGCCTGCGAGGCCATCCCCTGCGGAGCGAAGCCCTGCGGAGCCACACCCATCTGTTGCTGACCCTGCGCCTGGGCGGGCAGCGTCATCTGCGCGGCTCCATAGCCATACCCGGCAGGTGCGTAGCCCGGGTACGTGGAGGCGCTGCTCCCATACGGCAGCATCCCGTTCATACCGGCGCTGGCGTACGCCCCGCTGTAGTTGGGCGTGACGGGCACGAGGCCGTTGGCGTAGCTGGCTCCCGGCGATGTGCCGTAGGGCTGGTAGCCCGGGTAGGCGTTGTAGCCGGGCATGGCCGGGTAACCGGAAGTCGAGCGGTTGCGTATGGCGTGGACGAGCAGACCCACACCCGCACCGACGCCGGCGCCGAGCCACATCGGAATGATCGGCAGCACCAGACCTGCAGCCGCACCCACTCCAGCACCGATGAGCGACGCCTTGAGCGCGGGGCTGGTTTTTGCCTTGTCGAGCACGAACGGTGCAGCGGCCGCAGCGACACCGACGGCGCCACCCATGAGTGCGAGGCGACCGAGACCGGCGGCGGACGTGACCTTGCCGAGCAGTGGCAGCGAGATCTTGGTGAGCAGCGAGACGCCACCGAGCGCGCCGGTGATGGCTGCTCCGATGCCGCCGAACCTGAGCGCGTTGGAGAGGCTGAAGCCACTCCTGTTGGTCACCGTGGTGGTCGAGGTCTCCTTGATGACCGTCGACGGCTCGGTGCCGGTGAGGCGCTGCAGAAGCGTGGGCTGCTGCGTGGTGGTGGCGATGTTGACTGACATGTGACGGACCCTCCCGAGGTCTGCCGCTCCCACCACCCTTCCTCCGGTGTGGTGCTCACGACGAGTGTCATCTGTCCATCAGCTCCTGCGGTTCGCCGGCCAGCAGGATCTGGGGGTCGCTGGCCGCGGAAGGCCACGGGTGAGCCGAATGCGGCCGCGGCTGCCGCGCGCCCGATTTCGGCGATCTACGCCACGGGGCCTGCACCACGCGTGGGGTGACGGTCCGCATTCTTGGCGGTCGGCCACCACGCGCCGGCGACGGTGTGCTCGCGTTGCACGAATCCGAGCGACTCGTACAGATAGAGCGCATGGTTGTCCTGCTCTGTGACGATGACGATGCGTTTGGCCCCGAACCGGTCGAATGCGTCACGACCTGCGTCGTACACGAGACGTGAGGCGATGCCAAGCCGACGGTGCGATTCGATCGTGTCGACCTCCTGGTAGCGACCACGTCCGTCGGTGACGATCATGCCGCAGCTCGCCACGACCTGACCAGGCTCGGTCTCTGCCACGTACCACGCGCCCTCAGCTGCGCGGAAACGAGCGGCACGGTCAGCCATGCGCGCTACGAGGAAGTCGCGATGCGCTGCCTCTTCGTGCTCGGGCCCGCGCGCTTCAACTTGGATCTCGCGGACCTGCGCCCAGGCTTCCTCGTCACCGTCCACATCGAGCGCGCGCACGGTTACGTCGGTATTCGCCCGTGGATGTGGCGTGAGTTCCTCACGCGTGGCTATGAGCCCGACGTACGCCTCCACGCGGTAACCAGCGTCACCGAGTTCCGTGTCAGCTGCGCCGCGCTCGTTCGCGATGCGATCCCAGGTGAAGGAGATGTGGCGCGACGGGCGCTCCGTGCCGAACTCGCGGTCGAAGATCGCCTCCCACCGCTCGCGGTCTCCAGCCTCGGGCGGGTCGGGGAAAACGAGGAAGTTGCCCCAGTGAAACGACGGGTTGGACGGCGTGCGCACAACCACGAAGTTCGCTGGTTGCGCGCCATGCTGCTCCACCTCTGCACTATCGGGGAGCACGTCGATGTCAGTCGCCAGCATGAGCGAGTGGAGATGGATGTCGTGTCGCGGCATGTGAGCCAGTATCTCCGACTAGTCGGAAGCGGCAACGACGCGTACGCGATGCCGCGCGAGGGCTGCGTCGAGCACGGCGTCGAGCACTGTGCCCATACCGTCCGTTCCCGGCTCGACCACGTGATGCGGCTGGACCCCGACACGTTGGAGCTGCCGTCCGTCGGGCCAACGCACCTCGCCCCCGCTGACCTGGAACCACCCGAAGGAGGTGGGCACGTACGTGACCTGCCCGTTTGCGCCGGAGGTGGGTGTGCCCACGAACTCAACATCGCACTGCGCGGCCAGCCAGAGGCACATGTGCTCCGCCGAGCTTTGCGCGCGCTCGTCGATGAGGATCGTGAGCACCACGCGCGGCGCAGGTTCACCAGCGCGCGGCATGGCGTGCTGGAAGCTCGTGCTGTCAAGCCACGAGCGCCTGTCAGGGGCGATGCCCCGAGCGGTGGGTTCGCGGTAGCGCGCGCCGATGACGTCCTCCACCGCGAGCGTATGGAAGAGATCGAAGAACTGCGGGTATCCACGGATGTCGATGATGCCGTGCCCCGTGGCACGCAGTGTGCGGATGGCACGCGAGCCATGCTCGATCGGGATGCGCGCGACGTCGACGTACGGGATCTCTTCTTCACCGAGCAGTGCCCAGCCGTGCGGACGCTCGAAGGTGTCCATGCGGCGTGCAGGCTTGTCGGCCTCGCTCGAGCCGATGCGCGCGCCCTCGTAGCCGATGTGTCCGCCATCGCCGGTGGCGGCGAGCAGGTCGCGCAGCGCGGCGCGCCAGGTCGCGGCGTCGGTCGCCGGATCGCACGCGATATCGAGCGCGCGCATCCAACACGCGTCCCACGGCTCGTCCATGAGATCGGCGTAGGGATACAGGAGCTCGACCATCCCCCAGATGCCGCACGCGTCGAGGATGCGCACCGCGCGCAGCTCGTCCGCGTCTTCGGGTGTGGCGACCGTGGCCGCGCGTGGCGCGATCCGTTCAACCTGGAGGAGCGCGGCGCGCCACCCATCGAACGCGGGATCTGCACAGGGTATGACCATGCGCACGTCGACGTGCACGCCCCCGCTTGCATCCACCCGATCGCAGACGCGCTCGCCGTCGGCGCCCGCCACGCGCCGCAGCCAACGCGCATCCTCGCCGAACACCTGCGGCACGTCGCTCGTCGCCTCGTCCGCTGCATCCGGCAGCGCTGCGGGCCAGCTGGTGTACTCGATCGCGTGGAACGCCGCACCCGCGCCGATCCGAGGCTCGGGATCGTGCGCGTCCAGCACGCGCGTGAGTGGGTCCGCCAGGGGCGCGAGCAGGTCCGCGAGCACGGTCGCGTGATCCTCCCCCGCGACCGCGCGGCGCCACGCGGACAGGCAGCGCGTCTGCCAGTCGATCTCACCCGAGCGCAGGGCCGGGTGGAACAACTCCACCGCGCGCCACACGCGCCCGATGCCAGCGACCCGCTCGACCAGCGTCGCGTCACCCATCGGGCGTGGCCGGCGTGAGGGCGGGATGCATCGCGGCGTTCGGCGCCTCTGGCCACCAGGTCACATTGACGCCGCGATCGCGCTGCGTGAACCCGAGCGACTCGTACAGCGGGAGTGCGTGATATCCGACCTGGGCGGCGATGACGAGTTGCTTGGCGCCGAGTTCGCGCACCGCGTGCCGACCCACGTCGTGGACCAGCCGCGAGGCGATGCCGCGTCGCCGGAACTTGAGCGCAGTGTTCACCGCCTGGTACCGCGCCCGCCCCTGCGTGACGATCACACCGCACGACGCGGCGATGCGACCATCGGGAAGCACTGCCGCGAACCATCCGCCATCGCCCGAGACGAATCGCGCGCGATGGTCCTCCATGCGCCTCTTCACGTACGTCCGGTAGTTCGCCTCGGAGTGCCCGTCGTCGCGACTCGCGATCTGGAGTTCGATGACCTCGGCCCACAGCTCTTCGTCGTGGCCCGCCCGCGGGTCGAGCGGCCGAATCTCCACGTCGCCATTGGCGCGTGAGTGCGCCACGAGTTCTTCTGGTGCCGCGACGAGCGCCACGCATGGGTCGGGGTCGTAGCCGGCCGCGACGAACTCAGCGATCGCTCCAGTCTCACCTGCGATCTTGTCCCACGTGAACGCCCGGTGATCGGAGGTTGGCTGCTCGGCGAACTCGCGCGCGAAGTCGGCCTCCCACCGCTCGCGATCGCCCGCGCGCGGCTCCTCGCGGTAGAGCAGGAAGTTGCCCCAGTAGTGGCCGGGCGCGGTTGGGGTGCGCACGACCACGTACGCATCTCGATCCTCGACGATCGATCGGCTTGACAAGACGTCCACATCGGTGGCGACGAGCAGGGAACGGAATTCGACTTCGGTCCGTGGCATGACGAACCTCGGTCAGTAGGAACGACCGAAGACGACACGCTTGCCGAACGCGCTCGGCGCGCCCGTCACGAAGCACACGCCCTCGGCAGTTGGGAAGTCGGAGGGTATGCAGCGTGGCGTGGCGCTCGTCGCCTCCTTGATCTTCTGCTCGGTCTCGTCCGTGCCGTCGTACAGCACGCTCGCCCAGCCGGTCTTGACCTGCTCGACGAACTCGTCCCAGGTGTCGACCTGCTTGGTGTTCGCGTCGCGGAACTCGGTCGCGCGCGTGAGCAGGAAATCGTGGTACGCCTCCAGGCGCGCGGGCACGTCGGCGGCGAGGTCGCCCATCGCGATGACGACCTTCTCGTCGAGCCCCAGGCGCTGCGCGAGCGTGACGGTGCCACCCTCAAGGTCGCGCGGGCCCAGCTCGATGCGCAGCGGCACGCCCTTGAGCTCCCAGTCGTTGAACTTGAAGCCCGGCTTTTGGTCGCGATGATCTACGTGCGCGCGGATGCCGAGCGCCTTGAGCTCTTTGGCGAGGCGGTCGCACTCTTCCGCGACCTTGGGCTCTTTGTGCGCCATCACGGGCACGAACACGACCTGGTGTGGCGCGAGGCGAGGCGGCACGACCAGCCCCTTCTCGTCGCCGTGCGCCATGATCAGCGCGCCGATGAGGCGGGTGCTCACGCCCCAGCTCGTGGTGTGGCACAGCTCCCGCTTGTTCTCCTTCGACTGGTAGTGGATGTCGAACGCCTCGGCGAAGTTCGTGCCGAGGTAGTGCGAGGTGCCGCTCTGCAGCGCTTTGCCGTCGCGCATCATGCCCTCGATGGTGTACGTGTTGCGCGCGCCCGGGAACCGCTCGCCGGGGGTCTTCTCGCCCTTCACGACGGGCAACGCCATGTCGCGCACGGCGAACGTCTCGTACACGTCGAGCATGCGCAGGGTCTCCTCCATCGCGTCCTGCTCGTCGACGTGCGCGGTGTGTCCTTCCTGCCAGTTGAACTCGCTCGTGCGCAGGAACAGGCGCGGGCGACGTTCCCAGCGCATGACGTTGGCCCACTGGTTGAGTAGCAGCGGCAGGTCGCGGTGGGTCTGCACCCACTTGCTCATCATCTCGCCGATGATCGTCTCGCTCGTGGGGCGGATGACAGCCGGCTCCTCGAGGTCGCGGTTACCACCGCGCGTGACCTCCCACAGCTCGGGCGCGAAGCCCTCGATGTGATCCGCCTCCCGCGTGATGTAACTCTTGGGAATGAGCAGCGGGAAGTACGCGTTCTCGTGCCCGGTCTCCTTGAACATGTCGTCCAGGAAGCGCTGCATGAGCTCCCACATGCGCCACGCGTACGGGCGCACGACCATCGTGCCGCGCACGGGACCGTTCTCGGCGAGCTGCGCCTTCTGCACGATGTCCTGGTACCACTTCGCGAAGTCACCCTCTGGCGTGACCTTCATCCCGAGGTTGTCTGCGCGGTCGTTCTTGTGGGAACCGGATTCGTCGTCGGGCGTGGCAGCGTCGTTTGTCATGGACGCATGCTATTCGCTCAGGTGGACCGCATCCATGCCCGCACGGACGACTTGGATGATTCCTCGCGGTTGCTACGCCACGAAGCTCGCCAGCCACAGCGGCGTGCCAACAAGAGCGCACACCACGATGAGTAGCCAGGCCGCGATGCGCTGACGCAGCGTGAGCGCGGGCGACATCGTGGTTGCCATCATGAGAAACAGCGCGGTGAGTCCGGCGATGGGCAACGTGACGAACGCGGCCCAGTGCAGATCGGCATGGGCATTGGCCGGCTCGCCCGGGAAGATGTAGTGACCGAAGAGCCAGCCAGCAGCGAGCAGCGACAGCGTGATCGCGATCACGAACGCGATGAGCTTGGCGCTCACCTGCACGGCGCGCACCTCATGCGGCGTCACGGGAGACGTCGGCCCAGCTCGGGGCGAGCTCGAGCAGCGTTGCGACCTCGACCGGGCGGGCGATGCCGCGCACGTGGATGGGCCCGAGCTCCACGCACGGCACATCGGGCGCGGCGCGCGCGGTGGCGGCGTCGAACACGACCGCCACACCGAGCTGCTTGGAGGAAGCTTCAAGCCGCGCAGCGAGATTGACCGGCGCTCCGATGACGGTGTATTCGAGCCGTCGACGCGTGCCGACACTCCCGACAACGGCGGTGCCGCTCGCGACGCCCACTCCAATGGCGATGGGCTGAAGCCCGCGCAGCGCGCGCGAGGCGTTGAGGCGGTTCATGCCAGCGACCATGTCGCGGGCAGCGGCGCACACGCGGGCAGCGTGGTCGGGTTGGTCGCTCGGGGCGCCGAAGAACGCCATCACCCCATCCCCCAGGAACTTGTCGACCGTACCGGCGCGCCCTTCGATCGATGCGACGAGCACTTCGAGGCACTCGTTGAGCTGGCGCACGAGCTCATCAGCGGGCATCGTGGTGGCCATCCGGGTGAAGCCGCGCAGGTCTGCGAACAGCACGCTCACCTCACGCGTTGAGCCGAGCGGCGCGTCGTCGTGTGCGCGGGGCGCGAGAATCTCCCGCGCGATGCTCGAGGAGACGTAGCGCGCGAAGACGCCGCGATCGCGGGAGCGTCCGCGCCGCGAGCCATGGGCGTGCAGGAGCGTGCCGGCGAGCAGGGCGACGGTGCAGCCGAGCGCGGGCGCGGCGAGCGTGCTGGCGATGCTCACGCCACCGATCGCAAGCGTGCTTGCGGTGACGAGGACGCCGAGCAGCGCGACGAGCATGGCGCTCGCGGCTGTTTCCTTCCCTGGTCGAAAGCCACGCACTCAGGTGATATCGGCCGATGGGGCTCGAATCGTGAGCCGATCGGAGGTTTCAGTTGCCGCCCGAACCGCTCCATTTGGCCACCCGGCCGCGCAGGCGAATGGACCGGATGATGAGCAGCATGATCATCGCCACGCACAGGAACGGCAGCATCGGCACCGCTTCCTCGAGCAGCTCGCTCACCGCGAGGGTCGCCCAAGACGATGCGATGAGTGCTCCGATCGCGACGCGTACGTCGATGCGCCAGTCATGGGACCACGCGAGGAACAGCGCGAGGAACACGAGATCGGTGGTGCCCACGGCGAAGAGCGAGCCGCCCGTGGTGCTTGGGCCCGTGAAGAGCACGAGATCGACGAGGCGGTTGCCACCGGAGTTGGAGGAATCGAGCAGCTGGTTGGTGACGCCCGAATCGCTCCACACGCTCCATGCATCCGTGACGCTGACGAGCGCGGCCAGTCCGACGAGCCACGATGCGCGTTCGACGAAGCTCGCGAGCAGCGCGCCGAAGGACGCTGCGACGAGCAGGCGGCCTGCGTCGGCGAGTACGGGCAGGTCTGACCACTCCACACACGCCCACGTGATGAGGGCGCCGAGCGCGGTGAGCACGATGAGCACGACCGGGCGCACGTGGATGAGCTGACGCGCCTGCGCGAGCGTGAGCGTGATAAGTGCGAGCAGGCCGATCGAGGCACCGAACCCGGGCGAGATCGATACGGGCGCGTCTGGGGCGAAAATGCCCCAGGCGAGGGGCAGGCCGACGACGCCCGCCACGATGAGCGCGGTGCCCCATCCCGCGCGGCCGATGGGTCGCGAACGTGGCGACGCGCCGCCTCCGAGGTTCCAGGCGCTGATGTACACGAGCGCTGCGCCGAGTGGGATGCCGATCGCGGCGATCGCGCCGACGAGCAGATCACTGGTGGTGCGGTCGTCGGCAAGTGCTGCTGCCATTGGGGAGGGCAGGAGCCGCCACGCGAGCAGGAGCACCGCACCCATGGCGAGCAGCCAGGGCAGTACGCCCCACAGACGCGAGACGGTGTACGCGGCGCTGCTTGACCTGCGTGAGCGGGTGGCGGCTGCGCAGTCAGATCGGCGCGGCTCGTCAGCGGGGCGCAAGTCGCGGCGCGCGGCGATGAGGAGCGTCTCGACATCGCCACCGTCGCCTGGCGATGTGCCAAGCCCGATGTCGACCACGGGGTGTCCCGCGCGCGCGAGGCTCTCACCCAGACGCAGTGCGGCGGAGGCGGCTGCGAGTGCATCCGTATCCCACAGCTCGACCGCCACGCGCTGCTCGCCGAGCAGGAAGGCGCTCTCCTCCTCGCGCATCGCGTGGCGCAGCACCCGAGCGGCGTGGTTGAAGCGCGAGCCGCGGATGCGCAGCTCCGCCACCGTGATCGGCGTGGCGCTCGTTGCCGCCCACGCGATCTCCGCACCCAGGCGCACGCGCAGCGCACTACGCGGGAGCAGCCCGGTTGCGCCATCGACGAGCTCACGTTCGGTGAATCGCAGGTCCCGTGCGACGCGCGCTGCGGTCACCTGCGCGCCAACGGCGAGCACCGCCAAAAATGCCGCCGCCGCGCCGAGCGCGCCGATGGCTGCCGGAGAGAGGTCGCGCGCCATGTTCAGCAGCTCGCTCACGCGACCGTCACCTCGCGTACGGCGTCACTCGCACGGCGCAGCAGATCGGCCGCGTTGCCGTCCTCGGCCGACGACCACGTCGCCTCACCGATGGCGAGTCGCTCACGCGGGGCAGCCGCAGCGACGCGCCCGAGCACATCTGCGCGCACGCTCGGATCGACGTTGGGGCGTGCGATGACCACGACCTGGTCACTCAGGCGAAAACCCACCTCTGGGAGGCGCATCGAATCGAAGAGGATGCGCCCGAACCGGTCGGCGTCGCCGTCGAGGACGGTGACCACGACGACCCATACCGAGCCGCCGCCGCGCCGTGCGCGCTTGACCTCGGCTGCCACGCGCTGCAGACACACGCGCGTGTCGAACAGGCCGGTCGCCTCATCGCGTGGCACCTCGAGCCATGCAGCATCGAGCTGGCGCAGGAGCGTGCGACGCCGAAGGAGACCTTCGACGAGCACGAACAGGGCGACGACGATCGCGATCGCCAGGCCGATGGGGAGGGCCGCATCCACGAGCGCCCAGTCTAATGGGCTCGTCCCCGGCTCGCCCGCGCCGGAGCGCGCATTCCCGCAGGTTGGGGGCGCCCCGTAGTATCCCCTGCATGGACGTGCCCGAAGTGAACTGTGAAGAAGCTGTGGCCATGCGCGACGCAGGCGCCGTGTGGATCGACGTGCGCGAGCCCGACGAGTGGCGCGAAGCCCACATCGACGGCACGCAGCACACCCCGCTCGCGGATGCCGTGCTGCACGTGCCGCGTGAGCATCCCGACAAGGGCGCGACCCTCGTCATCTCCTGCCTGTCCGGCGGCCGCTCGGGCCAGCTCGTCGCGCACCTGCGCGCGCAGGGATACCTCGACGTGCACAACCTGCGCGGCGGGATCCGGGCCTGGGTCGGCGAGGGCCGAGCCATCATCACGGAATAGCCTCCTCCATTCCGAGCGGGAATCGCAACTCCGAAACGGCCTGACGCGTTGCGCGCTATTCCCAACCCGAACCGGGCGCGGTCCCATACATCTCCGCGTGTACACGCACGGCGTACGCATCGGTCATGGCGGCCACGTGGTCGACGACGAAGCGCACACGCGCGGCGCTATGAGCCTCATCACCAGAGATGCGCGCCCACTCGTCCTGGTAGGGAAGCATGCGCGGCTCGGCGAGGAACCCGTCGACGAGCTCGGAGATAATGCGTCGCTGGCCGTGGCGGCGCGTGACGAGCTCGGGCGGCTCGATGAGCCACACCCAGACGATCGCTTTGAGCACGGCGATGCGCCGCTGGAGTTCCTGGTTGTCAGCCCACTGGAGTGAGCCACCGTGCGTGGCGCGGCGCAGCATGTCGTCGGTGAGTGCGGAGCAGAAGGACTTGAGCCCGCCCTCGCTGGCGCGTGAACGGTCGAACGGGCCGCGCGCCCAGCGCGCCTTGGCGAGGGAGCCGAACAGCTCGTCCAGCTCGATCTGCACCTCGCCGACGGGGTCGGTGAACATCCCGGGGTTGCGGCGCGCGGCCATGGCGGCAATGCGCTCGACCGCCCAGCCCTCGAGCTGCACGATCTGGTCGATGGGGATGAGCCGCGCCCAGGTGCCATCCTCGATGTCGTGCACGGCGTAGGCGATGTCGTCGGCCGCCTCCATGATCTCCGTGGCGACGGTGCGCGCGGTGTCTGATGGGTCGTCGGCGAACACCCAGCCCAGGTACTCGAGGTCCTCGGGGTTGTCGTAGACGCCGAATTTGCGGGTCGAGGTGGCGGCGTCGTCGGTCTCGGGCCACGGGTACTTCATCATCGCGCGGAGCGTGGCGCGGGTGAGGTCGAGCCCGAGCGGGCGGCCGACGGGGGTCTCCAGGCGCGCGTACTTCTTGGGCTCGAGCAGCGTGACGATGCGAAAGCTCTGGGCGTTCCCCTCAAAGCGCATGCCCCAGCGCTCGGTGAGGAGCGTGTCGAGCGCCTCCTCCCCCGTGTGGCCGAAGGGAGGATGGCCGAGGTCGTGCGCGAGGCATGCCGCTTCGACGAGGTCGGCAAGGTCTGATTCGCGCGTGACGACGTGCTCCCACGAGCCGTCGGTCAGGCGCCGGGTGATGGCGCGCCCGAGCTGGGCACACTCGATGGTGTGCGTGAGGCGGGTGCGGAAAAAGTCCACGGAGTTCACGCCGACGATCTGGGTCTTGCGCTGCAGGCGGCGGAAAGCGTGGGAGTGCACGATGCGGTCGCGGTCCACTTCCACGTCCGAGCGCGGATCGTCCGACTTGCGGCGCGAGGCACCCATGCGCGCGTATGCGTCGATCGGGTCGGGCGAGAAGGTCGGATCGGCCATGGGAACCAGCATATCCACGTGGTCGGAGTGACAGATCCCGACATTGGTGTTGACGGGAGCCTGGAACCCAATACTCTCGTAGTAACCACTTACTTGCAAACGAGGTCCACAATGCTCACCACCGCCACAGCAACCCAGCCCACGCTCGCTGAAGCGCTCGATCAGCTCCGCGTCGAGACCGGCAGCACTCCTCCTGCTCCTCCCACTCCCGTCGCGCCAACCCGGGGCGCGTGGCGCCGCTGGTCCGTGTACGTGTTCGGCGCATTCCACGGTCTCGCCGTCCTGATCGTGTTCGCGTCGGTCGTGATGCTCATGAACTACGGACCCACCGCAAACGCCGACGAGATCATGGCGCCACTCGTATTCATGTCCGCGTTCAGTCCCATCGTCAGCTTGGCGTTCATGGCCATCCCCTGCGCTCCGGGCAATCTGAGCTTCCCGTGGTACGCCCGCATCCCGATCGGGATCGCGGCCACGCTGCTCACTTGGGGCGGCCTGATCATCACGGCCTTCGCCGGCATGGCGGCGGTGTGAGAGCGTCGCCGCCCCGCTCGATGAAGCCGCGTATCCCACTGGGGTTCACCACGACCATAGCTCTGTGGGTTGTGGCAATCTACGCGGCGCTGAGGCGCCTCGCGCGGCATTGACCGCGCCAGCCGCGCAGATGCTCCACGATGTCGAGGAACGAGCGGCCCTGGAACTCCGCAAGGGTCACGCCCAGTGCAATCGCCTGGACGCCGCATACCGCTTGACACCCATCCAAATCGGGCTACAATGAAAGTAACCACTTACTTCAAGGAGATGTTAGATGCGACCCACCGCTCCCGCCACTACCAGCACCTCTGCCGGACCGCTTCGTTCGAGCTGGACATTGTGGGCTTTGCTTGCCTTTCACGTGATCTGGATCGTCGTGATCTGGATGCTGCCGATGTTCACTCCGCGAGCGGGCGAGCACGTCTCAGCGACGGCAATCTTGTTGACCATCGCGTTGACGCTGTCGAGCCCCGCCGCCGCGATCGCGTATGCATTCGCTGGCGGTGCCGGGAGCTCGAATGGGATCCCGTGGTACGGACGCGTTCCAATCGCGCTGGTCACGGTCGTAGTCGCGTGGGTAACGTCGGCGTGGATCGGCATGTGAGCGCCGCGCCGCGACCGTGAGCCCGGGCAACGGATCACAGCGCTTATCCTGGCGTACCGCGGTTTACGGCAGGTCCCGTCGCGCCTTCAAGGCGGGGATGTCCTCGCGACCGTGCGCGATCAGTCGGATGACGATCTGACGTTCGTCAGGTGAGATCGAGAACAGGATGACAAACCCTCGCGCAGTCAAACTCCTGCGCCAACCACCGGTCGTCCATACGGGACACAAGCACCATGTCCGGGGTAGTTCGGTGATCGCGTGATCGAGGTCTGCCACGATCGCGTCGACAGTCCCCTGCTACATAGCGTGCGCAGTGATACGCGCAAGATCAGCTCGGACCATCACATCCAGAAGGGCAACAGTCGGTACAGGCCGCGCACTCACTCTGGAAGCTCACGCCCGAACGCCTCGTGCAACGCTTGTCTCCATGGAATTCCACCACCAGCGGCGATCTCGGCATCGCCGTCCGCAGCCCTCGCCATCGCCCATACGATGTCGCGCGGGCCCGGATTCTCCCAAAAAACGTAGGGCACGCCGTGCTCGTCGTATGCAATCGGCCGGCCGTGCTCATCGAGCTCGAGCTGCGGGTGTGGCTGTATCTCGGGCATGTCGGGGGGATCCTCCACCATCGCTCACTGTAGCAGTCAGCATCCAGCGGATCATGTGTCGACATGCGCGCGCAATGTCACGAAACGCATGCATGCGTGTGACAATTTCGTGACACGCTGCTCACCCACGCCGGCGCTCCACGATGTCGAGGAACGAGCGGCCCTGGAACTCCGCGAGGGTCACGCCGGTGGCGGTCGCCTCCTCCTGCGTGATGGCGCCCGAGTTGAGCGCGCGCAGGAACGAGTTGAGCAGGCCCTGACCGGTGGCGGCATCGTCGAACACGTCGCCGACGAGGGTCGCCTGGCCTGCCTTGTCGACGAATGCGCGCAGCCGCTCGGTCGAGGCATCGAGCCCCTCGAGAAAGAAGCCGAACACCGTGGCGTAGCGGATCGGCAGTTGCGCCGGGTGCAAGTCCCACCCCTGGTAGAAGGCGCGCTCGAGCGACTGGCGGATGTGGCCGTGCGCGGTGCGCCAGGCGTTCCACACGACTCGGCGATTCTCCGCTTCCAGCTCCGGCGCGAGATCGGCGGGGGCGCCGCGATGTGGACCGACCGGCATGATGTTGGTCGCGCCGTCCGAGAGCATGTAGCCGCGCTGCGCCATCGACACCTGCATGATGTGCCGCGCGAACGAGCAGGCCGGGTGGTCCATGGCCTGGAGCGCGGCAGTCACGCCCGCGAGGGCCGTGTAGTCGTAGGTGCCGAAGTGCACGCCGCGGCACCGCTCGCCAGCGGCGGCAACGAGCGAAGGCAGCGCGATGCGTCCGTCGACGTCGATCATCGCCTGCGGCGTCTCCACCATGAGCTCGAGCGGAAGCGCCCCTGCGGCGAGCCCGAGCTTGGTCTCGAGCGCGGCGATGGCGAGCGTGGCAGCCTCGGCCTGCTCCGGGATAGTCACCTTGGGAAGCGTGATGACGAACCCGTCGGGCAGCGCGCCACCGGTGGCTTCCACGAGCGCGGTCACGAACAGATCCATCGTGCGCATGCCACGCGCGTGCAGCTCGGCGGTGAAGGGCTTGATGCGGATGCCGATGAAGGGCGGAAGCGTGCCGTCGCGCATGCCGGTGGCGACCTCGCGTGCGGTGCGCACGGCCTCGGCATCCTCCTCCACGTCGGGGCGGTTCCCGTACCCGTCCTCAAAGTCGATGCGGAAATCCTCGACCGCCTCACGACGCAGCTTCTCCACCACACGGTCATGCACGACGGGCGCGAGCTCGCGTGCGCGGCCCTGCCACTGGAGGGCGTCGGCGAGGGTGTCGCCGTCGGGCGCGTAGCGATCGAGCGCCGCGAGTGCGAGCTGGCCCATGCGCACGGTGGATCCGGACTTGAACAGCTGGGCGCCGCCGTACACGGTGTGCACGGGCTGACGGTGAATCGATTCCCCAGGGAAGGCCGAGGCGAAGCGCTCGTTGCCGAAGCGCAGGCGTCCGAGGATGCCGTCGAGGTCGTCAGGGCCGAGCGTGGGTTCGATCGTGGCG
>Ga0105047_10004230_pt1 | contig 25072 bp, 19 predicted proteins | sample MAT04_FD_78384 | JGI IMG/M metagenome (GOLD analysis project Ga0105047, IMG submission 78384) | Freshwater microbial communities from Lake Fryxell liftoff mats and glacier meltwater in Antarctica - MAT-04 (megahit assembly) | ecosystem: Environmental > Aquatic > Freshwater > Ice > Liftoff...
ACGGCCGGCACGGGAAGCATCAGAGATTCGGTCATGGCGGCACATTAGCGCCGGAGGACGCTTTTGGGTGGCGTGAACGGCGGCGCTTTGAGACAACAGGCCATGGCCCTCCCCTCGCCCCTCGCCCTGTCCGAACTGAAGGCCGCGCTCGGCCCCTCCGGCTGGACCGAGGATCCCGCCGAAATCGCGCCGTGGCTGACTGAATGGCGCAACCGCTGGGCCGGTCACACCCCGATCATGCTGAAGCCGGGCACGACGGCAGAGGTCGCCCGCACCGTCGAGATCTGCGCCCGCCATGGCGTCGCGATCGTGCCCCAGGGCGGCGACACCGGCCTCGTCGGCGGCCAGATCCCCTTTGGCGAGGTCCTGTTGTCCACGCGTCGCCTGCGCACGGTTCGCGACGTGACGCCGCTGGATGACGCCATGACGCTGGAGGCCGGCGTGACCCTGCTGGAGGCCCAGCAGCTGGCGACAAAAGCGGACCGGTTCTTTCCGCTCAGCCTTGCCGCCGAAGGCACGGCGACCATCGGCGGCGTCATCTCGACCAATGCCGGCGGCACCGCCGTGCTGCGCTACGGCATGATGCGCGATCTGGTTCTCGGGATTGAGGCCGTCATGCCCGACGGGCGCGTGTTCGAGGGGCTGAAACGCCTGCGCAAGGACAACACAGGCTACGACCTGAAACAGCTGCTGATCGGAGCCGAAGGCACACTGGGCGTGGTCACGGCCGCGACGCTGAAGCTGTTTCCAATCATGCGCAGCCGCGCCACAGCCGTGGTCGGTCTGGCCAGCGCGCATTCGGCCATCCAGCTTCTGGCCCGGGCCAAGGCCGAGACCGGCGGGGGCGTCGAGGCGTTCGAGTTGATGAAGCGGATTGGCGTGGAGTTCGCCCTGCGACACATCACCGGGGTGCGCGAACCGCTGGACAGTGTGCCGCCCTGGTATGTCCTGATCGAACTGACCTCGGGCGAGCCCGGGGCCGCAGAGGCGGGGATGGAGCGGATCCTGACCGCCGCCTTCGAGAAAGACCTGATCACCGACGCCGCGATCGCCCAGAACCAGACCCAGGTGCGCGACTTCTGGAAGCTGCGCGAGGAGCAGTCCGCCGCCCAGAAGCCCGAGGGGGGCGGCTGGAAGCATGATGTATCGGTGCCGGTTTCGAGGATCGCCGCCTTCCTCGACGAGGCGACGGCTGCCGTCGAACGGTTCCAGCCGGGCGCGCGCGTCAGCGCCTTCGGTCACGTCGGCGACGGCAACATGCACTATGACGTCCTGTGTCCGCCGGGCGCAGATCTCAAGGCCTTCCTCGACCGGTGGGAGGCGGGATCGCAGGTCGTTCACGACATCGTGGCCCGTTATGAGGGGTCGATCTCGGCCGAACACGGACTGGGCCGCCTCAAGACCGACGAGGCGCGCCGCTACAAGACCCCGCTGGAGATCGAGACGATGCAGGGCATCCGGCGGGCCATCGACCCGAAGCGGATCATGAACCCCGCTGTCCTGTTCTGAGACCATCGACCCGCTTCAATCCGTCACCGAACAGGCCTAAGGAGCCGGGCTGACGAACGGAGCGCCCCACCCTTGCTGATCGTGCTGTCTCCGGCCAAACGGCTGGACTTTTCCGAACCGCCGCCGGACGCACCGGCGACCCTGCCCCGTCTCGCCGACGACATGGCGAGCCTTGTGCGCACGGCGAAACGCCAGACGCGGGCAGACCTGCGCCGACTGATGGGCATTTCCGAGGACCTTGCCCAACTGAACCGCGAGCGGTTTCAGGCCATTGATCCAGCTGCGGTCGACGCGGGCGTCCAGGCCGCCTTCGCCTTCGCCGGGGACGTCTATCAGGGCCTTGAGGCCCGGACCCTTGATGCGTCCGCGCTCGCCTTCGCCCAGGATCGGCTGCGGATCCTGTCGGGGCTGTATGGACTTCTGCGTCCGCTGGACCGGATCCAGCCCTACCGGCTCGAAATGGGGACCCGGCTCAAGACGCGGCGCGGGAGCAGCCTCTATGATTTCTGGGGTGACCGGATTTCGAAGCAACTCAACGCCGATGCCGAGGGTCACGCCGACCGCACCCTCGTCAACTTGGCCAGCCAGGAGTATTTCGGCGCCGTCGATGCCCGGGCCCTGACCCTGCCCGTGGTGACGCCGCATTTTCGCGAAGAGAAGGATGGCGAAAGCCGCATCATCTCGTTCTTCGCCAAGAAGGCCCGCGGCACCATGGCCCGGTTCGCCATTGACGCGCGGATCGAGACAGCCGCCGACCTGAAGGCCTTCGATCAGGACGACTATCGGTTTCAGAGCGCGGCTTCGACCGAGACGGACTGGATATTCACCCGATCGCGAAATTCCTGATCGGCGTGTCGCCTTCGCAGGGGCGAGCCGCTAGGGTCGCTCGCAAACAGAGACCGCGCCGCATTCCTTACAACCCCGCGGAGCGGCGCGAAACGAGAGTGGACGAAACGCATGTTCCAGTGGCCCGGCAAGAAGGATGGTGAGCAGACCGAGCGCCCCGTCTATCGCGATCCCAATGACCTGAAGGGTCAGGTGGCGGTTATCTCCGGATCGACCTCGGGCATCGGACTGGCCCTGGCCCGCGCGGTCGCGTCGCGCGGGGGCGACGTCGTGCTGAACGGTCTGGGCGATCCATCCGAGATCGAGCGCACCCGCGCCGAGCTGGAGGCCAGCTGCGGGGTCCGCGTCCGCTATCACGCCGCCAATATGCTGAAGGGCGACGAGGTCGCCGACATGGTGGCCTTCGGCCGGCACCAGCTGGGCCGGGTCGACATCCTGGTCAACAACGCCGGCGTCCAGCACGTCGAAGCGGTGGAGAAATTCCCCTCGGACAAGTGGGAACAGATCATTGCCATCAACCTGTCGTCGGCTTTCTATGCCACTCGCGCGGCCATCCCGATCATGAAGGCGCAGGGGCGCGGCCGGATCGTCAATATCGCGTCGGCCCACGGCCTGGTCGCCAGCCCGTTCAAGTCGGCCTATGTCGCCGCCAAACACGGCGTCCTTGGCTTCACCAAGACGGTCGCTCTGGAAGTCGCGCGCGACAACATCACCTGCAACGCCATCTGCCCCGGCTATGTCGAGACGCCGCTGGTGCAGTCGCAGATCGCCGATCAGGCCAAGGCGCGCGGCATCTCGAAGGAAAAGGTCATCACCGACGTGATCCTCGAGGCCCAGCCGACCAAACAGTTCGTCACCACCGACCAGCTGGCGGGCCTGTTCCTGTATCTGATCTCGGACCTCGGGGCCTCGGCCAACGGGGCGGCCTTCTCCATCGACGGCGGCTGGACCGCGCAATAGGCCGACAGGTCAGCCAATCTCCTCGGAGGATTTCGGCCGTAGACTACCCCACGAACCCCGCTGCCCGCCGCAGCCTGTCGTTGATCGCCTCGCCCAGCCCGGCCATCGGCACGGGCGAGACGGCGATCCCCACCGGGTGTTCGCGATCCGCTTCCCGCAGCAGCCGGAACAGGTTCGCGGCGGCCTCGCGCGGGTCACCGGCCACGCTCAGGCTCCAGCGGGGGTCGCCGATGCCGGGGCCGAAGCCGAGCAGGATTTCGCCCGGACGAACGCCGTTCGCTTCGATGCGGAGCGGCGCGTCCGGGGCATAGTGTGTGGTCAGGCGGCCGGGGGAGCGGTGGCCCTGATCGCTCGCGGCCAGCGGGCCGATCAGGGCCTCGATCTGATCCCGGGTCACGGCACCGGGCCGCAGCAGGGCGATGCGGCCGTCCAGCACCGACACGACCGTGCTTTCAACCCCGACCGCGCAGGGCCCGCCATCCAGGGCAGCGGCGGCCGACGCACCGGTCTCCTCCATCGCGTCGGCGAAGGTCGTGGGACTGGGGCGGCCGGACCGGTTGGCCGAGGGGGCGACCACGGGGTGGCCGAAGGCCTGCAGCACGGCCTGCGCCAGAGGATGACCCGGCACCCGCACCGCAACACTGTCCAGCCCGGCGCGCGCCAGATCACACACCGCCCCGGTATCGCGGCAGGGTGCGACCAGTGTCAGGGGCCCCGGCCAGAAGGCCTCGGCCAGCGTTCGGCCCGGACCGTCCAGCCCGGCAATCCGCGCCGCCGCCTCAAGGTTTGCGACGTGGGCGATCAGCGGATTGAACCGGGGCCGTCCCTTGGCCTCGAAAATCGCGGCGACGGCTCCGGGGTTCCCGGCATCGGCGGCCAGGCCATAGACCGTTTCGGTCGGCAGGAGCGCCAGCGCTCCGGACCGTAGGGCGGCGACGGCGGCATCCACAGCGCTCAGCCCGCCGGGCGCGTCGCCAGCACCACGTCCACTCTCACCTGTCTGCCGATCAGTGCGTTCCACGGTCCGCCCGTTCCTATGCCGAAAGCCGCCCGGTCCAGCGCAAAACCGCCAGCCATCTGCGCCGTGCGGCCATCGCTGCGCAAGGTGACGGGAAAGACGACCGAACGGGTCACGCCCTTCATGGTGATATCGGCGCGCGCCGTGAAACGATCACCGCCGACGGGATCCAGCCCGGTCAGGCGAAAATCGGCCCGGGGATGCCGGCCGCTGTCAAGAAAGGCGGGGCCGACGGCTGTTCGCGTCAGGAGGGCGTCGTCCATCCGGAGCGATGCAACCCCGACCTCGATCCCGATCTCCGCCGCGCCCGGGGCCTCCGGATCGAACCGGATATCGCCGGTCCAGCGTTCAAACCGCCCGGTGCGGCTTCCCAGAAGCGACTCGACCCTCAGACTGATGAGCGATTCGGATGGCACCACGAGCCATGGCCGGACCTCAGCCTGGCTGCCGTCTGCAAGCAGTCCGGCGGCAAGGACGAGGGCCACAGTCAGGTTCCGGGGCATCCTACGGGCGCCGCGGGATCCACGGGATCATCCGGTGCAGAACATTGTCGCGATCGAGGAAGTGGTGCTTCAGCGCCGCCCCGACGTGCAGCGCCAGCAGCACATACATCGCCTTGGCGCCCAGCCCGTGAAGATCCATGAACGTCCCCGCCAGCTCGCGGCTTTGCGGCAGGGGCAGCAGCGGCCAGTTGAACAGGCCGAACCAGGAGATGTCCCGACCCGCTGCGCTCGACGCCGCCCAGCCGCCCAGAGGCAGGCCGATCAGCAGGACATAGAACAGCACATGCGTCGTGCGGGCGGCGATCTTCTGCCAGCCTGGAGTCCCGGCCGGCAGGGGCAGCGCCGGGTTGGCGATCCGCCACCCGATCCGGGCGAGGGTCAAGACCAGGATCGTCAGGCCAATTTCCTTGTGGAGCCCAATGAACTGGCGCGCCGTCGGCTGACCCTCGTTCGCCTCATACGCTGTGATCAACAGAACCTGGGTCAACACCAGAAGGGCCAGCCCCCAGTGAAAGATCAGAGACACAGTCGAATAGCGGTTTCGTAGCTCGGCCATGCCCACGCTCTCCAAAGAATTCGGATGGACAGCTTGGCGCACCCGAGGCCAGACGCCAAGCCATCCCTTGCCTGCCGTGGCGGCATCGTCGCATGAAGCGCAGGAACGGAGCGATCAATGGCTCCGGCATTGTTCGAGGATACGCCGCCATGACCTATCGCGCTCCCGTTCGCGACCTGGCCTTCAGCCTGACCTCCGTCGCCGGCATCGACGACCTCGCCGCCACCGGGGCCTTCCCGGACTATGACGGCGACGTCCTCATGGCCGTACTGGAGGCTGCGGGTCAGTTTTCGGAGGGCGTGCTGGCCCCCCTCAACCGCCCCGGCGACCTAGCCGGTTCCCGATACGCCAACGGCGCCGTGACCGCCGCGCCCGGGTTCGCCGACGCCTATCGCCAGTTTGCGGCAGGCGGCTGGACCGGGCTGGCCGCGCCCGCCTCGGCCGGCGGTCAGGCCCTGCCCAAGGCGCTGGAACTGGCGGCCTATGAAACGGTTCATGCCGCCAACATGGCGTTCGGCCTGTGTCCGATGCTGTCCCTCGCCGCCATCGAGGCGATCGAGGCGCACGGGACGGAGCACCAGAAGACCGCCTATCTGCCGCGCATGGTCTCGGGCGAATGGACCGGGGCCATGTGCCTGACCGAACCGCAGGCGGGATCGGACCTCGGGGCCCTGACCTCGACCGCCACGCCGAACGGCGACGGGACCTGGAGTCTGACGGGCCAGAAGATCTACATCACCTGGGGCGACCACGACGCCACCGACAACATCGTCCACATGGTGCTGGCCCGCCTGCCCGATGCGCCGGCCGGCCCCAAGGGGATCAGCCTGTTCCTGGCCAACAAGTTCCTCGTGAACTCGGACGGCACGCTGGGCGACCGCAACGGATTCCGTCCGGTGGGGATCGAACACAAGCTGGGCATCCACGCCTCGCCCACCTGCGTCATGGCCTATGAGGGGGCGACGGCGGAACTGGTCGGGCGGCCGAATGAGGGCCTGGCCCATATGTTCACCATGATGAATGCGGCGCGGGTCGGCGTCGGCATGGAGGGGGTCGGCATCGCCGAACGCGCTTACCAGCATGCCCTCGCCTATGCGCTGGACCGGCGCCAGGGCCGGTCGGTCTGGACCGGAGAAGCGGCAGCGTCGATCTTTGACCATCCGGACGTGCGCCGGACGCTCGCAGTCATGAAGGGACGGATCGAGGCCGCGCGGGCGATCTGCCTGTCGACCGGTGTGGCAGCCGACATGGCCCGATACGCTGCGACCGACGAGCTTCGTGCCCACTGGAAGGGTCGCGAGGACCTGCTGACCCCCATCGCCAAGGCCTGGTCCACGGACGCCGGGGTCGAGATCGCGTCTCAGGGCGTCCAGATCCACGGCGGCATGGGCTTTGTCGAGGAAACCGGCGCGGCCCAGTTCTATCGCGACGCGCGGATCGCCCCGATCTATGAGGGCACCAACGGCATCCAGGCCATGGATCTGGTCGGACGCAAGCTGTCGCAGGACGGCGGGGCGTCGGCCAGAGCCATCATCGCCGAGATGAAGGCCACGCTGAAGGATCTGGGCAGCCTCTATACGGGAAAGCCGGTCGAACGGTTCGCCACAGCCATCAGGGCGGTCGAGGATGCGACCCTCTGGCTGCTGGACCGCAAGGCCGACCCCGCCGGAGCCGCCGACGTTCTCGCCGCCGCCGACGCCTATCTGAAGCTGATGGGGGACGTGATCGGCGGCTGGATGCTGGCCAAGGGCGCGCTGGCCGCCAGGTCGCGGCTGGATGCCGGCGAGGGCGACCCGGCCTGGCTCAAGGGAAAGGTCGACCTCTACGAGGTCTATGCGGCCAACATCCTGGGACACGCCTCGAGCCGCCTCGCCGCCGTCGGCCAGGGCGGTGACCTGCTGTCGCGCATGACCCGCGAGGCCTTGGGGGCCTAATCGGCTGGGCGGTCCAGCAGGGCGATCGTCTCGCGGACATAGACAGCGTGGGTGACAACGCCGATGTCCAGCGGCTCGTCATTGACCCTTACCTCCTGGCTCAGCAGGCCGGCGATAAAGGGATACTCCGGCTCGATCGCGCCCGGCCGCTTGCGCGCGCTGGGCGTCCAGAACACAGGCCCCCCCGAGTTGCCGGGAAAGACGGTAAAATCCAGCAGGAAGGTGGGAAAGGCGCTGACCGGCGAGAGGGGCCAGGAGGCAATGCGTCCGACCCTCAGGATCGGAAAGCCGGCCCGGTTCGCCGACAGGCCCCGGGGGAACCCCAGCGAGAGCAGTTCGTCGCCCGGACCCACCTGCCAGGCGGCGAACGCATTCTCGTCCGCCAGCCAGCCCAGCGGGATGGCTGCGCGGGCAAAGGTGTCGGGTGCCCGGATCTCCATTACCGCCACGTCCCGGTCCGGATGCCGGGTCCAGAGGGGGGCATCCTGGTCATCGCGGATCGTCAGCGGCTGGGGATCGAACCGCCAGCTGCCATCCGCCAGCGACGTGCGCCAGCCAATCCGCGCCTGCGGCTCGACCATCCGCTCCAGCACATGGGCCGCCGTCACCAGCACAACCCGGGGTGCGCCGTCCGGCCGGGGTGCATTGACCAGAAATCCTGTCCCGACCGTACGGACACCCGGTCCGGACGGCTGATCCAGCTGGATCGTCGCCTCGATCAGCCCGACGGTCAGGTCCCAGACGGGCGCGACGACTGGTGGCATCGCATCTTGGGGGGGCGGAGCGTGGAACATCGGCGCGATTCCTCAGACTGCACCCATTTGACGGCGGGCCTCCCGGTCGCACAAGCTGCGCGCCTGGCCTAAAAGGGGATCCTTGAAAATGAACCGCCGCAAATTCGTTGTCACGACCGCCGCAGCCGCACTGACGGCCGCCGCGTCCCCCATACTCGCCCGCCCTTCCGGAGCCCAGATGTCGCCCACGCCCCCCGTCGCCAAGAAGATCCCCGTCGTCATCGAACAGCTGGGCCGGACCCGCACCGACGACTATCAGTGGATGAAGGACGACAACTGGCAGGCCGTGCTGCGCGATCCGACGCTGATCAAGGTCGACGTCAGGCAGCACCTGGAGGCCGAGAACGCCTATCGCGAGGCCATGCTGGCCTCCACCCTGCCGCTGCAGGGCCAGATGTTCGAGGAGATGAAGGGGAGGATCAAGCAGGACGACAGTTCGGTGCCCTCGCCCGACGGCCCGTTGGAATACTACACCCGCTTCGACACCGGCGATCAGCACCCCCGGTTCTGTCGCCGGCCGCGCGGCGGCGGGACCGAGACGATCCTGCTGGACGCCAACGTCCTGGCCGAAGGCAAGGCCTATTCAGAGGTCTCGTCCACGGAGCACAGCCCGGACCACACCCTGTTCGCCTATGCCGAGGACGCACAGGGGTCTGAGGTTCACCAGATCCACACCCTCGACCTGAACACCGGGGCGCTGCTGGCCGATCCGATCCAGTCGGCCACCGGAAACTTCACCTTCTCGCCCTGCAGCCGCTGGATCTTCTGGACGAACAGGAACGAGAACGGCCGCCCCGACAAGATCTTCCGCCGTCCGGCCCGGGGCGGCGAGACCACTCTGGTCTATGAAGAGCCGGACGAGGGCATGTTCATCGGCGTGGGGCGCACGTCAGACGACGCCTTCATCATGATTTCGGCCCAGAATCAGGAGACGTCCGAGGCTTGGGCCATAACGGGCGTGGACCCGACGGCCGCGCCTGTTGTCCTGGCGGCGCGCGAGACGGCGGTGCGCTATGACGCCGACCACTGGGGCAATCGCTGGATCATCCGCACCAACGCCGATGCGGCAATCGACTTCAAGATCGTCGCCGCTCCGACGGGCATGCCGGCCCGGTCCGAATGGCGTGACGTCGTCGCCCACGCCCCCGGCCGTTATATTGAGGGCGTGGCCCTGGTGAAGGACTATATCGCGCGTCAGGAACGCGCCGACGCGAATACCACCATCGTCATTCGTGATCGCGGCGGCGTGGAGCACGAGATCGCTGTCGACGAGCCCGCCTATGCCCTGAGCCTTGCAGGGGCGTCGGAGTTTGACACCACCACCATGCGCTACGGCTACAACTCGCCGTCCACGCCGACCTCGACCTATGACTACGATCTGGCGACGCGGACGCCCACGCTGCGCAAGGTGCAGGAGGTCCCGTCCGGCCACGACCCGGCCGACTATGTGGTCGAGCGGCTGAACGCTCCGGCGGCCGATGGCGAGATGGTGCCCGTCACCGTGCTGCGCCGGAAGTCCACGCCGGTCGACGGTTCAGCGCCCCTGTTGCTTTACGGCTATGGCTCCTACGGCATCCCGATGGCGGCCAGCTTCTCGACCGGCCGGCTGTCGCTGGTCGATCGCGGCTGGATCTACGCCATCGCTCACGTGCGGGGCGGATCGGACAAGGGCTGGGGCTGGTTCCTCGACGGACGCAAGTTCAGCAAGAAGAACACCTTCACTGACTTCACCGCATCGGCCGACCACCTGCTTGCGCGCGGCTATGCCCGTGCCGGCCATATCGTCGCCCAGGGCGGCTCGGCCGGCGGCCTGCTGATGGGGGCCGTCGCCAATATGCGGCCGGAACTCTGGGCCGGTGTGATCGGACAGGTACCGTTCGTGGATGTCATCAACACCATGTCGGACACCAGCCTGCCTCTGACCCCGCCCGAATGGCCCGAATGGGGCAATCCGATCGAGGATCCCGAGGCCTACGACTACATGATGAGCTACAGCCCCTACGACCAGGTCGGCCCCAGAGCCTATCCCGCCATCCTGGCGACCGGAGGCCTGTCCGATCCCCGCGTCACCTACTGGGAGCCCCAGAAATGGGTGGCGAAGCTGCGGCCCGCGACGACCTCGGGCAAGCCGGTGCTGCTCAAGATCAATATGGAGGCCGGCCATGGCGGGGCCTCCGGCCGTTTCGACTATCTGAAGGAAGTCGCCCACGACTATGCTTTCGCAGTATGGGCGATCGAAAAGGGGTGGCAGACGGCGTGATCGGGGACACGGTCGAGCTCCGTGGCGAGCATCGTCTGATCCTCCACGATCATGACCCTGCAGAGCAGCCGTCTGTTCCAATCCCTTTCGCAACCCGGTCGCGGACGACAAGGTGCCTGTGTCGGGTACCGGACCGTTCAAACAGCTGCCCGGCCGATTGAAGAGACCCTGTTCCGCAGACCTGTGGGCCATCACCGGCTGGACAGCTGCTGGCAAAGCCGCCTGAAAAAAGGCCCGGCACCAAGGCCTGGCCGCCAGGTTCGGTGTTTGGGGGTGTCCTCGAACAGGACGACGCCATCGAAGGCCGGATCCGGTTAACGAAAGGTTTCGGCTTTTACTGGCGATCTGGGAACCATGTCGTCTGGCGCGAACCCCCGGGGCCCGACCAACGTATCCGCCAACCGGAACCCAGCCTCTCCAGCGCCCCCTCCGCCCCGGCCGCACCGGATGGCCGTAGATAGTCGATGCCGCCGACGCGCACCGGGGCCGACCCGGTGCCTGGGATTGCGACACTCCAGCGACCATCCGGCGCTACCCTGACGCCTGGTACCCGACCGGGCCCGATCTCTACGGCGGTTCCGGGCAACGCGCGGCCGGAAAGGAAAGCGGCGCGACCGTCGCTGTCGATCGCATCCAGCGACGGGCCGGGATCCAGCCGTCGCGTCGGGGCCCCGACCGAGAGAAGCGCGGTCGGGCCCGCCGGGTCCGCAGCGACCAGCAGCCGATAGGGGGCGGGATAAGAGACCTGGCCGGTCCGGGCTTCGACCACGAACAGGGTGTCCTGCGCCGGCCGGGGGATTCGAAGTTCGAACCGGCCTGCCGCGTCGACGGCGGCCGCATACGCCTGACCGGCGGGGGCGTCGACTGCGACCCGGCCAAGGGGCGCAGCCTGGCCTCGGAAGATCAGGTCGCCGCCCGCAATGGCGACGGCGTCGATCAATGGGGGCATGATCCAGTCGCTGGGCTCCGGGGCCACCTGCATCTCCGGCCCGGGGCGCTCACGACAGGCACCGGGAGCAACAATAGCAGTGCAGATCAGGGCCAGGGCGATCGGTCGTTTCATCCTGTCTTCCGGCGCTATAGGACTATTGGCCCAGATAGCCCGGCACACGTCGGCCTGTCGCCTTCTTCCTGTCTTTCGAGGAACCATGTCCGCGTCGCCTGACCCGATTGCCCCCTTCGACGGTCCGTCCGTCTGCCTGTTCTGCGGTTCCTCGGAGTCCGCCGACCCACGCTACACTGAAGCGGCAGCCGAATTCGGGACTGCAGCGGCGAAAGCGGGCTGGCGACTGGTCTACGGCGGGGGCGGCGTGGGCCTGATGGGGGCCGCGGCGCGCGCGGCGCACAAGGCCGGGGGCCGGGTGCTGGGCGTCATGCCGGCCTTCCTGCGCAGCCGTGAACGGCTGTTCGACGAGGTCGAGACCCTGGTCGTGACCTCGATGCATGAACGCAAACAGATCATGTACGACCAGTCCGACGCGTTCGTCGTCGCTCCCGGCGGCATCGGCACCCTTGAGGAGGTCGTCGAACTGTTATCGTGGAAGCGGCTGGACCTGCACGGCAAGCCGGTGATCTTCCTGAATGTCGACGGCTTCTGGGAGACCTTCTTCGCCCTCATGCGTCACAGTGTGGAGGCCGGGTTCACCCCGCCGTCGTTCCTCCAGGCCTGGGTTGTCTGCGACACGGTCGAGGGCGCAATCGCGGCCCTTGGCGGCGAGGCCTTTGCTCCGGCCTTGAATTATGATCAACGATAAGTGATCGTCACTCAGTCAGTGTCTGCGGTCATTTTCGAAACGCAGGATTGACAGTTGCTAAAAAAAACGCACGGTGCCGGAGATCACTTCGCGGGCCAGTTTCGGCCCTGCTGAACACCGGAGCCTTCCATGCGCGCCCTGCTTCCCATCTTCGCTCTTTGCGCCGCCCTTGCGTCCGTACCGGCCGTGGCACAGGCTCCGGCCTCCACGCGCGCCGTCCTCGCCGACGCCGTCCGCGCACCCGCGCGCGCCATGATTATCGACGGTGCCAACTGGCGCTGCGAAGCCCAGGTGTGCAGCGCGTCCGGCGGAAACAGCCAGCCGGCTCCCCGCGCCTGCCGTCGCGTTGTTGCCCGTCTGGGTGCAGTGACAGAATTCTCGTGGCAGGGCGTCGCACTCAACGCCGCAGAACTGGCCGTCTGCAACGCCTGACGCGGGATGCGGGCGGCCCATGCCGCCCGCATCCCGCGTCAGGCGACCTCGCCCCGCAGACGTCTCTCAATCCGCTCGCGGCCGATCAGCGGCACAATCGTCGCCATGTCAGGCCCATGCGCCTGGCCGGTCAGGATGTGGCGCAGCGGCATGAACAGGGCCTTGCCCTTGGCTCCGGTGCTGTCCTTGACCGCGCTGGTCCAGACCGACCAGGCGTCGGCATCGATCGTTTCAGGCAGAACCGCGAGCGCCGCCGCCGCGAAGGCGGGATCCTCGATCACCGGGGTGACCGGCCCGCGGACCATTCGGGCCAGATCGACAATGTCGGCGAACTTCGTCAGGTTGGCCCGCACGCCGTTCCAGAACGCCTCGCCCAGATCGCAATCAAGCACCGCCAGACGGGTCTTCGCCGCCGCGTAGGCCATGGCGTGCAGCGCCTGCGCATTCAGCCGGTCCAGATCCTCAGTGTCGTAACGGGCCGGCGACCGGCCCATCTTGTCGAAGCTGAAGCCCTGCCCCAGGGCCTCGATGCTGTCGGCGACCTCCAGCGGATCCGACGTGCCGATCCGGCCCAGATGGCTGGTGATGGCGATCGGCTCATAGCCCTGATCCCGCATCTCGGCGACGGACAACGACCCCAGACGCTTGGACAGCGCCGCCCCGTCCGCCCCGACCAGCAGCGGCATATGTGCGAAGTTCGGAACGCGGGTGCCCAGCCCGGCGGCGATCAGGGCCTCGAAGATTTCGATCTGGGCCCCGGTGTTGGTCGTATGATCCTCGCCCCGGATCACATGGGTGATGCTCATGTCGATGTCGTCGACAACCGATGGCAGGGTATACAGATAAAGCCCGTCCTCGCGGATCAGCACCGGGTCGGACATCGAGGCGGTGTCCACCTCGGCATGGCCCCGCGACAGGTCCTCCCACGCCACCCGCCGGCCATCCAGCCTGAAGCGCCAGTGAGGTTTGCGGCCCTCGGCCTCGAACACAGCCTTCTCGTCGTCTGTCAGGGCCAGTGCGGCGCGATCGTAGATCGGTGGCAGACCGCGCGACAGTTGCACCTTGCGGCGGCGGTCAAGGTCCTCGGACGTGTCCCAAGCCGGATACAGCCTTCCTGCCGCCTTCAGCCGCGCGGCCGCGTCATGATACCGGTCGAACCGCTTCGACTGGTTGTAACGCTCGTCCCACATCAGTCCCAGCCAGGTCAGGTCGTTCTCGATTCCCTGTTCGAACTCGGGCGTCGAGCGCGCCAGGTCGGTGTCGTCGATGCGCAGGACGAAGCTCCCACCCTGCCCTTTTGCGAACATCCAGTTGACGAGGGCGGTCCGGACATTGCCGACGTGCAGCCTGCCGGTGGGAGACGGGGCGAAACGGACCTTGACGGACATGGACGGCGTAACCTCGAAAGCGAGGCGCACAGGTCGGTCACGCGGTGCCCCAAGTCAAGGATGGCCGCGATCGCCGTGGGGGCGACTTTTCTCCTTTTCCTGCAACGATCTTGCGGCATAAGGCGACGATGACCGCGCCCGCCACACTGACTGTCGATCTGGACGCCCTTGCGCACAACTTCCATGCGCTGGAGGCCGTAACGGGCGTTCCGGCACATCCGGTGGTGAAGGCTGACGCCTACGGTCTGGGCGCGGTTCCCATCGCCCTGCGGCTGTCGGCGGAGGGGGCCCGGACATTTTTCGTGGCCCGACTGGCAGAAGGACTTGCCCTGCGTGATGCTCTGGGGCCCTCGCCCCGCATCTACGTTCTCGACGGCTGTGTCGGTGTGGCGGCGGCGATGCTGCAGGCGGCCGACCTGCGCCCGATCCTCAACCATGGCGACCAGCTGACCGCCTGGCAGACGGCGGGCGGCGGAGCCTGCGGGCTTCAGATCGACACCGGTATGAACCGACTGGGTTTCCGGATCGAGGACGCCCCGGAGGCCTTTGCCGACATGGATCTGGTCATGAGCCATCTCGCCTGCGCGGACGATCCGACCCAGCCCATGAACCGCCAGCAGCGCGACGCCTTCGCCGCTGTCGCGACGCGCTACCCGGCCGCGCTGAAATCCTTCGCCAATTCGGGGGGCTGTTTCCTCGGACCGGACTACGGCTTTGATGCCGTTCGTCCCGGAATCTGCCTCTACGGCGGAGGTCCCGAGGGCCGGCCGGACGGGCGGCTGAAGCCAGTGGCCACGCTGACCGCCGAAGTGCTGCAGGTCCGGGCCATTCCGGCCGGCGAGAGCGTGGGCTATTCGCGCGGCTTCATTGCCGATACCCCCCGGCGGATCGCGATCTGCGGGGCGGGTTACGCCGACGGCGTCCTGCGCAGCAACGCGGCCGCCGGTCGGGTCTGGGTCGCGGGCACCCTGCGCCCGTTGCTGGGGCGCGTCTCCATGGACGTCATCACCATAGACGTGACGGGTCTCGACATTGTGGCCGGCGACCAGGTCGAGGTGTTCGGGGCGCACCGCCCGCTGGACGAGGCCGCAGAGGCCGCCGGGACGATCAGCTATGAGCTGCTGACCTCCATCGGTGCCCGGGTCGCCCGCCGCCACGTCGGGCGCGCGTTGGCCTGAGGCAGCGGACACCCAGTGGGTATGCCGGAGCCTACAATCCGCCGGCAGATGACCCGCTGGACGCGAGCCGCAGGACGATGTCGTCAACCTGCACCCCGCCCCTGTCGATGACCAGATTCTGGTAGTTGCGCTGGCCTTCCATGGTCTCGGCCTCGACGCCCTCCACCTCGGCGACAAACTGACGACGCAGATAGGTGGCCAGTTCACCGGCCGTGACCATTCCGTCACCATTGCCGTCGCCATCGCCCGCGAGCCCCGTCCGCAGGAAATGGGACAGATAGCCGCCCGCTTCGAACTTGTCCGCGACGGCGCTGGTCAGATCCTCTTCCGAGCTGAACAGGCCCATGACCCCGGGCCGATCCACGACGTTGCGCGCGAAGCCGCCCGAGAAACAGCTGTCCAGAACCAGCAGCGACAGGCGAGTGTCCAGCCCGGCGAACAGTCGGCCCATCTCCTGATCGGTAATCTCCCCGTCGGTCAGGACGATCGATTCCGTGCGGCCGTCCGGTTCGAGTGCACTGGTCGACCCGTCCGTCTGGCTCCCGTGGCCCGAGAAGAAGAACAGGAACAGGTCTTCGGGTCCGGCCTGGGCCGCGACAGACTGGAAGGCGCGACGCACGCCGCCGACCGTCGCCTGGGCATTGGCCAGAACCACGCTGGACGCATTGAGCACACCTTCGCGCCGGAGCGTGTCTGCCAGCTTCTCGGCGTCTTCATCTGTATACGGAAGATCGCTGGCGACATCGCCGTATTCCGAGATCCCCACCATGATGGCGAAGACCCGGGCGCCGCCCTGGACCGCGGCCTGACGCGGCGATCCGAGGCTGGGTGCGACGCCGAACCGGTACGAGCCCGTCTCGCCGGACGCGAAGGAGGTCACCGCCACCTGATAATCGCCGTCCTCCGTCAGCACCGTGTCAAGCCGACTGTTGGTGCCGTCCTCGCCGTCGTCATTGTCCAGCTGCTCACCCGACGGCGTGGTCAGGATGATATAGGCGTCGAAGGCCGAGGACGTCAGTTCCACCGCGATCCTTTGACCACGCTGGCCGCGGAAGGTGAAGTTGTCGACGAACTCGCCCGAATCGAGGGTCTCGTCTCCCGACTGAAGTGTGCCGCCTACAGTGTCACCGATCTGGATCATGCCGCCCCGGACGTCTTCGCGATCGCCCCGGTCATCGACGTAGGACTGCTGGTGCGGCCGGCCCTGGGAGGCGCGGCCGCTCGCCGGATCGACCGACAGCCGGTAGTCACCGGCCTCGCCGGCTTCATAGCTGGTCGCGGTGATGCGGTACTCGCCGTCGGCGGGCAGAGTCACGAACAGGCGGCTGTCGAAACCACCGTCGCCATCGGGATCGTCGTCGTTGAACTCTGACAGGCCGCCCGGGCCGGTGATGGCGATATAGGGATCAAAGTCGGACGACGTCAGCCTCAGATCCAGCTGCTGCCCCCGCCGACCCCGAAGAGTATAGGTGTCGATGAACTCCCCGCTGTCCAGCCGCCGGTCGCCGTCGCCTAGGTTGGCACTGAGAGACTGGCCGGGGCTGATCACGCCGTCGACCTGGCGCGTGGAGGACTGATACGTTTGCTGGGGCGGCCGACCGTTCCCCGTGAAGGGCCCCCGTCCACCTTGTGTCGCCGAGATCTGATAGCGGCCGGTCTCGTTGGAGCCGAAGCTCGTGGCTGAAATGTCCACGACGCCATCCGCAGCGGCCGTGAAGGTCAGGCGGCTGTTGCGCGAGCCGCGCTGGCCGGGATCGTCGTCGTTGTCCTCGCTTAGGCCGCCAGATCCGCGCACCATCAGATAGGCGTCAAACTCGCTGGCCTCGAGGCTGACATCATAGGTCTCGCCGCGTCGAACGGGCAGTTCCCAGGCGTCGATGAACTCTCCGGCCGGGAGCCTTCGATCCCCCTGGGCCAGGGAACCGGATGCGGTGCGGCCGGGCTGGAGCGTTCCGCCGCCCGCATTCATCTGACCCCGAGCGTTGCCAATCGCCTCGGGCCGCCCGCCCGAACTCCCGCCGAGGTTCAGGCTGTAGCGCCCGCTTTCGCCGGGCTCATAGCTGGTGGCGGTGATGCGATAGGTCCCGCTGGCGGGCAACCGGACGTCGAGCGCCGCATTGGTGCCGTCAACGCCCAAATCGTCGTTTTCCTCGGCGTAGTCACCAGGCCCGTGGATCATCAGATAGGCGTCGAAATCCGTCGAACGCATCGTCACCGACAGCGGCTCTCCGGCCCGGCCTTCAACCTCATAGACGTCGATGAACTCGCCCGAATCAAGCTGGCCATCGCCGCGTGACAGATCGCCCTGAACCGCAGCGCCCGGAGGCAGGCGCTGCTGCGCGGCTGCCGGGCCGGCAAGAATCGGCCCGACCGCCATCGACAAGGAAAGCGCGGTAAAAAACAGGACGTTGCGCATTGGACTTTTCCCCCGAAAGAGGTCGGACACTGCTCGCAGTCCGCAGCGATGTCACGGCTTGGCGGAACGAGGGTCAGATTTCGACACGATCTGGCCGCATCACCCTCATTCGGCCTTGATCGCGGCTCAAAGGCCGCGCCCCGCGAAATCTCGCGCGGCCTGCCCAGAACGACTCGCGCCGCTCGCCAATCCGGGCCCGGCGCCTTACGGAACCGCCATGCCCTTCCCCGCCAGTCATCCCGCGCTCGACCGCGCCCTGTCCGAACGCGGCTATGCCGAGCCCACGCCGGTTCAGGCGGCCGTTCTGGAGGCCGCCCTCGCCGGCGACGGCGCCCCCCGCGACCTGCTCGTCTCGGCCCAGACCGGATCGGGCAAGACCGTTGCCTTCGGCCTGGCGCTTGCCCCGACCCTGCTCGGCGAGGCGGAAAAATTCACCGATTTCGGCGCCCCGCTGGCGCTGGTGATCGCGCCCACCCGCGAACTGGCCCAGCAGGTCGCGAGCGAACTGCAGTGGCTCTATGCCCAGACCGGTGCGCGGATCGTCTCCTGCGTCGGCGGCATGGACCCCAAGGTCGAGCGTCGGGCGCTCGAGCGCGGGGCCCACATCGTCGTCGGCACCCCCGGCCGCCTGCGCGACCATCTGGAACGCGGTGCGCTGGACCTGTCCGAAGCCCGCGCCGTGGTGCTCGATGAGGCCGACGAGATGCTCGACATGGGCTTCCAGGAAGACCTCACCTTCATCCTGGACGCCGCACCGGCCGAGCGCCGCACCCTGATGTTCTCCGCCACCCTGGCCCGCGAGATCGTCCAGCTGGCCAAGACCTACCAACGCGACGCTGTCCGCATCGACACCGCCAGCGGCAACGCCCCTCACGGCGACATCGAATACAAGGCCATCCGGGTCGCGCCGAACGAGATCGAACTCGGCGTCGTCAATGTGCTCAGGTACTTCGAGGCCCCCGGTGCCCTGGTGTTCGCCAACACCCGCGAACGGGTGAAGCACCTGACCTCCAGCCTGCGCGAACGTGGTTTCTCGGTCGTCGGCCTGTCGGGCGAGCTCACCCAGAGCGCGCGGTCCGAGGCCTTGCAGGCCCTGCGCGACGGTCACGCCCGCGTCTGCGTCGCCACCGATGTCGCTGCGCGCGGTCTGGACCTGCCAGACCTGGGCCTGGTCATCCACGCTGAAATCCCGGTCAACAAGGCCGGTCTGCTGCACCGTTCGGGCCGGACAGGACGGGCGGGCAAGAAGGGCGTGTCCGTCCTGCTGGTCTCCTACACCCGCCGCCGCAAGGTCGAGCTGATGCTGCAGTCGGCCGCCATTGTTGCCGAATGGTCGGGGCCTCCATCCGCCGAGATGATCCTGGAAAAAGACCGCGAACGCCTGCTCGCCGATCCCGCCTTGACCGCCCCGGTCGAGGACGAGGAGGCACTTGAGCTGGGCCGCCTCTTGCTGGAGCGGACCACGCCCGAACAGGTCGCGGCCTCCCTGATCCGTCTCTATCGTCAGAAGCTGCCGGCCCCCGAAGACGTCTATGACGACGACCGGATGAAGCGTCAGCAGGAGACCGGCAAGAACGACCGGGGCCAGACCGACGCGCCGTTCCAGGACTTTGCCCGCGGCGGCGACATGGCCTGGTTCCGCATCAACATCGGTCGCGACAAGAATGCCGACCCGAAATGGCTGCTGCCGACCATCTGCCGTATCGGCCACGTCACCAAGCGCGATATCGGCTCGATCAAAATCTTCGACCGCGAGACCAAGTTCGAGATCACGAAAGAAGCCGAGGCGAAGTTCAAGGCCGCCGTGGCCGCCTCGACCGAAGAGGGCGTCACCGTGTCCGCAGCCGTGGCCCCGGGTCCCAAGGAAAAGCCCCCAAGCCGCTGGGACAAGACCCCGGTCGGGGCTGACCCGTCCGGTGATCGTCCCGAGCGCAAGCCTTGGGCGAACAAGACCGAGGGCGACCGCCCGGCGCGCGCCGACAGGCCGCCCTTTGAGAAGAAGCCGTGGATCAAGCGCGACGAGACGCCGGCTGCCGAGAAGAAGGCCTGGGTCAAACGCGATGCCCCCGAAGGTGGCAAGAAGCCCTGGGTGAAGCGCGAGGATGACCGGGCGGGCGAGAAGAAGCCGTGGGTCAAACGCGAGGCCCACGAGGCCGTCGAACGCACGCCCTGGGCCGGCAAGGTCGAGACCGCGGGTACCGCTCCTGCAGCGGGCAAGAAACCGTGGGTCAAGCGCGAGGCCTCTGACAAGACCCGCGCGCCATGGCCCCCCGCCTCCGATGCTGCTCCAGCCGCGCCGGGCGACAAGCCGTGGAAGGGCAAGCCCAAGGGTGGGGACCGTCCCTGGGCTGCCAAGGACGCCCGCGGCAAGCCAACCGCCAAGCCGGCAGGTGAGAAGAAGCCGTTCAAGGGCAAGAAGAAGCCGAACGGGTAAATCTTCCGCCGGGCCTTCACGGGGCGGATTGAGTTGCTCTCCCGCTGTAACCGCTTACAGTTCCGGCGAAACAAGACGACCGGGACTGGAGACACGATGGCCGAGGTTGCCCTCAGCGGCATTCGCAAGGCGTTCGGTGCAACCCCGGTCCTGAAGGGCGTCGACCTGACCATCGCCGACGGTGAGTTCGTGGTTTTCGTCGGGCCGTCGGGCTGCGGCAAGTCTACCCTGCTGCGCGTCATTGCCGGTCTGGAAGAGGCCGATGCGGGCACGGTCTCCATCGGCGGGCGGGTGGCCAACACGCTCGGCCCGTCGGAGCGAGGCATCGCCATGGTGTTTCAGTCCTATGCGCTGTATCCGCACATGAGCGTGCGCCAGAACATGGCCTTTGGCCTGACGCTGGCAAAGACCGACAGGGACGAGATCAACCGCCGCGTTCTGGCCGCTGCCGACACCCTGAACATCACCGACTATCTGGACCGCAAGCCAAAGGCCCTGTCCGGCGGTCAGCGCCAGCGCGTCGCCATCGGCCGTGCCATCGTGCGCGAGCCCGAGGTCTTCCTGTTCGACGAACCGCTGTCGAATCTGGACGCCGCCCTGCGCGTGCGCATGCGCTACGAGTTCGCCTCGCTGCATGAACGGCTGAAGACGACCATGGTCTATGTCACCCACGATCAGGTCGAGGCCATGACCCTGGCCGACCGCATCGTGGTGATGAATGGCGGGGTGGTTGAACAGGTCGGGGCACCGATGGCTCTCTACGAACACCCCCGAAACCGCTTCGTTGCCGAGTTTATCGGCAGCCCCAAGATGAACCTGATCTCGGCCCAGATCGTCGAGGCCTCGGCGGCCAGTGCCGTAGTCCGCACCGACGCGGGCGAGACCCTGCATGTCCGCGTCGATGCGGCTGCCGCCAATGTGGGACAACCGGTCATGCTGGGCGTCCGACCGGAGCATCTGACCCTGACGGGACCCGGCGACGTGCTCAGGGCGAAGGCCGCCTTCGTCGAGACCCTGGGTCATGCAACCTATGCCTATGTCGCCTACCCTGGATTGACAGAGACCCTGACGGTACAACTGGCCGGTGACGTGCGCCCGGGCGTTGGGGAGGCGTTGACCCTGCATGTCGATCCGGACCGGGCGCATCTGTTCGATGCGGACGGGATGGCCTTCGCACGGCTTTAGCCGTCAGCGCTTCCTGAACCGCGCGGCCTCGGCGGCAATGCCGGCCCCCCAGTCGCTCTTCTCCCCGGCGGGTTCAGGGATGAACGGTGCCTCCGGCAAGGCACCTGCCACCCCGCGCAGGGCCAGGGCCAGCGGCCCCGCCATCACCGCCAGCATGCGCAGTGGCTTGCGCTTCGCGTCCCGGACGTCCCAGCCCTCGGCCTCGAACGCCTCGGCCTGGTCAGTGGGTGCCAGCCGCTCAATGCCGTCCCAGTCCCCGGGCCTGACCGCGTCCTCAGCCTGTTCCGCGGTCAGGCCGAAGACGGCGACCAGAACCGCATCCACTTCTGGAAATTCGTCGCGCCGCGCCGGGTCGGCATAGCCGGGCTTCATCAGCGCCTTCCCCTCGAGGTCGGCGACCCCGGGGAGGTCGATCAGGCGGCGCGGAGTCTGGCTCATGGGGACGATCTATCGCCTGGAGGCGCCCGCGCAAAGCATCAGCGCAATTCAATGCGACGCGCGCCCGCGGGAATCTCCAGCTCGCGTCCCGTCCATTCCCCGGCCCGCCCGTCGATCCGGATACGGGCCGGAAGGGCCTCGCCATCGGGCCACTGCAGCACGAAGCCACCCGGCGGGGTGACGCCTGGTGACAGGGTCAGGATCGTGAGGCCCGCCCGCCGCCGTAGCCCATAGGTCAGCGATCCATGCGGCGTCCGCACCGCGCGCACCCCCACGCCCGTGGGACTGTCGATCCAGCCCATCGGCAGTCCCGCGGCCAGCACCAGGGCGCGGTCGGCGTCGCGCTCATAGACAAACAGGTCCAGGGCCGAGCGGATATAGTCCGAACTGATCCAGGAATGGGGCATGTCGCCGATGAAGCGCGGCTCGCGCAGGTCGCGCCCGACCACCTCGGCCCAGCCGTTCCAGGCCTGCGGGCGGCGGTCGGCAAAAAAGAAGTCCAGCGCCGTCATGGCCCGCTCACGCTGGCCCAGCCGCACCAAGGCACCGACGGTGCGCAGCTCATAGGGGGTATAGTCACGCCATGCCGTGCGATTGGCCTGCCGCGCCGTGAAATTCTCCCAGTATTTCTCGAAGGTCCGGATCAGCAGACTCTGCGGCAGGTCGGCCTGCAGGCCACCCGGCGACAGCCCGATGGTCGTTGAGGTGGCGTCAAAATCGCCCCGATCTGCGGCTCCTGCGATCCAGTCGATGCGGTGGTACATGGCCGTGCCGTCTATGGAGGCGAGGACGTCCGTCATGAACTCCGCCCGAGCCGACTCGAACCGTGCCGCCGCTTCGGTCTCTCCCAGCGCCTTGGCGATCTCGATCGCGTCGCGATAGCCCAGAAGGCCCCAGAAATCGTCCCAATAGGACCATGCCGGGCGGTCCGAATAGCCCTCGTGACTGATCGAGGGCGGCAGGAGGCCGTAGAAATGCTGCGTCTGCGGCGTGCGGTTCGCGTCTGTGCGGGTCGAGGCGCGCAGGCTGTCCATATAGCCGATCGCGGCCTGCACCTGAGGCCAGACGGCGCGCAGCTGCGTCAGGTCCCCGGTGTAGCGATACGTTTCTGCGGCCAGAAACACGAACTCGCCGTGGCTGTCGTTCTCCGGGACCGGATCAGCGCCCCGGGCGTCGACGCAGCAGGGCACCTTGCCATTGTCGAACACATAGGGGGCGTACCAGCGCAGATAGTCCTGTGACAGGTTGGCGTGGCCCAGCCGGTTCAGACCCTCGGCCATCATGGCCCCGTCGCGGATCCACGAGCGGTTATAGCTGCGGGTGCCGGGCTGCAGGGCCGGGCCCTGACGCGACATTAGCATATGGGCCAGCCCGGTCTTCATGGTGTCCTCGATCCGCTGGCCCTCGGGCGGCGTGATCAGGTCAAACCGGTCCAGCTTCTCGCGCCAGCCGGCGACGATGCGCGTCTGGATCGTGTCCAGCGCCCCCACGACCGAGGCCGTTGCCGGCAGGGCCGGACGCGGGCCCGCGAGCGCGACGACCCAGCCGAAGCTGCGCGTCTCACCGGGGCGCAGCGTCACCGGATACATCAGGGCCCCGCCCATCAGGCCGGTGCGGTCGGACTCTACCGCCGCGTCCCGCGCCGCATCCGGGCCGCGGGCCAGAAGGCTCTGCGGATCGGCGCCCGAGGTGAAGGTCGCCAGCCGCACATCGTCGGGGGTGACCAGGGGCAGGACCCGCAGTGCATCGTTCAGCACCAGTTCCGCCCCGGTCCACTGGATCTGCTGGATCGGGCTGGCTCCGCCCGGCACGGCCAGAAACTGCACCGGACCGTTGACCTGCATAGGCCGCGCGGCCAGCGCCAGGGTCAGGGTCTGTTCGCGCAGTGAGGTGTTGGTCAGGTCGTAGCGGCCATAGAGCGCTGCCGCGTCTGGCGTGCCCTCGGCCATGGCCGTGATCCTGAGCCTCCAATCGTCATGGGTCCAGGTCACGGTTGGAACGGGAAGGTCGTCTTCGACCAGGGCCTGTTCGATACGCGTGTCCGCCCAGCTCACCAGCCGGCCGTTGTCCAGAACGAAGGGCTCGATCGACGGCCCGCCGCGTCTCAGCTCGATGGCACCGTCTTCGGAGATCAGGCCGCTCTCGCCGCCGCCGTCGATGCCGACCAGGGTCCAGTAGGGCTGTTCACCGCGGAAGCCGCGCGGATAGAGGCCTCGCCGGCTCTGGCCCGCAATAGCGCTCAAAAAGGCGGTTTCGTCCTTGCCGAACGCCAGCGGCTCGATCCGCAGATCGGCCAGCCCATACGCCGGCGTTGCGGAGTGACCCGAAGCGGCCCCTGCCCCCATCTGGCCCGCAGCGCTGGCCACGGGCTGTGTTGCCGGCAGGTCCAGTCTAAGCCAGCGGGCCGAAGCCTCGGTCGTCATCAACCAGTCGGTTCCGCCGTCGCCGTCTGCGACCCGTGCGATCTCGCGCCACTGCCGCCGGTCACTGGAGGCCATGACCCGGTAGCGCGAAGCCGCGCGGCCCTCGGCCCAGCGCAGGGTCAGGCCGCCGAACTCACGCTCAAAGCCGAGGTCAAGCGTCAGGGATTGGTCACCCGTACCGGTCGATCGCCACGCGGTCAGCGGATCATCATCCACGGCCAGCGACGCAGGCGCATTCATCGCTTCACTCGTCGCTTCGGCGACCAGGCGTGGCGCGACAGACGGCTCGGGCGGAAGGGTCCGCAGGGTCAGGTCATCGATCTCGATGAACCCCTTGCCGCCCTCCCCGGCCGTGACCACAAACTCGACCCGTTCGGCCCGCAGGAAGGTGCGATCCGGGTTCGGCCCCCAGGCCCAGACGATCTGGCGCTTCTTGATAGTGAACAGGGTCCAGCCGTCGGGGAAATCGTAACGAGTCGTCTGGTGCCAGTGGACGTTCTCGCCCGACGCATCCGTGAACTTGACCTCGAAGGTGTTGGTCGGCCCTTCGCCGCGAACCCGGAAGGTGATCTCATAGTTCCCGGGGGCGTCGAACGACAGGTCGCGCGCCGCGAAGGCGTAGCCGGACCGGCCGTTGAAATCATAGTCGAGCCGCATCGCCTCGCCCCGATGAGCGGACACCGCCGACAGGACCGAGGACACGTCGGTCGAGGCGTCGGCGGTCCATGGTGCCAGATCCTCGAACGCGTCCAGCGTCCGCGACGACTGGGCCTGGGCAGGGGCGGCGAACAGGAACGCAGCGATCAGACCGGCCAGAACACGCATACTCACCCCTTCACACTGCCCGCAAGCATGCCCCGGATGTAGAACCGTTGCAGCGCCAGAAACAGGATCAGCACCGGTGCGACGGTAATCACAGCGCCCGCCATCATCAGCTCGATGTCCTGCACGTGCTCGCGCGACAGGGCCGCCAGCGCCACCGGCAGGGTGTAGTTCGACTGGTCCGTCAGAACGATGAGTGGCCACAGAAAGTCGTTCCAGCTG
>Ga0105047_10004231_pt1 | contig 25068 bp, 21 predicted proteins | sample MAT04_FD_78384 | JGI IMG/M metagenome (GOLD analysis project Ga0105047, IMG submission 78384) | Freshwater microbial communities from Lake Fryxell liftoff mats and glacier meltwater in Antarctica - MAT-04 (megahit assembly) | ecosystem: Environmental > Aquatic > Freshwater > Ice > Liftoff...
CGTTCTATGAGAGAAATCTCGCCCGGACGGGCGAGATTTCTCTCATAGAACGGTCGAGGACCGGTCGAGGAACGGTCGAGGAACGGTCAGAGATGGGTTGGTGGGTGTCAGGGGTTGGCGGCGTCGAAGCGATGGCGGAAGGCGAGCGCCGAGCGGCGCAGAGCATCCTCGGGATCGACGCCGGCGGCCCGAGCCTGCTGCACCAGGTCGAATAGGCGATCTCCGATGTCGGCGGAATCATCGGACGGATCGGCTCCGGGAGCGACCGAGTCGGTGTAGTCGGACGCCGCCGCCTTCTTCTGCACCTTGAGGGCGTAGAGCAGTGCCGGCAGCGCGGCCGGGATACCGTCCATCACCGAGTCGCGGGACTTCTCGACCTTCTTCTGCGCCTCCCAGTTGGCGGCCATGGCCTCGGCGTCGGCGAACACCGCGTTGCCGAAGACGTGGGGGTGGCGGTCGCGGAGCTTGTCGTGCACGGTCGTGGCCACATCGGCGAGGGTGAACCAGCCCGACTCGGCCGCGATGGTGGCGTGGAAGAACACCTGGAACAACACGTCGCCCAGCTCTTCGCAGAGGTCGTCGGCTCGGTCGCCCGATTCCGGGTCGAACCCGTCGATCGCCTCGAGCAGCTCGTAGGTCTCCTCGAGCAGGTACCGCTTGAGCGACTCGTGGGTTTGCTCGCGGTCCCATGGGCAGCTCGACCGCAGCGTGTGCACGAGTTCGTCGAACCTCATCAGCTCGGCGGCCACCGGCTGTCCGAGCGAGGGGATGTAGATGGACGTCAGGTGATCGGCATCGACCGCACGATCGAGTTCGGCCCACGACACCTCGAAGATCGCTTCGTCAGCCAACCCCAGCCGCTGGATGACCGTGACCGGTTCGTCGGGCCAGTCCTCGATCGACAGCTTGATCTCGCTCAGCACCAGCGACGTGTCGCACTGGCACACCATGAGCGGACCGGGTTGGCCCGCTGCGTCGATGGCGAACCGGTGGCCGTCGATGACGCGCACCCCGGCGTCGATGGGGTCGATCCCGAGACGGATCCAGCTGAGGTCGAGGAACGACAGCGCCGGCACGATCTCGGTGTCGACACGGTCATCGGCGAGCAACAACTGCACCGTGCGCTCGGCGACCAGCGGCGATCCGGGCACGGCGTACACGACCCGATCGTCGACCCTCGCCGCCGCGACCACCCGGTCGACGATGGTGCGGTACACCTCATCCATCGTGTCGGCGCCCTCGTAGACGTCGTCGAAGTAGATGGCATCGCCGAGCACGACCGACGCCGGATGCCGTTGCGTGCGGGCCAGGCGCACCGGCGCCAGGTTGATGGCCGTGAGCGTTCCGCTGGTGACCAGGTCGGCCCCGCCGGGACCGAGTCCGACGATGACGACGGTGGGTTTCACCCGAGGTTCAGTTGGGGCGTCGTCGTGCTGGGAGGCCCCGGCTGTGCCGGAACCGGAGGCGCCAGGACGAGCATCGGGTCGGTTGGGTCCCAGCGCCCGTAGCGGGGATCGATCGTGACATCGGCTTCGAGGAGCAACTCGCTCAGGGCGTCGCTGACCTTCGCCTGAACCTGCGTTTCGGCATCCTGTTGAAGCGCCGACGTGATCTGCTGCACGACCGCCGGCGTGTCGAGGGTCGCGACCTCGCGGCTGTTGGGGCGGATGTAGACCACGAGATTGCCGGCCTGGGGGTCTACCAGCTCGGTGGCTGACCACTCGCCGATGGGCCCGGACTCGACCAGCGCCCCGAGCTCGGGCTCGGCGATCGAGCCAACCGGCACGCATACCTCGGCGCCGTCCTGGCTGAGCGGCTGGGCCTGCAGCGCCGCGTCGGCAAGGATCTCGTCGATATCGCTCCCGCCGTCGAGAGCGGCCTGCGCTGCAACACCCTGGGCTTCGGCGACGGCGAAACCGTCGACGCAGCTGATGAGACCGAACTGGTCCTCGTTATCCTCGAAGTAGGACTTGATCTGATCATCGGTGATCTCGACAGCGAACTGCTCGCCGTAGATGCGACGAAGTGCGGACTCGGCCGCAACCAGACGGGCGATCACCTTGCGGGCGGCCGGATCGATGGTGAACGGCTTTTCTTGTTGTTGCTGTTGCTGTTGCTGTTGCTGTTGCTGTTGCTGTTGCTCGAAGTCGGACAACTGCTGCTCGGCACCAGCGGTGTCACCGGCTTCGATGGCGCCCTTCAGCGCCTTCACCGCGTCCTCGTAGACGGCGGCCTGCAGCACGAAGGTGAGCGCCACCCGTTGCGACGCGCCCCCGGTCGAACCAGGAATCTTGCCGACGAGGCCGACCTGGTTCACCTCGGCCGCCGTGGCGATGTAGGTGGTGGACGCTAGGTTCGTGATCTCGGTGGTCGAGTAGTCGTGTCCGTTGACAGTGGCGGCCACCTCGTCCTCCAACACACCGCACGCGGCGGTGGACAGGACAAGGGCAGCGGCGGTGCAGGCAAGAAGGCGCTTCACAGAATTGGGAACCCTATCGGGCGCCTAGGACTCGTCCAAAGGCACCAGCTGAGCGAACGCTTCCCGCAGCGTGGCGATCATGGAGTGCCCGGCTCGAACCGGAATCTGCACCTGCGCCTGGTCGGACTTGTACACCGAGCCCTTGTAGAGCCGTTCGAGGCGCATCTGCTTGGACTGCGGCAGGCGCAGCGGCGACAACCGGACAACCAACGGCGGTCCGCCGAACCCCGTCGAGCGGGTCACGCTGATCTCGGTGACGCCCGTACGAACGCAATCGGCACGGATGCGGGCCACGTCGAGGAGTGCGCCGGCAACCTCGGGGATGGGCCCGTAACGGTCGAGCCACTCCGCCGCTATGTCGTCGACATCGGACTCGTTGGTGACGTCGGACAGGCGACGGTAGGCGTCGAGTCGTAGGTCTTCGCGTTCGACGTAGTCGGCCGGAAGGTGGGCGTCGATGGGCAGCTCGATCTTGATCTCGGCGGCCACCGGCAACACGTCGCCGTTGAGCTCGGAGATGGCGTCGGTGACCATCGAGCAGTACAGGTCGTAACCGACCGCGGCGATGTGGCCGGTCTGGCCGGTGCCCAACAGGTTGCCGGCGCCGCGGATCTCGAGGTCGCGCATGGCGATGCGGAACCCCGACCCCAGCTCGGTGGCCTCGCCGATGGTGCGGAGCCGCTCGTAGGCCTCCTCGGACAGCTGCCGCTCGGGCGGGAAGAACAGGTACGCGTACGCCCGCATCCCCGAACGACCCACACGGCCCCGGAGCTGGTGGAGCTGACCCAGCCCCAACAGGTCGGCCCGCTCGACCACGAGGGTGTTGACCGTGGGCATGTCGATGCCCGACTCGATGATGGTGGTGCACACCAACACGTCGTAGCGGCCCTCCCAGAAGTCGACGACGATCTGCTCGAGGCTGCCTTCGTCCATCTGGCCATGGGCCACCGCCACGCGGGCTTCGGGCACCAGTTCTCGCAGGTCTTCGGCCTTCTGGTCGATGTCGGCCACCCGGTTGTGCACGAAGAACACCTGGCCCTCACGCAACAGCTCGCGCCGGATGGACTCGGCCACGGCCCGATCGTCGTACTCCCCGACGTAGGTGAGGATGGGCTGGCGCTCGGCCGGCGCCGTCTGCAAGAGCGACAGATCGCGAATGCCGGTGAGCGACATCTCCATGGTGCGGGGAATGGGCGTGGCGGTGAGCGTGAGCACGTCGACGTCGGCCTTGAACTGCTTGATCGACTCCTTGTGGGAGACGCCGAAACGCTGCTCCTCGTCGATGACCAAGAGGCCCAACTTCTTGAACTCGATGTCGCCGCTGAGCAAGCGGTGGGTGCCGATGACCACGTCGACCTCACCCGATTTGAGGCCCTCGGCCACGACCCGGCCCTGCTTGGCCGTGAGGAACCGTGACAGCGCCTCGACCCGTACCGGGTACGGAGCGAAGCGGTCGCTGAAGGTGGCAAAGTGCTGCTGGGCCAACAGCGTGGTGGGCACCAGGATGGCCACCTGGAAACCGTCCTGCACCGCCTTGAAAGCGGCCCGGATGGCCACCTCGGTCTTGCCGAAACCCACATCGCCAATGACGAGGCGGTCCATGGGCCGCTCGGCCTCCATGTCGCGCTTCACGTCATCGATGGCCTGCAGCTGATCAGGCGTCTCGGCGAAGGGGAAGGCATCTTCCATCTCGCGCTGCCACGGTGTGTCCTCGCCGAAGGCGTGGCCCTTGGCGTGAACCCGCTTCTGGTAGAGCACCACGAGCTCTTGGGCGATGGTGGCCACCTCGGTGGCGACCTTGGCCTTGGTGCGGGCAAAGTCGGCGCCACCCATTTTGGACAGCGACGGCGAATCGCCGCCGGTGTAGTGACGCACCGAATCGATCTGATCGGACGGCACGTAGAGCTTGTCGTCGCCGCGGTACTCGAGCAGCAGGTAGTCGCGATCGGAGCCGCCGATGGTGCGCTTGACCATGCCGCCGAAGCGGGCCACACCGTGGTGCTGGTGCACCACGTAGCTTCCCACCTTCAGATCGTCGAAGAACCCCTGGGCCTGTCGTTTGCGCTGTCGGGCCACCCGGTGGGTGCGGCGGCGACCGGTGATGTCGCTCTCGCTGAGCACCGCCAACTTGGCCGACGGCAAGATGAAGCCGCGATGCAGGGGTGCGACCGTGATGTGACCGCCGGGCTCGGCCAGCATGGGCCCGCCCTCGGGGCGCAGCGAGTACGAGACCCCCTGCTCGTTGAGCAACCGGTCGAGCCGCTCGGCCGAGCCCGCGCCCTCGGCGGCCACCACGATTCGGTAACCGTTGGCCGACAGGTCGCGCAGCTGCCCGATGAGCCGGGCACCATCGCCGGCCGCCTGGAACCAGGCGCCCGCAGCGATGGTGTCGACACCGGGGCCCTCGGGGGCCGTGGTCATGGTCCAGGTAGACGCCGAGGTGTGACTGAGCAGCCGGTCGAAGTCGAGGTGGAGACGCGGCAGCACACCGTTGTCGCTGGCGCCCCAGGTGCCCGACAGGGTGCGGGCGAGGTCGACCTCCTCGGCGATGATGTCGGCGGCCCGGTCACGCATTCGCCGGGGGTCGACGAGGATCACCTGGGCGTCGGGACCAACCATGTCGAACAGCACGTGCTCGCCCACACCCGAACCGCCATCCGCGGCGAGGGCCGGATCGGGAGCATCGGCGGTAAGCCACGGCAACCACGATTCCATGCCGTCGAAGGTCTCGCCGTCGGCGAGGCGCTCCCACTGGGCGCGGCCCCACGGCTCGGTCTCGACCAATGCCAGCGCCCGGGCCCGCACCTCGTCGGTGGGCAACAGCTCGCGACAGGGGAAGATCTCGACGCAGCCGATGTCATTGTCGGATCGTTGATCGGCCACCGAGAAACTGGTGAGCCGCTCGACCTCGTCGCCCCACAGGTCGATGCGCACCGGGCCGTCGGCGGTGGAGGGGAACACGTCGATGATGGAGCCGCGCACCGCAATCTCGCCGCGGTGCTCGACCTGGTACTCGCGGCGGTAGCCGGCGTTGACGAGCTGCTCGATGAGGTCGCCCTGATCGACGACCGAGCCGGGCGTGATGATCACCGGCTCGACGTCCTCGACGTGGGGACCGAGGCGTTGCACCAGGGCCCGGGCCGGAGCAATGACGACCGCGGGGCTGCGCTCGGGGTCGCGCAGATGCCACATGGTGCGCATGCGGCGGCCCATGGTCTCGACCGACGGGCTGACCCGCTCGAAGGGCAGCGTCTCCCAGCCGGGGAACACCTCGACCTGGTCGGCACCGAGAAAGGCGGACAGGTCACCGGCAAGGCGGTCGGCATCGGCGCTGGTGGGCACGGCGACGATGAGCGGCGAGCGCTTCGACATCATGGAGATGGCGGCGATGGTCACCGCACGGGCGGGTTCGGGGACAGCAAGCGTGACGTTGGACCGACCAAAGGTGCCGAGCAACGCTGGCTCGTCGCGCAGGAGTGAGGGCAACGAGGCGAGCGGGGCCGCAGCGGGGGTCACCGAGGAAGGGGCCGGGGCGGAAGTGGGCACCTCGGGAGGATACCGATCACCCACGACAGTGAAACCGCACAACCCGGTTTGCCCGCAGTCCGGGGCTATCGGGCCGGGGCTGTCGGACCGGTCAGCGCTGGTTGTAACGACCCATGGCGGCCTCGAACCCGTCGGCAAGCACCATCTCGACGGCATCGGCCGCCTCGTGGACGCAGACACCGATGAGCTCGCGGTCACGCTTGGAGGGGGGCGACAACACGTGGTCGACGCCGCGGGCGGCGCCGCCGGGCGGTTTGCCGACGCCGATGCGGATGCGGGCGAACTCGGTGGAGTGAAGGTGGTCACGTATGGACCGAAGCCCGTTGTGCCCGGCCAAACCGCCGCCCAGCTTGAGCTTCACCCGACCCGGCTCGAGATCGAGTTCGTCGTGCACGACAACCAACTTGGTGAGGTCGTCGATACCGAAACGCTTGACGAGCGGCGCGACGGCCCGGCCCGACTCGTTCATGAACGTCTGCGGGAAGGCGAGCGCCACCCGGGCCGTGCCGATGCGCAGCTCGGCGACGAGGGAATGCTCCTTGGAGGTGCGAAACCGCTCGTTGTGACGGCCGGCCAACACATCGAGCACCTCGACGCCCACGTTGTGCAAGGTACCCCGGTACTTGGGCCCGGGATTGCCGAGGCCCACCACCAGGAGATCCCAGGGCGTGTTCGAGTGCTCTTTCGGGCTGCCGCGACCGGCGCCGCGACGCAACATGAGGGCGATTAGCCCTCGGCGGGGGCTGCAGCCGGCGCGTCGGGATCGATCTCCTCGATGCCGGCGGCCTGGCGGGCGGCGACCATGGCCGCACGGGTGAGCGCTGCGGTGACGATCGGGGTGAAGTCGTCGATCTCGGTGGTGACACCGGCCGGAAGGGTGAGGTCGGCCACGGTGAGCACGTCTTCGACGTCCATCGCCGAGATGTTGGCCGTGAGCTCGGTGGGGATCGAGTCGGGACGAACCGTGACCCGCAGGGTGGAGAGCTTCTGGTCGATGAAGCCACCGCCGCCGGAGACCTTCTTGGCCTCGCCCTGCAGCACGATCGGCACGTCGAGGGTCATGGCCTTCTCGGGGTCGATGCGCAGGAAGTCGAGGTGGGTGACGTCACGACGAACCGTGTGACGCTGAATCTCCTTGACGAGCGTGTACTCGGTGGAGGCTCCGTCGATCTCGAGGCGGATGAGGGCGTTGACGCCGGCATCGGTGGTCATGGCCTTGCGCAGGTCGCTGCGGGTGACGGTGATCGACACCGCGCCCTTGCCCATGCCGTAGACGGTTCCGGGAATCTTGCCCTCGGTGCGCAGCCGGCGCGACGAGCTCGAGCCCAACTCGCGTCCAGTTTCGGCGGTCAGCGTGACCTCAGCCATATCAAACAACTCCTCGAAGCGAACAAAGGCGGCCGCGCAGGTACGCGTCAAGGCCGACGTGCAAGCGTACTCTGCCCGCCGCCACCCCGACAACCGAGCACCCCCACCCGGACGGGCTGGCTGCCCCCGCCATGGAACGGAGCTTCGCTCCTAATGCTGGTTCTGGCCGCCGAAGATGTCGGACACGGACGTGTCCTCGAACACGGCGTCGATGGCGTCGGCGATGATACCGGCCGCCGACAAGACCTCGATCTTGTCGATCTGCTTCTCGGGGGGCAGCGGCAAGGTGTTGGTGATGACGACCTTCTGAAGCACCGAGTTCTTGATGCGATCGATGGCCGGCCCGCTGAACACGCCGTGGGTGGCGGCGGCGTACACCGACGTGGCGCCTCGCTCGGCGAGCTGCTCGGCGGCGGCGACGAGCGTGCCGCCGGTGTCGATCATGTCGTCGATGAGCACGCAGGTGCGGCCTTCGACCTCACCCACGACGTCCTTGGCCTCGACGGCGTTCTTGACGCCGCGCACCCGGCGCTTGTGGACGATGGCGATGTTGGCGTGCAGCAGGTTGGCGTAGCGCTCCGCGACCTTCACCCGCCCGGCGTCGGGTGAGACCACCACGATGTCACCTTCGAGGTTGCGCTTCATCCAGTCGACGAGCACCGGCATGGCGGTGAGGTGGTCGACGGGGCCGTCGAAGAAGCCTTGGATCTGGCCGGAGTGCAGATCGACGGAGACGAGGCGCTTGGCGCCGGCGGTGGAGAACATGTTGGCGACGAGCTTGGCGGTGATGGGCTCGCGACCCTCGGCCTTGCGGTCCTGGCGGCCGTATCCGTAGAAGGGCGCAACCACGGTGATCCGCTTGGCCGACGCGCGGCGGGCGGCGTCGACCATGATCAGCTGCTCCATGAGCGCATCGTTGATCGACATCTCGGGCGTCGAGCAGTGACCCTGGAAGATGAAGACATCGGCACCGCGGATGGACTCGCCGTACTTGCAGTGCAGTTCACCGTTGGCGAACTCGGACAGGCTGACATGGCCGAGTTCGACGTTGAGCCGCTTCGCGACTTCCTCGGCAAGCGCTCTGTTGTTTCGTCCAGCAACCAGGTGAAGTCGCTTTTTGGTGATGATCTCCATTGCAGACTCCTGGTCAGCTGGCCGATTCGGCCGAATTGTAGAACGGTCCGGTGACGTGCCCTGCACCGACCACCGCGCCGGGCGCGAGATGGGCGTAGGGGCCAACGTGGGCATCGTCGCCGATCGTGGCCCGGCGGGCGGTGGTCTGCTCGATCGTCGAGTTGGACCCGATCGTGCAGTCGACGAGGCGGGTGTTGAGACCGATCTCGCAGCCGTCGCCGATGACGGTGGCACCTTGGAGCATCACGCCGGGAAACAGCGTGACGTCACGGCCGACGGTGACGGTGGTGTCGACGAAGGTGCTGGCGGGGTCGACCATGGTCACACCCGATCGCAGCAACGCCTCGTTGGTGCGACGACGCATCTCGGATTCGGCGGCCGCGAGTTGCAACCGGTCGTTGACGCCCGAGGCCTCGATTGCGGACGCAGCAACAACCGCGGCCACCGTGTGACCCGCTGCGGCCAGGACGGCCACCACATCGGTGAGGTAGTACTCGCCCTGGGCGTTGTCGGGGTTGAGGCGGCGCAGCGCCGGCGCCAGCGGCGAGCCCTTGGAACAGTAGATGGAGGTGTTGACCTCGTCGATGGCGAGCTGTTCGGGCGAGGCGTCGCTCTGCTCGATGATCCCCACCACTTGGTCGTTCTTGCCGCGTACGACCCGGCCGTAGCCCGTCGCGTCGTCGAGCACCGCGGTGAGCACCGTGGCTGCCACACCGAGGCGGCGGTGTTCGCCAACTAGGCGCGCAATGGTGGCGGCGGTGAGCAACGGCGTGTCGCCGGGCAACACGATGACGTCACCATCGTCGTCGAGATCGTCGGGAAGACCCGACAACCCGATGAGTGCGGCGTCGCCGGTGCCGCGCTGCACCGCCTGCTCGACGAACTCGAGGGGCACGCCAACGTTCTCCTCGATCATCTTCTTCGTGACCCAGTCACCCTTGTGACCGACCACGACCGCGACGCGATCGGCGTGGCAGGTGGCGAGGGACTCGAGGACGTAGGACAACATCGGCTTGCCGCAGATCCGGTGCAGCGGCTTGGGACGCTCGGACTTCATCCGGGAGCCCTCACCGGCGGCGAGCACCACGGCGTACAAGGGGCGTTGCGTGTCGGTGGGGGTCACGTCTGGCTGCGATCTCGTGTCGTGTCGGTGCGGACCGAGAGGAGGTCCGTCGAAGCTCGCGGGGCAGGGCTCGAACCTGCAACCCCCGGATTCAAAGTCCGGTGTTCTGCCAATTGAACTACCCGCGAAGGGCTTGCCCTACCGTATCGAACCCGCACGGGTGTCCCAAGCGCCTTCCCGGAGGCAGCGACCGTGGCCACGCTCACGAGTTGGGCCGGCGTCCGGCGAGCAGCGTCTCCCAGAAGCCGATTCCGTAGCCAAGGTGCATGGCGGCGAAGGCCGCTGGCAGCCACCGCCGCGACTCGGCGACGGGGACGGCCGGTGCGAGCGAGGCCGAGGCCACCGCCAGCAGCCCGGCATAGGGAGCGATGATGGCCAGCGCCCAGCGCGGCTTGACGGGCAGCAACGTGACGGCGAACGTCAACGCCGCGACGACCGCTGCGGGAAGCAGGTGCCGCGCCGAGGCTGACGCCGGGTGCTTTCGCAGCACGAGCGCCTTACCACGGCCGTAACGACGATACTGCCCGAAGAAATCGCGGACGTTCTGGCGGGTCTCCCAGAAGATGACGAGCCGGGGGTCGAACAGAAGGGTTCGACCCGATTGGCGAACGCGGTAGTCGAACTCGAAATCCTCGTTCGACGAGATGGACTCGTCCCATCCTCCGAGATCATTGATCACGTCGACCGGGTAGGCGCCGAACGGGATGTGGTCGACCGCCTGCGCTTTCGTGCCGTGGTGATAGGTGGAATTGCCTACGCCGAACTTCGAGCCCAGCGCTGCGGCAATCGCCCGACCTTGCACGCTGGTGGCCACCCCGTCCTTGCGCCCGCCGACTGCACCGAACTCGCCGGTCGAGAGATGCTCCATGACCAGCTCGACGTAGTCGGCCGGCACCGTGCTGTGGGCATCGACCCGCACGAGCCACGGCGACTTCACCAACCCGGCAGCGGTGTTCATCGCCGCCGGCTGGGTACGACGGGGGTTATCGACCAGCGTGACGCGGGGATCGACAGCGCCGTACTCGGCCACCAGCTCGCGGGTGGCGTCGGTGGAACCGCCGTCGACGACGAGGACCTCGAGGTTGCTCCATGTCTGGGCGAGCACCGAATCAAGGCACGTGCTGATGGACCGTTCCTCGTTCAGGGTCGGAATGACGATGCTGACCAAAGGCCCGGCCTGCGGACCGGTTGCTGACGATGGGGCGGGGAACCCGGCGTGACTCAAGGGCCGGGTCAGCGCCGCTTGCCGAGCAACGTCGGAATCGTTCGCAGTCCGATCACGAGATCGCGCCACGGGGTCCAACTCTCGATGTAGCGATTGTCGAGACGAACCCGGGCCTCGAGCGACGAATCGCCCCAGAAGCCGTTGACCTGGGCCCAGCCCGTGATGCCGGCAGGCACCCGGTGACGAGCGGCGTAGCCCTCGATCTCGAGCGAATGCTGATCGACGAAGTACGGCCGTTCGGGACGGGGCCCGACAATGGACATCTCACCCTTGAGCACGTTGACCAGCTGCGGCAGCTCGTCGAGGTGGGACTGGCGCAGGAACTTGCCGATTGGAGTGATCCGGTCGTCGTCGAGGTTGACCGCCTGGGCCTTCTGGTCGAGCTCGGCCTGCTTGGCCGGGTCGGCGACGTACTTCATGGTGCGGAACTTCAAGATGTCGAACGGGACGTGGTCAACGCTGACCCGCACCTGACGGAAGTACACCGGACCCGGGCTGGTGAGCTTGACCGCCAGGGCGCACGCGGCGTACAGGGGCGACGTGAGCAGGAGGATGAACGAGCTGACGACGATGTCGAAGGCACGCTTCATCGGCCACATGAGGTGATGGCGGCCGGCTCGACCCAGACGGGTGACGGCGAAGCCGTCGACCTCGAAGCCCTGTTGGCCGGTGGAAACGCCCAACTCGAAGAACCGCGGCACGGTATAGAACTGCACCGGCAGGTGGGCACACGCCCGCACGTAGGAGACCAACTCGGCTTCGGTGGCGCCACCGAAGCCCAAGATGACGTGGCGGACCTGGGTTTCCTCGAGGATCTGCAGCAGGTCCTCGGGCCGACCGATGAGCGGGTGGGACAGTCGCTCATCGAAACGGTCGACGAAACCGACGGGAACGAGGCCGCAGTCGGGGTTCTGCTCGATGGCGACAGCGAGGTCGCGCCCGACTGATCCGGCACCGACGATGATCGTGTCCTCGAGGTCGTAGCCCCGTGCCCGCACCGTGTGCACCATCTTGAAAACCAGCAGCCGACCGAGGAGCACCAGCGGCACGGTGAAAACCATCAGCTGAACCCAGAGGTTCTTGGGGACGGTCGAGACCCACCAGGTGAGCACCGCAGCAATGACGGGAGCGAGCCCGACGCGGGCCACGACCGAGCCGACAATTTCGCTGGGACGAGGGACCAGCCGCCCGTTGCGATGGGTGGAGAAGAGCAAGGTCGAGGCGACAAGGGTGTACATGGCGACGAGTTGAGGGCTGGCGGGGCCTTTGCCGAGCCAGCGCCACATGAGCAGCGGCACGCTGGCGATGAGCACAGCATCCACCGCGACGCCGATCAGCAGCATCCACGCACCGATACCGCGGCGCTGCTCCTGCGGGAGTGGCGTCTTGACCTCCGCCGGTTGGCTGACGAGGGCCAACTCTGGTCGAGACGAACGCGCGACAAGCTCCCCGGCCTCGCCACGTTCGACACTATCCGCCGTCGTCACCCGCAACATCAACGCTCTCCCAACATGCTGTGACGTACCGAGTCGCCGTACGGCGACATCGACCCTACCCACGTCACACTCCCCAGTAGGAGGAAAGCTAAGCACGCCCCCCTGCTGAACTCAAGGGAAATGACCTGAGGGGGTGCGCAATTCAGGTCTTTGTGGCCCAACGGACATCGTCAGGCCACGTGATGTACCGAACTCACTTTTTCAGAACGACGGCGCCGACCGGGTTGGTCGTGTTGGATCGCAACGCGTTCCCGGTGAAGCGGGCGTCGCGGATGGACGTTGCGCCCTCGGTCACGACCACAATCGTGGCGTCCGCCATCGACAGCAACTGGGTGACCGGCACCGGACCCGGCACCTGGGGCCCGTCGACGACGACGACATACTTGCCCGACATGGCACCCAGCACCTGGTGGAGGTTGGAACGCATCCGCAGGAGGCTGCCACCACGGTTCACGCCGGCCGGCATGACCCGGATCATCCCCGACGGTGGAACCATGCCGCTGAGCAGCTGAGGGGTATGGCCGTTCTCGAGACGCAGGAGGGTCTGATCGACCCGCATGTCACCGGTGAGACACTCGGCGAGGCCCGGCTCATCCATGGCACCGATGAGCTTGGTGAGGTTGGCGTTCTCGAGGTCGGCGTCGACCAACGCCACCGGCTGGTCGAAGTTGCGGGCGATCGCGCAGCCCAGCGCCAAGACGAGCTTGGAACGCTCGAGGTCGGATTCGGGCCCGACCACCACGAGGCGGTGAATGGGACCCGAGGTTCCCAGGCGCTCGATCGCTGACAACATGCCCAGCACGGCATCTTGGGGATTGGCACCCCGACCATCGCCGACCGCCATGATGCGGGCCAGCACCGGCAGGTCGAGTGCGTCACCGACGTCGCGGGCCGAGGTGATGACCGGCTTGCGGTATTGGCGAAACGCTGCGATGACGAAGCCGACGAGAAAGGCGATGCCGGCGCCACTGACGAGCCCGACCCACCACGGCACGAACTCTTCTTCGGTGACCGGTCGCTCGAACAGTTCCTGAATAATCGGACCCGGGATCCGGCTCTCGATGGGTAGGTTCCGCTGACCACGCATGACCGTGGCCTCGAGCGTGGGCACGATGAGATCGGACACCTGGCGGGCCTCGGCCATCTCGCTCCACCGCACCGACACCGAGATGGTGGCGGCGGCCGGCGGACGCTTCACGGTGATCATCGACTTGATGGTCTCGGCCGGAAGCTTGAGGCCGGATTGCACCTTGATCTCCGACGCGAAGCCCTTGTCGGCCATGATCTCCTGGAACGCCCGGGTGAGGGTGTCACTGTCATTGGGATTGCCACCCGATGTGATCAGCATTGAACGCGTCACGACGAACTGCTTGGGCAGGAAGAAGGTTGTGCCCATGGCCAAGAGGCCGGTGAGTACCGTCGCCGCACCGATGGCGATCCAGGTCTTGCGGGTGAACCGAAAGCTGATCGAGCTCTTCTCGTCCACCAGGGACGGATCCGGCACGGGTTCCAGTGCCCCGAATTCACTCATGTTCAATCATCCAATCAGCTGTTCGGTCAGGGGGCCCACCGGACATCGACGGGTACCCACAACTCGGTCGACGCACACGCGCCGCGGCGGACTGTGCATTCCTGCACATCTCCGCATGGCCAAGGGTACCGATGCACTGCAGCAAGCGAAAGAGAGCACAAGGTGAAGAAACCGTGCAGGTGAACCCCTCGTGACGTCTCAGTTCGCACGATGACCACGCTCTCGCTAAAGTGCCCTCCGCCATGGGTTCACTGATCAAGAAACGCCGCAAGCGGATGCGCAAGAAGAAGCACCGCAAACTTCTCCGCCGTACTCGCCACCAACGTCGAGCACGCGGCAAGTAGCCAATCCGGCGATTCCCGGGCAGCACACGCCCGGAGCCAACGGCTCGGTCAGGCCAGCGTTCGCACGACCCGTCGCCCCGCTCCAGGGTGCTCCCCGTCGACGAACCAGGTAGAACCACTGCCAGCGAGCCGGGGCTGCATGCCCGTTGCTTCGAAGAGTGTGTCGCGCCAGCGTGCCATCTCGGGGTAGGCGGCGATGGCGGCGCTGGTGAGATCATTCCCCTCGGGTTGTTCGTCGATCGGCGCCCCCATCGCGTCCCACTGCCGGTACACCACCGGCGTGGAGCAGTGCAGCGGCGGCGTGAGCAGTGTGAACGAGCGCACTGTCGGGCTCATTGGCTCGACGACCTCGCCGATGCCGCTCACCCGGGCCCGGCCCCCGGCCAGACAGAAGGCCACGTCGGCTCCGAGCCGCGCTGCGGCTTCGAGGTCGGCGAAGCCCGCCCACCGCAGAATGGCTGCAGCATCGCTGCTGCCCCCGCCCAACCCGGCGCCGGCCGGAATCTGCTTGTCGACCACGACCCGTCGGGTACGGCCCACCAACGCCAGCGCTTTCGAGATCAGATCGTCGCCGTCGGACTCCCCCGCCATCTCGCCGGCAGCAGGGCCGCCGATGAACACGCCGGCACCCTCGCTCAGCGTCAGGGTGTCGTAGAGGTCGATCGACACCATTTCGGCGTCGATGAGATGCATACCGTCGGCGCGCAGCCCGGTGAGTCGCAACGAGATGGTGAGCTTCGCCGGTGCGAGCAGCGTGAAGGTGTCCGGGGCCATGGAGTTGACCCTATCGGCGCGCCGTCACCGCTCCGACGAGTCGGCACCACTGCTCGACATCGAGTTCCTCGGCGCGCTGGCGACCCTCGATCCCGGCCTCGTCAAAATCGGACTCCTCGATCCGCCCGACCAACGCCCGTCGCAGCGTCTTGCGGCGCTGGCCGAAGCCGGCACGGACCAGGTCGAACAACAGGTCGGGGTCGACGGCGGCGACCGGGTGATCTCGCCGCGTGATCTGCACCAGGGCCGAGGTGACCCGGGGCTGGGGATGGAAGACCTCAGGTCCCACCATGCCGACCAGGCGCGCCGTCGCCCAGAACCCGACCTTCACCGAAGGGATCCCATAGGCCTTGGTCCCCGGCCCGGCGGCCAGCCGCTCTCCCACCTCGCGCTGCACCATCACCAGCATCGAGGTCACCTGGGGCACCTCGTCGAGGAGACGCATGACCACCGGCGTTGCCACGTTGTAGGGAAGATTGGCGACAACGGTCCACGTCTGGTCACCGACGAGTGCCGCCCAGTCGATCTCCATGGCGTCGGCCTGGACCACCGTGGCCCGCCCTGCGGTGACCTCCGTCAGCGGCTCGATGAGGCGGGAATCGATCTCGACAGCGGTCACGTCGGCCCCGACCTCGAGCAGCCCGAGCGTCAGCGAACCCAGCCCCGGGCCGATCTCGATCACCCGGTCGCCGTCACCGACACCGGCGAGGCGCACGATCTTGCGAATGGTGTTCTGGTCCACCACGAAGTTCTGGCCCAGCGTGCGATGGGGTTCGAGCCCATATCGGGCCATGATCTCGAGCAGGACGGTGCGAGTCAGCACCTGTCACGCCCGTCAGACACGCAGATCGACTGGGCCACCGGCGCTTGCGCCGCTACCGGATCGGTGGCCGGTGGAGCAGGCGGCTCGGTGACCGGCGGCGTGGTCGGCGGCGGGGCTGTCGGTGGCGGGGCTGTCGGTGGAGTTGTTGGTGGGGTCGTGGCAACGGGTGCCGGGGCCGTCGTGCGGGGGACCTTGGTAGTCGTGGTCGCTCCATTACCGGTGCCCGGGCCCGTCGTGGCGGTTTGAGGCGGCGCGGTGTTGGACGGGAGCGTGGTGCCGGCGCCGTTGGTCCGGTTGATGCGGCTCTGGGTCTGCTCGTCGGTCTCGGAGTAACGGCTGGCACCCTTGGCCAGCCAGCTGGGGTCGAGCACCACCTGCACCGGCGGGATCGTCTCCTCCGTGATGCTGGGCGCTTCGGTGGTGGTGGTCACCGCCGTCGAGCTGTAGGGCGCAGCCGCTGCGACAGACGTGGTCGTCGTGTTCTCGGCCCGTGACGCATCGTCGTCGGATCCGCCCATCAGGTCACGGATGACGAACGGCACCACGATGAGGGTGGCCACCGCCAGAGCGATCATCGGACCGCGGCGGCGCGGCGGCGGGGCCGCCCTGCCAATGGGGATCATCGGCGGTCATCCTGGGCGGTGTCACCGGAGGCCGGGGCGGCGAGGCGATAGAACTGCTCCGACGTCGCCCAGACCGCGGCGGCGAATTCCTCCACCGGCTCCTCGCGCAGCTCCGCCACCGCCATGCCCACCACCGACACCAGGGCCGGGCGGTTGGGCTTGCCACGGTGCGGAACCGGCGCCAGGTACGGGGCGTCGGTCTCGACCATCATTTGGTCGGCCGGGCACAGCAACGCCGCCCGTCGAAGTTCCGGGGCGGACGGAAAGGTCACGATGCCGCTGAACGACAGCAGCGCACCGATGGCGAGGCAACGCTCGGCCTCGACCGGCCCTCCCGTGAAGCAGTGGAACACGGTGCGGGGTGGCACGCCCTCGGACTCGAGGATGGAGAACGTTTCGTCCCAGGCCTCGCGGGTGTGGATGACGAGCGCCAGGTCGAGCTCGTGGGCCAGACCGATCTGAGCAGCAAAGGCACTGCGTTGCTCGGCGGCCACCGAATGGTTGTAGTGGTAGTCGAGCCCGCACTCCCCGATGGCCACGACCCGCTCATGGCCGGCGGCCTCGCGGATGCCGTCGATCCCTGCGGAGGAATCGTGAGGGTGGACCCCCGCTGTCGCCCAGACGTTGTCGAACCGCGACGCCAGCTCGATCGCGGCGAGCGAACTGGCGAGATCGGTTCCGACGTTGATCAGGCGCTCGACACCTCCGGCACGGGCCTCGGCGATCAGCTCACCGGCCAGTTCGGGGTTGCCGGCCGGCAGGTGACAATGGTTGTCGATCCACACGGCGGACAGCCTTGCCCAGATCGCCCATCGAGGGAAACCAGGCGGCCCGTACAGTGGGCGAGTGACTGAACCCGACGTCTCACTCCGAGCTCTGCCCAAGGTGCTCCTGCACGATCACCTCGATGGTGGGCTGCGGCCCAGCACCATCATCGAACTCGCACGCGAGCAGGGCTACACCGCCCTGCCCACCCACGACGTCGACGAGCTGGCCGCCTGGTTCCACCGCGGTGCCGACCGCCGCAGCCTCGAGCTGTACCTTGAGACCTTCGTCCACACCCTCGGAGTAATGCAGACGCCGGAGGCGATCGAGCGGGTCGCCGCCGAGACAGCCGAGGACCTTGCCGCCGACGGTGTGGTCTACGCCGAGTCGCGGTTCGCCCCCGAGGAGGTGGCGTTCGGCAGCGGCGGCCCGTCGACCATGACGATGGACGACGCCATTGCCGCGATGGCCCGGGGGTTCGATTCGGTCTCACACCTGGGCATCGAGATGCGGATCATCGTGTGTTCGCTGCGCAACCACCAGGTGAGCGAGGCCGCCGCGCACGCCGCGGTCCGCTGTCGCGAGTTCGGGGTGGTGGGCTTCGATATCGCCGGGCCCGAGGCCGGGTTCCCGCCGGCCGATCACCTCGCCGCGTTCGACATCGCCCGGTCGGGCGGCCTCGGCATCACCATCCACGCCGGCGAAGCGGCCGGCATCGGGTCGATCCGTGAGGCGGTCGTCGATTGCCGTGCCGATCGGCTCGGCCATGGGGTACGGATCATCGACGAAGTCGGCTTCGACAGCGATGGAGCGGCGGTGCTGGGACCGGTGGCCGAGATGGTGCTCGATCGCGCCATCCCCCTCGAGCTGTGCCCCACCTCCAACGTGCACACCGCCGCTGCCGGCATCACCACACTGGCCGAGCACCCCATCGACCTGCTGGCGCGCTGCGGGTTCGCCGTCACGGTCAACACCGACAACCGACTCATGAGCGACGTCACCGTGCTGCAGGAGTACGAAGGCCTGGCCGCCACCTTCGGCTGGGGCGCCCCCGAGTTCACCAGGGCCAATCAGGTTGCCATCGACTCGGCGTTCTGTGACGACCAGACCCGCAGCCGGATCGCTGCGTTGCTGCGCTGAGCTACAGGGCGGCCGGGTGCCAGACCGTCTTGAGTTCGAGGAACTCGCCGGCGGTGCGCGGCGTGCGGGCGCCGAAGGTGCGGGCCACCCGCTTGAGGTTGTCGGCCGAACGCATCAGCAGATCCTCGACCATGGCGTCGTCGGTGGCGCCCGAGATCTCGAGGCCGTCGATGTCGCGGTGATCGGCCAACCAGGGCGCCAACTCGGCGACCGAGCCGACGAGCAGGTTGGCGACCCCAGCGGGCACGTCGGAAGTGGCCAACACCTCGCCGAAGGTCAACGGCGCGAACGGTGACGTCACGCTCGCCAGAACGACGGCGGTGTTGCCACCGCACAGCACCGGGGCCAGCACCTCGGCGAGGCCGGCGAGCGGCCGGCCGGCCGGCGCAATGACACCCACCACTCCGGTGGGTTGGGGCGTCGACACGTTGAGGAAGGGCCCGGCGACGGGGTTCACCCCACCGAGCACCTGCGTGAGCTTGTCGGTCCAGCCCGCCCAGTACACCCAGGTGTCGACGGCGTCATCGACCTCGACGACGGCATCCGCAGTGCTCATCCCGCCGGCTTCGAGCTCGGCGACGAACTGTTCGCGCCGCCCGTCGAGCATCTCAGCGACCCGGTAGAGGATCTGACCGCGCAGGTAGGCGGTGGATCCGGCCCAGCCCGACTGCGCCGACCGCGCCTTGGTCACGGCATCGCGCAGGTCCTTGCGCGACGCCTCGGCCACGCGCACCACCACGCCGTCGGGACCGGGAACGGCCATGACCCGGCCCGACTCGGAGCGGATGAACGCTCCACCGACGAAGAGCTTGTACGTCTTCGGCGTGACCATGTCGGTCATTCTCTCTCCCCCGTCAAGTCGAGGTAGGCCTCGAGCCCGTGGCGCCCGCCTTCGCGGCCGAAGCCCGACTCACCCATGCCGCCGAAGGGGCTGGTGGGGTCGAACTGGTTGTAGGTGTTGGCCCACACCACGCCGGCGCGGAGCTTCTGGCTCATCCACAGGATGCGGGCTCCGTTGTCGGTCCACACGCCGGCTGCGAGGCCGTAAGGGGTGGCATTGGCCTTGGCCACCGCCTCCTCGGGAGTGCGGAAGGTCATGGCGGCGAGCACCGGTCCGAAGATCTCCTCGGTCGACACCCGGCTGCTGGTATCGACCCCGGTGAGCATGGTGGGTGGGAAGAACCAGCCGTCGTCGGGAATCGGGCAGGTCGACTGCACGACCTCTGCCCCCTCGTCGACGCCCGCCGCGACCAGGGCGGTGATGCGCTCGAGTTGTTCCGCCGAGTTGATGGCGCCGATGTCAGTGTTCTTGTCGAGCGGATCACCGATGCGCAGCAGGTGCATGCGCCGGGCCAGCTTCTCGAGGAACTCGTCGGCGATCGATTCCTGCACGAGCAGCCGGCTGCCGGCGCAGCAGACGTGACCCTGGTTGAACCAGATGCCACGCACCACGCCTTCGACGGCCTGATCGATGGGGGCGTCGTCGAATACGATGTGCGCCGACTTTCCCCCCAGCTCGAGGGTGACCCGGGCGCCGGTTGCCGCAGTGGCTCGCCGGATGGCCCGGCCAACCTCGGTCGAGCCGGTGAAGGCGACCTTGTCGACGCCGCTGTGTCCGGCCAACGCCGCACCGGTCTCGCCGCCGCCGGTGATGATGTTGACCACGCCCGGCGGCAACTCGGCCTCGGCGAGGATCTCGGTGAGCAGCAACGACGTGAGCGAAGTGGTCTCGGCCGGCTTGAGCACGACCGTGTTGCCGCAGGCCAGGGCCGGGGCCAGTTTCCACGAGGCCATGAGCAGCGGGAAGTTCCACGGGATGATCTGCGCCGCCACGCCCAGCGACCGGGGAGCAACGCCGCCGTTGGCGCCGATGGCCCACTCGAGTTTGTCGGCCCAGCCGGCGTAGTAGAAGAAGTGCGCGGCCGCGAGTGGGATGTCGACGTCGCGTGATTCGCGGATGGGTTTTCCGCCGTCGATCGATTCGAGCACGGCGAACTCGCGGGCCCGCTCCTGGATCAGTCGGGCGATGCGGAACAGGTAACGGCCGCGGGCAGCGGGTTCGAGGTCGCGCCAGGTGGAGTCATAGGCGGAGCGGGCGGCCGCCACGGCGCGGTCGACATCGGCGGGCGACGCCTGGGCAATACGGGCCAGCTCGATGCCGGTGGCCGGTTCGATGGTGCCAAAGGTCGCACCGCCCTCGGCGGCGGTTTCCTCGCCGTCGATCCACAGCCCGTACTCCGGGCGGATGGTGACGATGCTGCGGGACTCGGGCGCTGGGGCGTAGTCGGCGAAGGTGCTCGCCGCCGGCAACACGGCCGCCGAGGATATCGCCGTGGAGGCGGTGGTGGGTTCGAGGTCGCTCATGGTGATCCCGTCTCAGTCGACCGGCAGTTCGGACGGTCGCGAATAGCGACCCGTGGCGTGGAACCGCCGTTGCAACAGCACATCGTTGAGCAGCCCCGAGGCGCCGAAGCGGAACCAGTCGGGGTGCAGCCACTCGGCGCCGAGCGTCTCGTTGACGATGACCAGATACTGGGCGGCCTGCTTGGTGGTGCGGATGCCGCCGGCCAGCTTGAGGCCCACGGCCCGCCCGGTCTGGTCGCCGAAGTCGCGGATGGCCTCGGCCATGCACAAGGCGATGGGCGGCGTGGCCGACGTGCCGATCTTGCCCGTGGACGTCTTGATGACGTCGGAGCCGGCGGCCATTGCGAGCATGGAGGCCCGGCGGATGGCGTCGAAGCTGCCCAGCTCGCCGACCTCGAGAATGGTCTTGAGGTGCGCCGGGCCACAGGCGGCCCGGGCGGCGACGATCTCGTCGTAGCACTCACCGAATCGGCCCGACAGGAACTTGCCGCGATCGATCACGATGTCGATCTCATCCGCGCCGTCGGCGACCGCCTGGCGGATGTCCTCGAGTCGATTCGCCAGCGAACTCTGACCCGACGGGAAGGCTCCGGCGACCGATGCCACCTTGACGGTCGAGCCCTTGGTGGCTGCTGCAGCCACCGACACCATCGACGGGTACACGCACACCGCGGCGACCGGTGGGCAGGTGGGGTCCTGGGGGTCGGGATGCTTCGCCCGTCCGCAGAGACCCCGAACCCGACCGGGCGTATCGGAGCCTTCGAGGGTGGTGAGGTCCATGCAGCGCACAGTCAGTTCGAGCGCCGCCTGCTGGGCGGCCCCCTTGATGGATCGGGTGCCCAGCTCGGCGGCGCGCGAGGCGAGGGCGTGGGCATCGACCGGCCGAACGTGGATCGAGCTGAGCGGGACCGCAGCGGAGGGACGCGATGCCTGGGCTGGCGGGGAGGCCGGGGTGACAGACATGGTGCGTCCAGTATGTCGGACCGACGCCCTCAGGCGGCGGCGACTATGCCGGCGACCAGCGCCATGAGCCGATCACCCGATGCCCGCCCGGCGTCGAGCACCTCGGCGTGGCTCAGCTCGGCACCCATGCCCGCAGCGAGGTTCGTCACGAGCGAGACGCCGACGACTTCGGCGCCGAGGTGGCGCGCCGCGATGGATTCGAGCACGGTCGACATGCCCACCAGATCGGCACCCAGGGTGCGCAGCATGCGGATCTCGGCGGGAGTCTCGTAGCTGCCGCCCAACATTCCGGCGTACACCCCTTCGGGCAGCGTGGCGTCGAGGGAGTGGGCGGCGTCGCGCAGGCGTCGACTGAAGATCTCGGTCAGATCGCAGAAGCGGCCCGGGTACCCGGTCGGCGGTTCGGCCCCCGCCATGGGGTTGGCGCCCGTGAGGTTCAGCTGATCGCTCAGGAGTACCGGCTGGCCGACACCCATGGCGGCGTCGAGCGAGCCACAGGCATTGGTCAAGACGATGGTCGAGCACCCGGCGAGCACGGCGGCCCGCACGGTGTGCACGACGGTGTCCACCGGGTGGCCCTCATACAGATGCGAGCGGCCGCCGAGCACGAGCGTGGGAACACCGCCGACGTCGACGGCGCGGGCGATGCCCGAGTGCCCCTGAACCGTGGGAGCGGGGACGCCGGGGAGCTCGGTGAGCGCCAGCTCGGCGGTGGTCGCGCCCAAGCCTTCGGCCACGCCGACCCAGCCCGACCCGAGCACCACGGCCACCTTCAGCTCGTCGCTCAGCCGTTCACGGATGATGGTCGCCGCCTCGGCGGCCCGTTCGTAGGGATTCGTCATCGCGTCAGTCTCGCAAAAAACCGCGCCGCCCCAACGTTGCGGCAGTGGGTGGCGTTGAGCGCTGCCACCGGCGTGTCGGGGCGGCGGCAGGGCGAAGTAGCGCGCGAACGTGCAGCTACGTGTCGATTTGCGCGCTACTTCCGGCTGACGGAGCCCGCCAGATCCGGCCGGTCCGCCAGTCGCCCACTCGCGTTCAGCGGCAGCCACTTCTGATCGACGTGTCATGATCGCGAGGTGACTGTTCTGTTCCTCAACCGCGACCGATGACCGATGGCTGGATCGGCTTCGACGCCGACGACACCCTGTGGCACAACGAGTCGTACTTCATCGAAACCTACGAACTCTTCGCCCGCCTCGCCGCCCCCTACCTCGGCGACCATCCCGACCCCTCCCAGGCCGCCCATGACCTGCTGATCGACACCGAGATCACCAACATCCCCTCCTTTGGGTACGGCATCAAGGGCGCCACCATCTCGATGATCGAGGCGGCGATCACCGCCTCGAAAGGCGACATCTCGACCATCGACATCATGGCCCTGATCGACCGCGCCAAGGCGATGATGGCGCACCCGGTCGAGTTCCTCGACGGGGCGCTCGAGGCCCTCGACGCGGTGTCGCACCGTCGACTGGTGCTGCTCACCAAGGGCGATCTCAAGGACCAGCACCGCAAGATCGACGCTTCGGGACTGGCCGAGCGGTTCGACGCCATCGAGATCCTCCACGAAAAGGACGAGACCGCCTACCTGCGGGCCTTCGCTCGGCTCGGCGTCGACCCAGAACATTTCGTCATGATCGGCAACTCGCTGAAGTCCGATGTCATCCCGATCCTGGGTCTCGGCGGCTGGGCCGTCCACGTCCCCTACGTCACCACCTGGGCCATCGAATACGCCGACGCCCCGGTCGACCATCCCCGTTTCCGCACCAGCGCCACCCTTGCCGGTGCCGCCGCCATCGCCGAGGAGTGCCTGTCATGATCTTCGAACGCAGCCGACATGGAGATGTGGAGGTACTCACCTGGAACGACGGCGAGAACCGCTACCGAGCCGATTCGGTCGCCGAGTGGCACACCACCCTCGACGAGCTCGAGGCCACCGACGGGCCACTGGCCCTGGTGGTGACCGGCACGGGGAAGTTCTTCTCGAACGGCCTCGACCTCGACTGGCTCGGAGCGAATCCCGACGAGGCCGGGCCCATGATCGACGGGGTCCACCGCCTCTTTGGTCGCATGCTCACGCTCAACCTGTTCACGGTCGGCGCCCTCAACGGTCATGTCTTCGCCGGTGGCGCCATGTTGGCGTGCGGCTTCGACGTCCGGGTCATGCGCACCGGCCGCGGCTACTGGTGCCTTCCCGAGGTCGACCTCGGGATCCCGCTGACCGAGCCGATGTTCGCCACCGTTGCGGCCCAGCTTCCACCGGCAACCCTGCACGAGGCCATCGTCACCGGTCGCCGCTACGGCGCCGAGGAGGCACTCGCCGCCGGAATCGTCGACCATGCGGTGCCCGAGGAGCGGGTGGTCGAGTTGGCCATCGAGCTGGCGCAGGCGATGGCCGCCAAGGACCGATCGGTGATCGCCAATCACAAGCGCCAGATGTATGGCCACGTCGCCGAGGTCTGCGGTGCCTGATCGTCGCCGCTGCACCGCCGTGGCCGCCGGCCTCGCCGCGTCGCTTTTGATCGCAGCATCTGCGTCGGCGGGCGCCGCCGCCCAGGAACCGGCGGCCACCAGCTGCGCCCCCGGCGCCGGTGTGGTCACAATGGCCGGCACCGTCGCCGAGTCCGACGCCAAGACCTACCAGCTGTTCCCGTTCGAGGTGGCCGAGGGCACGACGCGGGTCGAGGTGGGCTACTCGTGGAGTCCCACCGACGACACCACCCTCGACCTCGGGCTCTACGACGCCGACGGCACCAGCGGCCCCGACGCGTTCCGGGGCTGGGGCGGCAGCCGCGAGGGCCGCCTCGACAAGGGAATGGCCCGAGCGTGGGTGCAGGCCGACTCGGCCGAGCGGGCCTTCACACCCGGGCCGGTCGAGCCCGGCACCTGGAACGTCGAGCTCGGCATCGCCGAGGTCGCGCCGGGCGGGGCCAGCTGGACCGTGGAGCTGCAGTGCACCGACGATCCCGTCGGCGAGCCCGTCGCCGCCGATCCGGTCGACGCCACCCATGTGGCCAACCCCGACGCCGGTTGGTACCACGGCGACTTCCACATGCACGGCATCAACTCCAAGCCCGACGCTCCCGACAACGCCGCCTTCGTGCAGTTCGGCCGCGACGCCGGGCTCGACTTCATGCCCGTCACCGAATACGTCACCAATCGCCACTGGAACGAGTGGGGCGACGAACAGCGAGCCAACCCCGACGTAATCATCTGGCCCAGCCGCGAGGTCATCACCTACTTCGGTCACGCCATCGTGTTGGGCGAGACGCCCTCGACCGTGGAGTACCGCCAGGGTTTCAACGGCATCACCCTTGCCGACATCCAGGCCGACGCCGTGGCCGACGGGGCGCTATTCGGCATCGCGCACCCC
>Ga0105047_10004236_pt1 | contig 25044 bp, 18 predicted proteins | sample MAT04_FD_78384 | JGI IMG/M metagenome (GOLD analysis project Ga0105047, IMG submission 78384) | Freshwater microbial communities from Lake Fryxell liftoff mats and glacier meltwater in Antarctica - MAT-04 (megahit assembly) | ecosystem: Environmental > Aquatic > Freshwater > Ice > Liftoff...
CGCGCCGCCCAGGCGGCCTGGGTGCCGCTGCCACCACCACCACGCGCCCAGGCGCCGGCAGTGGTCGCGTCTGTAGCAGCGCCAGAGCCCACACCGAGTTTTCCTTACCAGTGGATCGGCGAGATCGACGAAGCCGGCCAGGTGCGTGTGTTCCTGGTCGATGCGCAGCGGCTGTGGGCTGTGGCGCCCGGCGAGACGGTCGCGCCGGGCTGGCGTGTCGACACCATCAGCGCCGGCAGCCTGCAGCTCACCTGGCTGGCCACTGGCGCCGTGGTGCAGCTGGCCGCGCGCCCCTGAACGGCTGGCTTCTGCGCAGCGCCTGTCAACACCTACCTCTCAAGCTTCCGCCCCCATGCCTCGCCATCGCACCGCCTCACTTTCACCTTTACGCGCTCGTGCCGCCGGCCTCGGCGCCCAGCGGGCGTGGGGGCTAGGGCTGTCCGCGCTGCTGTGGCTGGCTCTGGCCGGCTGCGCGACCACCGTGGTTGACGAGGCCGAACAGCTGTCCTTGGCCGGCCGCTACGAAGAAGCCTTGGTCACGCTGGACGAGGCGCTGGCGCGGCGCCCTGACGACGCCAGCCTGCGCACCGCCTACAGCCGCCAGCGCGACCGCGTCATCGTGCACCTGGGCGCGCAGGCCGAGCTGGCTCTGGGCGGCGCACGCCTGGACGAAGCCGAAGAACTGCTGGCGCGCGTGCAGCGCCTGGCGCCGCGTCAACCGCGGGTGTTGAACCTGGCGTTGGCACTGGCGCAAGCGCGTGCCGCGCAGCAGCGTGTCGCCGCGCCCGATGCGCAAAACACTCCAGCCGTGGCCGCTGCAGGCGCCGCTTCGACACTCGGCCCGGCCTTCCAGAAGACCGTCAGCATCGAGTTCCGCGAAGCGCCGCTGCGCCAGGTGTTCGAAGCGCTGGCACGCACCAGTGGCGTCAACTTCGTCTTCGACAAGGACGTGCGCAGCGACGTGCGCATCACTGTCTTCCTGCGCCAGGTCAGCCTGGACGAGGCCATGCGCGTCATCCTGGCCACGCAGCAGCTCGACCGCAAGCTGCTCAACGGCCACACCGTGTTGATCTATCCCAACACGGCGCCCAAACAGCGTGAACACCAGGAGCTGATCACGCGCAGCCTCTACCTCGTCAACGCCGACCCGAAACAAGCCTTGAACCTGGTGCGCGTGATGACCAAGACGCGTGACCTGCATGTGGACGAGCGCCTGAACGCGCTGGTGGTGCGTGACACCCCCGAGGTGGTGAACCAGATCGAACGCCTGCTGGCCACCATCGACCTCGCCGAGCCCGAGGTGATGCTGGCCGTCGAGGTGCTGGAGGTGTCTTCCGACCGCCTCGACGAGCTGGGCCTGGGCTGGCCCACCAGCATCGGCCTGGGCGTGCTGGGCGGCGGGGCCACCGTGCCGCTGAGCACGCCACTGGGCGGCACGGGCTTTCGTGGCCTGGTGGCCAACCCGGCGCTGACGGCCACGCTGCGCGGCATCAGCGGCAATGCCAACCTGCTGGCCAACCCGACCATCCGTGCGCGCAACCGCGAAAAGGCCAAGGTGCAGATCGGCGAGCGCCTGCCGGTGTTCACCACCGCAGCGGTGGCCAACGCCGGGGTGTCGGCTTCGGTCAGCTACATCGACGTGGGCTTGAAGCTGGATGTCGAACCCAGCGTGCAGCTGGATGGCGAGGTCATCATCAAGGTGGCGCTGGAGGTCAGCAATCTGCTGCGCCAGGTGGACGGCCCCGCTGGCTCGGCCGCCAGGGCCTACGAGGTGGGAACACGCATGACCACGACCTCGCTGCGCCTGAAAGACGGCCAGACGCAGGTGCTGGCCGGTCTCATCAACGACCAGGACCGGCAGAGCGCCGCCGGCCTGCCCGGGGTCTCGCGCCTGCCGCTGCTGGGCCGGCTCTTCGGCGTGCAGCGCGACGAGCGCTACAAGACCGAGATCGTCATGCTGATCACGCCGCGCATCGTGCGTAACCTTCAGCCCCCCGACGTGCAGGCGGCCACGCTGGCTTCGGGCACCGACAACCAGCCGGGCGCGTTGCCGCTGCGCCTGGGTGCGGATGCGCGCGCCGGTGTGGGTGCCGGTATGAGTGCCGGCCGCGCGGCGCGTGGTGCAGCAGGGGCCACTGGCGCTGAAGCTGCGCAGCCGGCGGCGGGCCTGCTGCTGGCGGCCAGCGAGCGTGCGGCCGTGGGCGGCACGCTGGTGGTGACGCTGAACAACCGCAGCGGCCAGACGACCAGTGGCGAGCTGCTCTACGACGCCACCTTGCTGCAGCCTGCCCACACGCCGCCTGGCGCAGCACCGGGGCGCTTGCCGTTTGCCATGGCGGCGGCGGCCGAGGCTGCCTTTGTGCTGCGCGTGCTGCCGGCGGCGGCCGGGCAGCGTGTCGTGGTGCAGGCCAACGCCGACGCGCCCGTGGTCGGTGAAGCGGCGGTGCAGGTGGACGATGCCGGAGCGCCCAAGTGAAACGTTGGCGGCGCGGCTTCACGCTCATCGAGATGGTGGTGGTGCTGGCCATCGTGGCCATCCTGGCAATGGCCGCGCAGCCGCTGCACGAACTGGCCCTGCGCCGCACCCAGGAAGCCGCGTTGCGCCTGGCCTTGCGCGAGCTTCGCAACGCCATCGACGAACACCGCGCTGCCGTGTTGCAGCGCCGGGTGGCGCCTGGGGAGGACGGCTCGCTCTACCCGCCCAGTCTCTTGAGCCTGGTGCAGGGCGTTGCGGTGCTGGACGAGCAGGGCCAGCCGACCACGCAGCGGCTCTATCTGCTGCGCAGGCTGCCGCGCGACCCCTTCGCCGAACCGCAGCTGCCGGCCCATCTGAGCTGGGGCCAGCGCGCGAGCACCAGCCCGCCCGACCACCCCCAGGCGGGCGACGACGTGTTCGACGTCCACTCGCGCAGCCCCCTGGGTGCGCTGGATGGCAGCCGCTATGCCGAATGGTGAGCACGCCATGAGACGGCGCGGTCGCGGCTTCACGCTGATCGAGTTGATCGTCGTGATGGCCATCGTGGCGTTGCTGGTCAGCGTGGCTGCACCGCGTTATCTCCACAGCATCGACAGGGCGCGTGAGGCCACGCTGCGCACTTCACTGGCCGTCATGCGCGAGGCCATCGACCGCTACGCGGCTGACCGCGGCCGCTACCCGGAATCACTGCAGGCGCTGGTGGACGCGCGTTACCTGCGCACCTTGCCTGAAGACCCGATCACAGGGCGTCGCGACGGCTGGTTGGAACTCGCACCACCGCCTGATGCGGTGCTGCAGGGCCGGCTCAGTGATGTGCGCAGCGGTGCTGCCGGGCGCGCGCGCGATGGAGCCTTGTATGCGGAGTGGTGACGTGCGGCGCTGTGCCACGTTGCAGCAAGGGCAGCCATGTCGCGCCGCGTTGCAGCGCGGCGCCACCTACCTGCTGCTGCTCTTCATGCTGGCCGTCATGGCGGCCGGCATGGCGGCCTTGGGCACGCGCTGGGCGCTGGCGGCGCAGCGCGAACGGGAGGCCGAGTTGCTGTTCCGCGGCGCCCAGTTCAGCCGCGCGCTGGCGGGCTGGCGCGACGCCACACCAGTCGGGCAGCCCGTGACGCCGCTACTGCTGGAGGACTTGCTGGTGGACGAGCGCCACGTGCCGCCGCGCCACCACCTGCGAAGGCTCTTTACCGACCCCTTCACGGGCCAGGCCGACTGGGAACTGCAACGCGGCGCTGACGGCCGTATCGTGGCGCTGGCCAGCCGCGCGCGCCTGCCGGCGCTGCGGCGTCTGCACAAGCCACTGCGCCCCGGAGCCGACGAAGCCCGGCCTGCCGTGGGCGACTGGCTTTTCGAAGCCGAGCCCGGCGCGGCCAACGCGTCGAAGGTCCAGCCCAAACCACCACCCATGTCGTTACAGAGGAAGAGCGCAGGATGACAGCCCCCGATTCTTCGGAACAAAGGCCTGCGCCTGCGCCTGCGCAGCGCTCTACTGGCGGCCGCGGCCAGGCCGCACAGCTGGCCCCGCGCGACGGCGAGGCCTTGGTGCGCCTGGTCGAAACGGCGCCCGCCGTGCTGCGCCGCTCGCAGTTTTTCGTTTGGTCGCAGGGCCCGTTGAGCACGCTGCTGCCGCACCAGGTGGTGTGCTGCGGCGCCTACTCGCGGCCGCAGCGCGGCCTCGGTTTCGTGACGTTCCAGAGCGTCGTGATTTCGGCCCCTGCGCTGGCCCCGTTGACCGATGCCGGCAGCGCACTCATGCGCGCCTGCGCTGCCACCTGGGTGCAAGCGGCAGGCCGCCCTGTGCAGGTGGATATCAGCCACCAGGCGCTGGACGCGCAGGAGCAAGCGCTGCGCCTGGACCGCGAACTGCGTGGCGTGCAATTGCTGGTGCACGGGGTGGCCCGGCCGCAGCGGCCGGCCGAAATCGAAAGCCTCTTTGTTTTTCTCTGCACCCCGAGAGCAGAGCAGACAGCGGAAGAAAGATTGCTGCATGCCGAGCTGTTGATGCCCTACCTGCACGCCACCTGGCGGCGTGTGTTGGCGGCCGAGGCGGTACTGAACCCGGCGGGCAGTGAGATCGCCAACAGCGCCAGGAGCGTCGGCGCAAGCCCTGACCCTGGCCGCCGTGTCGCGAACACGGGCCTGGCCATGACCGAGCGCGAGCGCGAGATCCTGCGCTGCGCACGCGACGGCAAGAGCAACCTGGAGATCGGCACCGCGCTGGACATCAGCGCGCTCACGGTGAAGAACCACATCCAGAAAATTCTGCGCAAACTCGGTGCCAACAACCGCGCCCACGCCGTGGCGCTGGCGATGTCTCAGGGTCTGCTCTAAGCATCGTTTTCAAGCGCCGTCTTCAGGCGCACTCAGTCAGGCCGCAGGATGCCCAGGCTCATGGCGCGCGAGATGGCGTGAGCGCGGCTGCTGGTGCCGAGGCGGCGCAAGATGTTCTGAATGTGGTTCTTCACCGTCCACGGGCTGCACGTCAGCAGTGCCGCGATCTCGGAGTTGGTCTTGCCGTCCTTGATCAGCAGCAAGATCTCCTGCTGACGAGGTGTCACGACACGGTCGTCGCGCGGCACCGAGGCTTGCTGTTGCTCACGTTCGTGCTGCAGCACGCGCACGAAGGCATGGTGCAGGTGCGGTATCAACATTTCCACGGCGTGGCCCAGCTGGGCGTCCAGCGCCTGGCCCAGGCGTGAAAAACAGTAGATCGCAGCAACGCTGCCATCGGTGCCGGGCACCAGCCGTGCGGCGAGGTTGCGCAGTTCGTTGCTGCTGATCAAGACCTCCAGCTTGTCACCCGCCGCCGGCTGGCCGACCCTCGGACACAGCACCACACCGTCGGTGCAGCCGGCAATCGCGGTGAGTCGGGGCACGAGGCCGGTCGTGGGGTCGGACACGGCTTCGAACTGGACCTGCTTGAAATAGCGGCTGGCGCTGAAGTGTTGCAGCGTCAGGCCCGGGCTGCCGAATTCGCGCACACCGCAGATCAGCACTTCATGCGGCACCAGACCCTGCACGGCGCTCTGGGTCCAGACGAAAAACTGCTGCCGGCTGGTGACCGCTATCGACGCCTCGACGGCCTCGGTGAAGTGGTGGCGTTTGCCCTCGTCCAGGCGCAAACCGCTCATCGGCATCCTCGCAAATCGCCAAACCCGAAGCCAAAGTCGAAGCCAGTGGCCGGGCTGAAGCGGTGAGCAGGCCTGCCAACGGCGGCAGGCTGAGGGTGGGTGTCTGCGGTGTTCGACATGGACCGAGCAAGGCTATCGGGCCGATGTGACAGCGCCTGAGAAGGCCGGCTTCAGCACCCTGCCGAACGCATCACGAACCGGCCTCACGAACTGGCATCGAGAGTGGGCATCACCCACAGGCGGTGCTCGATCTGGCCGCCCTCAGTTTGGCCGGCGTTGGCCGATATCCCGAGTGCAGCGTTGCGCGGCCCGCGCAGCCACCGGATCAAGCACCATGTCATCGCACCACGGCACACTGCGCAGCCATGCCGCGCGCGTCATTCATCCCCGTACTTCCTGTTCGCAGCCCGGCATGGCGGGCCGCGCTGAGGCTGGGCTTCGCCTGATGCTCGCGCCGGTGCTGGGCCTGGTCCTGATGGCCTGCGGTGGCGGCGGCGGGGCTGCCGACGGCGCAGCCATCGCAGCACCTGTTGCCAAGGCTGCAGCCACGGTCGCAGCCTTGCCAACGCCGGCGGCGTCAGTGCCGGCCGCTCCAGCGCCGGCGGCCTCAGCGCCGGCCTCCAGCCTGGGCAGCGTCGGCAACCCGGGCGCTGGCTTGAGCAACCTGGAAGCATCGGGCGCGGCGGCCACCACGCTGGACTTCAGCTTCGATCTCGATCAGTCGCGTAGCACCAGCGCCGGCGTCTACGCCGCCGACGGCCGCCTGCTGCGCACGCTGTGGCGCGGCGAGCGCCTGCCCGCCGGGCGCCATGCGCGCAGCTGGGACCTGCGGCTGGATGACGGCAGCCTGGCCCCCGCCACTACCTCTTCTGCCGCCGAGGTGACGGTGCGTGTCATCCACCACGACGTGAAGTACCAGTGGCAAGGTGCCGTCGGCAACAGCTCGGCGCGCGCCGGCAGCATGCCCTTTCGTTCATTCCTGCCGCCCGCCAGCCTGGCGGCAGACGGCGCACAGCTGCACATCGGCCTCGGCTACAACGAGGGGCAGTCTGCCGTGACGGGGCTGCGCGTCACGGCCCCGCAAAGCCCGGCGCCGGCCGTGCAGCACATGGACCCCTTCGTCGGCGTGGGCCTGGTGGCCAGCGACGGCGTGGCCCTGTACATGGCGCAGACAGGCGGCCTGAGCAAGGCGGGCTTCGTGTTTGCGCGGCAGTTGCAGGGTGGCAAGCCCGTGCTGTTTGCACAAGGCCGGGCGCTGTGCCTGAACACCTGGGCCGGCACCCAGCGCTGTTACCCCGACCAGCAATACGACAGCGTGCTGGCCTGGCGCGCCGAGGGCGAGCCGATGCCCACCGGTCTGGCAGTGCAGCGCAGCGGCCCGCTCCTGGCCGTGGCCTATGCCGCTGAACAACAAGTGCGCGTCTATGACAAACATAGCGGCGCCCTGCTGGCGCAGTGGAGCGCGCCGCTGGCGCGCCAGGGCCGCAACCAGCTCGCGATGGGTGCTGACGGTGACCTGTGGTTGCTGGCCGAAGGCCGCGTGCTGCGCTACACCGACATCGGCCAGCAAGCCCGCCAGGTCGCCGCCCTTGAAGGCCTGGAGCAGCCCCTGGCCCTGGCCGCCGACCCGCAGGACAGCGAGCGTGTCTGGGTGGCTGAAGGTGGCAGCGCGCAACAGGTGCGGCGCTACGGCCGCAGCGGCGCCGTCGAACGTGTGCTGGGGCAGCGCGGTGGTTTGCAATCCAGCGGCGAGGTGGCGGCCGACCGCCTGTGTTTCACCGGTGGCGGGCCGCAGGAGCACACCGCCCTGGCGGTGGACGGCGCCGGCCAGATCTGGGTGGCAGACACCTGCAACAACCGCCTGCAGCGCTTCGCCGCTGACGGCACCGTGTCGGCTTCGGTGGCCTGGTTGCCGGCCTCCTACGTGGCGGCGGTGGACACCCAGCGCCCGCAGCGTGTGTTCGCCAACTTCATGGAGTTCGAGGTTGACGCCGCACTTACCGCGCAGGGCGGCCTGGGTTGGCGCCTGGTGCGCAACTGGCTGCCCAGCCTGCCCGCCGCGCTGCGCGATGAACATGCGGCCAACCAGCATTGGGGCGGCTTCCGGGCCGTGCACACGCTGAGCAACGGCCGCACCTACGCGCAGATGACGGTCAACCGCGTGTCCTGGCTGGTGGAACTGGCCGCCGATGGCCGCGTGCGTGAAGTGCTGCGCCTGCTGCCCGAAACCGGCACCAGATCGCCCGAGGTGATGCAGCCAGGCGGTGACCTCCACCACGCGCTGGACGACGGCGAACATCAGCTCGTGCAACGCCGCCGGCTCGAAGGCTTTTCGAGCCAGGGCGAACCGCGCTGGGCCGCCCAGGCCGCTGTGCTGGCACGCCTGCCCAAGACGACGAGCACACCGCACCACCGCATGGGCACCTTTACGGGGCTGATGGGTCCGCGCTGGCCCGTGACGGCGTCCGGGCTGGTAGTGAGCTTCGACGCCGGAGTGAGCAACGAAGGCTTCCACCTCGGCGCTGTGCCGCTGGTTGGCAACGCCTGGGCCTGGGTGGCCAGCCCGAGTGGGCCGATGGACGGCCGCGGCAGCTTCCAGTCACGCGCCAGCGACCCCCGCATCGAGTACGGCGGCAACGTCGCCATGACGGCGGATCGTTCCGTGGTCTATGGCTACCACGGCGAGTTCTATACCGACCTCGGCAGTGGCCGTGTCGGCCAGGCCAACCAGTTCATGCACTTTCTGGACAACGGCTTGTTCGTCGGCCAGTTCGGCCGCCCCAGCACCTTGAGAAACGCGTCCGACGCCAACAGCTCCGCACCCGAGCCGGGCCGCAGCGGCAACGCCTTCAGCCCGTGGCTGGTGCAGACGGCCGGGCGCACTTTTCTGTATCACAACGACGAGTCGTCATGGGGCGGCGTGCACCGCTGGGAACTGCAGGGCTTGAGCGACATCGTCGAGCTGCGTGCCAGCGGCTCGCGCGGCAGCAAGCTCACGCTGCGCTGAAGCGCCGTTCAACGCTCAGCCGAGGGCCACTCAGGCTTGGGCCCGGGTCGGTGGCAGCACCGCCTGCGGCCGGGTGCCTGCCAGCGCCTGCAACTCGGCGTCCAGTCCGTCGAGCACGGCCTGCCGGCCGAGGCGGGCTTGCGCCAACCGGCGCGCCGCACGGCCCATCTGCAAACGGCCGGCCTCGTCATCGCACAGGGCCTCGATGGCCGCGGCAAAACCTGCGGCCGATTCGGGCTCGACGCGCACGCCGCAGTGACGCACCAGGCAAGCAATTTCGCTGCCCGGGTCGACGCCGGCAATCACAGCGCGGCCGCTGGCGAGCATGCCACCCAGTTTGGAAGGCAGCACCAGATCGGCGGCGCCACGCACCTGGGGCAGCAGGTGCACGTCGGCCAGGGTGAGCAGGGCGCCCAGCTCATGCGCTGGCCGCAGGTCCAGAAAACGCACCTGCGGCAGGCCCGCCGCAGCCGCCTGCAATTGGGGGCGCACTTCACCCTCACCGCACAGCAGCATCACCACGTCGTCACGGTGCTGCAGCCGGCGTGCGGCCTCCACCAGCACACCGAGGCCTTGCTTGCGGTTCATCGTGCCGGAAAAAAGCACCACTTTCTGGCTCGGTTTGATGGCCAGGCTGTGCCGCAGCGCTGCAGCCGCCACGGCCTGGCGCTCGGGGTCGACGTCGGCCAGGTCAACCCAGTTCGGCAGCAGACTGGTGTTTTCCAGCAGCACTCCTTTGCAGGCCAGCTGGCGCAGCATGCGGCGCGAGATCGTCGACACCTGGTCGAAGCTGCCCAGCAAAGCGCGCTCGGCCACGCGGCAGGCCTGCTGCAAGCGCTGACCGCGCAGCAGGCCCATATTGAAGGCGGCATCCAGCTCCAGGTCTTGCACGTGCAGCCAAGCCTTGGCGCCGGCCAGGCGCGCGGCCAGCCAGGCCAGCGGCGCGCAGAAGGTGGACGGTGCCACCGCCAACAACAGCGCCGGCCGCCAGCGCAGCGCCAGCCACAGCAGTACCGGCAGACAAGCGAGTGCAAAGCTGGACTGATGCAACAACCGGCCGACGCCGGTCGGCCGGCCGGGCACCCAGATCGGACAGCGGTAGACCGTGACACCGGGTGTGCTGCGGTCCACGCTGTAGCGGTGTGCCGAATAGCCGCTGGCCACACGCCAGGCCGGGTAGTGCGGCGGCGCGCAGACCACCGCCACCTCGTGGCCGCGGGCCGCCAGACCTTGCACCATTTCACCGGAATACTTGCCGATGCCTGTCAGCTCGGGGCTGAAATTCATGCTGAGCACGAGCAGTTTCATGGCGGGCAATTTCGAGCGTGGCGCAGGGTTGAGTGATCGACATCACAAGCTTGAGGGCAGGGCATGACCCCGCCATGTCCTCAAGCTGCCACCGGCCTAGTCCGTTCAGGCTGGTGCAGGCCAAGCCAGCCCAGTTCAGGCCGGTTCAGGCCGGTTCACGCGAGCCCTGGCGAACCCTGGCGATTTCAGCCCCGGCCCCAACGCCGCCACCAGCGCCAGGGTGTGTCGGTCGTCTGGGGTTGCTTGCGCGCCAACACCGAACCCACCAGGTTGAAGGGCGCCAGCAGGCTGCTGGCGGCTTCGACATCGGCTATCGAGGTGCTGTGCTCCTCCACCACCAGCAGCGTCGTGTCGGCCACCGGCAGCAGCGACAAGGCATCCGCGGTGTCCAGCAGCGGCGGCAGGTCGATGATGACGACGCGGTCGGCATAACGCTGCTTGAGCTCCTGCCCCAGGCTCTGCATGGCCCGCGTGGCCAGCAGTTCGGCCGAGCCGTGGCCTCTGATGTGGCCACCCGGCAAGAAGACGAAACGCGGCACGCCCGGGTTGACGAGAAGTTCGTCCAGCGCCACACCTTGGCTCAAGTGCTCGCCCAGGCCCGGCGCACCGGCCAGGCCGAGCATGGCTTGCAGCCCCTGGCCCGACAGGTCTGCGTCCACCAGCAGCACCGTGCGGTCGAGTTCGGCCGCCACGGCGAGGGCCAGGTTCAGCGCAGTGAGCGATTTGCCCGCAACGGCACGCGGGCTGGTCACCGCCAGCAGCGAATGGCCGTCGGCCTGCAAACGCTGCAACAACTGGCTGCGCAGCCGCTTGAAGGTTTCAGCCAGTTCAGAGCGGTCGGGCCGAACCACCCCCGGCGTGCGTTGCAGGCGCTCCAGCGTGCCGGCCACCACGCGGGTGGCGGTGTAGTCGATGCTCAGGCGGCCGCTGGTGGTGTTCATGTCGTTGCCTGCGGCAGTGGCCACTTCTGGCGCGGCGTCCACCGCGGCCAGCGATGCATCTCGCAAGGGTTTCAGTACGGGTGCCATGGCTTCAGCCCCCGAGCCGGCGCAAGAGGCCGAAGCCCGCCACGTCCAGCGGCATCACGAAGTAATGAAAGCCGGCCGTTGCCAGTGCCAGCAGCAGCGCCAGGCCGAGGGCCGAAAAGATCAGCACGCGCCCGCGCCGCTGCGCCGACATCGGCAAGGGCTGCACCGGCAGCACCGCCAGCACCGGCACCTGCAGCACACGCACCAGGTCGCGCGGACCACTGACGGTCTGGTCGAGCGCTTCGCGCAGGGCCACCGCGAGTGCAGCACCCACCAGGGCCAGCAGCACACCCATGGCCAAGATGAGCTGACGGTTCGGCCGGTGCGGGCGCTCAGGGAAGATGGGCGGCTCGATGACGGTGAAACGTTCGGCCTTGCGGCCGCGTTCCAGCTGCTCGGCCACCTGGGCCTGCATGCTCTTGTCGCGCAGCTCGCGAAAACGCGCCCGCGATGATTCCAGGTCGCGCACCAGTTCCAGGTACTGGCGTTCAACGTCGGGCGACTGCGAAACGCGCGCGCCCATCTCGGTGATGCGCCGCTGCAGTTCACGACGTTCAGCTCCGAGCATCTCGAGTTGCGCCGACGTGGTGTCGACCTGTGTGCGCAGGGCCAGATAGACCGGGTTGTCGGGCCGCGCCACGGCGCGTGGCGCGGCCGGGTTGGCGGCGTCGGCGCGCACGATCTGTTCCAGCGCGCTGTAGGTGCGCTGCAAGCGCTGCACATCGGGGTGGCCTTCGGCATAACGCTGGCGCAGCTGGGTCAGTTCAAGTTGCAGGCGGCGCAGGTCTTGTTCGCGGTCAGCGGCGCCGGCTTGTTCGCCCACCTGCCCCACCTGGCCGCGCAGGGTCTCGATTTCGCGCTTCAGCCGGCGCACATCGGGGTGGCTTTCGCTGTACTGGGCCTGTGCCGTGCCCAGCTGCAGTTGCAACGCGCGCAGGCGGTCGTCGGGTTCCAGCAAAGCCGCACCCCCGCCGCCGAGTGGCGCCTGCGGCCGCGTTTCCAGCAACTGAGCCTGCACTTGCAGGCGGCGGTCGTTCATGAAGGCGAGCTCGCGCTCGACACGCTGAAGTTCAAGTTGGCTGCGCTCGCTGGCCATGACGTTGGACAACGCCAGATCGGGCGTGCGCCCCTGGTAACGCTGCTTGAAGTCGGCCAGCTGTTGCTCGACCTCCGAGATGTGCTGGCTGACGCGCGCCAGCTCTTCTTCCAGGAACGAGGTCGTCTCTGCCGCTTTCTGCTGGCGGTTCTTGATGTTCTCGTTGAGGAAGAGGGTGGTCAGGTCATTGGCGATTTTCTGCGCATTGGCCGCCACTTCGCTGTCGTAGCTCAAGGTGAAGGCGATGGTGGAGCGCACCGGCGAGCCCGTGCGCCGGTCGGTCACTTCGGCGCTGATGGGCGTGAGACGGATGTCGCGCCGCATGCGGTCTATGATCTCTTCGCTGGTCTCGCGTTCACGTGCCTTGCCGTAGAGGCCGTAGCGGTCGACCAGCTCCAGCAGCGTGGCGCGTGTCATCACTTGCTGGCTGATGACCTGGATGCGCTCGTCGGCGAAACTGGTGACGGTGGAGCGCACCATCTCCTGCGGAATTTCCTGCTCTTTGATGAGGATGGTGGCCGTGGAGCGGTAAACCGCCGGCAACAGCACCGTCACGGCCGTGCTCAGGGCCAGCAGCAGCAGCAGCACGCCCAGCAGCAGGCGGCGGCGGCGGCGCACGATGCCCAGGTAGTCGCCCAGACGCCGGCCTTCATCGGGCGCGTGGGTCCAGGCGGGGGAGGCTTCTTCGCTGAGTGTGGACATCGTGGGCAGGGTGCGCGTCAAGGCACGGCAGTCAGGGTCGCGCGAACACCGCGCGGCCTATCGCCAACCGGGTACTGTCGCACCCAGATATTGCAAACTGATGGAAAACACGCGCGAACTGGCCCCTGATTGCGGGGCCGAAGCGGAATAGCGCCTGGCCTGGGCCTGCAGCGCCAGGGTCAGCCGCTCGCTCAGACTCAGGCTCGCATCCAGGCTCAGGCTGCGCAGCCGGGCCGATGGCGTGGTGCCCGCTGGGGGCGCTGTGCGCGATGCGTCCACGCTCAGGCTGGCGCGCCAACGTTCGGACCAACTGCGGCTCACGCTCAAGGCCCAGCGGTCTTCGCGGTTCACGCCCAGCGAACTGGGCGTGAGCGCCCGGGTGGCGCTGGCCGTCAGCGTAGAAACCGGGTCCAGGCGCAGGCTGCCGCCAAGGCTGTACTGCAGTTGTTCGCGGCGCGTGTTCAGCCGCGTTTCGGTGGGCACGAAGGGCACGATGTTGCTGTTGCAGAACTGCACCGGCAGCGGACAGGCAAAGCCGCGCAGCGTGAAGCCTTGCGCGGTGCGCGATTGCGCCAGCGAAACGTTCAGCGAGGCCACTTCCGACAGCGCCGCGGCCCAGCCCAGGCGCAGGCTGTCGATGGTGATGCGCGTGTCACTGCGCTCCAGGCTCTGCCGTGTGCGCCCGAGGCTGGCGCTGAGACTGCTGGTTTCGTCCCACGCGTACTGCAACGCCGCTGTGCCCGTGCCGACGGCGTAGTCCTGCGCAACCACGCCTAGGCCGGCACCGGCACCAGCACCACCACCAGCACCGGGCCGGGTTTCGGTGTAGCCGCCCGAGAGTTCGCCCGTGAGCCTTTCGGTGAGCGCGTGCGACCACGACAGGCTGGCCTCGCTCACCGACTGCTCATTGCGACCCAGAGCCACCGCACCCGCCGTGGCCACGCCGTCCAGCGGCCGGTCGCGCCGGTAACTCAGGCCGGCCTGCCAGGTGTGGCGTTCGATCGCCCAGCGCTGGCGCAGCGCCGCGCGGCCCAAAGCCGTGGTGGTGCTGCCAGACCCGTTGTCGTTGCTGAGGATCAATTCGGCCTCGGCGCCTGATTCGCCGCTCTCGCTGCGCCGTGTCAACTCGCCGCGTGCCGAGAGCTGCCGGGTAGTGAGCGCGCGCGCAGCCAGGCTGCTCAAACCGGGGTTGCTGTCGTGTTGCAGCCGCGCTTGCGTGCTGGACAGCGCGCTCCAGTCTTGAGCCAAGGCGGCGCCGTGTAGAGACGCCGCCGCCAAGCAGAGCCAGCCCAGGCGGCCCGTGCTCGAGTTCACGGCACCAGCACCACATCTCCGCTGCGCAGTTGGATGTTCTGTACCAGACCTTCGCGCCGGCCCTTGCGCAGCAGGCGGTAGTCGAAGGGAATGGACAGCTGGCGGCCGCCTTCGCGACGAATGATGCGGATCTCGCTGTCATCGGCAAAGGGCGTCATGCCGCCGGCCAGGCTCAGGGCCTGCAGCACGTCGATGGTGCGGCCCAGTGAAAAGTCGCCCGGACGGTTGACGCGCCCGATGACGTAGATGCGGTAGCTGGCCACGCGCACGACGGACACCGTGACCTCGGCATCCGGCACGAAACGCACCAGGCGCCGCGCGATTTCATCGCGCACCTGGGTCGCCGTGAGGCCGGCCACCGCGAGCTCGCCCACCAGCGGGAACGAGACGCCACCGTCGGGCCGCACCAGCACGGTGGACTTCAAGGTTTCGTCCTTCCACACCGAAATCTCCAGGCCATCTTCCGGGCCGATGCGGTAGGCCGGGTCTTGCGCGGCCGCAGCCGCAGCGGGCACGGCAGTGCCAGGGGGCGCACCCCAGGGCAGCGGTGCGGCGCCACCGGCCACGGTGTCGGGCGAGGGGCCGCGCTCGCGCAGCAGCGCCGACAAGTCCAGCCCGGCACAACCGCCAAGGCCTAACGTGCCCAGCGCCAGCGCCGGCACCAGCACCAGCAGCCGTGCTGCCCGCCGCTTCATGGTCCCGGCCATGGCGCTGAACTGCTGCGCCGAATCACTCACGGCCCAGCCTCGGCGCGAACTTCTGGTTCTCGGTCTTGTCACGGTAATCCTGGACCAGATTGAACATCTGCACATCACCCAGCCCCAGCAGCGGCTCGCGCTGCTTCAGGGAGTCCATCACGCCCTTGTCTTGCCAGCGCGACAGCAACTCCGCGCTCAGCTTCAACAGGCGCTCGTTCTTGTCGCTGCAAGCGGTGACCATGCGCGCCTGCTCACCAAACCGCTGCTGCCACTGGTCACGCTCATCGCCCCGGCTGCGAAAGGCCGCCGCGGCCTGCGCCAGTTCGCCGTCCTTTTTCGCCAGCGCCGCTTCAGCGTCGGCGCGCTGAGTGATGGCGGCCTGTTCCAGTTCTGCCACACGCGCCTGCAACTGGGCTTTTTCAGCTACCAGCGTATTCTGCCGTTCGGCGGCGGCACGCTCGGCGGTATTGGCGCGGCTGGCGGCACGATTGCGCTCGGCGAGTTGCTTTTCGAAGCTGGCTCGGTCTGTTTCCAGCTTGGCATTTTCAGCTTGGGTCTGCGTCATCTGCTGCTGCAACTGCTGCAGTTGCTGTTGCTGGCGGCGCGCGGCGCGTTCGGCGCTGCGGTCGTCCTGTTGCGCCCAGGCCGGGGCCAGCAGCGCGGCCAGGGCGATGGGCAGAACAATGGACAGGGCCAGCTTGAGGCCGGCATTGCGGTGGTAGGGCATGGGCTCTCCTGCGACGCCGGGCGGGTTCAGAAACGGACGAGCAGGTCGAGCTGCAGCGTGTCCAGCGACAGCGGCGCACCGCTGATGGCGTCGGCGCCCAGCCAACGCAAGGTGAGGCTGCTGTTGCGGCCCACGCCGTAGCTGCCGCCCAGGGTGGTGCCTTTCACGTCGGTGCCGCCGCCGCGCAGGTCGCTGTCGGTGAAGGCGTCCAGCACGGCATCCCGTTCGGCGTACTTGTAGGCCAGGAACACCTGCCACTTGCCCGCGGCATCGACATCGGCGTCGCCCAGTGATGCGCGCAGCAGGTAGCCCATGGTCTCGGCTGCCACCGTCTGGCCCAGCCGCGCCGAGACATCGGCTTCGTTGTAGCCGATATTCTTCACCACATCGGCGGTCAGCACGAGGCGCTTGTCGCCGAAGGTGCGCAGGTCGAGGCTGCCCGTGAGGCCGAGCAGGCGGTAGTCAGCCGCCAGCCCGAGCAGCGGGCGCGCCGGGTCGGACGAGATGTTGAAGTAGGTGTTGCCCTTCTGGGCAAAGGCCGGCGCGGTGTAGTCGAGCAGGCTGGACGACGGCGCATTGGCCCGGCCCTTGATGTTGGCGTAGTGGTAGTAGGAAAGCGCCACGCGGCCTGAAATGGCGCCGGCTCCCGGCCAGCTGACGCCGGCCTGTAGGCCGTAGAGCCACTTGTCGCCTGCGGCGAGTTCGACTTCCTGCACCGGCATCGCGGCGACGGTCAGGAAGCCGCGCCCCAGGCGGCCCAGCTCGGGTGTCCATTGCAACGCCACGCCGTCGAAAGACAGGTCGTTGGCCCAGACGAGATCGGTACCGAACCAGGGGTTGCCGAAGCGGCCCAGCACGGCATTGGCGCTCTGGCCCTGGCGCCAGCGTATGAAGGCGCGGTCGAAGCTGGCGGTGAAGCGGTTGCCGTAATTGCCCAGCGTCTGGTTCGACGACAGCGGGTCGGTGCTGCTGCCGGTGGTGAAGCGCACGCCGCCGCCCCAGCTGTCGTCCACCGCGAGGGTGGCGCCCAACCGGGCGCGCACCCGCAGGCGCTGGCGGTCCACCGTGCTGTTGGCCAAGGTCAGCGCGCGTGTGCGGTTGGTCTCGGTGATGCTGATGGCTGGTGCGTTGGCATCGTCGAAGTTGTCGAACTGATAGCGGCTGCGCAGGTCGCCCTCGAAGCGCAGGCCGCGCACCCAGGCCGGCACGCTGTTGGGGCCGGCCCAGCCATCACGTGCGGCTTGCAAGGCCAGTTCACCGCGCAGTTCTTCCTTCAATTGCTGACGGACAAACTCGGGAATGAAGGGCACACGCACCGGCGCAGGTTGTGCTGCGCCCGGCGTTGTTGCCGGCGTTGCGGCGGCATTCGCAGCATTGGCTGCCGGCCGCGACGGCGTTTCCAGTTCCTTCAGCAGCAGTTCGGCGCGTGCGCGCGTCAGCAGGCCTTGCTCGACCAGCTGCGTGATCAAGCGTGTGGTGGTGGCGCGAACGCGGTCGATGTCACTGGTGTCGGCGGCCGCTGGCAGCGCCAGGGTGGCGCAGATGACGCCGCAAACGGCAGCCACGGCCAGCGCGCGCAGGCGCGGCGGCGCGAATGGGGGAGAAGCCAGGGAAACACGGGTCATGAGGAAGGTCCGAAAAGGGTCTGCGTTCAGGCGCGGCGGTTCAGGCGCAATTGCACCTGCCGCAGGTTGTTGGGGGGCACCTCGCGCAGCGGCGACATCTCGGTCAGCGTGGCCTCGATGAGCCTGTCGAGCTCGACATTGCCCGTGCCGTTTTCGATGCGCGCGCGCTGCACACGGCCGTCGTCGCCTATCCACACGCGCACGATGACGCTGAACTCGTCCAGCGGCGCCTTGCGGTTGCGCGCCAGCGCCTCGAAGAAGTTTCGTTGCAAGAGGCCGGTGAAGTAACGCCCACTGCCACCACCACCGCCGCTGTTGCTGCCGATGGTGGTGATGTCGCGCCCGCCCTTGTTCGCCGCCAGGCCGAAGCCATCGGCGCCCGCGCTGCCGTCGGCGTCCAGGCCCAGCGGTTTGTCGGCCGGTGCAGGGTCGGCCGGCTTGTCGGGTGTGGGCTCGGGCTTGGGCGCGTCGATCTTGATTTCTTCCTTGATCTTGGGCGGCTCGGGCAGCTTCTCCGGCGGCTTGGGCGGCGGCGGCGGCGGTTGCCTGAGGATGGCCACCTGCTGCACCGAGGGCTTGCGTGTGCTTTTCCCGCTGTTGACGGCGTTGAAGATGAACCACGCCAGTCCGCTCAGGAACAGCGCTGCCAGCACGCCACCGACGAGCCGCCCTTTCCAGGGTGTGCGCGCGGTGGGCAGGGCTTCGAAAGCCGAGGCAGACATGAGGCGGGCGGGCTTACTTCACCAGGCGCTGCGTCACCAGCCCGAGCTGCGTGATGTCGAGCTGGCCCATGAGGTCAAGCACGTCCACCACCTTCTCGTAACTCACCTTGGCGTCCCCCTTGATGACGACCGGGAAATCGGGGTTCACGGCCTTCTGCTGGCGCAGGCGGACTTCCAACTCTTGCAGCGTGACGGGGTAGGTGTCGAGAAAGATCTGGCCGTCGTCGCGGATAGTGATGGCCTTGGTCTGTGGCTTGGCCAGGCTGGGCGTGGCGCTGGCCTTGGGCAGGTTGACCTTGATGCCCTGCACCGAGGCCGTGGTCATGATGATGAAGATGACCAGCAGCACATAACTCAGATCCAGCATGGGCACGACGTTGATCTCGTCGTAGGCCTTGTTGGCGGCTTGCATCTTCATGCGGCGTGCCTTTCAGCAATGCGAGTGACCAGCTCATCGACAAAGGCCTGCAGGTCGGCCGTGATCTCGCCGATGCGGCTGGTGAGGAAGTTGTAGCCAAACAGGCAGGGAATGGCCACGGCCAGGCCGGCCACCGTGGCCACCAGCGCCGCGGCGATGCCGGGTGCGATGGCGTTGACGTTGACATCGCCTGCGGCCGCGATGGCGGCGAAGGTGATCATCACGCCGATCACCGTGCCCAGCAGGCCCAGGAAGGGGCCGCCGGCAATCGATATCGTCAACACCACCAGCCTGCTGTTGAGGCCCTGAAGTTCGCGCACCAGGCGCGCGTCCACGGTGGCCTTGATGGCCGAGAGCGTGCTTGCACTGATCTGCAATTCGCGGCCGGCCACCTTGTGGGCATCGAAGCGGCCGTGCAGTTCACCCACCGCAGCGGCATACAGCCGGTACAGCGGCGAAGCGCCATAGCGGGCCGAAACTTCCGCCTCGGCGCGTTGGCGCTCCACAGCGGGCTGGCCAGGCTGGATGCCATCCATCAGGCCCGCGAACTGGCTCATGAAACGGTCGTTCTCGCGCGCCAGGCTGCGCACGAGAAAGGCCTTGCTGATCATGACCCAGAAGCTGACCACGAACATCACACCCAAGATCGCGATGACGATCCAGCCGTCCACCGTCACCGCACCCAGCAGTACGGTGAGGTAGTTGGAGCCGCCGTCTGCGGCAGTGCCCGCCTCTGCGGCGGCGACGGCCAGCAGTTTCTGGTCGGGCCCCTGGCTGCCTGCCGCCAGGCGCAGCCAGGCGGCGCTGCGCGCTGTGGTGGCCATTTGCAGTTCGTCCAGTTCACCCTTGTAGCCGTTGCCAATGACCCACTGGCCGGCCATGGGTGGCACGGCGGCCGTGCTGCTCAGCACTTCCGTGCCGTTCAGGTACACCGCCGGCCCGGCATTCGGCGCCAGCACCAGGGCCAGGTGTTGCCACACGCCCGCCGTCAACTTGCTGCCGGGGCTGGACGTGGTGTTGCCAGCGCCCGTGCCGGCTTCCACCACCAGGTTGCCACCTCGCAGCAGCAAGCCCAGGCGGTTGGCGCCGTCGGTCTGGCGCAGCAGCACGGCGTCGTCCAGCGCCGAGGGTTTGAGCCACATCGACACCGTCAAGCCGGCAGCACTGGCGCGCAGCGAGGGCTTGACGTCCACCACAAGTTCGCCCTTGCCATCGAAAGCGATGGCGGCGCCAGCCAGGCCCGCCGACACCGGCGCCGCCGTCATGCGCAGGGCGTGGTTCGCGTTGGCGGTGGCGTCCTGCGGCGTGGCCTCGCCATCGGCGAAGTGGTAAACCAGGGCCTGCGGTGCGTCGTAGGCGGTTTTGGCATCACCGGCAGGCACGGCCTTTTCATTGCCGTAGTAGAGCCAGATGAAATCGGCCTTGCTGCCGGCATTCACCCGCGGCACCTGCACCCACACAAACGCCAGCTCGTTGATGCCGTCGAAACGTTCGATGTGGAACTTCAGCGGACTCTTGTCGTCACCGGCAATGAAGCGCAGGTCGGCACCGTCAGCCCGCGCATCCAGAAAGGCAAAGTTGCCGGTGTGCAGACGCACCAGCACGGGCACGTTATCAGTGGCTACTGTGATGGGCACGCCTTGCGCCGTGGTGTCCAGCGTGATGCGGGTGCGCTGCGTCCAGTCTTCGCTCCAGCGCGCCCAGGCCGGCTGGGCCAGCACCTGCAGCAGCAGAACGAGAAAAATTAAGGCAATCTTCATGGGTAACCCGGGGGTGGTGCGCACGACAAAACCAGTTACTTTGTCTGCGCTGTGTGGCAGGGCTGTGAATCCACAGTGGCGGCTGTTGAGGCGCGCGTGGCCGCCACCAGGGTGTGCAGGCGTTGCACCGACACCTCCATGCGGAAGTGGGCCTCGAAGCAGCGCAGTGCGGCTGCACGCATCTCGGCCTGAGCGGGGGGCGTCAGTGCCAGCCAGCGCGACAGCAGCGCGCGCGTGCCGGCCAGCGTGTCGACCTCGGCCAGGCCGGCGTCAGCGGCCACGATTTCGCGCCAGATGTTGACCTGGTTCGAGATCAAGACCGGCGTGCCCACCGCCAGCGCCTCGGCCACCGCGATGCCGAAATTTTCCTGGTGCGAAGGCAGCACGAAGACCTCGGCGGCGCGCAGCGCGCCCCACTTCACGCGGCCCTGCAGCATGCCGGTCCAGGTGATGCGGCAGGCCACGCCCAGGTGTTGCGCGCGTTGCGCGAGGGTCGTCATCAGGCCGTCGTTGTCGGGGCCGGCCATCACCAGGTGCAGCTGCGGGTGGTGCACCGCCACCGCGGCAAAGGCGTCGATGAGCAGGTCGCAGCCCTTCTTGGTATGCAGCCGGCCGAGGAAGAGCAAGAGCCTGCGCCCCTGCAAATCAGGGTATTGCTGCAGAAAGTCTTCGGCGCGGGCCTGCCGGGCCTCGTCGTCCAGCGTCAGGCCGAAGCCCAGCACTTCGTGGCGCGCCGCGTAGGGCTTGAAGGTGCGCAGCGCCAGGCGCGACTCTTCTTCGGTGGTAAAGAGCACGGCCTGCGCGTCACGCAGCACCGCGCGCTCGGCGGCCAGCCAATAGAGCTGCTTCTTGGCGTGTTTCAGCGGGTGGGCCTGGCGGAACCAGGGGTCGAGCATGCCGTGGGCGAACACGTAATACGGCCGCCGTGCCGCCAGCGCCGCGCGCCGTGCGGCCACGCCGTGGTACTGCCACAGGCCGTGCACCACCAGCGCGTCGTAGCCGGCAGCGCGGTCGCGCAGCCAGGTGTCGAGGCGGCGGTTCCAGCCGTAGTTGCCGCGCCCGGTGCCCACGGCATGCATGGTGGCAGGGAAGGCGTCCACGCAGGCGTCGTCGGGCGCGTCCAGCGTCAGCACCTCGCCGAAGTGGCCCAGGGCGCGCGCCGACAGCACCGTCTGGCGCACCCCTTCGGCCGGGCCGCCGTTGACGGCGTTTACCGAGCGGATGAGGTGCAACAGGCGCAGCGGCGATGGCAGTGGCGTTGACAGGTGCGGCGGCAACGGCTGAACAAGGGGCGGGCGCAGTGGAAGTTGAAGTGGAACGGCAGCGTGCATGGCCTACTTCGCGAAACACTCGCGGTCGTCCTCCTTGCAGTTCTTGTCGCCGAAACCCAGCACTTCGACGGTCAGCACGGTGGGCTTGGGGGCCTGGCGTGTGGCGGCGGCCTGGCGGGCGGCCTGCTCGGCGGCCTTGGCGGCCTTGTCTTCGGCGGCGGGGTTCTGCGGGTTGGTGCCCGCCGCCGCCAGCGTGCTGGCCAGGCTGCCCGTGGGCACCTGCGGCACGCCTTGTGAACTGCCGGCGGCCTTGATGTCGCTGGCATTCAGCACCACCTGCGCGTTGACGAGGATGTTGCCGCTGCTGCGGATGCCGGCCTCGCCAGCGTCGATCTTGCCGGCAGGGGCGAAGAGGTAGATGTCACCGGCCTTCGGCTCCACGGCCGGGCCCAGGCCGTCGGGGTCGGAGGTGAGCGTCTGGATGCCGCTGCCGCTGGCGCTGGCGGGGATGATGACCTGCACGCCGATCTGGTTGCCCTGATCGTCGAGGATGGGCACGCGCTGCGGGGCCGGCGCGCTGAGCGAGGTTTTGGCACCGCGCCCGGCATCGATGCTGCCCTGTGCTGAATACACGAGGATGTCGCCGCCCTGCACCGTGAGCACCTTGCCCTGGTTGATGCTGAAGTTGCCCGAAAGCACGCTGCGCACCGCGCCGCCCTGGTTGGTGATGATGCCCACCGGCCGGTTGGCGTTGGCGGTGGTCAAGCCCACCACGATGTCGCCCGCCGGCGCCCACAAGTCGATATCGCTGCCGCCCAGGGTCTGCACCGAGGTCTGGAAGGTGAAGATGCTGCCGCCACCGGCCGCGGGCGCGCCGACAAAGCCGGTAACCACATCCTTCAGCAGGCGGTCGAAGACCAGCGGGCCGGGGCCAGTGAGTTGTGCTCCGTTGACGCGCCGCACGACGGCGCCGCTGTAGAGCGTGGGGTAGCGGTCGCCCAGGTCGGCAAAGAGGGCTGCCGTGGCGCTGTCGAGTGCGCTGCCGCCCAGCGTGGGTGTGGCCGCGCCTTGCAGGTAGCCGCGCAGTGAAGTTGCTGCGCGCAGGCCGGCCACGTTCTCTTCGCGCGCCAGCAGCGCCAAGAGGGCAGCAGCATCGCGGGCGTCAGCACCGGCCAGCGGCAGGCTGTTGTCGCGCAGCACCTGCTGGTAGGCGGCCAGCGCCTCGGGCGCGCTGGTGTCCAGCGTCGTGAAGCGGCTGAAGGTGGTGCTGCGCGGCAGCAACGCGGCGACAGTGCCGGCGGCCAGCACGGCGTCGCGGCCACCGGCGATTTCCAGTTCGAGCGCCAGTTGGGCGTACAGCGACGCGATGTCGTTGCTGGCGGCGTTGAGGGCCAGCACACGTGCATAGGTTTCGTCCATGCGGGCCAGGTTGATGTCGCCCGGCACGCCCGCCAGCAACGTCAGGCGCGCGCTCTTGGCGCTGCGCAGCAAGGCATTGCGGGCATTGCCCGTGGCCGCCAGGCCGCCGGCGGTGATGCCAGGCGGGCCCACCGCCGAATTGCCGAGGTCGACATCGCCACCGGCCTGCACGAGCAACCGGCCCGGGCCTGAAATCTCGATGCCGCCGCTGCCGTTGCCTTTGGCGATGCGGCCCTGCACGGCGCGCACCTCGCTCACGTCGGCCTCGGCCAGGTTCTGCAGTTGCAGGTTGGGGTTGAGCAGGTCCTCGCCAGCGCGCACGCGGCTGCGTGCCGGCAGGATCAGCTGCGAAGCCGAGTTGTTGAAGATGCTGCCGTCGAGCGCCTGCACCTCGAAGTGCAGACCGGCAGCGCTGTCGACGCGAGACAGCAAGCCGGCGGGCAGTTCGGCGCTGCGCTCGACGATGCGGCCCAAGGTGATGGCCTTGCCTTCCACCGTGATCTTGCCGCCTGAGTTGAAGGACTCGCCCACCACCGTGACGCGCGCGTCTTCAAAGTTCGCCATGGGCGTCACCAGAGCCGAGAGCGACAGCGCCGAGACCTCGATGCCCAGCTCGCGCGCGTTGTTGGCGGCCAGCACGGCCAGCGTGGCCTGCGGCGAGGGCCAGGTCCTGATGACGTTGGTGGCGGTGTTGCCGTTGAATGCGGCCGGGCCGACCACGTCCCCGGCCAAGGCGATGAGCGACAGGTTGGCGGGGAAGGCGCTCGACCCCGTGAGGTTGACGGAAACACCGTTCAGCGTGTTCAACGAGCGCCAGGCCGCGTTGCTGGGGGCGAGCACGCCCTGCACCGAGACGTCGCCTGCTTTGGAGGTCACGGCCACGGTGCTGTTGGCTGCGTAGGTGAAGAAGGTGGTGATGAAGGACGAGGGTGAAAGCAAGGCCGGGTTCGTGGGGTGGAAGCTGGGCCCGTTGGCGCCGGTGCCCGCATTGAGGCCCATGAAGGTGGGGTTGTTCACGCTCTGCAGCGCCGCGCCTGCGCCTGCCGCCAGCGACAACGTGGCCTGCTCGGGCACGCCATCGCTGCTGTAGCCCATCAGGTAAGCCTGCACCGGCTGGCTGCTGCCGATGGCGCCGCCGGCTGCCACCTCACCGCGGCCACGCCCGATGAGGAATGAAGCGCCGTCGACATCACCGGCTGCGCGCAGATTCAGGTCGCCGCCGCCGCTGACATCGACTGCGCGCACGCCACCCACGTTGGTGGTGCGCCCGCTGGTGGGCAGCGCAAACAGCAGGTCGCGCACGGCGCCGCCGGCCTGGATCTCGATGTTGCCGCCGCCCAGCGTGGCCACGCCTTGCTGGAAGCGCGGGCGGAAGCTCCACCAGTCGGTGAGGTAGCCGTCGCGCACGAAGTCGTTGGCGGTCTGGCGCAAACGGCGCAACCAGTCGGTCACCCACAGGTCGGGCACGTCGGCCGCACCCGTGATGCTGCCGCCAGCGCGCAGGTTGATGCCGCCGCCATCCACGGCCCAGCGGTTGTTGCCGTTGACGGCGGTGTCGGCCACGCCGATGCGGCCGGCGGTGTAGATGGCCGACGTGGCGCTATCCAGGCGGATGTCGCCGGCCGCAGCCAGCGCGATGTGGCCGGTGCCGGTGCGCACACCGGCCAGGGCGTTGGCCAGGACGAGGTGGCCATCGCTGGCTGCATTGCTGCCGTTCGTGGTGGCCAGCACATCGGCCGAAGCCAGATCCGCCCCGGCCACGAGCCGGATGTGCCAGGTGTCGCCGGCGCGGATGGCGTGGTTGGCCAGGTTGATGTTGTTGTTGGCCACCGCGTTGGCGGTGGTGGTGGCCAGGTTGGGCGTGTTCGGCGCGCCGATGGTCTGCTGCAGGCGCAGGCCGCCCGCAGCGCGCAGCGTCAGCGTGCCCGGCAGGTTGCCGGCCAGCCAGCTGCTGTTCGTCAGGTCCCAGTTGGCGCCCAGCGTCAGCGCGCCCGGGGTCTGCAGTTCGGTCGCGCCCGTGACGCGGGTGCCCAGGGCGGCGCCGCTTTCGTCACGCAGGTTGGCCATCAGCGCATTGCCGGCCAGGGTGTTGACGAAGCCCAGGTGGTCGGCGGCGTAGCGCGAAATCTGCGCCGCGTTCAGCACCGTCGGCACGTCGGCGCCGCTGTAGATGCGGGTGAGTTCCAGGTCGACGCTGGCGAGGCTGTTGTTGCTGTTGCTGCTGTTCGCAGTGCTGCCGCTGTTGCTGGCCGTGCCGCGCAGCACTTCACCGGCCAACTGCACGCCACCCGTGGCACCCGCCGCATCGCGCACGGTGCCGAAGATCACACCACCCGCTGTGC
>Ga0105047_10004238_pt1 | contig 25044 bp, 25 predicted proteins | sample MAT04_FD_78384 | JGI IMG/M metagenome (GOLD analysis project Ga0105047, IMG submission 78384) | Freshwater microbial communities from Lake Fryxell liftoff mats and glacier meltwater in Antarctica - MAT-04 (megahit assembly) | ecosystem: Environmental > Aquatic > Freshwater > Ice > Liftoff...
ATCGTTTTATTCCTTTGATTTCGATGCGTTCGCGGTCGAGGAGAATGCCGTATCTGGTGTCGGGACGGGTGCCTATTGAGGCGATTTCCAACAGCGAGGCATGGCTTAAACCAAAGGTGCCGCTGATATTACGGCGGATTTTTGATTTATAGGATTGGAAGTTTTCTCTGGTCAGGCCACCGATACCGGAATCACTCATATCGGCAAGCAGTCTGGTGCCGGGGATACGTTCATACAGGCGGGCGACTGCGTCCCCATCGATCATGCCTGCCTCGAGAAAGCAGGTGGTACAGCCTTGGCATGTCGTCGGTAACCGACAAGCACATTTGCGCTCGGCAAAAAAGGCATAAAGGGCGAGCCGGGCCGGGTGCATGTCCAGTTCCAAGCGGCCATAGATTAGCTTGCCTTCCAGCAGGTCGATTGTCAGGCCCAGCGGAGCCTCGCACACCAGGGACTGCATGAGATCGGCGGGCGGCAGGGGCCTGTCCGGGAGGGGCCGCAGGTGTTCGCGCAGCGAGACGAAGGGGATGGTAATCAGATGGATGTGCGCCGAGCTGCTTTCTTTCCAGTAGGGCAGACCCTGTCGGTCGCGAAGTTCGATCGTCACCGGTTTGCGCGGCGGAAAATAAAAGTTGCGCGAGCTTTCAAACTCCGGCGAGACGAGGACGTGGAGGAGGCGGTCCTGCTGTCGACCGTAAAGTTGGGCGGCAAGTGTCAGGCAAGAGGTCATGGTTTTGCGGCCGCCTGCGACCAGAAAAAATACCGCAGTGTCGTTATCGCCGGTGAAGCGGAAGGCATGATCGAGACAGGTGCGCATGAGGATTTCGTTGTCCTCGGGGCTGAGGATGTCATCCAGTTCCCGGCCGGAGTCCTGCTGTAGGACATGCAGATTGTCATAGGTGAAGTCGATATCGTCCGAGGCCATGCCGAAATCAGCGAGCAGGGCGGCGAAATGGCCGGTTCGCGGCGCCAGCAGTTCAGTGAGAACCTTATCCCGACCGGGGCGGGTGGTGATCAGGTGGATGGCGTGAACCTTTCGCCCTTCATGGAACAGGGCGTAGAGGGTCTCGGTTATCACTTGCGGCGATAGGCCGCACACCGCCAGGAGAATGTTCTTCATCACCCAACATCAACCCCGATACGGCCAAGGCCGAAGGTGGTCTGTTTGCCCAAATGGGCTTTTTCGCAGTACCTGAGAAGTGGCAGAAATGGGGAGAGATTGTCGCCGTGATAGACTACTCGGCCGGTAATGCCGCCAAACTGCATGGCCGTCTTTTGTCTGCTGCTATAGCGCTGGATATCGGCCCAGCGGCAGTCGGCGACTTTCTGTTCGACCCGTGCCGCTTCGGCCACCAAACCGCGGTAATCGAGAGCCGGTTCGCCGTGTCCATAGGCGGCCTCGAGTGAAGAGATGCGTCGTAGGGCCGTCCGGATCAACACATGGAAAGGAAGGCCATCCTGGAGTTGGTTATTGTATTTGAGCCTGAGAGGCGTATGACAGACGACGGTTATCTCCTTGGCTTGTTGGTCGGCGACCTGGTGCAGGGCCAGTTCCGGCAGCTCTTCGGCCTTATGAAGGACAGAGTTTTCGAAAATGGTCCGGTGGTTATCCCTTGTAACCTTTTCCAAGCGATATCGACCTTGTTCCGGGGTGTTTTTGCCGAGGCCATCCTTACCCATTTCTTGTACGGCATAGATGACATGCGGCAGGTAATCGTTGGCCCGGCCAAAAAGTAGAAAATTGAAAGACAAAGTATCTCCGGGTAGATATTCCCGGCGGGGATCGTCATCTGGTTGAATGACATAGGGGTGCTGTCTGCCTTGGACGTTCGGCAGAGTTTGGCCTTCAAAAATAAAAGTGTGGCAGCAACTCGGTGCCAGCATACAGGTGGCACACTCCTGTCGGCGCAGGGCGCAGGCACACTTTTTCAAGGCTCGACCAAAGGCGCCCCGGAGCGTCGATCCTTTATATTCCGGGAGGATGGCACTGGTGGTAAAGCGCGTTATGAATTGGTAGCTGCCGATCTTCATGGCGTATTCCCCGGGCAGTTGAGCTTTTTGCAGTGGGTGAGGGCTCCGTTACACAAGGTGAGGCTTTTTAAAATCAGCTTATCCTAGCTCTTTTGGGGATTAACGACAATTTATTTCTCCTTCAGGACAGTCATGACGGTTCTTTGCACCTGACGGGACGCGTTCCTGAGATCGTGGATGTTCAGCAGTCCCGGTCTTGCGGTTTATATATTGGTAATTTTATATTGATTCTCATTGAGAAGAATTTTCATAGACAAATATACGTAACCCGAGAGAATTACAAAAACCAGTAATAACGTCAAACCAAATAATGTCTCCCCAAATTTGAACTGCCAAATGAAAAGGAACGGTAATATGCTGGTGATACCAAACACAAAACACAGAAAGACTCTTTTTTTGAGCTTGTATTGCATGTCCGCCATGCTATGAGGCCACCAACCACCGGTGCCGGTCTGTCGAACAAATTTCCGAAGGTGGCTGTTTTCATCCGGTTGCGTGCAATACATGACTGTCATCCATGTTCCAACGACCAAACCGGTCAATATAACGATTTTCAGCGGATAGTATGAGACGGCCAGTTCAGAGCAAATATAATCGATATATCCACTGAAAGAGGCATGATGTGCATAAAGCGAGTCAAATATCAGAGTATAAACCAAAGAACTGAGCATCGCTGATATTTGCGCCCAAGCATTAATCCGCCACCAAAACCAGCGAAGCAAAAACACCGGAGCGACTCCGGCACTAATTGAGAATATAAATTTTTGTAAATTTAGTATTTTATCGTTATGAAATGCGAAGGCGAGAGCTATCATCGATACCACAAGCATACACGCAAAAGAGAGATACTTGTACTGCCGATCAGAGCCATGCTTGAACAAATACGTTTTAAATATATCGACGGTAAGTAAGCCTCCGCCCCAATTAACAATGCTCTCCAGCGTAGTCAGAAAGCTGAACAGAATCGCAATCAAGGCAATCGCTTTAAAACCATCAGGGAGATACTTGATAGCAATCTGCAAATAAAAAGCTTCTCTATCGATCCCAGTGTAGCCGCTAGTTTTATATTCAAATAGTCCGCAATCCCAAATTGTGCTGACAACTAAAAACATCAAGCTTGATATAAGAATCGGAATATACAATGCCTTGAAGGCAGCGAACTGGCTCTTCGCCTGAAAATGTCGTTGTGCGTTCGGGTCTGAGTTGTCGACAATGTTGATCGACCACCATTGAATAAAGACAAATATTAAAAAATCGGCGATTAGGTTGCTATTTTCAGCATTACCAGGCGACGGTATCAGACGAATCTGTTCGCTGTAATCAGCTTTCAACACTCCATAAATGTTCTGTGGTCCACCGTTGGCATTTAGAAGAAAAACGCAGATAATAATTGGTGCCACAATGCAAATAATCGCGCTTAAAAAATCCGTTCTGATTTTCTGATGGAACGAATTCTTCATCACCAGCAAAATTACTCCAATAATCAGAACATGCTCAACATTAGCAATTGCATCAACATGCAAAACATCGAGGAACTTTTTCAACGCGACAATTATGAATGCACCAAGAAACGGAATCACAAAAGCAGCGAGGAAAATCGCTCTGAAAATATGCAGCGATATTCCGGATTTTCCAGAGTATCGCAATCGAATCAATTCATTATCAGTCTTGAAATTTAATCTCGACCACATCCCGGCATAGAGGATGGCTGGCACACCTGCAAGCCAGAATCGGCTTTTTAGCAGCCATAAGCCGGAATATCCATTATCGAGAATAAGTCCCATGCTCATCATATCCGTCATAGGACTATACTCGATCATGAGGAGAGAAGCCGAAAGAAGCAACCAACTCGGTTTCTTCTCTTCGCCAAACATCTGATTAAAACGCTTTGCCCGATAAAGTATCGACAAAGCAATGAGGAGCACGAAATATCCGAAAATTACGAAATAGTCAGTCGATGACAGTCGAATCATACGATTAGTTCAGATATCGACTAATAGTGTTCTCGGTCACACCCATCAGTTTTGCCAATTCCTTTTGCGTTGCTTTCTGCGGTATTTCTGACAGTTCATTCTCCTTCTCAACAATTCGGCTGTACACCTCAAACAAGTGTCTAACATATGTTCGCTTCAAATGATGAAACGGTTTCTTAGCCAACAGCGTTTTCATCTCACTCCGAGTTGACGGCTCCTCGAAATAGACGGTAAGCGCTTCGTTATGAGAACAGGCAGAACTGTTCCGAGTCCCAATCATTTCTTCAGGCGTCACACTGCCACCGAGCCTTTTAAGCTCATCCTCGCCAAAAACCAGCCATCTCCGCAGAAAATTATATAATTCGCGGCTATTAGATTCTTTCCAATCTTGCTTCGATATTCGATCTGCATTTTGCGGCAAAGAAAGCTGTTCCTGGTATGCTTTAATGTCTCGTGGAGTAAGCTTATACACCCGGCCCTCACGATAAACACTCGTCCAAACCAACCCTTCTAGAAGTATATAGGCGATTTTAGATATCGTTCCTGGACAGTTTTTTTCCATTTCCCGAAGCGGTAATAGAAATACATCAAGCTGACCTATTCGATTCCTGAGGTCCGGCCGAACTCTGTCAACAATTTCCAGCCGCTCAGGTTGTCCCGCAGCGATAATGCGAACATCTGTATATTGATTTTGCAATCCACCCAACGGGCGGTACTCGCCGCTTTCAAGAAAACGCAACAATTTAGATTGAATTCGAGCTCCCATGTCCGGTAATTCATCGAGAAAGACGGGACCTCCATTCGCCGCACCCAAGAGACCGGGCGAATCCCTCATATGCAAGAGTGTGTGAGCCTTTGACATAGCCAAACAGTTCACTTTCGAGAAGTTCTTCAGGTAATCCGGCGCAGTCAAGGGTAATATACGGCTGGTCGTGTCGCGAACTCAATTCATGTATAGCCCAAGCAACAATTTCCTTGCCACTGCCGGATTCTCCTCTGATGAGAACATTAAAATCGGTGACAGCAATCTTATTGATACTCAGCCGCAATTCGTCGATCGGGTTTGAGTTTTCCGCCTGTTCGCAAGAATAACTCCCACCGGCCATGTCCGGCTCTCCCATCTGAAAATATCTCACTGCCCGCTGACGCTCATTTTCAATCGACCCACCCGGAACAGGCTGCTCCAGAATCAACTGTCGACCGACATCACTCAAGACGCAGATCGTGAAACTATTGCCAGAATGAGCCGATATTGAATCCAAACTCTGTCGACGTCTTCGATAGCATAATGCTCAGGACCAACCTTCCGACGCCCGGAAGCAATCTTCGCGGTATTGACTCCCGAAAGAGTTCTACGTTTATACGGTATTGCGTCAAATTGACAGCCGATATCAGCGCACCACTTCTTAATATGATCAAAACAATCAAATGAAGCCAAGATAATGCTTTCACCTGAAAAAGGTCCACGGCTCAAAAACAACCGAGCCTTCTCAAGTTGATCGACTGGCAAAGAGTGAACGGCAATTAACAACACGTCGCCTGGAACCATCGTGTCCAAATGAGCTGTTAATCTGTCAGCAAAATTCATTACACGAATATGTTCGACAGAACCAAGCAACTTTATTCCGGTAATCATCATCACAGCAGGTGGTATTATTTACGGTATCGAAACCGGAAAATGGACCAACGTTTTTGAGACGGTAATAGCACTATTGGCAATCTCTTCGGTTTTTGCACGCTTATCGTATTTTGCCGCTGTGAGCCGTCATGAAAAATATCTCTGATTCCCAAAAATCCTCAGCAAGCTCTAATTGATGCTGAGGTATGGACCTATTTGATGAGCATAGGTACCATGAGTTTCACGCATAGCTAGTTATTAAATCAGAAGAAAAAAATGATGCAACACGAAACAATAGATATCAGGCAACGATTTCAACTCGGGAAAATGGCCATTATACGCGCCGCACTCTCATACTGTGAAGATAACAAAATCGATTATCTCGGACTGACCATGAGACACGCCATCGGCGACTTTGGAATCGTAGGCCATCTGGACCACGTTCAACTAACACATTCTGAACGACAACACGGCGAATACATAACGTACGACGGGCTGAAATTGAACGCAATAGCAATTGAATCTCAGCAAGGAACAGTTTTGTCCATCTATTCGACTCCGGAGTACCAAGACTTGAAGATCTGGATACGAACCCTTTTCACTGAACAAGAAATGTACACAACGATTTTGCTACCGAGCGAATACCACGATAAAAAAGAAGCATACAAATAAACCAACGTCAATTATGTCAATTTAAAAACTACTAATAACTCTAAAATTAAATTTTAAAAACAAACCTGAACCGGTGTGAAGTCAAAACTATGTCGATTACTATGCTACTAATCGTTCTAATTTCAGGAATACTATCAATAAGTATGGCCGCGGTTTCCGTGATCCATTTTTTAGTCTGTAAAAAAACAAGGAGTAGGCAATGAAATTTCGGAGAATTCTTTTTATCGTTACATCCGCTGCCCTCCTTTCCGCAGGTTTCGCACTTTCGCAAGAGGTTAACGATGGAGTAATCCCAATGCCGCAGGATGAGGTTGTGCAAGAGGTTAACGATGAAGTAATCCCAATGCCACAGGATGCGGTAGTTGTTCCTCAAGCTGAAATAGACATTCCTGCGTGGAATCAGATACGACAATTTATTTCTCCTTCAGGACAGTCATGACGGTTGCCAGTTCTACCAGCACTCCCAGTCCCTCTTGTACCTCGGGCCGCTTGAGGGCGGCCATCATTCCGAAGATCCCCCGGATGGGCTGAGCCTGTGAAAGATCAACCGACTGCAGGCGAGTACCCATCTTTTCGGTGACATCCAGCACCTGTTCAAAAGCAGAGAATACCCCTTTTTGTTTCAGTGATTCCAGCCGACCGACCATGTCATCAAAGGCCGGTTTAGCCAGGTTCGAGGCGTCACGTTTGAAATCCATAAACGAACCCAACATCCGTAACCCTTCTGCCAGATTTCCGATATTGTTGATAAATTCTTTCAGCAACTGGCCCAGAGCTTCCGGATCGAAGCCCTTGGTGGTTTCCTGCAGAAAAACCACGGTTTCATGAAAGATATCCTTTGTGAAAGGCTCAAAGTCCTTCCTGAATTCTATGAAACGGTTGAGCATGCGCAACCCTTCGGCAATACTGTCGGCGCTCACCATTAACTGCCCGAGCATCTCGCCCAGGGCATCGACATTGCAATGTTTGTCAGGTCCGCCCAGGCGGCTGATGGCGCTGAGAACCATGTCGTGGATCAAGGGTTCCAATTCCTGCTTCAGCTCCACATAGGGGCGGATGGCACGTTTTGTCTCGCGCAGTTCCTCTGTCAATTCTTCGAGGCGGGCGAGAATTTTTTCTTCGTTGGTCATGACTCCCCCTCAATCTTGAATTTTGCCGGCCAGGGACATCTGTGCCTCCAAAGGCAATTCCTCGCCACTGACCAGTTTGTTCCAATAGACCCACTTGAACATCATCTTGCCCCAATGGTTGGTTTTTGATTCCCCGAGAAGCGAAAAAGGTCCGAGGCCCGGCAGGGGAAACTTACCCGGCAGTGGCTCATAGTCGTAGTTGAAGTCGATCAAGGCCGCCTTGTCGAAGCCGGTCTCGATGAAACAGTTGGAATGGCCATCGAAGTCGGGCCGAACGGCCTCGCCATGGAGGACACGGAGGAAGTTTTCCACCATGACCTCGGCGGAGAAGTGGGCCACCGAACCGGCTTTCGACGTCGGGAGAGTCGTGGCATCGCCGAGAACCCACATATTCTTGTGGTTTTCCGCCTGGAGCGTATGTTTGTTGGTCTTCACGTAGCCGACCTCGTCCATGGCGACGCCGGAGTTCACCAGGTAACGGGCACCGACATTGGGCGGGATTGAGACCAGCAGATCAAAGTCGATGGCCTGGCCACCGGCGGAAATGATGCGCTTGTTGGTGCAATCCACTTCGACAAGATCATAACTTGCCGTTATTTTGATATTTTTCTCTTCAATCAGGCGGGAGAAAAAGGCACTCGCCTTTGGTTTGGTAAAGGCGCCCGGCAGGGGGGTGACAAAGCGGATCTCCACCTGATCGCGCAAGCCACGCTCGGTGAAATAGGCATCGGCCATGTAGACGAACTCAAGCGGCGCCACCGGACATTTAAAGGGGAATTCGGCAATATTCAGCACCAGCTTGCCGCCTTTGAACTCGCGCATGGCTTTATGCAGGTTAATCGCTCCTTGCAGAGTATAAAAATCGAAGGCAACCTTTTGCCAGCCTTCGAGCAGGCCGGGAATTTCTTCCGGTGCAAGGCCGACCCCGGTGGCAACGATGAGCTGGTCGTAAGAATAGCTGCCGGCCACGGTTTCTACCCGTTGCTGTACGGCATCAATGGCGACTATCTCATCGATGACGAAATGAATGCCCTTGCCGAGAAATTCACTGCGGCTACGGACAATGTCCTCGGGTTGATAGATGCCGAAAGGGATGAAGAGCAGTCCCGGTTGATAGATATGTTTATCGTCCTTGTCAATGATGGTGATCGTCCATTCGTCGCGATGCAGCCGCTTTCGCAGCTTGTTTGCCACCATGGTGCCTGCGCAACCCGCACCGAGAATTACCAGCTTTTTGCTCATGCCTTGCCTCCATTATATGGATGTTGAAAAGGTCGGCCCGGCACCTCACATCGCCGAGACCTTGAAGATCCCTCAAGAAAGGTTTTTTTACGGGTGCTACAGCAACCCCTGCTCCATGGCATTACGTTCGGCAGCCTGACGGAGGCCGTCGCTGATGCTCGGGTAAACGTGAACCGTGGTCGAGATATCGACGACGGTCAGGCCGAAACGTACCGCAACTGTTGCTTCCTGGATAATGTCGGCGGCCCGCGGACAGAGGAGCTGCACGCCAAGGACCTTGCCGCTGCCCTTCTCGGCGGTGAGGAGAACGCCGCCGAGCATTTCACCCATAACATGGGCCTTGGGTACCCGGTCGAGTTGCAGATAGGTGGTGACGACCCGATAGCCGTAGGCCTCCGCCTGGTTGTGGGTGAGGCCGACGGTGGCGAATTCCGGATCGACGAAGACCGCCATCGGTGAGAAACGGTGGTCGATGGTGTGACCGGCCCGGGGATAGAGCATGTTCCTGACGGCGATCTGTGCCTCCCGCGCCCCGTTTGGCGCGACCATCGGCGGGCCGGTGACGTCACCGGCGGCCCAGATGCCTGGGATGCTGGTGCGCAGCTGGCTGTCGACGGTGATAAAGCCGCCGGGACCAACGGCAACCCCGATCTCTTCCAGGCCGATACCACGGGTCACCGGTTCGGTGCCGATGGCCAGCATTAATCGTTCGGCGACAAAGGCCACCTCCGCCCCGTTGATGAGGGCATACAGACAGGTTTTGTCGCCGACCTTGTCGGTCCGCTCGGCAACAATATTACAAAATATTTCCACTCCGTCGCGCTGCAGCATCTGCTTGAACTGCTCGGTGAGCCGCTCGTCGAATTCGGCCAGGAGGCGCGGGCCGCGTTCCAGGATGGTGACTCGGGTGCCGAAGCGGGCGAACATTTGGCCCATCTCCAGAGCAATGACCCCGCCGCCGAGAATGGTAACCGATTCCGGGAAACAGGGGAGGTGCATGGCGCTATAGCTGTTGAGGTGGTTGACCTGGTCGAGCCCTGGCAGGGCCACGGAGCGCGGCTTGCCGCCGGTGGCGATGAGGATCTGCGGTGCCTGATACCGCTGGCCATCGACCAGGATTTCCCGAGGGGAAACAAAGCGGCCGCGGCCGCGGACCAAGGTCATCCCGGGGGTGTTGTCCAGTTCGTGCTGATAGTGGTTGGTGCGAATAGTCTGAACGGCTGCTTCTTTCAAGGGCATAAGCGTTCCGCAATCCGGGGCTCCGGCGTGCAGGTTCAGGCCCCAGTGCATGCCTTTGCGGGCGGCGTAATACATCTCGGCTTTATGTATCAGGGTTTTGCTCGGGATGCAGCCCCAGTTGACACAGGTACCGCCGGGTTGCGATTGCTCGACCAGCAGTACTTTTTTACCGGCAGCAGCAGCTATTCTTGCCCCGGCAAAGGCTGTAGTGCCGGCGCCAAGGACGATGATATCATAGTCATTTGTCATGAAACTCTCAGAAAAGTTAGAGAAACGGGCACAAAGCCTCTTGATCGGGCCAGGCGAGGACCCTCCTTGCCTGGCCAAGGTTCGCCTCAGTTGCCGGCCATCATGGCGGCGATATCCTCCTGTACCGTGCTGATCGGCTTGATATTGAAAGTATCAATAAGCACCTTGGCGACGCCCGGTGACAAGAAACCCGGCAGCGTCGGCCCGAGGCGGATACCTTTGATGCCTAAGGAGAGCAGGGCGAGAAGAACGGCAACAGCCTTTTGCTCGTACCAGGCGATATCGAAGGAAATCGGCAGCTCATTGATGTCGGCGAGACCAAATACCTCCTTGAGCTTTAAGGCGATGACCGCCAGGGAATAGGAATCGTTGCACTGCCCGGCATCAAGCACTCGGGGAATACCGCCGATATTCACCTGGGTGATCTCCGGATGGCCGTAGGTAGTAGTATTGGCTTCATCGAGAAGAGCCATGGTGGTCACCGCCATGCCCCCGGCCTTCATGATCAGGGCGACCATCTGGTCGACGGTCAGCTCCTTGGTGGTCGAGGTCAGGGCCTCCAGCATGAAAAGCAGCAGATCCTGCAGATTGGCGGTTTCCTCCGGCTTGCCGCACATTCCCTTAATGGTACAGCCGGTGTTTTTGGCGGTTTCCTGGCACTGGAAGCAAAACATGATGTGATCCTCCTTTTGATGGTGGGTTGTAAAAATGGAGTTTCTCTTCTCTCGGCCAGGTAGGAAGGGTTATCCCATCCTGCTAAGCAATTCATGCAAAATTGCATTTATAATGTCGAAACGTTTGGACATGTTTCGAAACAGGGAGGAAATGTACTGAAGAGTGTGCAGGTGCCGGCAATTTCCGTCGTTTCAACCGAAAACCAGCAAATTTAGCTGGTAAAACTATCAATTCTTAAAAAAATCCGGGGAAAGCTTCTTTGCACATTCCAAACCATACTGTAATGATGATACTCTAACCAATTCTTTCGACAACCTGTTTGACCTAAGTCAAATACAAATGTGATAACTTCGGTTTGGATAAGGAGGAGATGCATTTCCGTCAAAAACAGGAGGGGTCCAATGCCACCAAAGGAAGCTGATTTTTGCCGCCCATTTAAAATCTCGGAAGAGGATATCCTTGAGGCGATGAAGGATATCCATGGCTATTTAGACATCAGCCCGGGTGTTTTCCAAGATAGGGAAGGAGGAGATAATCCTTGTCGGATGGGAAAGAAAAGAATATCCTACGTTTTTGTAGAAAAGCAGATGCATTTGAGCGGTTGGAATTCGCCCCCTAACCAGGAAGAACTATGAAATATCTAGCCATATTTTGTGTTGTCGCCGTCGCGGCGGTGTTTGCCAATCTGGTGCATGAATCGAAGATGTTGTCCTACCTTTCCAGTGATCCCAAGGTCTGCATCACCTGTCATACCATGAACACCCACTATGATACCTGGCAGCACAGTTCACATCGCAATAGGGCGACCTGCGTCGATTGCCATCTGCCGCGCGATTCGTTTGTCAATAAGATGCTGGCCAAGGCACGGGACGGCTATAAACATTCGCTGGCCATGACCTTGAAGACCTACGGCGCCAATCTTCGTATCAGTGACGATGCCGCTCGGAGAATCCAGGACAACTGTATCTCCTGTCATCACGAGACGGTTTCCCAGATGCTGGCCAACAGCGCACTGTATGAAAAAGTTGAGGACGGTCGTGTGCAAATGGGACGACCCTGCTGGCAATGCCACAGGGATTTACCGCACGGGACAATGCGCAATCTCATGGCGACGCAAAATAATTTTACCAACAAGGTACTTTAAGGATCTCAATCGGGAGGATGTGTATGAAAAAATCAATGATTGTTGTTGCTCTCTGTGTGGTCGTCCTGGTGCCGATGGCATTATTGACGATTTCCATCAAAGAGAACAAGGCCGAGCAGCAGGCCATCGGCGCGGTCCCGGCCATAAAAGACAACGAGACCCGGGCCTCCGAGTGGGGCAAAAATTATCCGCGCCAGTATGACACCTATATGCAGACGCGAAAGAGCGACGAGATCGCCGATGTCTTGAAGCAGGATCCCGCCCTGGTGGTCATGTGGGCCGGCTATCCTTTCTCCAAGGATTATAACAAGCCGCGCGGTCACTATTATGCCCTGGAAGACAATATCAATACCCTGCGCACCGGCGCCCCGGTCGATAAAATAACCGGGCCCCTGCCGACCGCCTGCTGGACCTGCAAATCCCCCGACGTGCCCCGCCTGATGAAGCGCGATGGCGAAATGGAGTTCTTCACCGGTAAATGGGCAAAGTATGGCGACGAAGTCGTCAACACCATCGGCTGTGGCGATTGCCATGACAACAAAACCATGAAGCTGACGCTCACCCGTGACTATTTGAAGCGTGGCCTCGACGCCGAGGGGAGCCTGAAGGTCGCCGATGCCACCCATCAGGACATGCGCTCCTTGGTTTGCGCCCAATGCCATGCCGAGTACTACTTTAAAAAGACCGAGTGGGAAGACAAAGGTGTTAAGAAGACCGCCATGGTCGTCACCTACCCCTGGAGTAAGGGCTTTTCCGCGGAAAAAATGGAGGAATACTACGACGAGTATAGCTTCTCCGATTGGACCCATCAGCTGAGCAAGACGCCGATGCTCAAGGCGCAGCATCCGGATTACGAAACCTTTGTCACCGGTGTACATAGCCGTAATGGTCTGGCCTGCGCCGACTGCCACATGCCCTATGTGCGTGAGGGCGGGGTTAAATATTCCAGCCATAAGGTCGGCAGTCCCCTCGACAATATCGCCAACACCTGTCTGAATTGTCATAACGGCACCGAGAAAGAATTCCGCGCCACCGTCGAGAGAAAGTTGGCACGTAAAAACGAACTGGCCAAAATGGCCACCGATGTTCTGGCCATGGCACACCTGGAAGCTGCCAAGGCCTGGGAATTAGGGGCGACGGCAGAGGAAATGAAAGCGGCTCTGCTCGATCTCCGTCATGGCCAGTGGCGCTGGGATTACGCCGTTGCCGGACACGGCGCCTTTTTCCACGCCCCCGAGGAAATCCTGCGGACCCTGGCCGGCGCCATCAATAAAGGCCAGGATGCCCGTTTGAAGATGCGCATCGTCCTCGCCAAGTACAATGCCGCCGATTATGTCGCCCCGGATTTTTCAACGAAAGAGAAGGCCCAGACCCTTGTCGGTATGGATTATGGCAAGTTGGTAGAGGAAAAAAAGGCCTTCCTGGGTGGTTTGCGGCAGGAATGGATCAAGCAGGGTGAAGCTAAAGGCATTTACGATCCCGAGTCGCGCAAGGATATGAAGCTAAAAACCTCTTACAACTGATCTTTTTTTCCCTCCTTTTTTTCAGCATTTTGGCCCTGAACCATCGCTCAGGGCCAAAATGCCGTTTTCATTTAGGGGCCGTTAAGAAATAACTCCGACCATGCACTCCATTTCTTTACGGCCACTTAGGCCGTTCATGGCATGGAAATGAATTGTTTATTATTGAACGACGGCTTATCGCATAAGAACTCAGGATTTTTTGAAGAGTTTGTCCATCAGACCCTTTTTCTCGGGTTCGGGCAGACCAAGCTGGCGGCAGATGCACACCTCCAACTCGTGCTCGGTCACATCACTTCCCTCAACGACAATCTTGTTGCCGACCATAATTGCCGGGGCCACCGGCAGGTCGAGTTCGAAATACTCGTCGGTTTCGTATGCGGCTTTCGGTTTTGCGGTGATCTCGATTTCAACCGGATATTTTTCGCCCAACCTGGGCATAATCTGCTTGAAATGTTTTCACGGCTTGCCGTTTGGTTCGTTGAGAAAAAAGCGGACTTTCAGCATGATTGTCTCCTTGTTGAGTAGTGTGGTCATTTGTCTGGTGTGGAAATGTTGTGCATGTGCTGCAAAAACTGCTCGGCCGGCAGATAATCGACGAGGCGGAGGTCTGCCCGTTCCTGCCCTTTTGCATCGATAAAAACAATTGTCGGCACTCCTTTAACGCCATAATTCTTCAGCAATTCTTCATGGTAAGGGTTGCCACTCTTGGTGACATCGACCTTGACCATGGTAAAGCTTTTTTCCGCCAAACGGACCACGTCCGGCTGATGAAATGTCACCTCTTCCAGTTCCCGGCATGGCGTACACCAGTCGGCGTAGAAATCGATGATGGTCGGTTTGCCCTGGACCTTTGCCTCCCGGAGGGTTTCTTCCGAGTAGGAATGCCAGGAGATCCCCGGTCCGCGCATGGCCCATGCGGCCATCCAGAAAGTCGCAAGGACCAGACAGGCAGTACCGGTAAGGGCCTTCAACCAGGGAAAAGCCCTGAATTTTGCCTCGTTTTTATCAAGCCACCCGAGGTGCAGACCGGCGGCGAGGGCGATGGCAATGGGCAGGATGGTCTTCAAGAAATCGGGCAGGATCGGGCGAATGAAGTGGACCGCCATGCCCACCAGAACCCAGCCCATGAGTTTACGTACCCAAAGCATCCAGCCACCGGCCCGCGGCAGCCGCTGCAATTGCCCGGAAAATAGGGCCAGGACGAAAAGGGGCAGGCCAAGGCCCAGGCTCAGGACGAAAAAGATCAAAAAGCCAAACCATGGACTCCCCATGCCGGCAACCCAGGTCAAGAGACCAAGGACAAACGGGCCGATACAGGGTGCGGCGACGATACCCAGGGTCAGTCCCATAAAGAAACTGCCGAAGTAGCCGGTATAGGATTTGCCGGCCATCCGGCTCATACCTCCCGGTAAACGCAGTTCCCAGAAGCCGAAGAGGCTGGTGGCAAAGAGCACCAGGACGCCGGCAACCAGGGCAAGGACAATGGGATTTTGCAGCAGCGAGCCCATCAGTCCGCCGGTTAAAGCGGCAACAACACCCAGAGTCGAATTGGTAAAGGCCAGGCCCATCAGGTAACAGAGGCCATGCAGGACCAACTTCAGCTGTCCGGGTTTATCCCCGGCCGAACGACCACCGAAAAAGGAGACGGTGATGGGAATCATCGGATAGACACAGGGGGTGAGGTTGAGGGCCAGACCTCCGGCGAAAATACCGAGCAGGGTCCAGAGCATACCCCAGCCTTGAAAGGAAGGATCGCCCTGTGGTCCCGCGGATGGTTTGGCGGCTGTCGATGTCAGGCCGGCAGGAGTAGTGCCGATGGGCAGACCATATTCCTGCCATCTGGGGAAACCATACGGATCGCGATACACATTTTTATAACCAAGCGTTACGGCCACCCGGGCCGCCGAGTCGCTACGGACTCATGTGAGGCCAGCTCAGTAAAAAACTAGCTGGCGATCTTTGTCCGCTCCCAGGAAATTTTCCAGCGCGCCCGCCTCACGCCAACGGGCCCAGGCAGTTGGTTCCATGGGGAAATTGACGGCGCTTGCGATATGACCGGTGCGGTATTCCCATTCCTGACGGGTATCGACCATGGTAATGGTGGCCGGGGCCTGGCGAAATCGATCGGCGAGTTCTTCGGTGGTGATGATGCGGTAGCCACCGGCCTTGGCCTCGGTCAGCACATCATCCCAGGTGGCTAGTTCGGGGGCCACGGGGCGCTTTGTGTACCAAACAAAAACCATGGTGAGCGACATGGCCGTCAGGGCCAAAATTATTGAAGCCCATTTTTTCATCTTCAGTCTCCGGCTCCTTTTTTAGGGAGGATCTCAGCTTGCCGATCTTTCCAGCTTAGACAGGAGAAACCTGGCGCCTCTGACGGAAAGGCCAAGTTTGTCGGCGAGTTCCTTGCTATCCAAAGGGCCATGGGTTTTTAGAAGCACCACTACTTCTCCTTCCAGTTCCTCCAGCCAGTCCTCGAACAGCACCAGCAGATCGGGATCGGCGATAGCCCGGAGTTGTTCGGATTGCACAACCTTGTCCACTAAACTCCGGCACATCTGTGTTGGGTCGACACCTTCGCCCATGCATTCGGCCAGTCACAAATGAACCATGCTGGAAACCTTGTCGTTTCCCGACTGGCCGATGAGATTCATCAGGAAACGCTCGCGGGCGTCCTTGTCCAGATCCGCCAAAAGCCTTTCCACGATAATGGTGATTTGTGCCAAGGCCTCTTCCGGGGCCATGCGGGAAATGATTTTCAATAGCTGGTCCATACGGACATTGCCTCCGATTCTTTAAAAAGTGGTTCTCTTTGCTAAGAGATCTGTTGCAACTACGCTTAAAGCCTTCACGACATCGAGGATTCTCGCATCCGCCAATTCATAGTAAATAAATGGTCCCTCACGCTCCACTTGGACCAAGAGCGATCTCTTCAATTCTTTCAAATGGTGCGACACCAGAGGCTGCGACAAATCGAGTTTTTCGACGATGGCCGATACCGACTTCCGGCCGTCGCCGAGAAGCAGCAGTATTCGCAGGCGATTGGTGTCGGACAGGCTTTTGGCGAGAAAGGCGGCGCTTTGGAGATGATCGTCAGTGAGTGGATCTTGCATCTGAACACCATTTTCCCGTTTCACTGCAGGTTTGGAGATGTGGTTCGGATTGCTGTGCGGTGGCTGCTTTTCTTTCATGGGTTGAGGTTCACAAAGGTAAACGGTCAGCAAACTGAGAGGAAATTTCTGAAAGCAAGGGAAGAAAATGAAAATCAGTTTATAAATGAATGTTTATATGTTTCTTTGATTTCTGTCAAGAGATTGTATTACCGATAATCAAGTAACTATGTGTCATAGCGTGATGTGTGGTATAAATGAAAGGTTCCAACTGTCGATTCTAGTTTTTTTGGGGCATGGTTATCCGCAGAGGGTAAATGCATGCTTGGTCGCAAAATATCATCAACAGGAGCACTGCCATGACGAAAAAATGGGTTTATCTTTTTGATGAAGTGAATGAGATTCAGGAAAGTTTTAACGGCAATTGGGATAAAGTGCGTAGTTTGCTGGGTGGAAAAGGAGCCAATCTTGCGGAAATGGTTCGCCTGGGAATTCCCGTCCCAGCCGGATTTGTGGTGACGACGGAGGCCTGTAATGCCTATCTGGCTGGGGGAGGGACCTTGCCGGAAAAGATGTGGGAGCAGGAAGTCAACGCTTTGCGCAAGATCGAGGCGGCTACCGGCAAGATTTTCGGCGGCTGCAAAAACCCTTTGCTTGTTTCCTGTCGCTCCGGTGCCAAATTCTCGATGCCGGGGATGATGGATACAGTCCTCAATATCGGCTTAAACGATCAGACTGCGCAGGGGATGATAGAGCTCACCGGCGACGAGCGGTTCGTCTACGACGCATATCGTCGACTTATCCAGATGCTCGGCTGTGTGGTCATGGGTATGCCGGATGAAGTCTTCGAGAAGGTATTGACGAGGGTACGGAAAAAGGCCGGGGTATTGACCGAGGCGGAACTGACCGCAGAACATTGGAAAAGCGTCACCGCCGAGTTCAAGGAAATCTATCGCCACCATACCCTGCACGCCTTTCCCGAAGACCCCTACGACCAGCTCGATATGTCAACCGAAGCGGTGTTTAAGAGCTGGAACGGCAAACGCGCCATTGATTATCGCAATGCCGCCGGGATAGCGCACGACCTTGGAACGGCAGTGAGTATCGTCGCCATGGTATTCGGCAACATGGGTGCGGATAGCGCCACCGGTGTGGCCATGACCCGTAGCGGGGCGACCGGGGAGAAGGTTCTCGAGGGCGATTATCTGATCAATGCCCAGGGTGAAGATGTGGTCGCCGGCATACGCCAGACAAAAGATCTGCAGGAAATGAAGAACGAGCTGCCGGAAGCAAGCGCTCAGTTCGCAGAAATCACCCGGAAACTGGAAACCCACTACCGGGAAATGCAGGATGTCGAATTCACCATAGAAAAGGGCAAATTGTGGCTGTTGCAGACCCGCAACGGCAAACGTACCGCCCAGGCAGCGGTGCGGATCGCCGTCGATATGGTAGACGAAGGGCTGATCTCGCGGGAGGAGGCAGTCTTGCGGGTCAGTCCCGAACAGGTCGATTTCTTTCTGCATCCCCAGTTCGATCCTGCGGCGATCAAAGAGGCGGAAGAATCGGGGCAAGAACTTGCTTCGGGCCTGAATGTCTCACCCGGTGCCGCCTGCGGGGTAGTCGCCTTTGATGCGGATCTGGCGGAATCCTGGGCAAAGAAAGGTGGCAAGAAGGTAATTATGGTCCGGCCGGAGACCAAGCCCGACGATGTCCATGGCATGCTGGCGGCGGAGGGAATTCTTACCAGCAAGGGCGGTCGGACCAGTCATGCGGCCTTGGTTGCCAGGCAATTTGGTAAACCGGCAGTCGTCGGGGTTGCAAGCCTCAACATCGAAATTGCCAGACGGCTGATGAGCGTCGGCGACCTTATCATCCATGAAGGCGACACCATCTCCATCGACGGCAGCACCGGCAAGGTATATTTGGGGGTGTTGCCGACCATGGTGCCGGACATTCGCGATCCATGGCTCATAAAACTGCTTTCCTGGGCCGACGATTTTAAGCGGCTGGGCGTGTGGGCCAACGCCGATTATCCACAGGATGCGAGCCGAGCCCGGGAATACGGCGCACAAGGTATCGGCCTTTGTCGAACCGAACACATGTTCTTTCAGGCCGAGCGACTGCCGCTGATCCAGAAAATGATCATGTCCGACCGAAGGGTGGACCGCAAAGAGGCCCTGGACGCCCTCCTCCCGTACCAGCGCGAGGATTTTTCCGGCCTGTTCCGAGCCATGGACGGTCTGCCGGTGATCATTCGCCTGATTGACCCGCCGCTCCACGAATTTCTGCCAAGCCATACCGAGCTGATGCAGGAGTTGTCGGATCTGAAACTGCAGCTGCAGCACGCCTCCCGGCTCGACGACCTCAACACCATTCTTGAACAGGTTCATGCCAAGGAATTGGTGCTCAAGCGGGTGAATTCCCTGCGCGAGGCCAATCCGATGCTCGGATTGCGCGGCGTCCGTCTCGGCATCCTTATTCCGGAGCTCACCATGATGCAGGTGCGGGCGATATTCGAGGCCGCCTGCGAGGTTAAACGGGAAGGGGTGGTGGTGCATCCAGAGGTTATGATTCCCCTCACCAGTCATGCCAATGAACTGAAAGTGCAACGGGAAGTGCTCGAAAAGGTCGCCCAGGAGGTGATGCGTGAGCAGGGAGCCGTGGTCGATTATAAATTCGGCACGATGATTGAAATCCCCCGGGCGGCGATAACCGCCGATGAAATCGCCGAAAATGCCGAATTCTTTTCCTTCGGCACCAACGATCTCACCCAAACAACCTTCGGCATCTCCCGTGATGATGCGGAATCCGGATTTCTCATCGACTATATGAAAAAAGGCATCCTCCCGCATAATCCCTTCGCGACCATTGACGAAGAGGGCGTCGGGGCCTTAATGAAGATGGCCATAGAAAAAGGCCGCGGCGTCAAGCCGGGCCTGGAATGTGGTATTTGTGGCGAGCATGGCGGTGACCCGCAATCGATCGACTTTTGTCACCGCATCGGCCTGAGCTATGTTTCGTGTTCTCCATACCGGGTGCCAATCGCCAGATTGGCGGCTGCCCATGCGGCTTTGAAAGGAGCGGAATAATCGAGTAAACGCGGGTGATCAGCCGGAAGATAAAGGCGCCTGGGTGGGATGGGAGAGCCACTTATTACTGCAGCCGCTCACAGTGCCAACGGGAGGCTGCACGTGCATCATTATTTCCGGCATCTTTAACTCTATCTCCATACAGTAAGTAAATATCTCATTGCCCATGGTACCATTGCAGTACCTCCTGTAAATTGTTATAAAAACGTATATCGACGAACAGATTCTCATCTACCGATACCGGGATAAAGATTTGGGAACCACCTTTCAACGGCGTCGAGTGGAAATGCGAGAATGAGCGGACTGCGCGGTGTCTCTGATTTTAAATATCCTTTCTTTAGGAGGTCGGAAACCACATTTCGTGCCATACGTTCACCGTATCCAGTAATTTCCCCCGCACGTCCGCGATGAACCTCTCCAGCTAACAATGCTTCGCGCAGTATTGGGAGAGAGCCCTTGAGTAGATTGCTAGCCTGCACCTCCTCTTCGATATGAAGGCGCATTCGGCGAAGGAGGTTCTCCGGCTCAAGCAGGGAGGCCATAAAATCAATCTGATCGATACAAATGGCCAGAAAGAATTCACAAAAAGCTATCAACCTTTGCGTTGATAGTGTCCCCCGTCCATCAAGGTCGCCACGTCGTGGCTCATCAGCGGCCATGAGCAGAGTTTTATATTTTTCGACGTTCCGTGCCAGTCCTCTAGCCGCCGACCAAAGGCTGCTCCCTACCCCGCATCGTAGAAGCGAGGCGTGGGACATAAGCCGCGTGACCCGTCCGTTGCCGTCGTAAAAGGGATGAATCCAAAGCAGGCGGTGATGCGCCGCACCCAGGGCTATTATCTGGCGGACGCGCGATAATCTTTTGATGTCATAAGCCTCGGCGAATCGGTCTAAGAAGTGAGGCAGGGATTCGGCAGCTGGCGGAATGTGCCTTCCAACTTGTACCCAACCTTTTCGTAATGCACCCGGGACCAGGTGCAGGTGTTTGCCGGTATCGGGATTCTTGACCCAAAGCATTTCTTCCGGCAACCGGCTGCAAAACTCACGATGCAGCCACATGAGGTACTCAACGCTTGTTGTCTCAACTTGCAAATCTTTGCGGTGATCGATGAGCCGTTGAACCTCGATATGGGCGACGGCCTCATGCTGTAGTGCCCTCTTCTGCGGATCGGATGAGTAGTCGGCATAAGATAGAGCGCGGTCTATGTCGCGCGGGTGCGTATCGTGTCCTTCAATGAGGTTGGAGTAGTAGCAATTCATCGAGCGTACAAGATCGCCTATGCTGCGTCTTACAGCTAGCGGCAATTGGCTTGCAAGACCACTGGCTTTTGTTGCCATGTCCATGGCGAGGTCTTCTAAGTTGCGCTCACCTTCAGGTGGCAGCATCGGCTCCATTAACCCTATGCTTTCCGTGTTTTCCATATTTTTTCCTATTGCCGGATGTGAATACAGTGTTATACACTGTATTTCAATATGTTGTTAATGTAAACAGCTTGAATTTTGCCGGTTCTGTTGCCGGTTGGTGGTTTTTAACGGTTTGGGTGATGAGTGGCTGGTGCGGCGATTTGATATTGGAGGTTATTTATCCGGAATTCTAGGGAATTGTAGGGACAGGAATTGTAGGGACACGGAATTGTAGGGACACCATACTAATTTCCAACAATAAAATGCAGCAGATGCAATCTGGTGATTTTACCGTTGATTTCCAATTCCGCGCTGTAGCAGCAATCACCATTGTGCTCTTATGGAGATATTTAAAGATGCAAGACAGGTGTAAGAACCATCACACTTTCGGGTATTATTTGCAGTTGTTACCTTTTTGTTGTTAAGATCTGTGGTTTTTTTCATCCGATTCAGGTCTGATATTCTTTGGGAGCCGCCTGATGCGGTCTCACATGCTGGGTGGTGGGAGGAAACCAACCTACTGGTGATGATGCCGAGGGATAGTCCTTATTTGTCGAACTGCTTCTTTACGGCGAGAAGCTGGTGCTTCTCGAACGGGTGCTATCGGCTTTTATTAAAAGATTTTGTGTCCCTGAACAAAGATATTGCCGACCGGTCAGAAGCCTTGGTGGAAAACGCCAAAATGGTATGACAGAACGCTGCAATCAATAACATCTTAATGGGGTAGATACACATGACACCTTTGCTTTGGTTGGCGAGTTTGAGTTTGGTTGGCATCGGCGTTGTTGGTATTCTTCTTCCTGCAGTGCCCGGAACGCCATTGATCTATATTGGCCTGCTGCTTGCTGCCTGGGCGGATGGTTTCCAGTATGTCAGCATGGGGACCATGATCTTCCTTGGCGTACTGACGCTGATCGCCTTTATCGCCGATTTCGTCTCCGGCAGCCTTGGTGCAAAACGTGTCGGGGCGAGTCGCGAGGCGGTAATCGGTTCCTTCCTCGGAGCAATTGTGGGCATTTCCTTCGGGTTTTTCGGCGTCTTTTTTGGTCCTTTCATCGGCGCGGTGATCGGCGAGTTCATTGCCCGCAGAAACATTAAGCAGGCCGGGGTGGCGGGGACCGCAGCATGGCTCGGTTTTATCCTTGGAGTAGGGGTCAAACTGATGCTGGCCTTTGCTATGGTTGGCATCTTCGTCATCGCCTATCTATTTTGACCCGCAACAGGAAAAATGGCATCATTACTTCCAAGTAACTTCAATGTAAGTTATTGATTTCGACACCGAATTATCGTGAATGAGGACGTCTCGCAACCCTGTCATTTTTTGCCAGGGGATTGATGGGGCGGTCTGGCGGGTTGTGGAGGAAATGTTTTTTGTTGCCTCCATGGCGAGGTCTTCTAAGTTGCGCTCACCCTCAGGTGGCAGCATCGGCTCCATTAACCCTATGCTTTCCATGTTTTCCATATTTTGTCCTATTGCCGGTTGTAAGTACAGTGTTATGCACTGTATTTCAATATGTTGTTAATGTAAACAGCTTGAATTTTGCCGGTTCTGATGCCGGTTGGTGGTTTTTGGCGGTTTGGGTGATGAGTGGCTGGTGAGGAGATTTGATATTGGAGGTTATTTATCCGGCTCCAAATGCCGTTGCTTGTCCATGTGGCAAAAAAGGTCGATTCGGATTTTTTCATTGAGGGATAGCCGCTGCCGACGTATTACCAACGTTTCAAAATTCCGGGTCAGTTTTCTTAGCTGATTCCGAAAACTTTATAATTCTGAGTCCTTCAACTAAACGGAACTATAGATCTTAATGGCATATAAAGGGCTGAAAGTGGGTTCATTCTTCGATAATTTGATATACTGTCCCTGGAATTCGTAAAAACAAATAATTGCAGTTGAACGAAAAAAAGGTAAGACAGAAAGTGCTGGTAACTTAACTTATATTAAGATACTATCGTATCATTCCTCCCTGAGAACACTTATCACATTTGTATTTTCAACCGATAATACTTACAATACAAAGAGAATAATACCTTCAACAGAAGGAGGGAATAATATGCCGACGATGACCATTAAGATAAGTGTTCCGGTGAAAATTTATAAAGAAGACGAAGTATTTGTCGCTTTCTGTCCTGTTTTTGACGTTGCCTCACAGGGGTGTACAGAGAAAGAAGCAAAAGAGAATATCACCGATGCCGTGAGATTGTTTATTGAAACATGCATTGAGATGGGCACTATCAAACAGGTAATGAAGGATTGTGGTTTTAGTAAGAGCGCCGGGATTACTGAAGAAGAAAACGGCGAAAACAATCTCAATATTACTCTTCCCTATATCGCTTCAAAAAGACTCATGGAATGCCACGCATAACTCCAATTTCGTGGAAGATCCTTGAGTGCATTTTACTCCATTTCGGTTTTCATTTCTCCCGCCAGGAAGGCAGTCATAGAATATACACCAAAGAAGGCGTCATTCGTCCGTTGGTAGTCCCTGCTCATTCTAAAGATCTGGCGGTGAGCATAATCCAATCGAACCTTCGCACTGCCGGTATGGATAGGGATATCTATTTTAACTACTTAAAACTATGCTAAATTTCATAAACTTTGTTCGTGATTGGACACTGGACTTTTTGTCCAGCGTCCACACTTAATGATTTTGTCCACATGGACGCATGACAAAAGAAAAGGGGACAGAACTATTTTGCAAAAGCGAGTTTAAAATAAATCTGTCCCCTTTTCTTATTAGGAGGCACAATATTATAGGGCGATATTGAATTCAGATTGGGGAGGTGAGCATTTATCTGGTCATTTTGGTCGTCACTGGGTCGGTGCCGGATGCAGAGAAATAACGCTATCCATGTCAGATGAATTAGTACATCTGCATGCAGCGACTTTGGCTCGGCAACTCAGGAAAAGTACATCAAAGCCAGACGCCAGAATTTGTGTTTGGGACTGTCAGGAAGATACAGGGGGCATAACCCCTTATGTAATACCAGTATTTCAATCACAGTCTATTCAGATAGGTGAGTGGGAAATCATATGGGATAATGGATTTATTGAGGATGCCATAAATTTTCGTGGCAAAGCATTACCCAATGAAACCGGAGGGATACTGTTTGGAATTATTGACCAAAAAGACACAACAATCACTTTACTCAAGGCTTGCCACGCGCCAGACAATAGCAAGTCTACTCCTTCAAGGTTTAGCAGAGCACCCTATTGTTCAACCGATATTCTTGATGAATGCCACGAACGTACAGCAGGTATTGTTACCTATGCTGGTGAGTGGCATTCTCATCCACCTAGCTATGGCGCATTGCCTAGTCCAGACGATATTGATCAGCTAAAATTCCTGACCACCTCTTTGCAAACGGAAGGACTGCCAGCACTAATGATGATTATTGCTAATTCATCAGTAGGATTTTACCTTAACAAGCAAGGAAGATTTCTAGAGCTAAATAAGTAAAACACCTCAAGGGCAAGGTGCCCTTGAACCACTGCCACCCTTCTCTACTGCCGATAAAATTCGCCGGTCAAAATCGATATCCACCAGATTCAAGCTGGTGGTTGCACTCCGGCGCATCCCCGTTTCAATCAGGGTGTAGATGATGGCTCGATTCCAGTGAGGCCGTAAATTCTTTCTCTGGGGTGGAGTTATTACACCGTTGTGGTGCCGATTCCGGGAGCCACCGCCGACGACGAGGCAGCTGATCCGGCCGCATCGAGGATCCGGTTGCGCTCCTGCTTGGTCAAGGCCCGTTCGATCTCCAACCGGTTGCCGAAGTGCATTTTGCATTTTTTCCATCGGCTGGCTGGGTTAAATGACAAAACACACCTAAGATACCTTTTGGGTAGTATTTTGTGAAGAATGCAGATTGAAACGCGGCTTCCTGTCGAAGTTCTCGCTGAACCTCATTTCTGACTAGCTAAACGAATGTGGGGGTTACCACTGGG